>Ga0214545_1000716_pt1 | contig 56332 bp, 34 predicted proteins | sample CNSS4metaG_FD_160064 | JGI IMG/M metagenome (GOLD analysis project Ga0214545, IMG submission 160064) | Root nodule microbial communities from cowpea collected in UCLA plant growth center, Los Angeles, California, USA - CNSS4 | ecosystem: Host-associated > Plants > Roots > Nodule | place: USA... | reverse complement strand
CTTTGGTTTGATCAATTTATTGAAAATCTCTATTTTTTATCATTTTCTTTGAAGCATCATCTAAACAACATGCATAAAATTTCCAAGGGTTTAGGAGGGGTTGGATGAGATGACAAGGACCGACTAGGGAGCTGACCCAGTTTGATTTAGTCTCAGGGCACCAAATATGTTTGGGCTTGCCCCAGCTATTGATGACAGAAGAAAATGATATGGACTTCAAAATTTGGCTTCAGGGTACAAAATGTGTTTGACTTCCCCATTTATTGATGAAAGGGTTAGACAAATTAAGAGGACTTCAAAGATTTCTTTGATTTGAGGACCTGGATTGATACACAGATTGTGTTTGATCTGCCCCAGTTATAGTAAGGCATGAAGAGGTTCAAATGTGGTAGGGACTCTAGACGTGGCCTCTAGTGTAACCATGATGGTTAGGGTGAAATTGCCCTATCTTGGGATAAATGACAAGTCATATGAATGGTGAAATGAAGCAACTGTCTAGTTTGGATTTTAGAGAAAAAGGTTGGAAAATTGTATGAAATTATTGGACAAGTTTGGGTTGAGAGCAGAGGATATGGTAAGAAATGAAGATGAAATCCATGAAGAGGGTGGGAATGAAACAACGAAGGAGGATGCCCCTTATCTAATTGATTAACCAGACTTATTTTAAGGAGCTTTAGGCACATGTGAATGAAAAACTGTCTGAATCACTGAAAGCAAATCTCAAAACATATTTTTCAATTTTTATTTTTCCTCTTTTTTTTTGAATTTTGGACAAACCTTTCAACACGTCAATATGATTTCCATGAATTAAACTTTTTGAAAGGTACTGACAATCAGTCTTGGATCTGTGTGGGCTTTATTATGCTTGTATCGTGGTCAAGGCTAAGGGTATGAAAGCAAATGTGGATAGTAAAAACTGAAAAAGATGTGATGGTATTTTGGAACAATGATCTTTGAATAATGCTGCATCATAAATTCATTTGCCTCTTATGTGTTCACTATTTCTCTTTTTTTTGTTTCTTCTTGATGTAACCAAATCATCATCATTATTTTTTTTTCTTTTTCAAACTTTTTGATTCTCATGGACATTTTTTGTTGGTGAACCGTCTGTCAAACAAAAGTGCAAACCATCGATGTGAGGTGACCCTTGTTCAAGGTAATTTGAAAGAAAAATATTTGCTCCTTTAAGGCTCAAAGGGGTAATAACAAAGGATGGCATTTTTTCATTTTAATGATAAAGAAACATGGCCACACATCATTTCCAAAACATGATTATTTTCTCTTTCAAAAGTTTCAACTCAGGAAGAAAATTGGTCCATGTTACAGGTTGTCTTTTCTTTTTTTTTTTTGCCTAAACCACCATTTCAAGTCTTCAGTCTAGCAGACATTTTTTATTTTTATTTTCATGCTAAGAGATTTGCTTGCAATTTACCTAGGTTAGGATGCTCCTTTCATGTTGGTCCACCATGGAATAAAAGAAGTAGGCTTTGTGGTGGAAAGGTAATGAAAAACGGATGAGTTTGAAAATCTCATGTTATGCAGATTAGACAAATGCTTCAAAAGATATGATATCAAACATTATCTATTCATTCAACCTAGTGATTTGACCAAAGCATATTTTTTTTTTTGCCAAAACTGCCTTTTTTGGTTTTCAGTCTAGCGAACTTTATTTTTTTTTCATTTTCCTTTTTTTTAATGATTTTTTTTGTCTCAATGGATTCAAGAACCACCCAACAAGTGTAGACAAGGATAAACTTAGAAAATCTACCAACTCTAAGGGATTATGTTTATCAACTTGGGTAATGTCAATGTTGATAGGGCAAATCCTTCATTGTAGGGAAGCCGAAGGATGGACTGTTTCAAACCATGCGCACACGAACGTCTCAAAAGAAAAAGTCAAGTCGTTATTCTTGATTAAACATTTGACTCCAGAAAAGCGTGACACCCCATTATTTTTTTTTTCAAGAAGTGAATTTGATGATTTGCGAGAAAAACAAGTGACTCAAAATGTAACAACCTTTTTTATTTCCTTCCTCTCTTTTGCAGAGTCTGTTTATTCATATGAGGTGAGATGCATGATATGGATTAAAAAAACTATGTACATGCCACTATGACTAAAAACAACAATTGCAACGCAAGTTTGTGCCCAAGAGGCACCTACTCACTTGTATGTCGATGCGATTAAAGAGCACCATGCATGATATGCAACTAATTAAAAACAAAAACCTACATGAGATGTAATGCATGCGCCTTAAGAGGCATTTATTCCCATGATATGATGATGGAATGTGATACATCATTTTGAAAATACCATGCATCATATGCAGAGTGACATAATGAAATGCATGTTTATGCCTCAAGAGGCGTTTATTTTCATGAGATGTGATGTATGATATAAAAATGCTATGCGTGATTGCGCCTAAATAGGCACTTATTCACATGTACATTAAGCACACAAACAGATGATGATTAAAGTAAGCAATCTCCTTTTGTGCTTAATAGAGGTTTGGCGCTTAAGGTCTAGGGTGAAGTACATGCGCTCACCGGGATGGTTCCTTAAACTTAAGGATCAAGGTCACTAGAGTTATGACCCACTTCATGATATTTCCCACAACAATTGGTATACAACAAGGAGTGAGAGTACCAAGAAAACAAGCAAACTCTAGTTGGGGTTCTCACAATGACCACTTGGGAAGTTCATCCACTGTGGCACTGCTACACAATCCCCTCTAACTGTATGTTACACAGACCCGGGTATAGGGCCCCGCTCATGATATGCACAAAGTGTGTGTGTGTGGAGGGAGAATGATGCCTACCACAACCCCCACCTGCAAAACAACTAGAAAATTTCCCAGGCAGATATATAACAAAATATGCAAAACAATTTACACACAATCATTCCAAGAGACAGATATAAACAAATTAAAATAGAGACAAGAATATACAAATAAAAATAGAGACAAAAAAGAAAATAAAAAAAATAATAAAAGAAAGGGGAAAAAGTAGAAAAAAAAATGAAATAAAAGAAAATAAATAAAAAAAGAAAAAGGGAAAACCACATTCAGTCCGCATATCTAATTAAATAGCTTGACTCTCTAGTCTCCCCAGTGGAGTCACCAACTGTCGCAACCGGAATCGTGACGGGGAGGCGAACCGAAAAAAGAAAACAGGTTTAAAAAGAGATTGGAGTCGCCACCATAGTTATTTTTGGAAAACTATGGAAAACCATAAAAATAAAGCAAATCTGCAAAAAATCAGATTTTTGGATCCGGGAGTCGGTTACGCGTAGGGAAGGTGTTAGCACCCTACAACGCCCGCCCAAAGGCGGTACCTTTAATTAAAAATGCAAAGTTGATGTGGTTTTTAAAATATTAATTTTTCCCAAAAAAAAGACAATACTAAAAAGAAACAAAAATATTTTTTTTGATTTTTGGGCCCGACAAGGATTGACCTTGGTCCTACGTATTCTCATTAAAAATGAGAAATCAGGGTTACGTAGTTCTTTAAAAAGATATTTAAAAAAAACTATTTGGAAAATGATTTGATTTTTTGGAGGTGAACCTGACAAGGACTAGCCTTGCTCCTACGTATCTTACGGTGGAGAATCAAGGATCACGTAATTCTTAAAAACGACATTTTTTTATTTGAAAATATTGATATTTTTATATTTTGAAAATCTTGCATTTTTTTGGTGTTTTATGAATTACTTGAAGATATGTGTCATACGACGCGAGCGGTCGGACAGACACTAAAAAAAAAAGAAAACTATTTTTGGTATTTTTGAAAATGAGTGTCACACGGTGCGGGCGACCGGACAGACACAATAAAAATGTAAAAGAACCTTTTTTGATTTTTTTTATATTTTATAATTTTCAAATATTTTGTTTTTTAGAAAAGAAATTAAAAAGGAGAAATTTATTTAAAAAAGGGTAAAAGTGGAAAACAAGATATGAGGGTGCATAAGTAATTAGTGGAAGTGCATAAAGTAATGAGGTGTATTTATTAAAGGGTGGGGTGCAACAAGTAAAGTATAAAACAAACCCAAAATAGGAGTAAAAAGTGTGTGTAGGGGTGCGGGATCAGTAATTATGGAGGTGCGCGAGGAAGTGAAAATTGGGAGGTGTATGCGTAGTGAAACAAGGGCCGCAATAAATGAGCAAGTAACACCAATTGTGAAGCTGCAAAAATCAAAAACAGGGGTGCGCAGGGATAAAGAGAATGTGTGAAACTGCAGAAATTAAAAACAGGGGGTGCGCAGGGATAAAGAGAATGTGTGAAACTGCAAAAATTAAAAACAGGGGGTGCGCAGGGATAAAGAGAATGGAGGAAACTGCAGAAATTAAAAACAGGGGGTGCGTAGGGATAAAGAGAATGGAGGTTCAGGAAGGAAACAAACATAAAATAAACATAACACATAGAGATACGAAGGTGTATGAGACAAAAACGGGGGTGCACATTGTAAGGGTCAAATCCAATCCCATTAACAAAAAGAAAAAAAAACCCTAATATTTGGAACACACCCTACTGTTCAAAGAAACGAGAGGCAAGCCTCTCTCTTGCTTTCTCTCTCGACACCAAGACCCACGCCGACGGCTACTCACCACCACCAATGACCTTCGCCGGAGTCTTCACCGGCGACACTGTCACCTTTGATTCTACCTCGCGTGAAACGTTCCTCCACCGGCGTCTCCTCCTTCACTTCTCCAACGCGTTCCAGATAGAGGTTGCACCGATCCCCTTCATCGCCGCGAGGTCCCGCCTGCTGGAGACCGCGTTAGCGATTCCAGCCACCGCTGGCGTCCACACCAGCGACCACTCGCCACCCATCCTCTTCCACACGAAAGAAAGGTGCGCGCGGACCCTGCAGCTCGTCACTGTCGTGCCAGCCACCATGACTAGGTCTGCAACCATCTCGCGACCACACTCCTCCGTTTAAAGCTTCGAATCGCCGGTGGGCTGTTTTGGGTGAGTGGAGTGGAGAAAAACCGAGAACGAAAATGGCAGCTACGTGTGGGTTGCAGATAAGTGAACGAAGAAGATGATGATGGTGAGCGAGTAAACGAAGATGAAGGTGTCACTGAAGACGTGTTCCATAAAACATAATTGTTTATGGTGTTCTGTGTGTTTGGATCCTGGTTTGGCAACCAGTATCTTGTAGGTGAAAGGTGATGATGAGGGTCGAAGGGTTTAGTCAAGGGTGATAACGAAGGATTCAAACAATGATAATGTAGTAATGTATGTAGATTCAATAAGCCAAATAAATGACACGCAAAATTCAATATACACAACTACATTTTATTCATTCTCAAGCACAGCACAACAACATCACAACACAACAGCATCAGTTTCATCTCAAACTTACCTCTTGCAGTCCCTATTGTCAAACGAAAGTTCCCTGATCAAAATGGCTCCCCTCTATTGTTTTTACGCTTTGTAAAGCCATCTATTCGAGCCCTATCAGTATATGAATCTCCTTTTTTTATCATGTAACTATCTCACCTTCCAATCTCGAAATTTGGGATAAGGTTGAGAGCAAATGTTGCTTCCTGCTCCTTCAGCCATCATGACCATGTTATCATGAGTCTGATAACAGAGAGACATTATGTTACCTCTACCTTTCTTTGCCTTTTCCTTTTCTTTTTCTTGTTGTTTTCTTTTTTGTTGTTTCCTTTTCTTTTTCTTTTTCCTTTTTTATTAAACTAGAATGAGAGACGTAAAACAGAAATGGAGCTGTAATAATAGAAATAAAAAAAATAAGCCCAAATAAATAAATAAAAATAAAATAAAATAAAAAAATAATAATAATAAAATAAGCATAAATATTTGTTTTTTTCTCAAACTAAAACATATTTTTTTCTTTTCTTTTCTTTTATTAATTATTTATTTATTCTTCTCAATTGAACTTTAATTAATTAATTTCTTTTGTTTATTATTTTTATTAGTGTTACCCGGACGAAATTGGGTGTTGACACTCAACATGGTATCTAGAGCTTAAGGTATCTTTTCTTTTCGTCGTTGTTGCCACTGCCTCTGCCTCTACCACCGCCAGCGGAGCTGCCGCCTCTGCCAGACCTCCGTTGGACCTTCGCCGTACCTCCACCGAACCCCGTCGGACCACTACCGCCGCCGGACCAATGTTGTTGGAGTGCTAATTCTGATGGGCAACCTCGAAGTCGTGCTTCCTCCATGGCGTCCATCTACACTAACTATGTTAATGTACACTTATCCATTGACAAGTTAACTGGCCCTAATTATGCCACATGGTCATCAGCCGTCCGATTATGGTTAAGAGTCAGAGGTATCTTGATCATCTTGCCCCGAAAGCACCTACTCTCACTCCTACTGAGAACGACCGTTGGGAAACCATTGATGCTCAATTATGTGTGGTTCTCAAGGATACTCTTGATCCTTCGTTAAAGCAACTTTTTCGTTCCTGCGAAACATGTGCTCAAATTTGGGAGCATGCCAAGTTATTATACACCAATGATACTCAACGTCTCTATGGTGTTTGTTCTAAATTTGCAAATCTTATTTCCTCTAAACATCAAGACTCTATGACTGATTATATGGGCAAAATTCACGTTCTTTTTCATGAATTTAATGAATTATTGCCTCCTTCCCCCGACCCTGCCACGGAGATCGAACAACACTCAAAGTTCTTCATGCTCGGAGCATTACACGGGCTTGCTAATAAATATTCACATATTCGTGATCAAATTTTGGATTCCCTGGTTTTCCCCACCTTAACTTCAACCTACTATACTCTTTTGCGTGTACCAGAACAACCCAACACTGATACACCTGCTTCTGTTGATGATTCTTCTGCGTTGGTATCTCACCGCAATGACCGGACTCACCCTCGCAAACAGGGAAAAGGGCGTCCTAAGTGTGAACATTGTGGCAAGCTCGGTCACAAGATTGACAAGTGTTATGCATTACATGAGTGTGAACATTATGGCAAGCCAGGTCACAAGATTGACAGGTGTTATACATTGCATAGACGTCCTCCTCGCTCTGCTGCAGTTGTTCAGACTAACCTTTCCCCACCTTCCTCTATTGGGGATCCTCCTTTTGTTTTACCTGATACACTTGTTATGTTCAACAAATTTCTCAAATGGTATAAGGATCAAGAGTGTTCTAGTTCCACTGCATCTATCGCTCACACAGGTACATCTTTTGTTGGTCTGACTCAATCTTCTTCTCTTGGTCCTTGGGTTTTTAATTCAGAAGCCACTGATCATATTACTGGTAACAAATCTTTGTTCTCTTCTTTATCGTCTCCTAATCATTTACCTTCTGTTACACTGGCTGATGGTTCTAGAGTCTCATCTCATGGTGTTGGCACTGTTAAACTTTTCCCTTCTTTAACCATTGATAATGTTCTTTATGTCCCTGGATCTCCTTTTAACCTGTTATCCATCAGTCGTCTAACTCGTTCTCTTGATTGTGTTGTTTCTTTTACCAATAATTCTGTGTGTTTACAGGACCAGAGTTCGAAACAGGTGATTGGCACAGGATGTGAGTCTCATTGTCTTTATCATCTCCATCCCTCTACACAAGTTGGTGCAGTTATGGAGTCTCCCTCTCTTCTTAATGCTTAGTTAGGTCATCCAAGCCTTGCCAAGTTACAGCAGCTTGTCCCTACCTTGTCCAAGTTATCTCGTTTGGTGTGTGAGTCATGTCAATTAGGCAAGCATAGCCATACTTCCTTTTCTCGTAGTGTCACACGTGATGCTTCGTCCCCTTTTGCCTTGGTTCACTCTGACATTTGGCTCCTAGCCGCGTTAAGTCTACTTTAGGTTTTCAATATTTTGTTACTTTCATTGATGATTATTCTAGATGTACTTGGTTATTTTTAATGAAACATTGTTCAGAATTATTTCATATCTTTCAATATTTTTTTAATGAAATTAAAACTCAGTTTAGTGTTTCTATTAGAGTTTTGCGCAGTGATAATGGCCGTGAATATCTTTCTCATTCTTTAAAACAATTTATGGCTTCTCACGATATTCTGCATCAAACTTCTTGTGCTTATACCCCTCAACAAAATGGTGTAGCTGAACGTAAAAATAGACATCTTATTGAAACCACTCGCACTCTTTTAATTCATGGAGAGTTCTTGAACATTTTTGGGGTGATGCTATTCTTATTGCCTGTTATCTCATTAATCACATGCCTTCTTCGGTTTTAAAGAATAACATACCTCATTCCATTTTATTTCCTCATGACCCTCTTCATCCCTTACCTCTAAGAGTTTTCGGGTCTACATGTTTTGTTCATAATTTCAGTCTTGGTCTTGACAAGCTTTCTCCTAGATCACATAAGTGTGTTTTCTTTGGGTTTACAAGATCACAAAAAGGATACAAATGTTTTTCTCCTTTTCTTAACCGTTATTTTGTGTTTGTAGATGTCACCTTTGATGAGTTCTCCTTTTATTTTAAGAGTCAAACTTCACGTCTAACTCCATCCAGTCCTGACAACTCTTCTAATACCTTTAATGTTCCTCTTGTTTGTGATCCTTTTACTGTGTCTTCTTCACCATTGGTTCCTGCTCCACAGTCTGCTTCTCCACCACCTCTTCAGGTTTATAGTCGCCGAAACCGATCACAACTACCACCATGTGACTCCACTCAAGTGCCAACTGCTCTATCTCCTCCGGCTCTAACACCTGAGTCTGACCTTCCCATTGCCCTCCAAAAAGGTACGCATTCTACCTGTAATCCCTCTCCCCATTATATTGCTTTGAGTTATCATCGCTTGTCATTACCTTTTTACACATGTCTTTCCTCTCTTTCTTCTGTGACCATTCCAAAAACTGCCCGTGAAGCTTTAGCCCATCCTGGTTGGCGTCAGGCCATGACAGATGAACTAAGTGCTCTTCATAACAGTGGAACTTGGGAACTGGTCCCGTTACCGTTTGGGAAATCTGTTGTTGGTTGCAGGTGGGTGTTTGCTATCAAAGTTGGACCTAATGGTACTATTGATCGTCTCAAAGCTCGTCTTGTGGCCAAAGGTTATACTCAAATTTTTGGGTTGGATTATGGCGATACTTTTTCCCCCGTGGCAAAGATGGCTTCTGTTCGTTTATTTATCGCCATGGATGCTCTTCAACAATGGCCTCTTTATCAACTAGATGTTAAAAATGCTTTCCTCAATGGTGATTTGCAAGAAGAAATCTATATGGAGCAACCTCCTGGGTTTGTTGCTCACGGGGAGTCTTCCGGGATGGTATGTCGTCTTTGTAAATCACTGTATGGCCTAAAATAATCTCCTAGGGCCTGGTTTGGAAAGTTTAGCAATGTTGTTCAACAATTTGGTATGACTCGGTGTGAAACAAATCATTATGTCTTTGATCAACACTCGAGTGCTGGATGTGTTTACTTGATAGTATATGTTGATGACATCGTTCTTACAGGGAGTAACAACCATGGCATCTCTCAGTTGAAACAACATCTCTGTCACCATTTTCAGACCAAAGATCTTGGCAAACTCAGATATTTCTTGGTTATTGAGGTGGCACAATCCAATGATGGTATTGTTATATCTCAAAGAAAGTATGCCATGGATATTTTGGAGGAAACTGGGTTGGTGAGTTCAAAGTCTGTTAATACATCCATGGATCCCAATACTAAACTTCTACCAAATCAGGGGAGCCTATATCTGATCCTGAGCAGTATAGAAGGTTAGTTGGAAAATTAAATTATCTTACCGTTACTCGTCCTGACATTTCCTTTGTAGTTAGTGTGGTAAGCCAATTTCTTAATTCCCCATGTGAAGATCATTGGAATGCAGTCATTCGTATCTTGAAGTATATTAAAAGATCCACTGGAAAAGGATTGTTATATGATTCTAATAACCATACAAGAGTTGTTTGCTATTTAGATGCTGATTGGGCAAAATCTCCTTCTGATAGAAGATCTACATCTAGGCATTGTGTCTCCATTGGTGGTAACTTGATCTCGTGAAAAAGTAAGAAACAGAGTGTTGTAGCAAGATCCAGTGCAGAAGCAGAATATAGAGCTATGGCCTTAGCTGCCTGTGAACTTGTTTGGCTCAAGCAATTGCTTAAAGAGTTACAATTTGGAGATGTTACTCAAATGACACTTGTGTGTGACAATCAGGTTGCTCTTCATATTAGCTATAATCTTGTCTTTCATGAGAGGACCAAACACATTGATATTGATTGTCATTTCATTCGGGAAAAGGTCATGTCTAGAGATATCAAGACTGAGTTTGTTAACTCAAGTGATCAGTTAGCAGATATTTTTACTAAGTCTTTACGGGGGCCTAAAATTGATTATATTTGTAACAAGCTAGGCACATACGATTTGTATGCTCCAACTTGAGGGGGAGTGTTAGATACTGTTTGATATTATTAAGATATTGTTAGATATTGTTAATCACAATATCAAACAATATCTTCTATTTACTCTATTTATTTTCAGTTACTCTTTTTACTTGTACCTCTCTCTATTATAAATAGATTACCCTATGTGTGGTTTATACACAAGGGAGATTAATCTCAATCCCTATTTTCTTTATTCTCAACATATACAATAATATTTACTGTTTAAGAATTATAATAGTGAACTAAATGGAAATCATAAACTACAATTTTTTTTTTCAAAATAAATGCAAATCGAGGTAAAATCTAAATTTTTCAACAAACAAAATTGAAATGAAGCTCATGCTTCAATAAATATTTATTAAAGTTTAATAAATTTAATCCATGAATGAAACATATTCGTTTGCTTCTTCATTCCAGGACTTTGTCCCATGTCTTAAAAATTTCCTAGTAAAAAAAGATTTATAATTTAAAATTAAAAGAATATATAATGATCCAGATTGTAACTAACAAATATTAATAGTTTCTCCTTTTTTATAGACAAAGTTAGTTATTTTTTAATTTTTGTTTTAAAAATAATATTACATATTACACTTTTTTTTGAATCTGATCAATTAATAATTTCTTATTAATAATAATAAATGAAAATAAAATTATTTACTTTAAATACATTTATTTTCCAAATTAAAAATTAAGACTTTTGTTTTTTTTACTTGGCTTACTGGATATGCTTTTTATACTTTTTAAAGAATACTTTTCATCTTCCAAAAATTAAAAGATGTTGAGGAGTATAAAAATAACTTTTCAGTTTCTTTCAACACTACTTTCAAGATAAAATTTTGTCTCTTCCAACACATCTTTATAATTAATTAGCATTAATTATGAAGAAACCAATAACTTTTTTAGTGTCTCAATACAATGTTATATTTGAATTTATTGTGTTATAATTTTAAATGGAAAATTTTTTAAAAAATCTACATACCTTCTTGAAAAAGTTTTATACTGGCTCCAAAAATCTTCTCACCTTCCCATACAATGCTTTCTTCTATTATTGAAGAAAAAAGTAATTCTTTTTTTCTCAATTGCTAGTGAAATATTAGTTTAATAATTAATATTATTTTTTATCTCACGAGCATTTGGTATATTCATTTTTATAAATATGGAAGAAAAAGTAATGCACTAAATGTTTTTTAATAACTGGTTTTTAATTGTGACTTGATTAGCATATATTTTTCTTTTATTAATTACGTATCGCAATATTTATTTAGATTATGATAAATTATCTTTTAATATATTTTTTAAAACATAAGTATATTGATGAAGAAATAAAAGAATAAATTAATTATTTAAAAGTGATAAAATGGAAGCTACCGTGAGGAAGAAAATAGAAAAAATCAATCTTTGACAAAAATAGGAAGTCAATTACATCTACATGATTGATTTTTTAATCCGTCTCGTTTTATTTTAACTCTTCTTGTTTCTACAACTATATTAGAAAGATAATTTTCTACAATGAAAATTATCAAAATAAGATTGCAAAATAAAACGGAAGATTAATTTTTTTGCTGACGATATGATTATTTACATTGAAAACAAAATATAACTAAAAATTTTATTATTGATTCAATTATTATTGACTTCAATAATCTTACGGATCCATAATTAAATATATAAATTTTAAGTGTATTTTGGGACCCCCATAAATATTGAGCAAGATCCGCCACTGTTCTCGTAGAGTAAGAGTCATTTTGAATTACCAAAATCTCTAATAGTATCTAATCTAATACATAACTATATACAATTGCAAAGCTAACAATACTGTTTTGAGTTCTAAGTTTAACCATGATTAAACGTAAATAATACAAATAAATGAATAAATAGTGAATAATAGACAACAATTAACTTGTAAAAAAGAACAAGGATAGAAAGATAAATAACCCAGAATAGATAACAAAATAAATAAATGAATATATATTTTATTATATATAATATATAATAAATACATATACTTTAGATTTTATGAATTTGTCAATAAACAAAAAATAGAAGTAAAAAACCTGATTGCACACCTTTATCAATAAATTTATTCTGCATCAAATGAGTGTGCATCTTTTTATGCATTGATTTTAACACAAACATTAAATGAATGTGGCCTGCACTTTTCATTTTCTTTTTTATTTTTTTTCAATTGTGTAATACATTGAACTTTTATGCAGAGATGTCAAATGTTTTTTCAGACTCCGTGATTTGGTTGACAATGTCAAGTTTATTCTTCTTTCTTTTATTTCTTTTTGATATGTGTAGAAAATATAGGTAAAAGTCATAGACAATGTGTACTGTTTTCAAATTCACAACATTGTTAGTGGTTTTTACTAACAATATTTTTGAAAATAACTTTTTTCAGTGATAACCTTATTTAAGCAAGCTGTATTAATAACCTTATTGGAAGATATAAAATTCACTAATGATTTCAATTTCAATATTTTTTCTAAATTAAGATACATATTGGCAAATTTGAAATTCAAAATACAAAGTAATAAAGTTTGAATTTAAAATTCTAAATTGTAAAAACTATAAAATATGGTAAAAAAAATTAAATTTGAAATTCAAAATCCAAAAAAATAGAAAAACGACTCCAAAAGAAGAGTCTATTCTTTATATCTTTCCACATGGGGTCTACATTTGTCGTTTTCGATCGTTTATATTTTTATATTTTGTTTGCATTGTTTGTCTAACATTTTTTTAAAGAATCTATTATTTACATTTATATATACGGTCTATCATTTATAGTTTTGCATCGTCTACTCTTCACATTTTTTGTATTGTCTAACTTTTGTATTTTTATAGAGTCCACTCAACAATTTATATATCGTTCATCATTTTTATTATTAAAAAAATCAACTATTACATTTTTCTATATTGTCTACTAGTTATTTTATTTAAAATTGAATTTAATTTCTTAATTTTAATTAACTTGATCTTAATATATTTTTTAAAATAATTATATACGATATATTTTGATAAATATATAAATAAGTTAAATATATTGTTATCATAAAGTTAATTAAAAACTTGTTATTTGATTTTATAAAATAAAAAATTTATATTAAATTTAATTATAGTTTTATAGTTTAAAATTTTAAAAATCTCTTTCCCGTGCAATGCACAGGTAGAAATGCTAGTTTAAATAAAATTATAATAAAATAAAATAAAAAATATAAATTAAATTTTAATTTTAATTAAATTTAACCTAATAAAATATAAATTTAATTAAATTTAACTTAATAAAATATAAATTAAATTTTAATTTTTTGTGAATAACAGATACTCGTGGGTACAAATAGCATGATACCCACACCCGGACCTATTTATAAGCGGGTATTAAAATATCCGCTACTCGCTATCCGTAGATAATAAATACCCGCGAATACTAATTATTCGTCGCGGATTTTATTCGTGGATACCCTCGGGCGTGAGTTTTTTTTGTCATCCCTAGGTGTATGAACTAAGTATACACACATGACTTTTACTTAAAATGTTAGCCAACTAAAGAGATCACCGGGATGTGTGCTATAATAATGAAGGAAGACTCGAGGAGTCGGCTTTAGGTGAAGTACTCGACATCATATTCAAAAGGCTTGTAAAGAAGTCTAACTATTGGGATGTAGTTGGGTAGGGGCAGCATTCAACACCCTTAGCACCCCATGGTGAACTCATCAAAAGGAAAATGCACATGCAACTTTGTTATGAGTGTTAGCACAAATGGTTTTGATGATTTGGTGCTTGAAGATTTGATGAAGATGTGTGAAGCCATTGCATTGAAATATGTTGAAGCCATGATAAAATTGATGAAGGTGTGAAGACTTGAGGATTCAAGTGGTGAACAAGCATGGTGTGTGTGTTCCAGATGTGGTTTTCACATGAAGAACATGAGCTTGAAGATTGGTGCTTATAGTGTAGACCATTTCACATTGTATAGATGTATAGGGTTTGGTTGGTGTCTTTTAACAAGTTAAATGGGTTGTTGTAGTAGTTTTATGTTAGATATTCAATTAGTTAATTTATTTTTAATCAACTGATTTCACTTAAGCTAAGTGAAATAAACAGATTGAATGAAAAATCAACCTGTTGAATTTGTTAACATATTGACTATATATTCTTTTTTTCTAGAGAGAGGTGCAAGACTTGCCATTTTGAGCGTGAAATCATTGTGAATTCTATGGAAAACTCTCTCAGGAACATACAGAAATGCATCCTTTGGTGATTGATCTTTGATATTTCTTGGAGCAATTTTTCTTGGTTTTGGAACTTGGAGAAATAGGTTTGGTTGGCTAGGGAGAGCCTTCATCCAGGTTTGGGTTTCTCAAGTTTCTGGGTGGTTCCTAGTAGTTTTCCAGGTCTGCAAGAGTGATCTTACTGTGTTTGTATTTTTGTTTATTTTGAAAGTATAATCTTGTGGATTGTGTAAATCTTTTGAAATAATGCAAGTTAGGCTCGGGTTGCCTTGACAAACTGGATGTAGCTCAGATTGGAGTGAACCAATATAAAAATTGCGTTCTTGTGCTTGTCTCTATCACTTCTCTTTTGATCTGTGCTTTAAAGTTTCAAGAATTATGGTTTGTACATTCTTTGAATTGTTCTTGTGTGTTCTAGCATGATTTAGGGCTAGGCTAATATCTATAATACTTATTTGAATCAATCTTGATAAGTCTTTCATGTTAATTTTGGTTTAAGTTGTAAATTTGAAATTCTGCAGAATTCCCAATATTTCAATCAACTAATTTAATATTTTTATATGTTGTTTTACATTGTATTATTAACTATTTAATGAAATATGCCGATTGTCCCTGTTTTTGATCGATTAAAAGTGTGCAGTCTAGTAGCTATTGCATCCTCATTCGTGGTTGATTTTATTCGAGTTAAAGGTGTTTTAAGCTTTCAAAATTAACCAAAATTTTTAAGAAGCCAATTCAACCCCCTTCTTGGCATATTACCCATTTCAATACTCACAATGAGTGTTGAGTACAAATAAAATAAAGGTTAAATTACTCTTTTGGTCCCTCTATTTGTCATGAAATTTCAGTTTGGTTCTCAAGTTTTTTATTGTCTCAATTTGGTCATCATTTTCTTAAAAATGACTCAATTTGGTCCTCACTGTTAATTTGACCAAACGGTTTTAAAGTCAATGCCACGTGTCAATTTCTAGTCTTTTTGATTTTTTTGAATTTTTTTAATTTTTTACACGTGTCACTTCATAGTTGTGCCACGTGTCAAAGTGACTCAATTTGGTCCCTATATTTGTTTTTAGTTTCAATTTAGTCTCAATTTTTGTAAAAATGAAGTAATATTGTCCTTCCTTAAATTGACACTAAATTTACTTTTTATAAATTTTATGGTGATATTCTTACTAAAATTAACGTTTTTATTAAATATTTTTATAAATATTTTAAATTAACTTTAAATTCTATACAAAACATTAGACTTTGGTTTTGTTTTGAACTTGAAATTTAGTTCCTAAACTTATGTGTGACAAATTATTTAATTTTTAATCTTCACTAAGCTTGTATAATATGATACACTTGATGCCTTTATATATGATGACAAAATTGTTAATTTTTGAAATTAAGTTTGGAGTTTAACTTTGTTTAATAATAAAACTAAAAAACAACTTATTTAAAAATATTTCTACAAATATTTAATTAAAACGTCAATTTTATTAAGAATATCATCATAAATTGTATATAAAGATTAAATTGAGTATCAATCTAAGGAGGGACAATATTGCTTCATTTTTACAAAAAATAGGACTAAATTGAAACTAAAAACAAATATACGGACCAAATTGAGTCATTTTGACACGTAGCACAACTGTGAAGTGACACGTGTAAAAGATATAAAAAATTAAAAAAAATTAAAAAGAAATTCAAAAAATTCAAAGAATTCAGAAATTGACACGTGGCATTGACTTTAACACCGTCTGGTCAAAGTTAACGGTGAAGACCAAATTGAGTCATTTTTAAGAAAATGAGGACCAAATTGAGACAACGAAAAACTTGAGGACCAAATTAAAATTTCAAGACAAATAGAGGGACCAAAATAGTAATTTAACCTAAAATAAACTATAGGAGTCATATTTTCTATCATGACAAATGATACCCCCTGTGCTTACTCAATCTATACTCATAATATCATCATCTATGGTCATTTCTACCATCCCAACACTCTTTACAAACATATTTATAGAAGAAAACTACCTATATTTAGAAAGCTAAGTCTTAACCCTAGGATCTACCCAATCATATCTCATACAAAATAAGACATTGACCTCATTATCACTATCAATACGACTATTGTCGCTATCCCTGGTTGAGGATGAACTGAGCTCATCAATGGCCTCATCATCCTCAAAGCAAGCAAACCTAAGAAGAGAATCACAAGAAGTAGAAGAGGAGTTCGACATACTTGATTTTCAAATGACAACTACTTTATCTCGGTTGGATATCTCTATTATCGCACAAGTGGGGTCCCTTAGGCTCCAACTCATCTATTTATTGCCATAAGGGTGACTAGAGGCAATTATCTCAATAATTCTCAACCATCAAATCTATTTCATCCTGCAACCAGAATGTTCTGACTCTTCATCTTCCCCACGCTATCAGATGTCACTTTTGTTGAAAAAAAATATGTCAAACTATATTTTTATCGAGACTTAGGGGGTGATATATTTAGGTATGACTGCATGATATATGTAAACCATTCTTCATTTTAGACAACATGCCTAAGGAACATCTCAACATAAGACTCTTGTTGCACTACATTGTACAACAAAGAGTTTGGGGGACTAATGTACTGTATAGGAGCGAGATGATCCTGACTTACTGCTAGAACCACCATACGCAAGTAGAGAACATGTTAGATCAGACTAGCCAATATCATCTCAGCCTACCTATGGTAATAACCTCTCAATCAAACGTTACAATACAATATTTATTTTATTATCTAAACCTTCTTAAAATAGGATTGCATTCCTAAAATAAAGATGACAAACCCAATTATCAAAGGCCACATATTGATTGTGTGCAATCTTTAATTTTCTTCTCATACAAATTAAATTTTGTCGTTTAGGAATTGAAAAACATAAAATAGAAATTGAATCAAAGTGAAATTACAAACAATGTTGAAAAATGAAAATCAAGAAGATGAAATGTTAATTCAAAGATTCACGATCTAAACAATTTCTCTATTCACAATTCTTTTTAAAATCAAAAACCAAGTTTAAACAATTAATCAATTCAACAATCTATTAAACTAGTTATAGGAATCAACCACAAATATCATTCAATGTAAGATATATATTTATCAAATAAGATTCAATTGATTCTTAATTTGATTTCTAGAATAAAAAAAAATGCAAATTATAATCATAAAGTGCACATTTGAAATTAGAGAAGGAAAACAAAATCAAAGCGATAAATGGTCGATGTAAAACTCAATTTGAATTATTAGATCTTGATTCTCAAGAATTATTTTTCAATGGATAAAAATAGAAAAGGCAAATGAGAGAAGAAGAGGAAAATACAATTTTAAAAATTGAAAGGAGAAGAGAGAAAAGGAGATGAGAAAAGAATTTTTGAAATTGAAAACTAAAAGGATTTGTGTTTATATTTTAGAAAACATATGGGCTATATATATTCTACAAAATATAAAGTAAAAATGGGCCTTAACTAGGTTCACAAGTTCAATTACAAAAGCCCAAGAAAAAACAAATTTGTATGGATTTCTTTACAAAAATTCAACTAATATATCTAAACTTTTAAAAATCATAGAAAATATTAGAGAACTCCAAATCCAACAAATCATATACCCATTTTGAAGCCTTAGAAATGTAGAATCTAATGTAACTAGAATCAACAAATAAGAATATTCATGTTAGTCTTAGACCAGTGTCGACTTAGCCAATGATAACTAAAATAAATAATGTTAATATCAACCTAGCTTACACTAGTCTTGTTTAGTTTTAGTATTTATATTTATTTAAGTTAGCGTCAAATTAGTCGAGCTAATTTTATTTATGTTATTATTTTTTAAGTTTGCATCGATTAGACCGAGCTACTATAATATTTGATTTTTTTTAAGTTGGTGTGGGTTAAGTCAACACTAACTTATTTGTTAAAAATTTGTGTGAATTTATGACAATGAATATGAACTTAATTATTTTTAATCTAAAGGCCAAATTTATGGATGAGAAATCTCCTCACTTGTAATTTTTCTCTCTCTCATTTTCTGTGTAAATCTTCCCATACTGATCTTCATCCACACTCATATATCTCATCACACTCATCTTCATCTACATTCATCTCCTCCTCCCCTTCATTCACATCCATCCACACTCATTTCCTTCATTCACACTTATCTTTTTCATAAACTTCAATTTTATTTTTATTTTTGTTTGTATTTTATTTTGTTGAAGATGGAGATTTTATGTGAGAAACTTTCTTTTGAAAATATTGTTATTAGTATTGGTCAAGCTGATGCAAATTAAATTAATACTAAAAATATATTTTATCTAGTGTCCTCTTAGCCTAGGCTAATGTGTTTTTATTTTAAAATTTATTTAATTTAACATGTATTTGGTATACACTAAATTTATTTAATTAAAAATTAATGATAAATTAGCATGAGTTATTGGCTTTCAAAAGTGTTTATGGTTTTATAGTCATACATACGTGACATAAATATAATATTATTGGTTCATTAGTTTCAACTTTTACAAAAGTCAATGCTAAATGTATAATTTCTTGTAGTGAATATTTAAAAGAAAAATTATGTTCCAAACAGTACTTAAATGTTTAATTAGTTAAAAATACAAAACTAAAAGAAATATGTACATTGAACCCAAATTATTACTAATAAAAATAAATAAGTTAAGAACTATAAATATTATAGCATATATAAAGTACTTTCAATATAATTTAAAACAATACATATATGTACAAAAGATGAGTCGTCAATAGTCACTTTTGACTAAAAACCTTTGGTTTATAAAGAAGTGTGATATAAAAGATCATATGGTTTCCTCACTAAAAGAGAGATAATGTTCTAAGATGAATACAAATGAAGTTTACTCTTCTAGATTGCTATTGAACACGAGCAACATTCTTTCTCACAAACAATGTCTCTCTTAGTTGGAGAAAATGTTGTCATTGTGAGTGTAACCTTTTCTTCTTAAGGATATCTGCTATATAGAGAGCATGTAAGAAAAGAGTAATTGCAAATCCTTTGGAGTCATTGTGAGGTCTTGAGAAATTCTTCTACTTCATCTTACATTTGTCCTTGGTTAAGCATAGAAAGGCACTAAATGCCCTTCATACGCATTAGTTGCACATCTTTTCTTCAAGAAAACACTAAGATAAACGACACGACTTATCATGCCTAAGTTAAATAGCTTTTTCTTAAAATGCATTAAAGCAAAGAATTGTACATGATTAATAGTCTTCTCAGAATTGACATTTTGCACTTAAGAAACATTTATATGGAGCAACTTTAGTGTGTTCTTTGAGAGATCTTTGATGTAAGCTATAACATCCTGGCCGGATATTACTAATTTAAATAGAAATAAAATTTTAAATAATAATTACTCCTCAATTATAAAACATCTTTCCCAAAATACGAGAAATTTTAAAACTTCATTAAATGCGCTTAAGTCTAAAAATCCAAAAATCTCTTAATTATTACAAACTCCAAAGTTTGACCAAAATTAAAAGCAATACATGATAAAATAAATATTTTTCTTTAAATCGATCCCCATAGCTAGCCCTCACTCTGTCCCTATACATCAACCGCATCACGTGCAATATCACATATTCCTGTATGCCAAGTCACACGATCATCACCAAATATAAATAGAAAGGGTGAGCTTAAGAACTAACAAGTATAAAAGACATAGCATAAACCCTCATCCAAATCATTTTAACTTAACCCAAAACCCCTTTTGAGAACCTTATCCTCACGCATTATAAACCATGACCTTCCACCATTTTCATCCAACTTCAACACACTTTGATAATGACCTTAACATGGCACATGCTGCCACAAGCCACCACTCATGGTCCAGCCTCTACGAGCCTCCCACTCGTAGACCATCACGCGTGGAAATATCATGTTAGCAACCACCATCCATAAAAACTAAGTGGAGCTAACCAATACGAACCACCATCTGTATTCTCACACAAGATTTCTAACATCACCAGTCACAACCCGTGAGTGACAATTAAGTGGAGCTAGCTAATACTAACCACCATTTGTATCCTCACACAAGACTCCCAACATCACCGGCCACAACCCATGAGTGACAATCAAGTAGATCTAGCCAATACGAGCCACCACTTGTATGCTCCCACAAACTTTCCAACATCACCAGCCACTACCAATGATCGCATGTGTTCACAATACACTACGAGCCACCACTCGTAAATGGCTTTCAGCATGTCGTATACTTAAAGCCATTACCATAAGTCATGTAAAACTCTCAATATCATTAACCTAACTTATACAAGATTAGTACACACTCAACTTGAGTCTTAAGGATTCCAATGCTTCCACGAACCTGCCCACTTGTGGTCCCACTCTGATGAGGCTCCTCCGTCGCGATACTCACCGGAAAAGCTCTCCAATCGGCGTTCTACCGATTGAAACTCGCAGAGTGCGAAGGAAACGCAGCGGAATATTTTGAAAATGGTGTTTAAACTCGGATCTCACTAGTTTGGTAAACCCTAACGAGGTTAAGACCTAATCTAGGGTTTAGGGTGAGCTGACGGATGTGGGAGTGTTCTCAACCAATCGGTTTAACATTAATTTAAGCTAAGTTTTACAAAGAGTGGCCTACCTTTTATAGGTGAAGGCAGCCGTACACAACAGAAATGGTAAACACCGTCTAACAACAACCTAACGGTGAAAGAGGGAAAGAAGAAAGGTTCAATTTAATAGCCAAGGAGATGGTAGGGTGACAGGAGGATAACCGTAACAGAAATGCATTTAACGAACGCAACACGGGTGTGAGTAGGAGACGACTTTCATGAACCCTAGCAGCCAAAGGTTTGGGTGCAGAGATGAAGGTTTGGTGGATCTGTTAGGTGCTTCAATGTGATGGTTGGGTTTCAAAATAAAAAGAACCACGCTTTTTTGGACTTGGCTGATTGAAATGTGAAGTGAGGCCACGTGACAAAACCCTAACAACAGTTGGCTTTTGTAAATAAGCTGCGCAGCAATGAAATTGGAGATCTGCGAAGAAACCCTAGTAGCAGCTTGATGGATACATCTCCACGCGTGAAATGCTATGGGGCTTCGTTGTAGACGCTGAAGAAATTGGGCTGGAAGGCCAATACGTGCTGGCAGGATATCAGCATCCGTGAGTGATGTGGAAGCATATTCGGGTTTGTTGTATTGAAGTGGTAGCAGCTGCTTCTCGGCCCATTATAATATGCTGGAATCAAATTGAAAACTGGCTGGTGTGATAACTAGAGATGCGCGTGATGTAACTGGAAGAAAAGTGGGTTATGGCAGTTCCAACATTATGGCCCAACAGAGCATGCTGATTGGAAGCATTGGTATAATAAGATTTGGGCCGTAGGCCCAATGCCAAAGACTGCAATAATTGGAAGCTTGGAAAAATAGGCTGCAATAAGCAAAACAAGCTCAACTTAAACAATATTTATTTAATTAAAAATAAAAGAAATTAAAAGAAATTAAAAAGGATGAGCCTAGGCATTGGCCCAATGCTATAAGCCTTATTGGGATCACATCAAACTCTACGAACCTCTCGCTCGTAGTCCAACTCTACAGACCTCCCCGCTCGTAGCAACTCTCAAGTGTAAGCATGGAACATACGAACCTCCCCACTCGTATCTTCACACAAGAGTATCATTATTATGAACTTCCCTGCTCATATTAATCACGCGTTCCATTACCACATCATGAACTTACTCGCTCGTGATACTATTAAGCATATCCTGGCCTAGGTTCGACATTTTCAAAAATGCAACATGCCTTATTGTTTGGCGTTGCCTAAGCACCACTAGGCGAAGTTACATTGCAGACAGCCTGGCGGTCCGAGCTCATTGCCATGCGCCATGCATTGTCATGCCTCCCTAATTCATCCTATCGCCTAGCAGTCCTTACTTTGTCGCTAGGTGCCAAACTAGTTTCGTGAATGCTCTGGTTTTCAAGGGTCCAAAATAGTTTCCAACATCAAATCATGTCACGCATACAACCAATTACATCATTACTCTCACACACTTCAATTTAACTCAATTTACACAAACACATATCTCATACATAAATTATACATACATGCACCAATAAGGCCACCCAACATGTGAATTAACAAAGGGACATTCGTTCTCAAGAAGGACTCCAAATAGAACCCCCTTTGAATTATGCCACCTAAAATTTACCTCCCAAAATAGTGGCTGCAATATTACATTTAATCTAATTCATCACACCAAAACCCAAAATTTAGCATCACTACATATTCAGGCATTTAGACCAAGGATCACTTTAATTGCAACGTGAATTTAATAGAGGATCATTCATGCTTTTAGTGAATTCAAAATCATCTACCATATAAATCCATAACTCATGCAAAACATATAATCATATCATACAGCCCCGGCATTAATTCCTTTAACCAATACCTAGTCCCAAAATCAAGTTTCGCATAACTATCCAATCATATTGATGCATTAAACCCACCACATTACACTTGGTCCAATTTGATCCCATTAATACATGCATAATTCACAATTAAGCATTCAAATAAGTATCTCACCTGTACCACACAACATAGACCACTCATTTTGTTGTGTTGTCCCGCGTTTCCTGACAGTACATCCTTGCCGTCACATTAGGTTTTTGGACAAAACCTTGTGTTTTTTTCACATACGAGGAATTTCCAAATCCCCCAAAGGTGCGACTTTGTTCTTTACTTGCACAGAAACACTATCCTCTCACATTTTGAGCATGCATGCCCATACAATTAACTCATACATTCATTAAATCAACATAATAGGAATCTGCCCCTCATGTTTTCCAATACATTGCCCAAGCCCTAACATGAACCCTCATGTTTATGCAATTACAAGAACATTAAGGAACCCCAAACAACAACAATTTCCTTATGTTATATCATTAATCACTCAACACAATACAAGGAAACATGTTTAGAGGATTCAAACAATCATAACATCAATCAACACGCTGGAAAAGTCCCACTAGAGCTCGCGTCACCTAGCTGTCTAGGAACGTTGCCAGGCGATTTCTGGCAGAAACCCAGAAATGAGAAAACCAGCGAAAATTGCGAAGGAAAAGGGGACACTCATGCTCCAATACTTCACAATTTCATTAAACAAGAATTAAACATACATGTGTAACTCCCCTAACCTATATTTTTATCCAAATTGATTCCACCCTTTCCTTTATCACCAAGACCTTCACTAACACTCTTTGCGTCACGAAATTCTTGATCTCCCAGAACCCCTCTCTAGCACTAGCCAAGAATCGAACCTTCAACCACCCAATTACTAAGCATATGCACAACCAACAAGCCATCACATGTTTCGTGGCAATACATGCACATATATAATTATATTATCCCCCGTCCATTATCATACACACATGGAAAACAATTAAATAATTAAAAAAAATACACTAATGGCATACACAAGACTCAAACCCAACCAGTACAGTAAGGGCTTTTGGCCTTGGTTATTTTCGTTATTCGACCTCAGTTTTATAAACGAGGCATATTGGGGCGAGGCCAAAAGGGGGTGCCTTTTGGCCTCGGTTATTACCCGAGGCCATAGAGGCACTTTTATACCTCGATTGTAAATGAACTGGAGCCATAGACGTCATTTTATGCCTCGGTTGTAGATGAAACGGAGCCATAGACACTCTTTTCTGCCTCGGGTTAATCGTGAACCGAAGCCATAGGTTCACAACGTTTTTAATTTATTAAAAAATTCATAGTGCCTTTGGCCTCGGTTATGGTAAGAACTGAGGCCTATTCTACTGTTTTTTTAAAATACATTTTCTATTTTATTGTGATTCCCACATTTAAACCTGCATATATTTTTCACAGACCAACACAAACTAGAACAGAATATTTTATCAAACATTCACAATCCAAATACATTTAAAAGATAATTGGAATATCCACAATTAAAATACATATATTCTAATCAATACTATTGTACATCTGAATTATGAATTTTGCACATATTATCCTACCAAACTTCATGGACTTCGCGGGAATTGGCGTTGGACTCTTGAATGTCTGCAAAATAAGACATTGACTTAAGTTAGTATATAGAAAGACAACTTTAGTATACCAAACTTTAGTATATTGCAAAGTTTTTTTTTTAATTCAAATATATATTACCGTTTCTCAATTAGTTGCAAAATAAGACATTATATAGTAATCGCACTCATATGAGCCAGTTTGTCTATTACACTACATTATATCAATACCATTAAAATTAATTAAGGAAGAAAATCAAATCAAACAATTATAAATATATGGAGGGAACACCATGCAAGACATTTTGGCTTAGTCGTTGATCTCCCTAACAACATGTTATGTCCAACAATTGAACTATGATAAAGGGAATATGTTAGGATACTTTTATATAACACGTCATATTCATAAGATTGACATTGAAGTTTCTTACCAATCTATCACTTGTCTAAGATGGTTGGATGGAGGGCGGTGCAAAAAGCAAAAGCACACAACAAGGTTTTCCCTTAGGGAAACCACAAGCAACTGCCAATGACGCATGAGAAGAAAATAAATTCATTATTATGCATTAAAATGACAAATTATATTTAGATGTTAACAAAAATGATTTACCCAGCAACATAAGGGACAAAATAAATTTCTTTTCCGCGTTGGAAGCATTTGGTCACATATGCTTGGGTGTCATCAAACTTGTTGTCTTCATGAGTGAGTTGGGGGTCTACAAACCCATATAGATCATTCAGCCCCATAGTTTCAGTAACACCAGATAGATACCTAAACATAACATTGATTTGATATAAGTAAATAGATAAATATATCAAATAACTATATATAATGATTGAAAGACTTACATAATCCATAACTGAATAATGGTAATATTCAGTTCCTCTTGTCCCTATGCAAGCTCCAAGACATCTTAGGAATGCAAGTAAAGTGGGATCTCAAGGTCTCTCCCAAAAATGTTAGCATCCCAAGGAACCTGCATCGACTTATCATCTATGATTCTGCAAGTTAGAGTAATGCACCAAGAGGATCGTCCAAAGAGAGAAAAATCTTCTTTGGTTGGGGATTTTCCTATATTGATGCAATTTCAGTTAAAATGAAATATAATTTAAGTTTGAATATAATAAACATGTAAACTTAAAAATTTAGTATAAGGTGGGTTTGAGAGTCTGTACTATGGGGTCAGAATCAACCAAATCTCTAGGTCAGGCGAGGAAACATTGGAATGCTTGTGCCACAGTATATACCTCATCTATTGGCACAGAAACTAAAGCAAACGACACGAGAACCTACTCTAATAACTCCATGCCATGAAGAACTGTGGCTGCCTCAAATACTTTTCCACGAGCCACTAGTGTCTTCTTTGTACCATCCCAAATATATAGCTGACATGGATGAGTGTCGTCCATGTCATCCCCGGGTGAAGCTGAACAACTCCCCTTTCTGCTTCTACCTGTTAGAGTCAATGGTTTATTAATGTTATTCAACTACTTTATTAAAATATCATTTATTCAATTCATAACTTATAGAAAAAAAGATTTACCTGTGGGAGGCACAAATGTGTCTAGTTCTGGGGGAGAATCCACTTGCGAACGGATGCCATAACATTCAAATTGGTGCATAAGTTCTTCTCTCACCCTCATAGTGATTCTTTCCGTTAGTCTTTCTTCATAATTAGCACTACAACTGCATAAAGACTGACGAGAGGAGGAACCAAAAAGTTGGCGTATGTCGACTCCTGATCCAGCACCACGCACACGTCCAGGGTGCTTAGATCGTCCAATTGCAGTAGCAAGTATGTTATGACGAGCTTCTGGAGTGAATCCTCCTTGGGAGCTCTGCTCAACCAATTAACCCTGTAATGTAATAAAAAAAGTTATAAAAAATCATATAATAAAACACAAACGAGTTATTTAGAGAAGAATTGTATCTTAATATTTTCTCAGAGATTTCTCGTGCGTAGACAGGCTAACTTCCACTTTTGATGACATGATGGTGGTAAAGGAGGCTCACTATCTTCACTCTCAAAAGGTGGGGGCCTAGATTTTTTCTTTTCTAACATTATCTTCTCTTCAAGTTTTCTATACCTACCATAAGACAATATGTGCGGGTTTTTATTTTGAGCACTTATGCTTTGAGCCTTTTTTCTCTTTTCTTCTAACATATAAAATCCATTTTATGAATTACTTTAAATTATGCATAATTATCAAATATGAAATTGATGATTTCAAATAAATATACCTGTCATCGCTCAGATGTCTGAAGCTCAAGAAACTGATGCCATGTGTCTTCATCAATCGAAGTGTATTTCATCAATGGATTTTCATTCTTTTTAGATCCAAAGACATACCTAGATGTCAACTTGGTCTTAAAACCACGAAATTTCTCAGTCATCGATGACAAACATTTGTGTTTAAGCGTCGTCACATTTGAAATATCAAATATTAGCTGCAATATAGAAAATGTCATCAATAATAATTAACATATTATCAACAAAATCAAAGTATAACACTAATAACATTAATATTAGTTACCAATAAATCCTGCCAAATCATGTCCTAATCAACTTCAGTGACATGATCAAAAGATGGAGTAAGGATTGATATTCTCTCTCGTGCCAACATTTCTAAATAGCTTTTGAAGACGTCTGCATAACGACCTCTAGGCATTCTAGTGTCAACGTTAATATCAACTGGTGTTTTTTGACCATTAGCTCTTCTAATCAAGAGTTGTCTCAACCTACTGGCTCTTCTGGTGGGTCTCTTAATGGGTGTTTCATCCTCTGATGAACTATGATGTTCAGCCATATATCTGTGAAACGAAAACATCACAAACCATTAATAAGCAACATATAAAATCACATATAAAAAATTATTTAACAAAACAACTAAATTTTAACAAGAACACGAAATTCATACATAAAGTTATTGATTGGTCATATGTATATTCCTTCATCGTGATCTTCTCGAATTGCATGTACATCATCAACTAGAGGGATTTCATCAACATATATTGTTCTTCTAAATGGGTGGGTGAAAACAATATTAAGATCACTCAAATTCTCTTCATTAGGATCAATCTGTTTTATTTTCATGAAGAGCGACAAACCAATGTTCAGATGCAGGATCTTTAACATAGAAACTTGAGATGCTTGTTATGCCATGATAAATGGCTCGTCTTGATAACCCACCTTTCGAAAATCAACTAGAGTTACTCCTGATTCATCCATTTTGACATTACTCTTATTGTCAAACCACTTACATTTGAATAGTGGAATAGTAAACATGGTATAATCAACCTCCCATATCTCTTGTATTACACCATAGTATGTCATTGATCCAAATACAGGATTTTGATCTATAGATGTAGAAAATTGTAGCGACTCAGCTTAAAGACTAACTCAACTATTTTGTACTATGCTTTTATCATCTAGATACTTCGTATAGAATGTGCAATTATTGATTTCATAACCTGTACAATATATGACATCAAATTTCAACCCATTCGCTAACCACATCAAAGTCTCAGAACATTGTGAATCTTTCAAAACCTCATATTTAAACCAAGGCATGAATGTTCTATTATGCTCCATCAAATGTCATTTCTCTGATTGTCTTGGATTGTTCTCTTTCACAATGACTTTGTGTGGAGATAAGTAAGGCATTACCTCATTTGTGTTGTTCAATATGTATAGGTGTGCTTGCAACAACTCTTCACGACCTTTGCTAACCACACTCACACCTCAGATGTTGTTACTTATAGAACACCTGTTCAACCATAATCTCTGAGGAACTCCTATCGATTTTGCTTTTGCCATGTAATTTGAACAAAACTCAACACTTTCTTCAGCAATATACCTTTCGATCATTGAAGCTTCTGGACGATATTGATTTTTAACATACCCTTCAAAATCTTCATGTCACGTTCAATGGGATACATCCATCTTAAGTATATTAGTCTACAAAACTTGATTTCTCTCACTAGATGAACAAGTAAATGTACTATGATGTCAAAAAATGATGGAGGGAAAAACATCTCTAGCTAACACAAGATGATAACAATCTCGGCTTGAAGTTCATCTAACTTTAAAGGATCAATGACTTTGCTACAAAATGAAGAGAAGAATGCACACAAACACGTTATAGTTTGTCTAACATTTTTGGGTAAAATTCCACGAATACCTACAGGTAACAATTGTTGCATTAAGATGTGGCAATCGTGAGACTTTAGGCCAACAAGCTTCAAGTCTTGCATGGACACTAAACTCTTTAAACATAAGTAAAAACTTATCTTCTTTTGTCTGGACATAGTGTAACGTGCAGGGGGAAAATAAGTACACCTACCAACCTCCCTTGGTGCTAAGTCTTCTCGGATCTTCATTTTAACCAAATCCAAATGAGCATTTACTCCATTTTTTGTCTTTCCCTGAATGTTAAGTAGTGTACCAATCAAGCTATCACACACATTCTTATCTACATGCATGAAATCTATGCAATGCCTAACTTCTAACTTCGACCAATATAGAAGATCAAAGAATATTCATTTTTTCCTTCCAGGGGCTCGATGCAGATGACTTCTTGGACGTTTTACCAAATACATGATGTACTTTATTAACTTTTTCATGAATTTGAATGCTAGTTAATGGAGTTGGTGCTTTGTCATTCCCTTGATGTCCATTGAATGCTTTCTTTAACCTTTGATAAGGATGATTAGCTTGTAAAAACCTTTGATGGTGCAGATACATAGTCTTCCTTCCATTTTTCAACTGATGAGATGCAGTGTTTTCTTCACATATAGGACATGCTTTATGACCCTTGACATTGTACCCCGATAAATTACCATAAGTTGGAAAGTCATTAATGGTGCAAAATAACATTGCATGCATCATGAAAGTTTCAGAAGCAACAACATCAAATACTTCAACACCATCAACCCACAACAACTTTAAGTCTTCAACTAGGGGATTGAGATATACATCTATGTCATTTCTAGGCTGTTTTGGATCAGATTCATCATAGACAACATCATGTATTTTCTCTTCATGTAGAGTCCAGGAGATAAGTTATAAATGAATAATATAATAGGCCAACAACTATAACTTGCACTTAAATTACCAGATGGATTCATTCCATCGGTATCTAAGCCAAAACGAATATTTCTACATTCTTCACCGAACTTGGGAAATTCCTGATCAATATTTTTTCATTGCATTGAATCAGCTGGATGACGAAGCAGTCTGTCACATCTTCTCTTAGTTGAATGTCATCTAAGGTTTTTAGCGTCTTTAGGATTTGCAAACAAACGCTTAAGTTTGGGAACGATTGGAAGGTACCAGACTACTTTCAAAGTAGATCCTTCCTTCTCTATTTGACCATTATCTTCATTGTTTCTTTTCTGCTTGTACCATGATGACCCACATTTTGGACATTTTTTCAAATCTTCAAATTCTTTTTTGTATAATATGCAATCATTAGGACATGCATGTATCCTATTATACTCTATACCCATCGGACAAAGAATTTTCTTGGCGTCATTGTTTCGAGTGGGTAGAGTACGAGCAATTCTGTGAAGCTTTTATCTATCCAACCATTGGTCGCTTTGAAATTCATAAGTCTTAAAATCGCTGATTATCGCGTGAACTTAGTTGAACCGACATACAACGGAGTTTCTGCATCAGCAGACATCGTCTCATACACATGCGCTTGTACAAAAGCTTCTACACCAACATCTCGTATCATGTCCTCCATATTGTCTTCTTCTACTCGCTCTTCACATCGCTCTTCCCGTCGCTCTTTCATGGTGGGATCGACAACATGTTCAGTTCGAGAAACAGTTGGAAAGTCCATTAATTCGCCGTGTTATGTCCATATTGTATAACTTCTAAGGACACTATCACAAATAAGATGTTTCCTAACTTGAGTTGCATTCAATTTTCTCCCATTCAAACAGTTGACACAAGGACATCTGAACTTCACCTCATTATCACTTCTACCCTCATAACATTGCGCAAATTTTATAAATTCTTCTACTTCATTCTCATACTCAACGTTGATACATGGTAAATTAATCCAATCTCGATCCATACGTATATATATACTGAAATTCCGTGAACAATTTTAGTAATCTTTGAATCAATGTGCACGTTGTAATCAAGGTGTGACCCTATCCTATTCAAGAAGATTCACTTTCTTTATTTTATTGGTACATATTACTTTTAAAATACATATCTTAACATGAAATTTTAGCTTTTCGCATTGGCCTTCATGATACACGAAATGAAAGTGATTATCAATCACAATCAAATATGCACCCGAAGATCAATACAAAACACAGTTGACAAATATTCATGAATTTTAAGATATGTATTTTAAAATATATATGCACTAATAAACTACTAGAAAGTGATTAATATTCTTAAACTATCCAATCGGAAAATTCAAGATTCAATACATTTAAATTATTAGTATAGTATCCCCTTATATTAATTTAAAAAAATGTAGCTTCTTCAAAATGAAAACTCGGGGACAATACATAATTTTTGTATTGAATCTCAAACGGAAAACTAAGGCTAACTCACACTATAAGAAAAGCAAACAACATATTTAAACAAATAATTAACCACATATATAAAGCAAACAACATATTGACATCATAGGAAAATATTAGAACTAGGATCCTAGGAGCGTAAAAAGCGAATGACAATGGAAGATGATGCAATGCAACGCATTCGAGAGCTACAAGAGACAACAAAAAACACAAGGGAAGGTCATTAGTAACAAATATAAGCAAAAACAATAAAAAACCTTAACAAAATACATTACCTATTTAATTATAGTGTTGTTACAATTTTCTTAAATTCAGACTTAGTGCTCTAAATTTTAAACGCAATGCTCTTAAATTGACACCCAATTCTCTCACAAAATTACTCAAAACACTCCAAACAATTTCAATCCCAATGCAAATCAATACTCACAATAACCGAAATTGAAAATTAATATATACAAAATGGAAAACGAAACAAAAATGCGTTGGAAATTTACCTTGGAGGAATGGCGGCGCGATAGTTACCGGAAAACGGGGAAGGAGGTGCACGAAATGGTCGTGCAAGAAATGGTCGTACATGAAATGGAGGTGCAGGAAAAGGAGGTGCAGCAAACCAACGGAGGCGATGCGACGATGGTCGGAGCAGCGTGGTGACAACGACGTTGGAGGTGCACGTTGTAGAGAGAGATACGAGAGCGATGAAATGGAGGTGCAGCGAACAACAGGAGGCGACGCGATGATGGTCGGAGCAACATGGTGGCAGCACAATGTGGTTGTAGAGACAACATGGTAACCGGAGCAGCGCAGGTTTTACAGAGAGAGAGATAGCGGCGAAATGCAGAGACAACGTGGGAAAGAAGAAGAAGAAGAAGAGGGGTTTGCGAATTTGAGCCCTAATTAAACGCTATGGCCTTAGTTCAATTAATAACTGAGGCATATGGCCCTATTTGGGACCGGTTCAATGCCACCTGAGGCCAAAGACGTAACAGCTAGTGGCATTTTTTAAATATTCCGCCACGATTTTGTCTTTGGGTCTCTGGAATCAAAGCATATAACAACTTTTGGCACCGATTTTAAGTGAACCGAAGCCTATAACCCCCTTTTGCTTCGGGTTTTCTCTGAACTAGGGCATAAAAGTTGCTTAGAATTGCAAAAAGGCCACTGTGCCATTATATGCTTCGGTTCCTGGACAACCAAGGCATATAAGGCGAGTTAAAAAGTAAAATCTACACTAGTCCTCTCAACATCACTTCACACGCTCAACCACTTGAGCTACCATTGCTCCTTATCATAATTTTTTGAATTAATTATGATAAAGATCCCTTTGATTGGATTTATAATAAATAAATATTTATTTATTTATTTACTTTTTCGGGTCTTACATAGACAAGTCTTCATATCCTCTTATAAGAATATAAGAGAGAAGCATTCTTTGCATACATAGAATTGACACATTTATAATAGTATTCATCTACCATGGAATGCTTCAAACTATGTTATGTGTTTGTTGCATAGACTAAACATTTATGTTTGTCATGATCTAATGCTTATAAAATCATGTTTTATTTGTTTTTATTAGGAAGACTAAAAGAGATGAAAAAATTTAATTTTAATATTAAACAATACTAGTTTGACAATCTATAATCCTTACATCATCACAAACCACAACAACAAAAAGGATGACATCTACTACTAAATACACTATACATATTATAGAAATTAAGCTAGTGTTATGCTTAACATACTAAAAATAGGCCACAAACAAAACACTTAACATAAACCCAAATTTCCTCTCTTAAACTAAATGATACTATGTATTCAATTTACACCAATTCAGTTTTAGAACATGCTTCTAAATTCCCTTAAGCTTAAAGAAGACAATATGTTTTGGGACATGATGACTTTAAAGAGGGGTGTTGAATAGAGCTTGTAGATGATTTATACATTTTTGCACAAATATAGGACAATGAAATACAAGAGTAGAGGATAAAGAGTACACACAAAATTTATACTGGTTCACCCTTAACGTAAGGGCTACATCCGGTCTCTTAAGCACCTAGCTTAAGAAATTCCACTAATCAAATATCTCAATTTGATTACAACACGAGTATAGTCTCTCTAGACACCACAAATATCAATATCTCTTGGTATTACGAGTATCAACCTCTCTAGGTATCATGAGTATCAACCTCTCTAGGTCACCAATATAAATCTCTCTAGATACAACCTTCGTTATCTCCCTTTAAGATAAAAAAAAAAACTCCCAAATTGAATAATGAGAAATGATCTCAAAGTAAAATGGTACAAATAAAGCTTAATTGAGTATACTTCACTATGTGAAAAATATTACAATGGTTCTCACATCCCAATATATTTACACATAAGATTTTTTTTAATTTGACTTTATGCACTCAATGTTTCTATCTTGCTCTCACTTGTTGAGAATATGACATTATATATCATGTGTTCATCTCTATCTTTCTTTATAATTTTCCTTTTCTATTTATAATTGTGCCCTCCCTGATGGAGAAGATCTCTAATAAATTGGTGTATTCAATAAGCCAAGGAATCAAGCGAAAATTCAAGTAAGAAACCACGTCTCCACAGATTCGAGGTTATTGCAAGAATCCAGAAAGATGTCTCCACAGAGTCGAGGTCATTGCAAGAACCTAGAAGGATGTCTCCACAAAGTCGAGGTCATTGCAAGAATCCAGAAGGATGTCTCCCTAGGATCAACGCCACTGAGGGTAGTTGGTTGATGATTCGAGATTTGCGAGGATGTCACCCTAGGACCGACTTCATTGTGGGAAGCTAATATTGAGAGGAAAATATTCGAGAATATAAAGGAGAATCTTAGAGAAAAATCCCATCTACATTTGATGAATATAAACTAGATTAGGAGATATTATTGTTGTTATTTACTAATTTTCTTTTGATTAGATTATTTGAGAATATTTGATTATGTATATCTACAAAAAATTGTACCCGACTTGCTTATAAATAAGAGTGTTATTCCCATGGACAAGGGACGAAATTATTTTTGACCTAAGTGAGTCATTAGCTAAGGTTAAAGTATTTCTCTCTTTTTCTCTTTAGTCTAAGGTTATTTTACACCTTTTTTGACCGGAACATTGGTGCCCACCATGGGAGCTCGGTAAAACGAGATCCCAACCACGCTTACCATAAGAAACTTACCACCATGAGGAATAGAAAAAACAACTCCAACAACCAAGAGGAGAATGAGAATGATGACACTCCCAACAATACAGTAGATTTCGCTTCCACAATACTCACAAGAAACTTTTGACATATGCAAGTCATGAGAAGATGATCGATGTATGCTCAGTCTCCACTTATAGATCAACAATTAATCCTTGCGATCGATGCTTACGCTCTTTCTCGATACAGGTAAAAAAACTAAAGTTCTTGTTATGTTTCTATTTTTTGACATAAAAAAGTTTATAATAAAATTGGGCAAAAGTTACAAACCATAAAATCTAAACAATTTCCTAATCACATAGTCATAAATCATTCTACTCTTCTTGTATTATCTAAAGTTCACAAGCATAAATTTAATAGTTTTACAAATTGGATTAAATAATTTCTTTAAGGCACTAAAAATAAAAAAACCAGAATGGTTAAAGAAAATATTAAATTTTTTAATTTATTAAATATATGTTTAGCATGGATATTTTGTTTAATATTATTAAGAAAATAATTTTTAGTGTGAAGTATTTTATATTTGGAGGAGTTTTAAGTAAGATATTCTTAACAGAATAATTTAGGAAGAAATAATCTACCATAAAGTGTTTTTCAAAATCTCAATATAATTATTTTATATGGTGCTCGAATCATAAAATAAGATTGTTTAAATATATAGACTAAGATTTCGATACATATGGTAAAATGTGAGTATTTTAGTAAATATTGTTAGTTGTTATCTTTAGAATAAATTTATTGTTACTAGATATAAATATTTTCTAGTGCTACTTTATTCTAATAATAAACATAATTATTTTATAACAGTATGTTATTTTAATCAGTTTAAAAATTTCGATGATATCTTATAATTCATTATTTCTAAAATGTTTTACATAGCAATTATTTATCTTGAAATAATATAAATAAACTTATTGTCATATACATATGTTGAGTTATATGTATATACATGTTATATTATGTGAATTACTAACAGAGATTTCGTAGATATATTAAAATTTTATTCATCATGATTAAATCAACTTAGACTGACTTCAGCTCGGCAAAAGGTAAGATTGTTTTCCCAGTGCCGATATCACGATAAGATTGATCTATTTCACACCTATTACTATAAAGTTTATCTCTCAGTTCAGGAAAAGGGTAGAATAACCAAAACCATAAATTCGGGCCACGATGTCGGATACCAGGCCACGGTGCTCAATATTGAGCCACGATGCTCGATGTCGGGCCACGATGCTCTATGCCAGGCCAGGATGCTCGATGTCAGGCCATGATGTCTGATGCCAGGCCATGATGTCTGATGTTGGGCCACGATGTCTGATGCTGGGAAATGATGTCCGATGATCTACCTAGATCACAAAAGTTGCAAGTATCGCCAATACTAAGAGATTGGTTTCCTGTCGACTGTTTCTATTATGACTGATTAAACCAATACTACAAGATCGGTTTCCTGCCGACTATTTCCAATATGATTGATTAAACTAGTACTGCAAGATCGGTTTCCTACCAATTGTTTCCAGTATGATTGATTAAACCAGTACTATGAAATTGGTTTCTTGCCAACTGTTTCTAGTATGATTGATTAAACCAATACTGCGAGATCGGTTTCCTACTCACTATTTTTAATATGATTGATGAAATCAGTACTGCGAGATCGGTTTCCTACCAACTATTTCTAGTATGATTGATTAAACTAGTATTGAGAGCTCGGTTGATAACCGAGTGTACTATCATATGTTATTATCAATTTGTAGGAACTGAGAGCTTGGTTGATAACCGAGTGTACTATCATATGTTATTATCAATTTGCAAGAATTGAGAGCTCGTTTCTCAACTGACACTTTTATTATAATTGATGATAAATGCATTATAGGAACTGAGAGCTGGTTTCTTAGCCGACACTCTTATTATAATTGATGATAAATGCATTGTAGGAACTAAGAGCTCGTTTCTCAACTGACACTCTTATTATAATTGATGATAAATGCATTGCAAGAACTGAGAGCTCCTTTTTTTGTCGATCTGCTCAGTACGATTGAATTAAATAATTTGATATTGAGAGCTCATCTTTTCGCCAACCTCTTCAGCACAACCGATTTTACACATAATTAGATATTAAGAGCTCATCTTTTAGCCAACCTACTCAGTGCGGTTGAGTTAGTCAATTTGATACTGAGAGCTCCTTTTTTTGTCGACCTGCTCAGTACAATTGAGTTAAACAATCTGATATTGAGAGCTCATCTTTTTGCTGACCTCTTCAGCACAACTGATTTTACACATAATCAGATATTGAGAGCTCGTCTTTTAGTCAACATGCTTACTACATTATACTCTGATACTGAGCACTCCTCTTTTTGACGACCTACTCAAATTACTAGATTGTAGTTTTTTTGTACTGAGAGCGCACAAACTAGCCGACCTACTCAGCTTAATTAATTTTAGAAGTTGTGTAATACTAAGAGCTCACCAAACAATAGATCACCAAACAAACGACTTATTTAGCTAAAGTTTGTGTAATGCTGAGAGCTCACTAAACCGGGGACCTATTCAGGGTTAGGTAAAAAGTAATGATGAAGTATGGGACACCGCAAACGATGATTACTAAAATAGCAATTTTCTCACTCCTATTTTATAGTGATAGAAGCTCAAAAGTTGGAGAATTATGTGCCATCCCGGATGGAGAAGATCTCTAATAAACCGAGGTATTCAATAGACCAAGGAATCAAGCACAAATCCAAGTCAGAAAATACGTCTCCATAGAGTCGAGGTCATTGCAAGAATCCAGAAATATGTCTTCATAGAGCCGACGTCATTGCAAGAATCTAGAAGGATATCTTCACAAAGCCGAGGTCATTGCAAGAATCCAGAAGGATGTCTCCCTAGGACCGACGCCACTGAGGGTAGTTGGTTGATGATTCGAGATTTGCGAGGATGTCACCCTAGGACCAACCTCATTGTGGAAAGCTAAGATTGAGAGGAGAATATTCGAGAATATAAATGAGAATCTTAGAGAAAAATCCCATCTACATTTGATGAATATAAACCAGATTAAGAGATTTAATTTTTGTTATTTACTAATTAACTTTAGATTAGATTATTTGAGGATATTTGATTATGTATGTCTACAAAAATTGTACCGACTTGCTTATAAATAAGAGTGTTACTCCCACGATTAAGAGACATAATTATTTTTAGCCTAAGCGAGTCATTAGCTAAGGTTAAAGTATTTCTCTCTTTTTGTCTTCGATCTAAGGTTATTTTACACCTTTTTTTAGCGGAACAATAACCATTCTAAGAATTTTACCATTGATGTATTTGATTATTCACAATTCAATATCTCTATTTTCCTTTCTTGTTAAGGAAGGTTATGATATTATCTCCATATTTTTTTCCTTTCTTGATTTAATTTGGTTTTCCTTTCTTTGATCTTCTCTTCAATCACTCTTTAATGTATATGGAAATTGTAGCAAAGATAAAATCTTTAGAATAATCTTTAGTTTCTATTCATGTTGATTCTTTCCCTTTTTATTTTTCTGAGTATCTTCTCATAAAGTAAATCTTTTGTTGTTTCTATATTTGTATTTATGTCTTAAAAGTACTTGATAGCTTGTAATCTTTGAATAATGGAACTTGATCATGATGAATATTCTGTTAGGAACAAGACAATAAAGGAAAGAATAAAGGAGAGAGAATAAATGACACAAGAATTTAACGTGCTCCAATGTACAATGTGTATGCCTACGTCCACGACTACACTAGGAAGTATTTTATTTTTTGTGTATCCCACCCAAACTTTACATAGGGTTACTTAAATAGGAAAATAGAGAACCACATCTCACAATACTAAGCAAGGTGGGACTAAATCAAGCACCATAATACTGACAATTCTCCCACTTGGAGTTTGATTTACATTACCACCTAATGTAGTGCCTTCATCATCAATTTTCTTGAAGGCTAGTTAAGGCAATACAAAACCTCAACTAATTTATTGTGACAATCTTAGTCAACATATCAGATGGCTTCTTTGAACCTGGAATCTTCAACAAAATGAAGAATTTGATTTTTAGCAAGATAAATAGCACTTTGACTGTCACTGAACAACGGAGAGTCATCTTGCTCTTTTCCTAATTCTTTTAGAAGGTTCTTCAACCATATCATCACCTTCGTTGCTTTTAAGATAGCTACGTACTCAGCTTCAATGGTTGAGAGAGAAAATCTTCCTTGAAGTTTAGACTTCCAACTGATAGATGTACCACCCAATGTAAAAATGTAACCTATTGTGCTCTTTCTAAAGTGAGATTACTTCTTTTCAAAGACAAATGCATCTTTGAAGTGCCCTTCAAATATCTCAATATCCATTTCACGCTTTTCCAATGCTCCTTTTTGGGATTTGATAGAAACCTACTCACAACTCTCACTACATGTGCTATGTCAGGTTTGGTGCGAACCATAGTATACATCCAGCTCCCTACTATAGATGCATATGACACTTTAGACATGTGACTTTCTTCTTCCTCTGTCTAAGAAGATTGCCTTTTCGAAAACTTTAAGTGAGTTCCCAAAGGTGTATTCTTGATTTTAGTATTTTCAACATTAAATATGCTAAGCAATTTTTCTATATATTTTTCCTGAGATAATTCAGAATACCTTCAAATCTATCCTTGGAGATTCTCATACCAAGAATTTGCTTGGCTGGACCAAGATCCTTCATTTCAAAATTTTCTAACAATTGTTTCTTTAACCTGTCAATTTTTGCCATATTAGAACCAACAATCAACATGTCGTCAACATACAAGGCAAGAATGATATAGTTGTTAACATATTTCTTCACGTAACGGCAATGATCTTCTTCATATCTATGAACTCCAAAGTTTCTCATAAACTCATTAAACTTCTTATACCATTCTCTCGGTGCTTATTTCAATCCATACAAACTTTTATGAAGCTTGCATACAAGATTATCTTTACCTTGTACTTCAAAACCTTTTAGTTGTTTCATAAAGATTTCTTCCTCAAGATCTCCATGTAGGAATGCAGTTTTGACATCTAACTGCTTTAGATGAAGATTTTATGCAGCTACTATACTAAAGATAACTTTGATGGTAGTCATCGTGACAATATAGGAGAGAAAATTCCTGTGAATTCAATTCCTTATTTTTGTTGGAACTATTTTACTACGAGTCTAGCCTTATATCTTTAGTTGCCATCTAGTTTTTCTTTTAACCTATAGACCCCCCTATTTTCCAAAACCTTATTTCCTTTTGGTAGTTTGGTTAAAGAACATGTTTTATTCTTCTGAAAATACTTTAATAGATTCATCTCCCTGCATAGCCTCAATAAAATTCTTTGGCTCACCAGCATCAGTAAACAACAAGTAATGTAATGAAGGAGAATACCTTTGTGGTGCTACAATTCTTCTACTAGATCTTCTAATTAGGATTTCAGGAGTTATTGACTCTATTATTTGTTCAAGTTCTAACTCAAGCCTTGACTCAAGTAGGGATGACAAATAAACCTGTCTTCGTGAGTATTATCCGAACTCGTCCCCGTTTTGACGAGAAATCCCTACATTGACTAGGTTTGAGTATGGGTATGGTATGGGAAATGCTCAACTTTTTTAATTGGATATGGGGATGAGTATGAAAATGTACATATCTGCCACGTCCCCGTCCCCATACCCGCTATAATCCTTGTCCCCGCCATATTCTCGTCCCCGTTTAAATTATTAAAATATTCACAGTTAATTGAGTAACATATTATATATATATATATATATATATATATTACTATCCACTTTCTATTTTTTATTTCTCTAATTGTTTGGTTTGTTATGAAATCCATTCACATCTCCAATATATTTTTCATCTTATCATAACCTTTATGCAATTATGTTCAAATGATGTATGTCTATTAAATATTTTTTATGTCTCACATTTGAATATTTTTATTTTTTTTAAATGTTATTTATTGTATATTTTCTTTTCACATGAGAATGTTTAACACTATAAATTTAAGTGTTTGATAGCATAAACCTTTCATTTAACAAGTAATATAAAAAAATATCATCTTTACTTTATTATTATTAATTTTTGTTTTTTTTCTGGTTAAAAAAGGTGTAAAATAACCTTAGTCTGAAGACAAAAATAGAGAAATACTTTAACCTTAGTTAATGACTCACTTAGGCCAAAATAATTTTGTCCCTTGACTGTGGGAGTAACACTCTTATTTATAAGCAAGTCAGGTACAATTTTTATAAATATACATAATCAAATATTTTCAAATAATCTAATCAAAAGATAATTAGTAAATAACAACAATAATATCTCCTAATCTGGTTTATATTCATCAAATGTAGATGGATATTTCTCTATGATTCTCCTTTATATTCTCGAATATTCTCCTCTCAATCTTAGCTTCCTACAGTGAGGTCGGTCCTAGGGTGACATCCTCGCAAATCTTGAATCATCAACCAACTACCCTCAGTGGCGCCGGTCCTAGGGAGACATCCTTCTGGATTCTTGCAATGACCTCGGCTCTATGGAGATATCCTTCTGGATTCTTGTAGTGACCTCGGCTCTATGGAGACATCTTTCTGGATTCTTTCAGTGACCTCGGCTCTGTGGAGACATCTTTATGGATTCTTGCAATGACCTCGGCTCTGTGGAGACCTGTTTTCTGACTTGAATTTTCACCTGATTCTTGGGCCTCTTAAATACCTCGATTTATTAGAGATCTTCTCCATCGAGAGGGCATAATTTCATTTGAAGAACTCGTTTGTTTCGTTAAGATAATTTTTGTTATTTCTCGATCATTGACTATGTTGATATTTGAAAATTTTTCTTAGATCTCTAAGGTATTTTTCATTTTATCATACCCTTAATTATACATTTATTTTGTTCGATTTCATTCAATAGTCTCTCATTGTTTCTAAGACACACATTTCATCATTTTTTAATATTTTTATTTGTTGTTTACTTTTATCATGCATAAAAATATTTTGATATATTTTATATAATTTTATATTTTCTAACTCATTATCAATCATACTGTAATTTAGTCACTATAATATAAAAATTATTTTATATAATTTTATTTACTATAATATAAAAATTTAATCTAATTTTCCACGAATTTATTTTATCACCATCCAAATTGAAGTTCAAAAGATACAATATCTATGCTAAAATTTTATTATTACTAGTTTAATGCTCTTTGCGTGATTTTGATAAGTTATGTATTATAACTTTTCTTAGTGTATAAAAGAAATTCATTAGAATTTAAAAAATTGATGTAAATAGACACTTAAAATATATTTTAATTTGAATATTTTTTTTCCTTTTGTATTTTTTTTAAATATTTTTTAATTTTATCAACTAGGTTCCATTAATGTTTGCAAATTTAATAAATGTTTTGGTTCTCATGAAATTTTATTTAGTATTCTAGTTTGAAATGTACAATTATAATTTTTTTCTAAATATTTGATATTGAAGAAACAACCCTCTTCTTAATATTGAATATTTGATAATATTATGTTTCCTTTACCGTAATTTTTTATTATTTTATAAAAATTAATTAATATTGAAATAGTAAGGAAACGAGTACAAGTATGGGTACAAGAATATACCTGTTACCTGGTGGGGATGGGGATACGACAAAAGTTTGATACCCGTTAAATTTGGGTATGGGTATGGGGATGAATTTTGTTTATGGAGATGGGTATGGGATAGTGAAACCCGTCCCCGCCTCGCCTCGTTGCCATCCCTAGACTCAAGCTCTACTTCTATATTTTGCATTTTGTTGACTACATCACTTTCTAAACTTTCTTCTAATGATACTTGTTATGACTGTTTACTTGCATTTGTGGATTCTGCAGTCTTGTCTTTATAGAATGTATTTTCATTAAAAGTAACATTTTTACTTCTAATAATTTTCTTGTTTTGGTCATCCCAAAACCCATAGCCATACATGTCAAATCCATAACTAATTAAAATAACATTTCTTTGCCCTAGGGTTCAATTTATCTCTACTATTAGAGTCTAACAAAATATATGAAGCATAACCCAAAACTTTCATATGTGAAAGATCTACCTCATTTCCAAACCATACTTCTTCAGGTAACTGATAGTCTAAAGGAACTGATGGCTCTCTATTTATGAGATAGGTTGTTGTGCTTATTGCGTCTGCACAAAATACCTTATGTAGTCCTAACTGGATTCTCATACATATTGCTCTCTCATGTAAGGTTTTGTTCATTCTTTCTGCCATATCATTTTGTTTTGGTGTTCCTAGAACTATCTTGATCATTTTGATCTCATTCTCTGAATAAAACTCCTTAAATTGACTATTGTCATATTCTTATCCATTATTAGACTTCAAACATTTAGCCTTTAAACATGTTTGAGTCTCAACCTCCTTTTTCCACCTTTTAAACAAAAAGCCACATCAGATTTATTTTTAAGAAAATAGATCCATACCTTGTAGAGTCATCAATGAAGCTTACATAATATTGTGAACTTTCAAGGGATTTAATTCGAGTTGACCCCCAAACATCTGTATGCACTAGTTGTAGTCTTTCAACTTTAGACGTCTTACTTATTCTGAAGAAGCTAACCTTCTTTTGCTTTCAAAAGATACAATGTCCGCAAGGTCCAACAACAACATGCTTTAAGTTAGGTATTTTACCTTTTGAGATCATGAGCTTCATTCCTTTCTCACTCATATGCCCAAGCCTTTGATGCCACAAAGAGAAATTGTTGTCAACTTCTACAACTGATATCATATCCTCATCTGCAATCATGTAAAGAGATCTTTGCTTCTTTCCACAAGCAACAACAAGATTACCTTTCATTGACTTCCAATGTCCATCTCCAAAAGTGGTGCAATACCCCTCATCCTCCAATTTCCCTATAGATATTAAATTTCTCTTCAAGGCAAGAATATGTCTGACATTATTCAAAGTCCACATGCTTCCATTAGAGGTTCTGATATTAATATCACCTCTTCCTATAATATCAAGAGATTTTCCATCTACAAGATAGACTTTCCAAAAAATTCCCGAAACATTGTTAGATAATAGTTTTAAGGAAGGTGTAGTATGAAATGACGCACCTAATTCCATAATCCATGAGTGAATAGAACTATTTAAACTACATAATAGTGCATCTTCAATTACATCAGTTATTGCATTTGCTGATTGATCATCATCTTGCTTCTTTTTGTTGTTATGCTTCATTTGAGCACTGCATTGATTTGTAAAGTGATCCTTTTTCTGACAATTCCAACAAGTGATATCATTCCAAACATTTTTTTATGATCTTCCTCTAGACATTGATCTACCTCGGTGTTGATTAAGATCAAGTCGTGGATGTTATCAAGATTAAACTTGCTATTACTTGCATAATTAATAACTGTAGTAATAGTTGCACTCCAACTTTCTGGAAGAGATGATAATAAAATTAATGTTTTCACCTCGTCATTAAATGTTATCTACACTAATTTCAACTCGACAACAATTGTATTAAATATACTAATATGATTAGTAACCGAGTTACCTTCACCCATTTTGAGGTTGACTAGCCTGCGAATCAAATACACTTTATTGGTTGCACATGGCTTATTATATATATTTGACAACGCTTGCATCAAATATATGGTTGTTTTCTCATTCATGATGTTGAATGCAACATTCTTGGCTAATGTCAGTCAGATCACACCGAGTGTTTGTCGATCTAACAATTCCCATTATGCCTGCTCCATGTCGCTTGGCTTATGCCTTATTAAGGGCATATACAACTTCTTTTGATATAGGTAGTTGTCTATTTGCATCTTCCAGAACCTGAAGTCACTACCATTAAACTTCTGGTCCTCACCTTCTCTTCTTCCAACACCATTGCTCTCGCTGCTTTCGAAGAAAGCTCCCACTACTTCTCTAACCTGGGATTCCAAAGAAGAAAAGAAACCAAATCTTTTCTTATGTGGAAGATCAGACAATGCTGCTACCACAAAGCATACTAAGAAAAATGGCTCTGATTCCAATTATTAGGAACCAGACAATAAACGAAAGAATAAAGGAGAGAAAGTAAACGACACAATAATTTAACGTGGTTCAGCATACAATTTATATAGCAAAATAGAGAACCACATCTCACAATACATGTGGGACTAAATCAAGCACCATAATATTTACATATTGATCTTTTTGATTCACCATTTTTTGATATAATATTCATTATATTCCTCAAAAATTATATTATTCATTATGTATCTCTTGACTCTTTAATGGAACACAAAAGAACATAACCGTATTTTGCTGTCACAAATCTCAAGATATTTTCAACAACTTCAACATCTATTTTTTTGCTCCATTGGTTTCCATTTTGTTGGTTATGAAGAGTTTGCAAATAGCACATTTCACCCTGGTTGAACCTTGAATTCTTCCTCATGAAGTCCTAAATGCCATTTTCGACTAAGAATTTTTTCATAAAAATTTTACACAAAGAGCTATTTATTTCTATTGTTTAAACACTTTGCTCATAAAAACTACTCTTTCTAATTACAATAAAGTCTTGTAATGGAGCATTTGTTACCAAATATTAGGAAGATTAAAATAAAGAAAGAAGAAAACTTAATTGTTATATGAAACAATATTGATTTTACAAAATATATGTCCACTAACACAAAATGGGTTTTTTATGTTTGACATTTTTGGCCTTTTACGTCTAGTTTAGATCAGACGTAGATTCGAGACACATAAATTAACATCTATTAAAATACTAGACGTAAATTTACGTCTGGTAACAACATAGCAGACATAAAAATTCATGTTTCTTCTGGCCACCATTCAAACTTGTCGGACAACCATTGACCAAATTTATTAATTATCCTCATCGCAACACAAACGCGAACCATTACAAGATCTACAATTAGAACAACTCCTCCATCACACCAACACCACCACAAAACCCACTGCACAAGCCACGCTGAAACCCAGCAACAGATTAGACCTCCACTGGATCTCGCTGCCATCCATGCACTATGCCAAAGATTTCAAGTTGCACATCAACATAGCAAATCGCAAAAATCGCAACTTTCCTTTTCGTCAAAAAAATGCAAAAAGCAACGACCAAATAGATTTGCATCGTCGGAGACACACGAACCACCTTGTTCAAATTTGCAATGCAATGGAGGCCCTCCAAGGTTCGTGGTGCTCACAGCATGTTCGAAAGGTGGTCTGCGACATCTTCGCAAGCTGGTTTGCAAGCTATGAAGAAGAAAGGGAAAACATAGGTGGCGAGAAGAATAGAGTGGTCGTGAGCGTGTTTATTTGCACTATTGTGAAGAAGGGAGCGAAAATAAAAGTGATGCAGATTAAGGGATTTACGTCTGACCCTTCTAGGTCAAACATAAAATTTGATTTTTATGTCTGATCCCCTTTAGTCAGATGAAAATTTACATATGACCTCTCTCTACCAGACATAAATTAATGTCTGAAAAAAGTAGTCAGACATAAATTTCTATCTGACCAAAGGGGTCAGACATAAATTTTGACAACTTATTTACAAAACTTCCACTACGCATTTTTTACGTTTGACATTTAATGATCAGACGTAAATCACATGACATAATAAGCCCATTTTTTGTTAGTGGTCTTACATTACATACATCAACAACAAAAGGGGTTAATTGTTGCTACATAACAACAGTATACAAAATGGGGAAATAAAACAATTGTTGTACTTAACTCATTAAAAAAAGTCACAAACAAAACAATTAAATGAAACCTAAAATTTGTAAGCATTTACTTAAAACAACTTGGGACTATTGGAATCTATTCTAACAATAACAAATCTTTCATTTATCATAGGCCCATTTACTAATACTCGTTGTGTTCCTTCCATGGTGGGTTTCCTTCTAGCTTAGACCCCTTCTGTGATGGTCAGCCTTGAATATTACAATACTAAATATATACAAATGTTCTGATCAAGAAAATTGTCGGATAATTCTTAACCAAAAACAAGAAAGAAATATCTTCAACCTCAGCATAAGATCTGCTTAGGTCAAAAACAATATGTCCTTTGACCATGGGAGTAACATTCTTATTTATAGTAGAGAATAAACAATGATTCTATTATTGCTCAAGCACCAAATTAGTGATCAGAGAACTTATTGAAACAACACTAAGTTTCATAATTCACTTTGAAAGTTGACTACTTCATCACTTGGGTGAAAAAAAGTTATTCAAGAGAGAATTGATTTGACATCTCTTTATTTAAATATCAAGCTATGACTTTGTCAAGGAGCGACATCACTTGAACTAACAAGTAGTTATTTGAATGGTAGTGTTATGTGCTTGAAATTAATATTATCGCTTGAACACCACTCAAATGACTAAATTGATTCTTATATATATATAGATATATATATATATATATATATATATATCACTGCCAAATTATGCCACTGTCAAATTCAACTATGTTAAGCCATTGGAACTTCTTTTATACATCAAATACAATTAGTTTCAATGAAAACATCAACTACATCATTCATAGAGTATATGTATGTCCAACATTTGAATCCAATTAAAAGCAGTATAACCATGGACATGAATCACATACCATATTAAAATTCACCCAAGTATCCTTCTACAATCATAGTGGAGCGCTCTCCTCCTTGCAACCAAAAAAAATATAAGGAATTCGAAAAACTTTTAGACTACCAACTCATTTTGTTAATCTTTTAAGGAATGATCTTTCAATATGAACTAGGAAAGTATTACTCACATGTATGACATAAGAAAACATGAGAAAATTATCAAACAATTTGTATCTCGTTCGACCAAATGTGAGTGTTACAAGAGGTAAAGAGTAAATAAAAGAAAAAGATATAAAAAAGAAAGTCTTTTTTTTTTAAAGAAATAAATTAAGGTTTAATAAAAAAAAAACATAAAATGTAAAAGAAAGTTATTTTTTTTTCTAGAAATAAATCAAGGACTTAAAAAAATATGCATGACAAACTTTTTTTTATAAAACATAATATGTAAAATGTTAAGTGTATTTGTTTATAAGCTGAACACAAATCAACTAGTGGAACACTAATCCATTATATTTGTTCCTCTACTTTGTTTTTAAGTGGAAATCTTGTCAACGACAATGCAAGAAAAACAGGCTCAGATCTTTTAAATTTGTCAATGGAATAGATGAAAAAAAAATCTTATTTTTTAAATTATGCGATTTCCCACGTGACAGAGTGGGTCTATTTAGAAAATATCGTTACTTTTCCAAAAGTATCTATAAGAGAGTTATATTTCCAACATGTCACTCCTCCAAGAGGAATTGATTTTGTAAACTACTCAAATGTAACACTATCATTCTCTTAAACTTAACTGTGTGTTCATTTATGGATATGGATACGAGAGAGTGTGTGAAGATGAATTTGAGTAGATTTGGGTGGAAAATTTTTTATTTTTTTGAGTAGATTTAAAGGGTAAAATGAGTGAATTTGGAGATAAGTTTTATGAAAGTTAGTGAAAGATTTTATTAATGTGATAGATAAAATAAATTGTAAAAATAGATAAAATTAGAAAGTTACCAAAATACCCTTGATGGTAAAAGAGAATGATTTTGTAATTTGATGTTATAAAAATAATTATAATTAATTAATACGAATTAAAAAAATTAAAATTTAAAATATAAACAATTAAATTTTTATGTAAAAAAATTTATATAATTAAATTTAAAAAAAAGTTATATAATTAAATTTTAAACAAAAGTTATATAAAGTTAAAAAAATTTAAAAAGAAAGTTAAAAAAAAGTAAAAAAAAAAAAAACCAACGACATCGGTGTCATAACCGGTGTCAGTCCCTTTATAACCAAGGCATGGGTTACATAACCGGTGCTATCACTCACACACACTTGCAGCACCGGTTAGCTAACCGATGCACCACTCCACCACATGCTGTAACAACCACCACCTAGCCACCACCAACCACAACCACCCTTCATCCTCTTCCTCGACCACCACAGCAAACCACCTCATCTTCTTCCCCTCCACGGACTCAACAATCACACACACACACACACACACACACCATAACTCACATCTCAAAACACCAAAGGTTATTTTCGTCATCTGGATAACCTTTCCGCACTATCTTCGCAGTTTTGAGGGGATGGATTAATCCCTCCATCCCCCAAATACGCACTCGCATATCCCTTCAAATGATCAAAAACGAACAAGGTGGATCACCAAAATCCACTCTCTCAAATCTAATTCAACAGTGCAATTTGTAAGATCCGAGGAATTTAATTAATTAAATAAATAATTAAATAATAAATGCGGGAGGGTTGTGCATTTATGACATTAAATTCTGTTATGTATGACGTGGAAAAGTACTAGCTCAAGTGGTTGAGAGTATTTTGATTGTGTGAGAGGACTTGGGTTCGAGTCTTATGTATGCCAATTATGTGTATTTTGTTATTAATGTTTTAATAATATGTTGGGCCACACTTAATATGAGATAATGCTTGAATTGTATGTCTTAGCAAGAAACATGGGTTGGCCTGATGGTTTAGAGTTGATTTAACTTTGGCATGGTGTGGGTTTGAACCTAGCAGAAGGGGGGGGTAGCTAAAGGGGCTGAAAAACCATTAAGTGATAGGCCTTGAATAGAAATAAAAGTTAATTCCCGTTTTTTTATTAACCAAATTAGTAAGACCTATAAAAGGCAAAATTTGAGAGGAGAATAGGGTTTTGGAAGGCTGTTTCTGAGAGCTATAGAGGGAGGACGAAAATTTGGAGTGAAATGAGAGTTAGGAGTGAAGTATTGAGGGTAATTAAAGTGGTGAATTAAGGCAAGCCTTGGTGATCAAAGGAAATTCCCTAATTTCAGAAGTTAAGCAAGGGATTTTTCAGGTTAGGGGAGCTAAGCCGAATTTCTATGCTTATGGTGTCGTTTTGCATGATCTGTGATGAATTTGTGTGCTGAATGTCGTGTTGCACCTGAGGGAATTAAGGGTTTTGGGTTTTGGTACTGTTCTATTGAATGTTGGCCTAAATGCATGAGTATTTTGGGGTTATGAACGGTATATACTAAAATTGTGCAAAGTTGTGTTGTTGGGGCTTATATTTAGGGTCCAGTTATGCTCACAGGTCTAATGTGATTGTTCTACATGAATGGTATGAAATTAGGGTGTGTTTTAGGTCTGATTGCGGCTGTTGTGCGTGTAAAAAAACGCCCAAACCTGCAATTATCGCTCAAGCGAACTGGACTCGCCTAGGCGAGAGTTGCAGGGCATGAGTTTCAGGCTCTGTTCGAGCATCTCGCTCAGGCAGGGTATTTAGACTTGGGCGACAGATTATCTCGCTTAGGCGAGTGTGACTCGCCCAAGCGAGAATCCGTGTGTGTTTCGAGTGTGTTGGTTGCTCATCTCGCGCAGGCGCGGTTTGGTGTTTAGGCGAGCATGCGTCTCGCCCAGGCGAGAGTTTCTCGCCTAAGCGAGAGTTTGAAGGGAATTCTAATGAGGGTTTAACTCACAGCCCAAGTGAGAGATGAGGGTTTTGGGCGAAACGTGAACCCGCCCAAGCGAGTGTGACTCGCCTAAGCGAGGGTTCGTGGCAGGTTTTGTGTATGGAACTCGCCCAAGCGAGATAACCTAGCCTAAGCGAGATGAACTGGAGTGCTTAGGCGAGAACTGGGAGATTAAGCATAGGTTGGATGGATGTGGCGTAAGGGTAACCAAATTTTGGTGGTATTGGATGAATGGGAGTTGAATGGTGATGTTGGACTATAAGGCTCCTAACATATCTCAATGGTGGGCTTGCTGGTGTTCCATGGGTTGTGGCCCGGAACGTATCCTTGAGTTGTGGCTCAGGATAGGGGTTAAGCACGTGGCATTCTATGGGTTGTGGCCCGGAATGACTTCCCTTGAGTTGTGGCTCGGGATAGCGGATGAACACGAGGAACCTTGAGTTGTGGCTCGGGTTGGCGAGTGTGCTGGTGTGAGTGTGCTGGTTGTGGCCAGTACGGATGGGTCCAGATGGATTGCCCTCCTCAGTGGTTGTTGACGAGTTTGTTAGTCCTGGAACGTTATCTACGTTCGTATTTGGGAACTCCACCTGGCATTACGGTGTGTGATCCGTAGCATGGTTTCCGCACGTGCTCTATCGGTTGTGGCCGATAGGTGTGGCAGCAAGGCACCTGGAGATACTCAATAGAAGATATATAACACTGCTAACATGGTTGTGGCCATGAGAAGAACTGGAACGAGGTTTCCTTATGTACTTAATATACATGGTGGTGGCCATGTGGAGGGAAGGTAACGTGACTTCCATTAGGTGCATCGGTGTACATGGTGGTGGCCATGTGATGGAAATAGAGTAAGACTCTGTGGGAAAATAAAGGATACTTGATATGGTGGTGGCCATGCCGTATAAAGAAAGAATTGGTGTTGTTGTTATATTATTTGTACTGGTTAAACATGTATGTGTATATTGATATATATTCTTGTATGTTTAAACTGTTAGCTCACCCTATCTGCTTGTGTTTGGCGATGATCGTGTACGCGGTACACGTGAGCAGGTGATGGTGCAGGTGGAGTTGGTGAGGCTTAGCTACAGAGAGGAGATAGCTTGGGGATTTTATTTTTATGATTTTGAATCAGTTGTAAACATTTATGTTCTTGGACTTTTTATTTTATAATTGACGAATACTGTTTGAATTTTCATTATCGATATGTGAAATAAAGACTTAAATTTCCCGCGTCTTGGGAAATGAGGTATTATTAACTACGACGTTATTATTTATTTTTTTTAAAATAAATGATGCTGATGTATTATTTCTTTTCATTTTATTAAATTCGTAATATCCGGAAGGGATGTTACACAATTCCTTCATGTGAACACTGCGTAAGGGTGTGTTCCTTTGGGGGATGGATATTGGAGAGAGTGTGAAGATGAATTTGTGTAGATTTGGGTGGATAAATTTTTGTATTTTTTTTTTTAGTGGATTTAGAGGGTAAAGTGGATGGATTTGGAGATAAGTTTTATGAAAATTAGTGAAATATTTGATTGATGTGATAGATAAAATAAATTGTAAAAATAGATAGAATTAGAAAGTTACCAAAATACCCTTGATTGAAAAAGAGAATGATTTTATAATTTAATATTATAAAAATAATTATAATTAATTAATACGAATTTAAAAATATTAAAATTATATAAAATTTTAAAATAAAAAAATTAAATTTTTATGAATGTAAAAAAATTTATACAATTCAATTTTAAAAGAAAGTTAAACAATTAAATTTTAAACAAAATTTATATAAAGTTAAAAGAAAGTTTAAAAAAAAGTAAAAAAAAAATTAAAAAAATTAAAAAAAAGTAAAAAAAAAATAAAATAAAAAGCATTGACACAAGTGTCAAGGCACCGGTTACGTAATCAATGTCATCCTCCTCTCATAACACCACAGCACACTACATTCACATCAGCTTCCATAAGAGGAAGTCACACCAAGAATCTGATGTGCACGTGGTTTTGGAAAGGGAAACAAAATTGAAGGGTAGTTTCATAAACAGATACAGTATACTCGTATCCTCACACTTTTGAAGGGATAAAATAATTCATCCATCCCCCAAAATCAACTCTCAAATATCTCTTCAATTCATCTAAACCAAACACGCTCTCACGTACCAAATCCACTCTTCCAAATTTATTTAAACAATACAACACCGAACACGGCGTAAATATGCATCACTCTATAAAGAAAACAGAGGATATAACTATAGTTCAAAAAACTCTTTAAAATTTAAACAATAACATAATTAACTTTGACTTGAACAGTAAAATCTTAAATCTTTTACCAACAGAACTCCTTTTCATGGCAAAGTCAGTGAAACCGGCTTTTAAACGTTGGAATAAAATAATCCAAACTGCTCTCACTTTTTGCACAAAGGGTCCTCTCACGTCCCGTTTAGAACTGTAATCAACAATCACCTCATTATCTGCGCGGCAACATCGTTTCTTAACTATTCATGATTTTGGCTGTTCTGCAACACAGTAAAGCTACTCATAGCCACACACAAATCGACAAAGACCCTGATTTTCCTTCCCATGAGGGAAGAAAACAACCATTTTCGCTTTCCAAACACCAAAAGAATTTCAATTCGGCTCACCTGTCGAAATTCAACCCCCAAAAAACATGTTTTCTCAGACAGAAGGATCCAGAAACATGTATATAGATTTAATATAGGACGAAAGGTCACCAACAAAAATCAAATTGCAGAGAATCCGGAACCTATTTCTGCATCCAAAATGTCCCCAAAAACGTAAAAGGTAAGGTAACCAAAAATGGAAGAATTAGATCTCTTCATATCTGATATCTGTCACGGGATTTGATTCTGCCAAAACAGTGAAAACAAATCTGATAGAATAAACGTACCAACTACCAGACACTAAACATTAGTTTAGTTTCCATGCAAAACACTGCACAAACCATTGTACAAAACCACCATGCCCTATTTCCCACTTCACCCCTAATTCAGCTATTCATCACATGATTACTGCTATTACAAGAATAACAACAATTCATATATCAGTCAGCATCAGGGGCAGTGCCATTGTTGGTGGAAGGGTTTTCCTCTGGGGTGCTTGAAACTGATGAAACCACCTCTTTGCAAATTTTTGCAGGGTATTTTATGGCATTGAGTTGAACCTTTCTCAAAGCAGCTTTACCAAGATCAACACCACAAATGTCAGAGAGCCTCACAAGGTAAAGCAACACATCAGAAAGTTCTTCACCAAGATGAACCTTTTCTTCCTCTTTCCAATCTGGAAGACCCTTTGGAACCTCTCCTTTCCACTGAAATATCTCAGACAATTCTCCTACTTCACCCACCTATCAACGGCAAAAACAACATAAAAAAGACTCGATTTTTATGTTAATATTTGCAACATTATCATCAGACTGAAACAACTTATTTTGGGACTGTGTTATTTTGGCAGCTTCAGCTTGTCCTTGAGCATAACATTAAACATGGTTATGTCCCACTTGTGTACTCTTGGTGGGAACAAAAGTTAAAAAGTTAAAGCGAAAATGAAGGCCGAAAAAATTACAAATCTTCTATGGTAACAACGACATGGAATCTGTTTACATTGCAAAGTCGATTTTGACTAGGGTTTGTGACAAGGTGACAAAATCTCAAAAAAGACAATGACAAATACTAATTATGAAAAAGTGATTGCACATTTCAATGGGTAGTGAGTCATTTGATCCAACTCGCCGTGTTCCCTGGCGGTTTACGTGATTCTCGGTCAAAACAAAACGCTTTAATTTGTCTTAATTAGAAACTAATTGCATTTAAAAATATTGACTAAATTTTCATTCACTCTAAATATATATTTTAAAAATGCATCCTATAATCAATTAATATATTACTACTATAAACTACAACAATCTATTTACCTTACACCATCTCTCTCTTTATTTCAATTTCACTAGTTTATGAAGACATGAAACTACATAGAACCTTCTTCTTCTACTATTTAGAGTCAAATGATCAATTTCTCACCGGAGATGTGTATAAACAGTGGCACATAAGAGGTTAAACCAAACACGATTACATAATTAAAAAATGCAAGAGAAACAATTCTATTGAATAAAATACTTTACAATACAAGTAAAAGCAATTAAAAAACCTCTCCCTTTGAGATGAGAAATCTATATTAAATTTTAATTCACACTTGATGTTAAACCTTTTAATACAAATTTAAAATAAAAATGATTTTACTTTAAACAAACTACAAAAACTTAAAATTAGCCTATAGCCTCAACCCTCTTAAAAAAAAGGCCAACTTGCAAGAAATTTTTTTTTTAAGCAAACATTAAGAATCCGCTACAACCCCATTATATATAAAGTATGAGTCAGGTGAGTCGTCTACAAAACCCGAAAAGAAAACGGTCAAAAAATTACAATAACAACAAAGAGATTCTTCTTCTTCTTCTTCTCTATATACCCTTTCCTTCTTTCATGGATCAAAAAGAACCACGTTACCCACATAAAAAAACACGAGTACACGGTACAAACTACACGATAAACCAATAAAGTTCACAAAAGGGTGCAACAGTAAGCCAAAAAAATATCATTTTTGTTCATAGGGTATTGGAAAAGAAGCATACCAGAGCCAAGAGAAGGTTTCTTGGGCTGTGAAAACGGTCCCAGTCTCTCTCCTTGGCAAACTGAGCCATTAACTGCTTGAGCGTGTCGAGGGTCACGGGAGCTTCATCGGCAATCCCAGTCATGATCGAGAGAAGAAAGAGAAGAGAGAAGAGGAGATGAGTGGAGAAAGACAAAGCAGAAGGAACAGAAGAGAAGATTGTGAAATGAGAATAAGAAACATTGCTTCCTGAGAATATATAGAAAATAATAAATAATACTAAATACTTTTGATATTTATTTATTTATAATAATAGTACAAGGAAAGAAGAAAAGTGTGAGAAAAGGAAGGGCAAATGAAGGGGTGCTTGCTGCTGCACAGTCGTTTTCGCACCTTGGAATTGGAAGGCAATGCACGACTTTGATTTGCCTTTGAATTTGTGGAAACATGGAAAGTTATCTATATTTTAATATCTTATTTTAAATCTGTTTAAACATAAAAAATGGTTAATATGACATTTATAATATTTTTTTTTCAAGTTCACATGTTGATATCATTATCACTCGTGACATTTTGGATAAGTTAGCCTCCAAAGTAGTATTCGTGCTAAAAAAACAAATAAGCATACTCTTAAAAAGAATACAACTGTATTGAAAACAAAGTTGTAGAGTTTACACTTGTATGCAACGTAAATCGTAGAATTAATATCTACAACGAAAAAAATATAGTAAAAACAACATTAAACTATGTAAAATCCAATTCATTGTTTTTAAAAAGATTATTAGTGTAATGATTATCTTCTGTGTAGATAAAGGTTAGGAAAGTGAAGTGTCGAGAAAAAAAGATTTTTTTTTATATAAAATAGGTAAACTCAAAGTATTAAGAAGTGTTAAGAGTATATATAATTCTATTATGGTTAGTTACTGTAGTTTGTTATACATCTTCGGTTACACTAGTATAATTAGTTCTAGGCTTGTCTATATTAAGACTTTCTCTCTCTGTATCAATACAATTCAATATCATGCAACGTTTTATTTCTTTCTCTCTCTCATAATCATAACATGGTATCCGGAGCTTGATTTTTTTTCTTCACCATGACTTCCGCAAGCACTACCCAATCTGATATTGCCTCTATGCCTTCTTCTTCGTCCTCCCTCCATTTCTTTCCCTCCACCCTTAGCATCAAGTTAGATGATGAAAATTTTCTAGTTTGGGAGCATCAAATCCTGGCAACCATTTACGGTTTGCATTTTTTCCATTTTCTTGATGCCACTCCAGCTCCACCCAAGTTCTTGACACAAAGTGCAGCAGAATCCTCCATCATCAATCCTGCATATGTTCACCATCAACAACAAGATAACCTCATTGTAGCGTGGCTATTGGGCTCAATGTCTTCTCCTATGTTAACAAAAATGGTAGGTCTTCGTACGTCGACCGCTATTTGGAAAAAATTAACGATATACTTCGCAAGTCAATCCAGAGCGCGTGTGAAAAAGCTAAAGCTTCAACTAAAAGTGTCCAAGAAAGATCGTTCCATATCTACGTACATTCTTGATATCAAGAAGACCGTAGATTCGTTAGCCGCCATCGGATCTCCTCTTTCTGACGCTGTCATATTGAAGCCATCCTTGATGGGTTGTCGGATGATTACAATGGGTTCGTTACATCCATCCTCTCCCGCACAGAACCATACACTGTTGAAGAAATAGAAGCATTGCTTCTTGCGCATGAAGAACGCTTAGAGAAACACAAACAAGCTGATAATGTCTTTCAGGTCCA
>Ga0214545_1000713_pt1 | contig 56372 bp, 30 predicted proteins | sample CNSS4metaG_FD_160064 | JGI IMG/M metagenome (GOLD analysis project Ga0214545, IMG submission 160064) | Root nodule microbial communities from cowpea collected in UCLA plant growth center, Los Angeles, California, USA - CNSS4 | ecosystem: Host-associated > Plants > Roots > Nodule | place: USA... | reverse complement strand
AGCCATGCGAGGAACAGGAATTAGAAATAGTGACGACAGTGAAATACTGGCTATTGAAAATGGCGCTGCTTTCCTCTGATGAATTGCTTCTATTGTCGAATACCCAGAAGTTGTACCAGAAGGGGTCTTCTGGTTCTGTCTCGTAATAGTCTTTTGAGCAAGATGATATAGTTTCGGTAAACATGTTTTGTTAAGACAGGTAGTGAATATCACATAAATGTAAGTTATAATTTTTGTTCAACCAACATTAATAATAGTTTTATTACTCAAGATTAATAAAGTTATTTTTTAGTCAATACAAATTAGGAATTTTTTATCTACATTAATGAAATTATTTCCCAATTGTGGGAGTATTAGAGTCAATATTAATTTGAAACTAATGTATACCAATTACATTTTTCTACTGAAGCATGTAGTGATTGTTTTTTGTTGATAAGTATAAATTAAATTCTTTATATTTTGTATTGAAAAGTAATTAAAATATTCTATTCAAATAAAAGAATTAAAATTTAATAAATGTAAACAAAATATTTGAAAAAAAACTTTATATATATATATATATTAATTTTTTTTTAAAAATTGGAAAATTTCTCAACTACTTTCATTGCAAGTAGTTTGATGTTTTCGAAGTCTAAGCGAGATTCTTTAATTTCTTTGTCTTCTTAAACATAAATTACTTACAAAAACATAGAAAAATACTTATTTATTTTAATTTATAAATAAAAGTTTGAAGATTTGTAATAGTTAAATATATATTCAGTTATAATTTAAAAGCAAAAATTATATGTTCAATGAAAAACATGATTATCAATTACAAGTGTACTCTTTAAACGAAGTCAGTATAATACTTAAAAAAATAAAATATATAAGTGTAATTTGAAAAAATAAAATTAAAGTCTTAAGTCACAATTTATTCTTAAATTTCACTCATCCCATATTATATACAGTCCACCTTTTCTTTTCTCTCTCTCTCTCTCTCTCTCTCTCTCTCTCTATATATATATATATATATATATATATATATATGATAATCAAAGATTTTTTTAGAGCTCATATCATATGACTACACCTCTATGCAGTTTGAATCCGGAGTTTGTATGTAAAGCTTTATATTTATATTTTATGAAATAATTTTTGTTAACTTAATTCCTTTACTATAAAAGATCCTAATCATAAACATATTTGGATCAAGATAATAAATAAATATTTCAAGGCATAAATAAATATTTATTTATTGAAAGGAATTATTGATTACAATTATTAATGCAATGATTTAAATTGACAACTACTTTTGACGTATGTAATTTATAGTATTATTGTAATCCTACATAAGCTTCCAATGGGCATATTTTTAAACTGTGTAAGTTCCTCTTTGAATTAGTATAAAGTGCAACCGCTGACAGAAACCCGAAAACAATGTTTTACCCGATGTTCTGTCTAAACTCCAAAATTTCCAAGTACCACTCATTCAACACCCTAGTTTTATTTATTTATTTATTTATAATAAGAAACGAGAAACCAATTTTAGACGAATAAATATGTTTTTTGTTAATTTTGATTTTCAAGCTTAAAATGAAACTGGTTTTCAAATGGTTCACAGCAGGTTTTGTTAAAAGCATTTTCCGACAACAACATGAATGAAGTATAAACAAAATATCAGATTCGAAGTTCACATGATGGGAACATTACTGTATACAAATATTTATTATTAATGCAAGTAATTTTAATTATTTAATTATATAAAAAAGTATTTATAAACATGTATGTAATATAATACAATTGACATATATAAAAATGAATTAAAAATATATTTTCATTAAATGGACACGTATACTCTTTTGTCGGTCACTGATAGTATTGTCACAAAAATTTGACAACAAATTAATCAGCGTTAGTTGTAACGGTCCAGTTATTATATTTGTAATAGGGCAGATCTGTAATTTGGTGGATGATGGAGCACATTTGTCAATGGTGTGGCACCGACAGAGGGTGAAAGGAAAACCGGAAGCGACCGGTAATAGCTCGGACAGGCTGGTGCCACTTCAGGAAATATTCCAAATGAGAAACTCCGCATCGCTTGGTGTCTCTTTCGAGAGGTTAACACGTGTCTATACGTGATTGGGTCTTTGAGAAGAAGCCAATGTAGCGACTGAGCCGAGCCTCAAAAGCTGGAGCTTAAGCGGCTTGGGAAGGCACCGGGAAAGGGTTGATCCGGTAAAGTAATAACCATAAAACAGAGAGTGAGAGCGTGTTCTTAGCTTAGCTAGCTGTAGTATGCAAGTGAAGAGAGAGAGAGAGTGAGAGAGATGGCGTATTGAATGGGCGAAGATTATCACGCTTTGCTTTTGCCTCCAAATTGATCTCTCTCTGCTCTGTCGCGATCTTCGATCTGAAGCACTTTTTCTGTGAAGATGGAAGCGAGTGCGGGAATGGTCGCAGGCTCGCACAAACGGAACGAGCTCGTCCGGATTCGCCACGATTCTTCTGACAGCGGGGTTAGTTAACTCTCACACTCTCCCTAACAATGTTGTTCTCGTTTTATGCTTCTGCTTCAGATCTGATTTTCATTTGGAGTTCTTTTTTCGTTACTTAGTTCGATCTTCGAGTTTTATTCAATTAATTAAGAAATTAAGAAATTGAGTAATTCCGACTCAGTGAAACTCTCTTAATCTGCAGTCTAAACCCTTGAAGAGCTTGAATGGGCAAATCTGTCAAATATGCGGTGATACTGTTGGATTGACTGCGACTGGTGATGTGTTTGTTGCTTGCAACGAGTGCGCCTTCCCTGTGTGTCGTCCTTGTTATGAATACGAGCGAAAGGATGGGAACCAGTCTTGTCCACAGTGCAAGACTAGATACAAGAGGCACCGAGGTTTGTGGGCTTTTCCTTTTTGGTGACAGTGTTGTTGTGATCGAGTTTTGATTTGAATGAGTGACTGTGAAAATATCAGGGAGTCCTCGAGTAGAGGGAGATGAAGATGAAGTGGACTCTGATGACATAGAGAACGAGTTTAATTATGCCCAGGGAAAGGCCAAGGCCAGGCGGCAGTGGGAGGAAGATGCTGACCTTTCCTCGTCGTCTAGACGTGAATCTCAGCAGCCAATTCCCCTCCTTACCAATGGCCAAACGGTAATAATATAATCCATTGAATTGTGGTTTTTATTGGCCGATTGTACTTTAGATTTTCTCTGCATATTTATACTTTAGCTGGGTGCAAGGGTGTGAGAAGTGTGGAGATCAGAGATAGGATTTAGTGCTACGTTTTTTTAACATTATAGCCTAAACTTTTGATCTCTCTTTCACTATGTTCAATTGTCTGGATGATGCATTTTTTTTTTCTGTTTTATTGATGGTCGTCTGGAGAGTAATGTAATCTTCTGATCACATTTTTAAACTTAATATGGTCAGATGTCTGGTGAGATTCCATGTGCCACACCTGATACTCAATCTGTGCGAACTACTTCAGGTCCTTTGGGCCCATCTGAAAAGGTTCACTCACTCCCCTATATTGATCCGAGGCAACCAGGTAGAGTTAAAGAACTGATGCTGCAATGTGAGATTTAATGGTTACTATGAAATTTATATTTACCAAATCTTGTTATTAAAACAGTTCCTGTAAGAATTGTGGACCCATCAAAGGACTTAAATTCTTATGGTCTGGGAAATGTTGACTGGAAAGAAAGGGTTGAAGGTTGGAAGCTCAAGCAGGAGAAAAATATGGTACAAATGACCGGTAGATACGCTGAAGGGAAAGGAGGAGATGTTGAAGGGACTGGTTCTAATGGAGAAGAACTTCAAATGTAAAGGACTCAGACTATTTCATTGATTTTTAATGATTATAGATCATAATTTGGAAAGTATTGCAGAAGTCTTTACTAATGTAGGTTAGACGCTTCTTTTTTTCTTTTTTTCTTTGAATGACATTCAAGATCTTTAAAAGGTGATTCACATTCTCTTCCTTAGGAAGATTGTCTTTAGTCCCAGTCATTATATGATAAATTAATAGTTTACTTGTGCTTGTGTCATAGGTCTAGATATTTTTCAATCAAGTTCATAATTTGCAGGCAGAATGTACAAGCTTTCAATATTTATGCATTTTGATTTTCATTTCTTCTATTATAAGTTAAATTTATTTTCTCCTGACAGGGTTGATGATGCTCGACAACCTATGAGTCGTGTAGTGCCAATTCCTTCATCTCAGCTCACACCTTATCGAGTTGTTATTGTACTCCGGTTGATTATTCTTGGCTTCTTCTTGCAATATCGTGTAACACACCCTGTGAAAGATGCATACCCACTGTGGTTGACATCAGTTATTTGTGAGATTTGGTTTGCCTTATCCTGGATACTGGATCAGTTTCCAAAATGGTCTCCAGTTAATCGTGAGACTTATCTTGAACGGCTTGCTTTAAGGTCAGAATGGCCATTTTATTCATCTTTTGTTGGGCTTTTGCATCTTGGTTTAACAATCATGTGGCTTTTTCTATCACTAATCTTAGCATGTATTCTTTTAGATATGATCGTGATGGAGAACCATCACAGCTAGATCCTGTTGATGTGTTTGTGAGTACAGTGGATCCCCTCAAAGAGCCACCTCTTGTAACTGCAAACACGGTGTTGTCTATACTTTCTGTTGATTACCCTGTGGACAAAGTTTCCTGCTACGTATCAGATGATGGTTCAGCTATGCTGACGTTTGAAGCACTATCAGAAACAGCTGAGTTTGCGAAGAAATGGGTGCCCTTCTGCAAAAAGCACAATATTGAACCAAGAGCCCCGGAGTTTTATTTTGCACAGAAGATTGACTACTTGAAGGACAAGATTCAACCCTCATTTGTAAAGGAGCGTAGAGCAATGAAGGTTGTTCTTTGAGGCAATTGTTTTTCTGCTTCCAGTTATATACTTATATCTATATATCTTTAATGCACCAAGTGAAAAGTTTGTTGACAGCAAGGCACGCAGTTCTATAACTTGAGCATATTACATCTTTACTCCCCTCCACCCGTGGCTTACCTTACGGTTCATGAGTTCTAGAAATTAAAAATAAATGTTTTTTCTTATCAGAGAGAATATGAAGAATTCAAAGTACGGATCAATGCCCTTGTAGCCAAAGCTCAGAAGATGCCAGAGGAAGGTTGGACAATGCAGGATGGAACTCCTTGGCCTGGAAATAATCCTAGGGATCATCCTGGAATGATTCAGGTATTATCATTTTCTCCAAAATACATGTATAATCTTTTTGCAGTTTTTGTATTTTCTAGCTGTAATATTTGTTTTCTGCAGGTGTTTTTGGGTCATAGTGGAGGGCTGGATACCGATGGAAATGAGCTTCCTAGACTTGTTTATGTTTCTCGTGAGAAGCGACCAGGCTTCCAACATCACAAGAAGGCCGGAGCTATGAATGCATTGGTTTGTCATACTGAAACTTATTTTGTATTTTATGGATTTGCTGGTTAATGCTTTTATTAATGGCTTTCATCCGCATCTTGCTTCACTCATTGAAGTTTATGGTTTTTACGTGTGGCAGTGGGTTTTACTCATTTGCTTTTGCTGGAACTAATACATGTTGAAAATAACATAAAAACTAATGCTGTGATTCAACATGGCACAATGATACACCAACAGCTGAGTAACAAGTTTTCGAATTTAGGATGTGAACAATGTTGGTAGTTGATCATGTGGATTTTGTATGAGTTAATACAGGAAATTATTATTATTATTTCATCTGCAAACAAGTTATACGTTTCCTTTAATGTGTAATGCTTGGGTATGATATGGATGCTATTTTTATTTACCGGAAAAAATATGTTTTAAAAGCATATCTAACTTTGGTTTACATTGTGTGATGTAGATTCGTGTGTCTGCTGTCTTGACCAATGGTGCATACCTTCTGAATGTGGATTGTGATCACTATTTTAATAATAGCAAAGCTCTGAAAGAAGCCATGTGTTTCATGATGGATCCTGTTCTCGGAAAGAAGACATGCTATGTGCAATTTCCTCAGAGGTTTGATGGCATTGACTTGCACGATAGATATGCCAATCGCAATATTGTGTTCTTTGATGTAAGTCTCACTTTAATTTGTGTCATTTATTAGGTTTCGACATAGAAAATCTTTTCTGTTTGCATTGTTGTCTAATGCCCGGGCTAAATTTCATCTCTTGTTTGTACCTTTCAGATCAACATGAAAGGTCAGGATGGTATTCAGGGTCCAGTCTATGTGGGAACTGGTTGTTGTTTCAACAGGCAGGCTTTGTATGGTTATGATCCTGTTCTGACTGAGGAAGATTTGGAACCTAACATTATTGTAAAGAGTTGTTGGGGTTCTAGAAAGAAGGGAAAGGGTGGGAATAAGAAGTACATTGACAAGAAGAGGGCGATGAACAGAACTGAATCTACTGTTCCCATATTTAATATGGAAGACATAGAGGAGGGTGTTGAAGGTATGCTACTATGGAATTCTTGTTATGCATGTGGACTGTTTATTTCATGTATTCTTATTGTCACATGTATGCTATTGACAAGGTTTACCGGTAATTTTCTCTAATTTGCTTTAGTTGCTGAATTATCTGAAAACAAGATAACAGATATCTTATCCCTGGTGATATGTAATCTGTCCTTTTTAAGGTTATGACGATGAAAGGTCACTGCTTATGTCTCAAAAGAGTTTGGAGAAGCGTTTCGGTCAGTCTCCAGTTTTCATTGCTGCCACTTTCATGGAGCAGGGTGGCATTCCACCTTCAACAAACCCTGCAACTCTTCTTAAGGAAGCAATTCACGTTATCAGCTGTGGTTATGAAGACAAGACTGAATGGGGAAAAGAGGTGAGCACGCCAATTTAGCATTGTGCTCTTAATTCCTGCTCTCTGGTACGAAGAAATGAGATGAAACATTGATGAGTAGCTTGTTTAGATATTAATAGAACATTTTCTGGCTTAATCAGATTGGATGGATCTATGGTTCGGTGACAGAAGATATCTTGACTGGGTTTAAGATGCATGCTCGTGGTTGGATTTCCATCTATTGCATGCCACCACGCCCAGCATTTAAGGGTTCTGCTCCTATCAATCTTTCAGATCGTCTCAATCAGGTGCTTCGGTGGGCTCTGGGTTCAATTGAGATTTTTCTTAGCAGGCATTGTCCCTTGTGGTATGGATACAATGGGAGGTTGAAGCCCCTTATGAGACTTGCTTATATTAACACCATTGTCTACCCCTTTACTTCAATCCCTTTGATTGCTTACTGTACGCTTCCTGCATTTTGTCTCCTCACAAATAAATTTATTATTCCCGAGGTAAGCTATTTCTCTCATTTTTTGCTGATAAATTTATAATTCCTAATGTGATCTAATTGTCAATGTGAACTACATAAATTTTGGAAGTTCAATAACAATCGGTTAACCTCATGCAGATAAGCAACTTTGCCAGCATGTGGTTCATTCTCCTCTTCGTCTCCATTTTTACTACTTCAATTCTTGAGCTTAGGTGGAGTGGGGTCAGCATAGAAGACTGGTGGAGAAATGAACAATTCTGGGTTATCGGAGGAACATCTGCACATCTCTTTGCTGTGTTTCAGGGGCTTCTAAAAGTGCTTGCTGGGATCGATACAAATTTTACTGTTACTTCAAAGGCATCGGACGAGGATGGGGATTTTGCAGAGCTTTATGTGTTTAAATGGACATCACTTCTCATCCCTCCTACAACGGTGCTTATTGTGAATTTGGTAGGGATTGTGGCCGGTGTGTCCTATGCCATAAACAGTGGTTACCAGTCTTGGGGTCCACTATTTGGCAAGCTGTTCTTTGCTATCTGGGTCATTGCCCATTTATACCCATTCTTGAAGGGTCTCTTGGGCAGGCAAAATCGTACCCCAACCATTGTTATTGTCTGGTCAGTTCTTCTTGCTTCAATATTCTCCTTGCTTTGGGTGAGGATTGATCCCTTCACCTCAGACTCCAACAGATTAACCAATGGTCAATGTGGCATCAACTGTTAGTTCCTTACAAACATTCATTTTCTGTTGGTATTCCCTCTTGTCTGGAGACACTCAAGGTTGCTGTCGTGTATATAGCAAGAATTTTCAGCCTATCAAAGTTGTTTGGAGGATTGAGCCCCTGAAATTGATGGGAATGTACCCTCTCTGTAGCATTCGTATTTCTATTGTTTATTTATCCACATGTCCTTACAAGAATAGTAGTAATGTTGAGGTGTATGCATTATATTTTTTTCCCACAAAATATAAATTGTTTATGCGAATATTTATTGAAAGCGAACAAGGTGCTGTGTTTTTTGTTCCTTTACATGTCCTCTCATCTGTTGATTGTTCCTTCTCTATCTCCAGAAGGGGACGGAGCAATTTAGAAATGAATGACAATTATTATGGAGACGCCTTTGTTTCAGAAGAATTGAGGGGTGTTTGAAAATGTATTCAAACAGTACTGTGTGCACCTAAACTATTGTTCAGCTTGTCTTTTTATATTCAATGTCTTCGGAATAGTAACTAAAAGAATCAATGAATAAAATATTTATTAAAATTTGCGATAGAAATAATTAAGTATTATATTTTAATAAAAATGATTTCACTTTTGTAATCATAAATCCTGTATTCACTATTGCTTGCTGAAATTAAAAAAGATGAATAGTTAGTGGGGTCCATTATTAGTTCCTATCGTAATGAAAGGAAACAGGATAGCAGCCAGTTTAGAAAGCCAACATAGATTAGCCGCTTTAAAATGTTTGCTTTATTGCCTTTGTGCTTAGGCTTTTAGCCAACCAAAAACAATTGTCATAGACATGTTACTAGTTAATATTTTTAAACAAATTAAACTCAACTTTTGATTTAAAATCGGTTAAATAGATGAGTGAAGTTTAGATTACTAGTTATTTTACAATTCATGTCCAAGTTTCAAGAATTTAACTCAACATGATGCCTTTATATAGCCTATTGATGGTTACCACTTCAGAAAATGCCTCAGGAGAAATTCGATTGGCAGTGTAATTTTATATTCTCAAGAATCATATTATTTGGAAATCTTATTCAGAAATGATAAATATTTGTTTCAGTGTCTAATAACATAAGAAAATAATATTTTAAAACTTGATTTTAAAATTGAAAAACAAAATAAAAAAGAAAGATGCAAGACACGGATATACGTTAACGATAATTTAGCTAATTGGTGCAGTAAAGTTTATGGTCTGCAACTGTTGTTAGTAGAAAAGGGACTCACTTGTCGCCATCACAGTTTGTCTAGGAAATTTTGCTATTATTGGCAACCAATGGTTGTTTTCTTTTTCACTTACCTATTGGTTGCTACTGGGAACTTCCCTGTGCAACAAAATGAATAGATAAATCTGCATGACTGAAATTTAACTGCCAAAAGTGAGATTCTGTCTTGGAATTCAGAGATCGACTTCGAAAATGGGAAAAAGAAACACATGCTTGCATCAGAAGATGTCGTAGCAGCAGCGAAGCACAAGCCAGAAGAAAAAAAATGCTGCATATGCTAAAGCAGTTGATTCCATTAGAAGATGAACACGTTTATAAAGGTCAATAATCAGTTACTTGTAAAAATTGACAAGAATACATTACAAGAGCTGATTTTGATTTGACCATGAAGATGAAAATGAAATGGCAAAATATAAAAAGGACAAAACCAATATTCCATTCTCAATTCCTTATAAATGTAATCTGTGAGGGTGAAATCCAAAATAAGTTATTGGAGTAAGCATGAAGTTCTTGACCTGAATGGAAACAAAGTACTTTATTTGAAACATCCTAATCCTCCTCATCGTCCTCTAGAAAGATCCTCTTGCATGCTTCGTAGCACATAAAAGAGATTCCAGCGGCTGGTATCAACTTCATGCAACTTGGTACCAACCCTCTGTATAAACCTTGGATCCCTTCTTGTTCTAGTATGCATGCAAGGGCATGAAACACATTCTTGTAAACCTGTCTTCCACTGAGGGTACCAAGCTGCATTTGCTTGCGAGCTACCTCCATTGGAAAAGTTGAACTACTTGAAATAGCACCAGCTACAGAACCAATCAAAAGGGTCTCAATATTCCCCACTTTCTCTTGTTTAAAAACTTTCTTGTATGCTTTCTTCAGAGTGTCGTAGGCATAGTAATTGGCCGCAGCATAGGGTACAACTCCTATAAGACTAGCTGCAAGCCCACTGTAAAGTTCTGCAGGACCCTCTTCTCGGATTATTTTCAAGAATGCATGAAGCAGACCATCGTAAACATCTCTCTGCAAATCATTAATCAAGTTTAAATTTTTCCTTTCATTTTCATGCTGAGACTCTTATATGGGAAAGAAAGCAAACATTTTTGAATCTTTTTTATGCACATACCTGGACTGTTAGTCGAGTCTTGACTAATTCAAGAGGATATGTACATATGGTTGAAGTCACTCCAGCACAGGCACCTGCAATCAATGATGCAGGAATTGGGAATTTGGACTCTTCCCCAGGCTTTGGAGATAGGTTCTTGTTCACTGTATCGAAAGTAAATAGCTGCAGGAACAGGTGAAAATATATTGAGATATACATAAAAAGTATCATGTAGATTTGATAACTGATAGATTTTTTATGCTTGTTATATCTAGCAGTAAGATTTTCCTACAGAAGATTAACAAGCAAAAGAGGATTTATTTTTGTGTGCAGATTGGGATAGTATCTTTGTCAGTTTCTTGTAAATCGAATCAGAGAAGGAAAGGTGAAGCAAATAAATGTTAAGTTTCTATAGCTAGGGAGTTTTAAAATGTGATTTCATGTTCAAACATTTTTTCATACTAAGTGGCCAATAATAAAATGTAATGAAATCAAATCCCATTTTCAATGAAGTCTAGACATAGGACTGGATTTCTAATCATTCAAATCCAATCTCTTCTATAATAAGGGATTCCAAAACAGAATTTGATTTCTAAATCAAATCAAATCGTAATTTTCAAATTCAGAAACACGATGTATGGGAATCAAAGTCCTTCGATTACAAGGGTTTGCTTGACTTCCAAAAAAATTGATTTCACAAGTTCACATGCCGAAATTTGCGAAAATTAAGCTAAAGCATACTTGCACATTGACTTGCCTGAAGGATCATTTAGCAACATAAATTGAAGCAAATTAAGTCACAAAAATTGTTAGGGATTAAAAGGGTAAGGCAGATAAGAAATGCATCAGCATAAATACAAAACTATTTTTCATGAAGATCACTCCAAAGAAAGAAACATGGCCAAGATTAAAACACGAAAAAGCACACCTAAAGTGTGAACTTGTCTCTAAAGTTCACAAGGGTGTATTTACCCGTGATTTAATTTAAAGTAAATCGTAATCTCAACTCACCTAAACATCATGGTAAAAGACATACATTGTCCCTTTAGAGTAGCATTTTCAGTAAAGACTACACAAAAAAACTATGGACAAGAAGAAAAAATATTGGAGCGAACAGTTGAAGGCATATACTGTCATGAAAAGAAATGGTTACACACAGTTTCAATGGATAGATCTCTCGATGAAAACATTTAAAGGTGGTCTAGCACACAAGCCTCCTAAGAGGAGAGGTTCTTCTGCGAAAAAACCAACTGCACCTGAATTACAAAACATTGAAATTTACAACAGAAAAGAAAAAGACTTGAGGGATAAAGTGACATAAACCACCTATTAACATGTGTTCTATACTTGCATTTTTTGTTCAATCATGACCTTTACAACTGTGTATCATAGTTAATCAGCATATACCTAATAATCCCCGCACTCAATTTCTCTCTCAATATAAAAATTATGCATCAAATTGATATATGGGGCCCTTGAAAGGGTTGAAAGAGCTAGAAAATGAAACATTTCTGAACCATAAAAGGGTTTAAAACAACTAATTTGTTAATTCCTGGAAACTCCTTCTGAAACAACAAAAAGTTCTGAATACAGAGCTGTTTGTGTCCATGTCCTTAAAACAAACTTCAAAATGCATACCCTAAACCCAAAACTCAAGAAACCTCTCATCAAATTTATCAGACCATACACTTCCAATACTCCGGATTCAAGGATCTTGTAAACACTCCTTTTTACACAGACCATTACACCAGCTGAAAATCCGATCCATGGTATAATCAAATACACAAACCAAGAAAAAAGTAATTAAAATGAACAAAAACCAATGATAAAAATAGCAGATAGGCCCTCTTCTCAGTACAGGACAATTATACAAAACGACATCAATCGAGTAATACAAGAAAGAGAGAAAAACAAGCAAAACATCAAACATCATGCAGTGATAAATGTTAGAAGACGCAGGAGAAGCTGTATACATTACCTCAATGGCTTTGCTAGGCGCAACCCGAATGACATTAACAAAATTACCCCTAAACAAGCCCTTCCAGCCATCAGTTTTCACGATATTATGGAACACCTCAGTGGTGGAATGGTCACTATTCCCCACCATCATAAGAGTTCTTATAGTCTCCAAAGGTGCCACAGCAGTGCGAGACACAGCCCCAGCTATTGCCCCACTAAACAACCTTCTCAGTGAAGGGCTTTTTATCTTAAGCCTCAATGAAAAACCACCCTTTCTTTTCTTTCCATCAACCCTTTCTTCAACAACCTCATCTTTTCCCTGGTACTTGATGAACAGTTCATTGAAGGGAAGTTTTGTGTCACCATTGTCGCGCGAATCAGAAGGCTCACTCGGTTGCACACCAACCCCCACTCCCATCTGACTAACACTGGCAAACAAGCCTCCGAATTGGTAGCACCTATCTTCGGATTGAAACCCCAAGCAACCGACAGAGAAAAACCCATCACTTTTCTCATCAAACACTTGGATTTTCCTCCTACCCATCAAGGGCACTTGTGATTTGTTACAAAGGTTACTTTTTTCTTTCTGGTAGGGGTCCATGGTGACTGTCACTCGCAGTCAAGGTTTCATGGAGACTGTGAAATTGTCATTCTAAGACAGAATCGAAAGAAGAAGGTTGATATGAAAAGTGGGAATATGAATGAAGATGTTATTGTGTAGCGTGTTGCTTCTTCTCTACTTGGAACTGAATATCACGATTTAAAATTTGTGTTCGCTTTTTGTTTTGTTCAATGCTGTTGTCTCTTCGAGGGTGAGAAGTTAAGTATTTTTGCTCTTTTTTAGTTGCGTTGTCGTGGCACCGAATCTTAAACATCGGTTTTGTACATTTACATCAACATATTCATATATACAGGTAACATAGTAATATACGTCATAGAAAAAGAAAAAGAAAACATCGTAATATACGAATATATTCATACAAAATCCTTTAGTTAAAAGAAATAATTATATTTTTTTTAATATTTCATTTTTCTAATATAATCTTCTATTTATTAAAAAGCATATCACGGATTCCACTTACTTCAACCTCCTTGATGATTGATCAATAGCATAGAATGGAATGTTACCCCAAAAAGAAAGCATAGAATGGAATGTGTTGTAAATTTTAAATTATAAAAATAGAATATATTGACAGAAATGTATTAGGAAAATATATAAAAAAATATGTTGATAATATTCATACTACATTAATAATGAAAATGTTTAAAAATCATAATATTGTGTGCTGTGCTGTGTCCCTTATCTACTTGGAACAGAAGGAGTTTTACTAAAAATATCACAATCTAAATTCGTTTTTTTATAATTTAATTACTGTTTTGTTTAGTGCAGGTGGCTCTTGGTGGTTTGAGATGTTAGGTAAAGTTGCTCCTTTTTAAATCTTGCGTTGCTCTCCGACCTAATCCCAATCGGCTAAACCTAAATATTATATATTTGCAGAAAGGGATATGCTTGTAATATAGTTTCCTTACACATACACATTCAAATAAAAATATAATATCAATTTTTTTATCATTCGTTAAAATTTATTGAATACTATAAAATTATGGATATTCTTTATTATATTGTATTTCTTCAATTTTTTATAATATATATTAAAGTTTAAAGAGTATGTTATTAATATTTTTATTGAATAAAAAATGTGTTTAAAAACATCTCAATTTGTTAAAGGAGATTTGATTTTGACGTTTTTTGACTTTTTTTCTTCTTATCTTTTTTCCGCGTCAGGACCTTTGCATTTATCATAGCAAACTGTATTCTTTTATCATTTAGCTTGTCTTTATATATCCACCTGTATTATTTTATTTTTCACTACAATTTTATATTTATTGAAAATCTCATTCTTCTTACTACTAAAACAATCTCTCATTTGTAACGCTTCTTTATCTAAAATTCTTCTACAATTATTTTAATTTTTAAGCATGAATAAATAAATTATAAATTCCCTCGAAGAGTAAATAAAAGTTTAATGATTGATTGGTTACCTGAAATAAATAATTTTCCAAATATAGGTTGAATGCTTTTTTCTTATTTTATAGTCCTTGAAATTTGAAAAATAAATAGTTCACAAAATTCGTAATTATAAATTATTTTGGTCTTTCTCAATTTGATTTCTAATTCAATATTTTTTATAATTTGTTTCGGTACACCTAATCAGTTTTATATCACTTAAGAGTCGAGATCAAGTATGGCTTAGATACTTCTTTATTTTTCCATCCTCTGATACATATTTTAAGAACAAAATTGTGATAGAGTTTCACACTCCAAAATAGAATATACCTTAGGAACGTGGTAATTATTTCTAACGATGCTGCCAGACGGACTTGAATCGAGTTGAAACACTATTTATCATAGTTTACATTTTGAGTCTTTAACCTTATTAACCTTAGAACGGTGCCTGTAATAAAAAATATAAAATTAAAGACTAAATATATAAGTGTAATAATATTAAATTTAAGAATATATTTAAGTGAGTCTACCTACAAGTAATTTCAAGAAAATAAAAATGAGAAACTTTTTCTTAGTTTATATGAATTTAAAAGTAAAATTTTTAGACCTTCATGAAATATTTCCTACAAATTAATTTATGCATAAAATAATTTATTTTATCAAAAAATATTTTAATATTTTAACTTTTCTTCCTATTGTAAATACTTTTGGAGAATGATTTTAAATTTGTCTTGAATTGATTAATTGTTATAATTTAAAATATTATTTTAAAAATACATTACTCCCATTTTTTTTAATACTAGAATTTTTATTGATGGGTTCATTTTATAACAAATAACGATACTTTATTTTATAATTCCTTCTTTGTTTTCTCTCTAAAAATTAAGTGGTTCTTATCACTATTTACCTCCTACCAGTCACATTCCAAGTCAATGAGCAAAGGGATTCTTGATGCTAGACACCATTTAGATATTGTCGAGTGCTTATTTCACAATGAACTTAGTAGATTGAGGTGGTAGGCACTCTAGGTACCATTAGAGCTCTAGTGAAATTAGTGTCGAACATATGTAAGGTAGTGATGGGGGCGCTAAGGGATGCTTTGATTTCAAGTTTTGGAATTTAATAGTAATGATTGTTTATGAGTTATGAATATTATCTTGAATGTAATATAGTATGGATGTAATACTAAAAGTGTAAGTATTAAGTATGAGTTTCAAGAGTAAGTCATCATAACTCTAATAAACTCATGTACTCATATAGAGAACGAAGTTTAAGTGGTGAGACTAAATGAATTTAAAATATAACTATTTTGGTAAACTATAGATAATTTACTTTGTCATAAATGTGAACCAAGTGAGCCACAACATTGTTTCGCTTGAATTCCTTTTAGAAAATCTTATGAAGGTGCTTGAAGTGCATTTCTCTAAGTCTCAAATGTACTTCTCTTAATACTTGTTATTTCAAAAATTGAGTCCAAATAATGTTTATTCAGGATTAAAGATTTGGAAGACCTAAAACAAACTTCACAATGTAGTCTTTTATTTAAAATTTATTTTCAAGCTTTTCTTTATACAAGATTATCTATTGAATTGTTATAATTAATTTTATTTAATATTTCTCTTTCAATAGATAATAATACTAATTTATTTAATATCGGTTGAGACATTATTAATTTTAAATGAATTTTTATTATGTTTAAATTTAAAAAACTATTTCTATTTGAAGCCATAACTAATACTTGAATTGTTAACAATATTTTTAGTTTATATATACATTTAAAAAATAATTTATTATTTTATATAATTAAAATTATCAATTAATTTATTATTTTCTGAACATATAATTTTTGTTAAAATATTTAATTATAAAAATAAATCAAATACTTCGAAATCCAACAAATTAAAATAGAAAACCAAAGAGAGATACGAAACAGAAAATTATGAATGTCGAGTTAAAGATATATATATATATATATATATATATATATATATATATATATATATATTAGCGAATTACATAGTTGATTAATTTGAGAACCAGAACTTAAGAAAATGAATTAATGACGTACGCGTGTTCATCCCATTTGCTTTGAAGTGAACGCCTTGTTGCTTTCCATTGCAGATATCAAATACTTTGGGAAAAAGGATATTCTTGGTTGCGTTGCGTTACACAATTACTGCATTGCATAAAATAGTTGCTTTGCTTAAGATGATTTTTTACTCAAATTAAAAAATATTATACTTTTTATTTTAACGTAATTTCAGATCAGTTTTAACAGTGACAAATAAAAAACAAATATTTCTTAAAAAATTGACTATTACATACTAAAGAAAGCAAACTCTAGGTAATTGCGGTTCTCAAATGAAAACACAAAAAAAAAAATAGAAAACTTACTTTTATTTTAAAATATATTTTCTCTCACAGGAAAAACTAACACATATAGTCTAACCAGATATGGAAGTAACACTTTTCTTAATCCAAAACATTATATGGTATTAATCTCTAACACTTGTACTAAATGGAACTTAAACCTCACTTATATTCTCACCAATGCATATCTAACAGACGTTGTATAGCATAAATGTAGTAGGGCGTCACACTCTGATTTCTCAGTAAAAAAAGACGGCATTATCATTGATTCACGCGACTATACAATGATCACAAACATCATGGTTTTTAATGTCTCTTATCGTCATCTCCTGTACAACAAGTCTACCACTAAAACAGAGTCAAATGGGATGTGCTACACGAGGGAAAACTCAGCCACATAAAATCCCACAAACTTCATCTACAACCCTCATGTCATATCATACTTATCATATTTCGTAAAGTAATTGTTTTAACGCAAAAACATCTTCTGATAAATATGAAACAAACCTTACTCCATGGTTATAAATACTGAGAGCTACCACACGGGATTAAATGAAAAAACATTAAGCAAAATTAATCCTTGCTAGCTTCAGCACCATCTTCTCCATTCCCAAACCATGATGAAGCTCTTCTCCTTTGTAATATTGTTAAGCCTTTTTCTCAAACAGGTGAGCCTAGTTATTGGAGACGTTGGCACTGCTGCATCTTATGGACCACCTTACATACGTGAGTCATTTTCTCCGTTCTATATGACTTATATATGAATCTATATTACTTACATGCATGCTTCCGAAACAATACAACAGTGGAAAAACAAGGCACAAGAGGTATCATAGTAAAACAAAATGATGGTAATTGTTTGGTTGATGTTGTTGTTGCATGTTTGTTTGGGCATGCAGCTACTGCTTGCGGTGGAAACAGGGCAGGGCAATTTCCTCCTGGAAATCTATTTGTGGCTGTGAATGAAGGGTTATGGGATAATGGAGCAGCGTGTGGAAGGAGATACAGAATAAGGTGTGTGAGTGGAAACAATAAACCATGCAAAGGTGGTAGCATCGATGTCAAAGTCGTAGATTCTTGTTCTGCCTCACCTTGTCCCAACAGTCTCCTCATGTCAAATGATGCTTTTGCAGCTATTTCACGCTTCCCTCATGCAAAAATCAACATTGAATATACCCAGTAAGTAACTCTCTCTATCTTTTCTTAACTTTCACTTTTCCCCGCACAATCTTCTTTTACTCGCAACAGGTTTACGTAAAAGAAAACATGATTATATAGTTAATGCTGTTCATACAGGATATGACTTTACAGTTGCAGTGCACTACTCATAAACAAACATCGTCAAGGACAAGGAATATGAGCTGCTGATTTTGCTGAAGAAATTCTCAGAGCAGAATGCGATGCCATACAAAATTGTGCTGTGCTATAAAAGTTTATGTACTTCAAATAATTAACATTATGAACAGTAGCGTTAGTTAGTAAACGGTTAGTGTTCTTTACTAAGCAAGATTTTAGTTGTTGGAGCCAAAGCATTGATCTAATGAAACGCGATTTACCTGAACTTTTTGTTTGGGTGATAAATTATTGTAAGTACTAAGTCATGTTACTGAAATAGCATATCTACTAACGATTAATGAACATGGTGTTCTTGTTTCTGGATCTACCATGCAAATGCGTCACAAGAATCTAAATTGGAGAACCGTTATCTAAACTAGTGAATCGTTAGGTTTATAAAGGAGATTTCACCAGGGAGAACAAACCCCAACGAGACTTGAGTCCAACCACACAAGATATTGACACCATTTTTAACTTTAAATCTTAAGACAATGGATTTATGGATCTTTACACCAGTATAATGTTCTACTTTCTTATTTCTAAACCATGTGTAGACTCATTCTTAAATCCTTAACAAGAACCGATGCGTAATGAGACAATAAAATAACTTGAAGCTTCGTTCCCAAGATTAATGAACATGGTTTTCTTGAATGTCATTTTTTTACCAGTCTGATAAGTGGCGCATAAAGAATTCAATAGCAATGAGGACAACGTGGTTAAGATGGCATGTACAGAAGAAGGTTAAGGGAAAAACAAAAACACTTAGCAGAATATTTATGATTTTTGTTTCGTGAAAAAAAAAATGAGAAAGAATTAAGGGAAATCCATGATAAATAGTATCTATAAGTATTTAATCTTGAAATGAATGGAATAGCATTGTCTGATACATACGAGAGATCTTAAAGTGATTGTGTACGTACAGAGTCAAATAAGTAAAAAAATGGCAATAATCCGTGAGAGTGCTAGTTAATCATGACATAACAACCATGGATAGAAAAAGAATTTCAATTTTTCAATTCAAATGACATACTTCATCACTGTTTTCTTTCGCTTTTTAAGATAACGAAAAACGTTTTGACTGAGTACTGTAAACAGGATTATCTACTTATGAAGGATTAGAATAAATCAATTGAATTGGACTTTTTTTTTTTTTTTATGGATGATGATTAAATGGTTCACAGTTTTCTTTTGAAACGTTTTTTAAGATTTCTTTTTTTTTTTTTGAAAATGACAGTTTAAAAGTAAAAAATATTTGAAACAAAAAATTAAAAACACAAAAATAAATAAAAAGACAAGTGAATAAGAAATAAAAGTGCCTTCTGAGTCCTTAATTGAAAATGATAAGATTTTTTTTATTGATATGATAAAAGATAAAGGTAAGTTTGAATATTGTTATATCTTCTATTTTATTATCTAATAAATGTCTACTTAAACTAGAAGTTTGATGACTCATGATGTATAATATATGGGTTTAATTACTTTTTTGACTGTGTTTTGTTCCAAAAATATTAAATTGGTCTTCCAATCTTGTTAAATTTTAATTTGATTTTGATTTTTAAAAAATTAATGCAATTTGATCCTTTATGTTATATTTCTTGAAACGGACTAAGAATTTTTTCATCATCAAAATTGAAGTTGTTAATAAGGATGATTTATTCTATTAGTGTAATTAACACAATTATAGTGTCAATTTTGATAAAAAAAAAAATCATTGATTTGCTTCAAAAAATTTAATAAAAAGAATTAAATTACATCAATTTTTAAAAAGTAGAACAAAAAAAGTAAATGAACTTAATGTCTCATATTATTTTTTTTTACAGGATATACAAATCAAGAAGATGATTAATAGATAGAAAATAATACATAAATTTATTATTTTAAAGTTTTGAATCGAAAATAATGTCTTAATCTCTTATATAAATTTGCTAGAAATACCAAATTTTTCTAATGTCTTTTCTGAACCAAACATCCTATTAGTGGTATTAGAACATGTGTTTCTCCTCAATATTACAAGATAAATCATTCACCATGATATTATAGGATATTTTGTGAGTTATTTAATGAGAAAATATAATAGCACTGATATATAAATCTAACTTACACAAAGAATTAACATCACTTTTTACTAAAATGTTTAAGATAATGAGTTTATGAAATTTTTTCGTGATGTTTATAATCTCTACTCATTATAAAAATTGGGCTTAATTATCATTTTTGTCTCATAATTTGTTGGGTTGGTTCATTTTGGTCCCCTTATTATTTCTTGATTCAATATGGTCCTCTAATTCTTTAAAGAGGTTCAATTTGGTCCTTGCGTTAAGTCTATGTTAACAACGTCTTCGTACATGCCACGTGTCATTTTGTGAAATTTTTAATTTTTTTTAATTTTTAATTTTTTTTAACTTTTAAAAAAAAATAAAATAAACTGCCACGTGTCACTCTATGGTTGTGACACATGTCAATTTGAGATTTTTAATTAAAAAAAATAAATACTGCCACGTGGCAAGTCACAATTGTGCCACGTGTCAAGCTAACATTTGTTGTTTTCAATTTAGTCCCTCTATTTACAATTTTGATTCAATTTAGTCCCCCAATTTTTTAAAATGATTCAATTTTGTCCTCTCCAATTTGAGACCAAATTAATAATTAAGCTTAATTACAATTTATATATTCATGTTAAAATAATTTTTTACCATTTATACATCAAATCACTCCCTAAATACTTATGTTATTTCATTTCTTACATTTTTCACTTGTAATTTTTTACTCTTGAAATTTTCTACCTATGTGAAAAAAAAAATTGAATAGTTATATAGAGTAATTTTATCTATAAATATGATAAAAATTATTTTAACATGTATATATAAGTTGTAATTAAGCTTAATTACTAATTTGGTATCAAATTAGAAAGGACAAAATTGAATAATTTTAAAAATTTGGAGGACTAAATTGAATCAAAATTGTAAATAGAGGGACTAAATTGAAAACAACCAATGTTAGCTTGACACGTGGAACAATCGTGACCTGCCACGTGGCAGTATTTATTTTTTAAAATAAAAAATCTCAAATTGACACGTGTCATAACCATAAAGTGACATGTGGCAGTTTAATTTTTTTAAAAAAAATAAAAAATAAAAAAAATAAAAAAAAATTGAAAATTCCACAAAATGACACGTGACATGTAAGGAGACGGTGTTAACGTAGACTTAGGGACCAAATTGAACCTCTTTAAAGAATTAGAGGACCAAATTGAATCAAAAAATAATAAGGGGACCAAAATGAACCAACCCAACAAATTAGGAGACCAAACTAATAATTAAGCCTAAAAATTGAGAAAAAACAAAATATGCTAGAACATAATCACAGGATTTGACTCGGCTGGGTGCAATATATGTAGTAGTTGGAATGGAAGTGAATTAATGAGAATATGGAATGGATTTAGAAGTGGTGAAGATAAAGGTTAATTAGAGTTGTGGAGTAGGTGAAGCCCACAATAATGTTGAGTTGAAGTACATAGAAGAAGAAAGTGGTGGAGAGGGAACTCATCAACTTACTCATCACCTGAGTGCACTACACATACTTAGAACAACCCAATTAATTCTATAGTTAGTGGCTAAGTGTTAATTATTTTTCAACTAGTGCAACTATGAGGCGTCAAGCTCTACGCAATTTGTCTTTTTCTCCATAACTTCTCCTAATATTTTATTCACAATCGTGTAACGTTCAATTTCCATTTTTAAACCAAACCACGTTGCCATAATTGTTGATTGTTGAGTATCAAAGGAATTTAAGGAAAGGAAAATGATAATGATTTAAGTGGTGACTCAATATAAAGAAAACCAGGATGAAAATAAATGAAAACCGTGAAAGCAATTCCAATAAAAGTGTATACATTATGAATTTGTGATGTGACGTCATTTACAAAATGCGCCACAAAATTTATGAAACTTTAATTTATTTTTTATTTTTATTACCAACAAATGTATATTGAGAGTATTATATATATATATAGTAGAAAATAAGAAAAGAACAAAAAGAAACGGTAGTCGATTTTGACCAATAATATTGGGGGAGTCAAAATAATATACTCAAAATTTATATATTTAATTATTGTCATTAATTAACACAATAAATAAAAATGAATAAATAATTTAATATAACCATGTATCTATAAAAGAAATCACACATATACAAAAGATTGTCCTATAAACTTGTTCTAAAGAATTAATATAAAACAAGTTCCTATAATCGAACAATATGATAATTTGTATCATGATTCAGGATACATAACGCTAAGATATTGAATTTGTATTGATTTCATCTTCACTCATAGCTTTCTTTTTATCACTTTTAAGAAATAAATTAACTCTTTTATTCTTCATCAATATACCTATTTCTTTTTAAAGTTTAAGATTAAAAAATAATTTATCATAACTTAATTACAAATTAAAAATTAAGAGTTACTAAAAGAAAAAAAAAATCATGACAATCAAGTCTCATTAAAAGATGATTATGAAAAAACATATAGTACAGCCATTTTTTTCTATAATCATAAAAAAAAGTGAATATAAGGCTCATGTGATGAAAAATAATGTTAACTATTAAAAAAATATTTTACTATTAAGTAATAGGAGAGAATTACCTTTTGTCTTCACAAATGAAAGAAAATAAATGATAAATGAAAGTAAAAAGAATATGTTTGTATTTAAATATTTTTATTTTTCAAAACAAAAAGAAAATATGTGAGAGTTTGAGATCGATATAATTTATGGAAAACTTAAAAAACACAATAAAAAAAATATCTCAATAAATATTTTTATTCTTCGTTACATTTGATTTAATATGTTATTATTTATTAACATTAAATGTTATGTCTTATAAAATAAATAAAAAGACGCCTCATTTAACTTTTATCAATTTCCGATATATGTTACGAATAATAAAAAAATTAAAAATTATATATATATATATAATATAATATAATATAAAAAATTAAAAATTGTGGGGCCATCGCCACCCCTCCCACCGAGTAGAAGAAACAAAACTTACAATTGATTACTTTGTATTTACTTTAGGGGTGGACAAAAATCTAAATTTTGAAATTCATTCTATAATAATATTTTAGTTATAAAGTACAAAAGCTTTTATTTCGAAATTTTGTGTGTGGGGAAAATTTCATGTTAGAGAATATAGGGTTAATATTTTATTTTGATTTAGAAACACACTTTTAAGAAAAAAAAAACACAATTCCGTGAAAGGACTCGTGTTACAAGAGTTTTTCAAAACCTTCTGAAATATCAAGATACTATATATTTTGTTTTACAAAGAATTAATAATGATGACAAATATTTGCTTTAAAAAAATTAAACGTCATTTTAAATAATAGTAGAGGACACAACGGTAGGAATCTGGAGTTGTTGGAAAGATGAGAAAGGAATAGGTTGGGCTGGACTTGTATTTTCCTTACTGGATTTAAAATTTTAATTGGACCATCTATTTAAAGTAAATTTTGCTATATCTTTTCATTTTAAGATACTGTTTTTTGTAAACTAATTAATCATGCACGCATATATATATATATATATATATATATATATATATATATATATATATATACTAAATATAGAATAAACAATCTTACTAAAGAATCTTATTACTTTTTCTGTAAAACAATCATCTTATTACTTTTAAATTGTTAAATGATCTTAAATACCACTTATTTATTTATACTTTAAATTATGATAAATATTTAATATCTAATTTACCATATTATACTAGAAATATTTTAAAATCCCACTATCATAAGAAAACAAAAAGAGAATACAAATAATACGAAAATAGAATATGTGTTAACCAAATTGAAATTGTGAACTAGATGCATCATTTGTATTAATTGATCCATTAACAAAGGCTAATAAATAATCTTTAGTTTTCAAATTAATATAAAAAAAGTTTTAGTAGTTTCATTTGATTACAACGAAATGCATTTAAATAATAATAATAATAATAATAAATAATAGGAAAGAAAACTGTTATAAAGAAAAATAATAATGTCCCAATATTTTATCTTAAAACGGTAAAAATAATAATAATAATAATAATACACTGTTAAAAATAAAATAATAAGATATTATTTACATATTTAAACCTTAAACAAAAATTATTACAAAATTGAGAATCCAAAACTGATCTTATATATAAATAATTATATATTGGAAATATATTAAAAGACACTATGTCAAAATACAATTGATTATCATCTGGTTTGGAGTATCTTGATAATTAAAAATCTGCAAGGTTATGAGACCTCTAATGTATGGTAATTAAAAGCTAATTATCTACTAATGGGTGAATAAAAATGTTAAAGAGCAATCTCGTATGTTTATAAATAGGTTAGGTTCCTAGTAGAGAGATCCCTTAATTAAGTCAATGTTTATTTAAACATCGTGAATAAGCAATTTGGACAAAGTTACCATAAACTGAAATATATAAAAAAAAAAAATAATAATAGTCAAATACTAGATATAAGAAATTATTTCATGAGATCCGTGGATATTTTATCAATTAGATTAGCAAACTTCTATTTTTCAATCTAATTCAGATCGTGTTGGTTTTAGGATTTCATAACTAGGACAAAATTAATAAGCAAAGCCATATATTATGAATCAACTTCACAAATATATTCAATTCTCTCTTTTTTATATGAATTTTAATCAGAACCTCGTGCATTGAATAATTATATTGACTTTGTATTGACTAACTAATTGAAATACTCTATAAAAAAATTAAGAAACATAACAATAATTTCGTAAAAGGATGCTCTGAACTTATCATGTACCTCAGATAAATTTAATCAGTGTTGTACAGACGTTGTTGCCTTTGCAAATAATGTCTACGTCTCAATCAAATTTGAAATGAATACGGAAAGAGCCACTGAGTATTACTAAAGATATAAAATCCGAAAGGGGACAAATCATCCCCAATGATTCTAATATTTATCTCGTCTTCTTCATTTTTCCTTTCTCCTTTGAACTAATCACAGCGAAAATGGAGAACGGGGAGCTTAGTCTCCACTATGACGCAAATAGGGACAAACAGCTAATCCAAAAATGCAAGACGGTGGGGGCATTAATTTTTTCGAGTAAGAAAAAGATCGATAAACCATTTTAAATTTTAATGCCATGGATTTTCGTCCTTATCGAAAAGGCTAAAATTGAATATAGCTGGCAAGAAAAAATATAATACTCAAGAACAAAAATTCTGTCACAGGAACTAGAGCAATATGGTGCAAGACAACATGCACCGATAAACCTTCTTCATCAGAAAAGCAGAGCAAAGGCTGTTCCTGTTTCCATTTCATAAGGGTGAATTGGGTGTTCGAAAGCGTATGGTCTGAAGTAATTTACTATGTAAACTCAAAAACTGAGCAGAGTTCGCTTTACGATCATCTTCTCAATCCTGTTTCGAGAACTGATAAATTTACAGGTAACTTTGTACAGACATCACGTTAAAGTTTTCTTAAAAAGTTGAGATCGTGCATCTTAAGCATCATGTTTTTCTTTTCTATAAAAAGAACTTTACTCAAATTAAGGATAGCATTTTCATCAGGTTGGACTCAATTAATAAACTTTTTCTCTGTCCACCCAAACCTGAATAAGAAAAGGAGCTCGTTTTGTTTATCTTGACTTTCACGTTACAGATTACGTCAACATCAAACACTGAATTAGTCTTATATTTTATACTTAAAGCCAACTTACGCACAAACACATGGATTATTATAATTGAATTCGCTTTTGGGCTTATCTGTCGGTGACAAACAAGGTACGAAACGAAATCCTGTTGTGCACCAAACCAAACCAAACCAAAGCTAATGCCATCAACTTACGGTTGGTAATGGCGTTGATCACCAACATCGAGATAATCACGCCCATAACACTGAGTAGCTCAGTGTGTATCGCTGAAATAAATTCATTGATGAGACATGTGGTTTTTTCCAAAAATGGTAAGTCAGCGTTAATGGCTACCAACCACTGTCTAGTAATTAATATACCTCTTCATGAATGGGTCTCTACTGGGCAAAAGTTAGGACATGTGTTTATCCTAGTGTTTCAGCTGATAGACACTTTAGTAAAACAACAAAACTATGCTTTTGCTTTCTGCTGTAACTCGTCAATTCGTTAAGAGAAAAACAATATGATGGTAATGTAACTCTGGAGTTACACGGTTGATCTCAGGTTTAAGAAAACAGCTGTAGACAAGCAATCAGACAAACGCGGCGCAAACTTGGGCAGATCACACTCTGCATTGTGCAAAGGCAGACAATACTGTAAATAAGTGAAGGTATTTAACAGTTGGAACACTATTCACGGAAAAAGAAAAGCAGAAAAACATGTAGCCTTTTCGAGTTTGTTGGACAGAGAAATATCAGTGAACATGCCATTTTCCCATTCTATCAAACAAGGACTGTAGCAATTGTCCTACTAGGAGGAATTAGGTGTAATGGGGGCAAGGAGAGCGAAAGAAAGCGGTGATAACAACATAATCAAACATTCAATATGCAGATACCAACAACGACCGAGTGCAACATCACGACTCCATTTCACACTAACGCGTTTTCAACATCACAACACTATCGTCTTGAATCATTCTCCAGAAACAAATGAATTTAATTTCTATAACCATGGCCCAATCATAGCTGCATTAAAATATATCTGACCTAGTCCCTGCCTTCAACGTGGGGCAAAAAAGAACATCCAGTACCACTACACGGAATGGAACCACACAAAACAAGGGAAACGACCATAATTGCAAGAGATCAATAGTTACTTTTACAAAACCTCAACCGTGAACAACACATCCAATCCAACCCAACAGAGAAATCAATAAGGTAAAATCCTGTTCTAATCCCAAATTCACAATAGCAGCAGAAGAAACATCACATAACAGAAATGTACTAAGAATTAATAACCATGTGAATTCCATAAATCGAGTTCCTACAACAACAGGGTATGAAACTAAACCACCGAAAAAGAAAATGAGAGGAAAAAAAAAGAATAATGATAAAAGGATAGGAGACTCTGGCTCCAGTAACACGTAATTGTTCTCTAAGCAAAACAAAAGCAGAATCTCAAATCCAAATCTACTAATTAACTATCCACGGCCACCATTAGCAACGAGAAGAGGATCTATAAATAAACCCGAAAAAAAACCAGTACCGAACCGGCAATTTGGCCAGAGAGGACGATGCGATTGCCATTGCCATTGTCATTGCCATTGCCATATTCACTCAAATCGAAACCTCCCGGTTTTATTTTCCTCGTACCGATTTTTTTTCTCTGGAATCTGTGTAAATGAAACAGAAAACGAATTAATCAATTAATTAATTAATTAAAGCAATTAATTCTGCTGGTCGTTTCTCTTGCCCATTCCGTCGGCCTCTCTCTCCTCGAGCAGCCTCCCTTCCTCTTCATCGGCCTGTGCGGTCTTCTTCTGCGCCTCTTTGGCCTTCAGCGCCTGCAACTTGGAGTGGTTGTAATACGCCACGCCAAGGAACGCCAGCCCGTAACCGAACAAATTAATCGGCGTCACGGTGTCCTTGATAACCGACCACGAGAAGGCAATCAGGAGCCAGTCCTTCACCACGCCAGCCACGTTCATGGTCAGCGCCGAGGTCTTCCCGACCAGGAGAAAGACTGCCAGGTTGAGCGCGAAGGCGCAGAAGGAGTTGGTCCCGAAGACCACGAAATCGAACTGGAAGGTGGAGGTGTCTCGGAGGACAGGGTACTCCACGAAGATCCAGGGGACGGAGAGGAAGACGAGGCAGCAGGGGGCGACGTAGTAGAGCGAGGTGATGGGGTTGAGCGAGATCCCCTTGGAGGTGAGGAGGATTTGGATCATGACGAGGCGCGTGGCCTCGAAGGCAACCGCGCCCATTTGGAGGAGCACGCCCCAGGCGTCGAAACGCGCTTCCCCGTAAGCGGCCACGCCGACTCCGAGCGAGATGGAGAGCATGTTGAGCATGGTGTCGTTTTTGTAAGACTCTTTGCGGAGGAGGACGCCGATGGAGTAAACGGCGACGGGCATTAGGGCCTTCAACATCTGGATGAAGGAGACGGAGAGGTAGATGTAGGCGGAGTTGGAGAGCCAGAGGGAGAGGGAGTAGAGGGCTCCGATGGGGACGACCGAGGAGAGATAGACCTCACGTGACATTGAGACGGGCTCGACGAGGCGGAAGACGCGGACGAGGAGAACGGCGAGGGTGGCGCAGAAGGACATGTGGATCATGGTGAGGGAGATGGGGAATGGCCAGTTGTACATCTTCTTGTCGAGGATGTACTTGTTGTAGACGATTACAGTGAAGCTGAGGAAGATCCATATGGCAACGTAGGTGTAGGATAGCACGATCTTCTTCACCACACTATCGCTCAGAGATCCACCTTTTCCCATCTTTCTACACACCCAGACTCAGACTCAATGAATCACAGAGAGAAGAGATGTGAGATATGCACTGCCTCTGCCACACACACCACTTTCTTCACACTTTTTATGCCCTCCCAATCTCACACTGTTCTTTATTTATGTTAATTTATTCTATTTCCCTTACTCCTTCCCAAAATTAAATTTCATTTCTCAATATGCTAAATCTCTCTCATCAAATTTTATTTTACTCTATTAATAACATCAAAAAAATTTAATAATTTTCCCAATAACAACCCATGCCAAGTCAACATTTGGATTATGATTTATTTAATTTTTGTGTAAAGTATTTAGAATAATGTTATATTTTTTGCATAAATTTTTAACGTTTTTCCTTCGATAAAAGTAAATACACTGCTCTATGGGTGAAATCTAATTATTTACGTTGTACATTATACGATAATTATGTATATAGAGATAGTTCTTTCTTATTCATAAAAAAATAAAAAAAGTTTGGTTCTGATGCATAAACAAAAGCTAAAGTCAATCAAAGAAAGTCAACACCAAACCTATATTTCGTAGGTTTCGATATGTGATTTTAATGTTACGAAAACGACTTTTCGAGTGAGATATATGGCACACAGTTATCTATGGTAAATATTAATATTACGCAAAATCCATATTTTCTTTTCTTTCTAATATATTTATTACTTACTATTATTTGATAATATTAATAAATTCCTTAATTTTTTTATTTGTCTTATTTAGAGTAATGAAATATAATACTTTTTATTTTAGTGAGATAGTTGTACAAATTTATGTATTATCTAACACAATAAATACAGATAAATTACTTAGAAATGATTGTAGAGATTAAAGGTGTAGTGTAAATATAATAATACTAAATTTATTAAAAATTTAAAGGAATAAATTTTGTTTTAAAATAGAAACAGTTAACAAAAATAAAAAACTAAAGGAGTCTTTCTTGTCAATTATTATTTATCGTTTATCTAATTTTAATTAATTTATATATATTCACTATGATGTATAAATAAAGAAGATAGAATAAAAATATATATACTTATTATTTGATTAAAGTAAAATCGTTTTATTGTATTTTAATTTAAAAAAAAAACAAATTATACGTGTTTACTTACATCAAAGAGGGAAAAAAGGGTAATGTTGCTTTAATGGTGTTTAAAATTCAACCAATCTAACTTAAAATCTAAAAAATTATAAGCAGTGGAAAATAGAAATTTATTTGTATATTATTTTTCTTTAAATGTCTTTGATATTAAAGTTGTTTTAAATTTATAAAAAATCTGAATAATCTAAACAGAAAAAAGTTTTTATTGTTTTGGATTGTTTAATTAATTTTAATAAGCTTCATTGCACTTTATATTTGTTTGAGTGATTTTTTTAGTTTAGAACTATATCAAATTACATTAAAAAAAAGTGCGTCAAACAATAAGGAAAAATACGTGACAAATTTTCATACAAAAAAAAAAAAAAAAAAATCCCAAAATTGATGTAATGGATTACTTGTCAGTATTGTAATAATATTTCCTTACTATGTAACAAAGTCATGTAATAAATATTTATTAATATTTATGCTTTCAATTATAACAATTAAAAAATATATTAAAATAATAAGTAAAATAAATTAAAATGTTAATAGAAATAAGTTTATTTTATTTTCCTCTCATTTTTTTATTTAACTCAAATAATATATTTTCATTTTTTCGTTTAATTAAATAATAATAATAAGGGTTAAATATGTTTTTGGTTACTTGATTTTCAGTAAATTTTGGACTTAGTCAATTTCGAAGCTTTGGACAAATTTAATCATTTATTTTTTGAAATACGCGAGCTTAGTCATTTTAATCAATTCTTGTTATGTTTATTTGATGTTTCGTAGAAATTTCAAGATTGTACTTGAGTTGTTATATTGTTTATCACATTTTTTTAATGTTAAGTCAAATACTATAAATAAATTTAAAAAATTAATTAAAATGACTAAATTCACAAATTTCAAAAAATAAATGATTAAATTGATCCAAAGTTTCAAAATGAACTAATTTCAAAATTTACCCAAAAATTAATGGACCAATAACATATTTAACCCTAATAATAAATGTGTTAATGCGTCCATTTTATTAAGCCGATTTTTTTGTTTGAATAATTATCATTATTTTTAACACATTTACTACAAATCTATGATATTTTATTCATCCTAAAAGGACAAAGAAATTTAATCGCATAGCTGTGACTATGGAATAGTAGTGGGCCTGAGTGACGTAAATAAACAAATTACTAAATTAATGTGCAAATAATGGATGAGAAGGAATAAACGCATTGTCTAAAACATAAATTTCTCATTTAGCAATTAAAAAACAATTCAGTTACTTACAGAACCGCGTTTCTCCAGCAACAGTAACAGAAGTTTTTTTGCAAAACTGTGAACTGTTTTAATTATCTCATTAAACCCTATTAACGCTATGGCTGTTTATGATAATTAAATATTACTATTAAGCAAAAGCATAATTCAAAATTAAATTTATTTCATAATTAAGAATGTACAATATTTATAATTAAAAAATTAAACTAAATAAAAAAAGTCTTAACTTTAAGTTTATCTTATAAGAATTTACAATGGACAATGTTATTAATTAAAAAGTATAATACACAATTGTTAACAATCCTAGTAATAAGTTGGTATTGAATCAACCAACATAATCTTAAGTTTCTTAATTAAAATTAAAAAGAAATGGCCAAATGCTGAACTAGTTGTTTTAACCTGATTTTTTTTTTGTAATGTCTTTTTCCTTTGTTGTTTCGAACTGATTTATCAGTTCTATATTAATTATTTTTTATAATTAAAAAATTTAATTTGAAGATATTTCGATTACTGGTTTACATTATTATATTAAAACATACGTGAAACAAATAATTATTTAAAATGACATGTGAAAACGAGATAAAATTATAATAAGTGAAGTGAATTTTTTTTTCAAAACCTAACACATAAAACTAGAGATTATTATTTTATTGGTGAAGAAAATTGAACAATTTTCTTCACTTTTTATTTCAAACTCACAAAACTAAGTTTATAAGTGGAAGAATTAAACTCATAACCTTTCTCTCATCATTCCTCTCGATCTTATCATTAAATCACCTTGTAACTCTTAAACTATTATTTCTTATTTTTCGATTTCTAAATCTTTCATTTTTTAAGTAAAAAATTTTAGGCATAACAAATTCTAATTTTATTTTCTTCAAAAGATCGGTTTAGTGCTAGATACATGCTATGCCATAGAGACTCCTCTATGAATTGAGTAAAAAAAAATGGAATATTTACTATATATTGTCAATCAAAGTATAAAAATATAGAATATTTTATGTTGAAAACATAATTTGTTGTGAGAATAGAATAATAATTTAATAGTTAATGAACAACTTGAGTTTTATTTTCACTATTATTTTTAATTACTTTCGTAAAAATTGTTGACTATCTGTTTCTTGCATATTTACTTTTGCTTCTCATCTACTTCGTCAAAATACATTCTCTAAGTCATTATACTGTCACCTTTTTTCTAGTACCACAAAATGGTCAAGTGTGTTTTTTTTTCTCACTTTCGTTCAATGTTTTAACGGTAGGTTACAATTTATTTTAAGTTTAGATGATCAAGTTTAAATTAAATAAAAGAATAAAAATGTTTTTAAAATCACAAATATATTTAAAATGTTTTTTCTTCAATTCTTATAAAATTTCATCTTTCTAAATCTATAAGTTCGTTGTATTTTCCTTTTTCCAAATTTGTAGATTAGTTGTCTACCATTCTCAATGATCAAATTTGTAAGCAGAGGGGAACAAATATGTTTATCACAAACTTCATTTCACATATACTTAAGCTTCTCATTCTCAAACAATTTGTTTGATCTATTTTTTTTTTTTCAAATCTGGAAGCTTTATATCTTATCATCTAAGTCAACTGCAAAATAGGAAACATTTGATGATCTAAATATCTTATCATCCTAATGTTTGCACTTGAAATTTTACGGGTTAAAATATCTTTTTGGTCCCAATTTTTGTCAAGTTTCTCTAAATAAGTTTTAATTTTGGTTTTGCATTTAAATAGTCCCTATTTTCGTCAATTTTGTTCAATTGGGTCCTTTTTTGCTAACACCGTTTAAATCATTAACGGCCTTGAACAATGATTGCCACGTGTCACTTCGTGATTTTTTTTGAATTTTTTTATTTTTTATTTTTTTAAAATTTTTAAATTTATTTATTTTTAAAAAATATACATGTGTCAACCCAGTAGCGTGCCACATGTCACTTCGTGGTTTTTTTTGAATTTTTTTTTTTAAATTTTTTAAATGTCCACATGTCAACCCAGTAGCGTGCCACGTGTCAAAGTCAATGTTCTATATTCAATTTGATCCCTACATTTGTTATTTTTGTTCAATTAGGTCTCAATTTTTGTTAACATTAATCAATTTGGTCCCTCTTTAAATTAAAACCAAATTTAATTGTTGTATTAAATTCACATTTTTTATTAAATATTTTTATATAAAATATTAAAATTCACATCATTATAACTTTGATATAAAAATTAAATTTGGTCATATATTCGATAGGGACCAAATTAGTTAATGTTAACAAAAATTGGGACCTAATTGAAAAAAAATAACAAATATAGGGACCAAATTGAATATAGAACATTGACTTTGACACACGGCACGCTACTAGATTGACACGTGGACATTTAAAAAAAATTCAAAAAAATTCAATAAATAAATAAATAAATAATTATAAAAAAATCACAAAGTGACATGTGGCACGCTACTAGGTTGACACATGTACATTTAAAAAAATTAAAAATTAAAAAAAATTAAAAATTAAAAAAAATTAAAAATTAAAAAAAATAAAAAAATAAAAAATTCAAAAAAATCACGAAGTGACACGTGGCAGTTATTATTCATGGTCGTTAATGATTTAAACGGTGTTAGCAAAAAAGGACCTAATTAAACAAAATTGACGAAAATTGGGACCTATTTGAACACAACCAAAATTATGACTTATTTGAAAAAACTTAACGAAAATTGAGACCAAAAAGGCATTTTAACCAAATTTTACGTTTATAATGAAAATTTTCTGATTTTTGCTCTTAAATAAACATTGTTATCTTAATTGACTATGTCATCTATGTTTTTTATATTATTTTTTAAACAAAAATGATAGGCGCCCTCAATTATAATAGTCGGCCAATAACTTTTAATTGGAGTGGTGCCAATAATTATTATAAAAAATATGTTAGGATCGAACGTTTACCATTATGTCAAAAGTTATAGCTAATAGCCAGGGTGTAACTCTTTTTATTTAAGAGTTCAAGAGCCACGATTTGATTGTGACTCGTGGCCTCCTCCACGAGACAATTAATGTCACATGCAACCATCTCTCCCTGAGCAATTATCTTACTAAGAATCTCATTTGGATTGTGACTTAGCTCACCTTACCTTCATCACAAAACAATTATGCAACCTGCAACAAAACACATAATAAATTATTGGTAATAATCCACGTCAACTAAAAAATTCAATTCACAATAATACAATAAAGAGCGTTAAGTTAAAATATAAAACAAAATATTCCCACATACGCGGTTCAGCAGAAGAAACAACCCTGAATAGCCCAATTTGAGTCCCAAATAAAAAATTATTAAACACAATTTGCAACGAAATCTGGGTTTATGGTGTTAAATGAAATTAGTTTATGAATTTAAGGACCAAATCTCTATGGTTCTGAGGCTATGTAGCTTTGATAGTTCTTTTTCACATATCAAAGAACAAGTAATAGAAAAGTCTCAATAGCGAATTTTATAATTTATAACGTGAAGAACAAATCTCCAAGATTCCAAAGCTTGTCAATACCGACACTAAAATACGGGTATTTTAATATGCACGTTTCACGTAATATTGTGTGCTATCAATTTTTTTTTTGTTATTGTCCATCGGAATCTTACTTCACACATAAAATTTTATTACAAGAACAAATAAATTTGTTGAATTAAATTATATTGTCTCGAGGTATTTCATCTTACAATCAACGCTTATTTGTGTGTTAGAAATGTAACATATTCATAAATATGTGATCTACCTTATCTATAACAAAAAAAAAATGTGAAGAATTTAATAGAAAAAATAACTTATATTTTTATCTTCTTTAACATTAGCAGATTGACGATATAAATATAGGAAAACGGGATGAGAATTCTTAACAATTTTTTTCACTATATTGACATCTATTATATTTGAGGAAAATAAAAATAGAGTCCTCACTTTTTTCTACTCTAACATTTTTTTTTTCTATTCTAACATTAGTGTTTGACAATATGAGTATGCTAGAAGTTGAAAGAGAAAGACCGAAAAGAACCAATAAATATATGCGAAAGAATAGGAGGTAAGTTATACATTAGCGGCATTATATAAAATATTCTTATTTGTTTATATATGTTGAAAATAAATATCTCTTCAGATAAAAATACATGGATTAAATATGTTTCTCAAAATATATCTATATATCTATATATCTATATATATATATATATAAAATATCACATATGCTACAACAATTATGATAAAAAATAATGCCTAAATACAACAAATATGCAATGAAAGTGTTAATTACGATGATAATTTGTTATATTTTCAACAGTTAAATAATTGAGTTTGTATTTCATACACTCGAATTCCAAAGTTTAGAAAAATAGGTTGTAAAGTTAGGTATGAATGATTCAACCTGCGGATCACCCGCAAAACACGTAGTCTGAAGCTATGCCTTCACAATATTTTGGTAAGTAATTTTTTTATTAATTTGTACTGTTTTTAATTAAACATTTGTTTGTGAAATGTTATATTTTTTTTCCTTTTTATTTGTAATTTATTTATTAAATTTCTCTGATTAGATTTTAATATAAGATAGCTTTTATTATATATATATATAATATTTCTTTTTATTGTATAAGATATTTATACTGATTGATCATAACTATTGGACATGAACAACATATTTTTATTCCAGAAGAAATTGGCTAAACCAATTGTTTACTGATTAATTAATATTATCATCTTTAAACTTTGTATCAAATAATTTCATAGGTGTCGGTAGCAACGTACACGCTGGCGCTGCAGAATTTTTTTAATTATTTCTGGTGTATGAACAGAGTACGAATATAATGGAATAATATTCAACAACTCTATTCAATATATTAAAACAAAAGAAAAAACAGAAAAAATATTTTATTTTGCCCATAATATTTTTATAAGACTGGTTTTCATTTTTCAATATTAATTATTTATTTATTGTAGTTGGAATTTAGTTAAAGTAGATGCCAAGAGAAGTGAAGTGGTAGATGTGATAAGTTTGTGGAAAGCCATGGTTGAGTGGTTAATTGATTTTGCTACGAAACTTAGTAGAAAAAGCTGCAACGATGGTGAACGTGTTGGCCACTTCGAGTTCATTGGCGCAAATGTAGGGTTCAACCCAAGTGTTTCTTTTTCTTTCTTTACAATAACACTGGAACAGATTAATTATGGTTCAAAATAGAAATTATTATTTTTGGATGTGAGAAATTAATATTTTTCTTCCAAAATCATTTATTATATTACATACATATACAAAGTGGCATCAATAGTTGATTAATTAAATTAAAGTGTGATAGAGTAGTTTCTTACCATCTGTCAACGGAGTTCTTAATGTGAGTCATTAATTGCAATGCATCTTCGTTTACCTAAACCTAATATGGTAGTGGTGGTTGCTTTGAGAGCAGGAAAAAGGTAAAATTAACACCAGTTATTCCACTGCAGAGTTTTTACTATTTTCTGACTGAGTTTTTAAAATATTACTGTTGTTGGTGTATTAAAAAATATATATTTTTAAAAATATTAAAATTAATATATGTTAAAAATCTGGAGAAAAATAATATTAATATATTTACTTATTGCATTTTTTCTTTTTTCTTTGCCAAACTTGATGTGTTATGCCTCCGCTTATAACGTCGCGTGTGTAATTAAGTTTATGCTGAAAGGTTTTGTTGAGCGTGTTAGGCGAGTGAGAGTGGTCCACTTTCTCTGCGAGTGGGGCTTCCACAAAAATACCATTTTTTTTTTTTGGAATCGAGTTTTAAGAAGACCATGTGCTGGTCTTCACGTTCACATCGTACCATGTCACGTACACTATATACATACATTCATTTATTCAACACTCATGGTGTTTGGTTAAAAAATAAATAATTTTAAAAATGGTGGGATTCAATATATTAACTTTTATATATTTTTATCAGGATTACATGAGGGTTTCATTGGAGAAAACAACACCAATAAGGGAGTTTTATTGGAGAGAACAATACTAATGAGATATGAGTCTAACCACATAAGACACCGACACCACTCTCAATCCAAACCCTTAAGGCAATGAGTTTATGAGTCTTTATTCTTATATAGTGCTCCACTTTTTCATTTCTAGCCAATGTGAGACTTAGACTCACACTTAAATTCCTAACAATTTTTACTTTTACTTGAGATGCCAAGTTTTTACCCAACTATTTACCCCTCTCTTCCATTATCCTCGAGGTTGATACAATTTGTTTTTCTCAAAATAATAACTTTTTGGAAAATTACAAATGTCTTCAAATGGACCATTTGATTGTTAAAGATCAGAACTTAGTTACTGAGAAGCTACTTCTTAATTGATTTTTTTCTCAAAATAATATCTCATGTTTATTGAGATTTAATAAATTATATTCTCTAAGTTGTGATTAACACATGTGAGGAAAAATAATTGATAACAAGTGAAGCTAAGTTGAGGCTAAAAGAGACTTGGTTTTGTAAAGATAGTGACATAGAAAAAGAGCCACTATTTGTGGTTTGGGTAAGGGGAGTGAAAGAGAGTTTGATGACAAACAGAAACCAACAAATATGATTGGAATTTTGTAATTAGAAAAATGGAGACAGGAAAATAAAATAATATTTTAGTCTTCAGTAAAATAAAAGAAAAAAATATATAATATAAGGAGATGATTTTGAATAAGAATGAAGATAGAAGAAAAGTTGACACATTATGTAGATAATGTTTTAAAATAATATTTGTTATTGAAAAACTAAGGCTTCTGAAAAAAACTCATATGTGTATGTGAATTATAAGAAGAGTATCTAAATCAAAAGTGTTGTTTGGTTGTGATGTCAAATCAAATGAAGAGTTTGGTCAATTTCGTTAAGTCACCAATAATTGCCTATATTGGACGCAGCCCCTTCTTATTGCCGTAGAAATGGGAGTAGGAAAAGATTATCTCAGAAAAAAAAAGGAAAAAAAAAAGAGAAATGAAGAATAAATAGAAGCGATTTAGTTGAGAAAAAATAAAAAATATTATGAGAAGAACTTTTCTTTCATGTATTCGAAATTGTTTTTTTTTTTGTCAGTGTTCAAGTTTCAAACACTTCATAAAGATTTGGTGTTTTGTTTGTTGTGTGAGGTGTGCAATTTTGAAAAGTTATTATCATTCTTATTAGGATTTTTCTTTAAATAGTAGTAGTATTTTTGAAAGCTGATATTTTGATATCATAATTTTTTTTATTTGATACTATTCTTTATTATTTCTTTAAAAAATATAAAAATTATTTTTCGTTAAGATTATTTTATCTATATAAAAATTATTAAATGATAGTTAATGGTGTCAAACAAAATTTTTTTTTTCAAAGATATTATTGAACCACAAGTTTTTTATTCTATTTTCATATTTTTGAGGTTTGTCTATATAGATTTATATTATAATAATTATTTACATTTATAGCGATTTTTAACCACCCATGAATGATAAACAAAGTTGATTCTAAATTGATGGAAGGATTATTTTGAACTATTTTTAGAAAACTTAATTGAACTTTTCAAAATATAAATAGCTCAAAAAAAAGTAAATTGGCAATGTAATATATTTTATTTTGGCTTGATGTTTTTTAATGAATAATTTATAATAATCGTGCTTGAAATTATATTTTAAATTAACCAAAATAATTAAAAGAATTTAGTTCTATTAATTTTAATATAAATTGAATTAAAATAATGATTAATCTCAAATCATAAGTAAATTATTCTTTTTAAAATCGGGGTTAAACCGTATTATCTTTTCTTCTTTCCTAGTAAAAAAAGAAACCAGGTCAAAGTTACTTTGGAATGTTTGTATACAAAATACTCTATAACCAAATTCTTTATTCCATTTATGTTGTGTATAAAAATTTTACTTTTGTTTTTATTGCTGGTATTATGCATTATAACAATCAACAATCTCAATTATTGATATTATAATAATACTAAATAACATTATGTGTATGTGAAATTTATCAAGTTTTAACTTTCTTTTCTTTGTAGTTTTACAGATTTCGTTTGAATTCTATAGCTCTAGTTTATTTTATTTGTTTTGTAAAATTTATCTGACATGAATTTCTTTGTCATGTTTTTGTAGGAAAAAATTTCGTTGTTACATTTGTATACTCATTTGACACAATTTTTTTTATTTTCTTATTAAAAAATATGTTAAATAAATGTAAGTTTCTCAAAGTTGTTCTTTTTATATTAATCATTTATGGTTTCGGTCTTGTTTGAGTATTATATTGAATTTTTATGTATGGTTTGTTGCATATTAGATGGAGCATATTATACACACTAATTTTTTTTTTATTTGTTTTGATAAAAAAGTTGGGTGATTTAAAGACTTTCATCTCATACATTTAAAATTTAGCTTTGCATTAACAATTTAAGTTTTTTTCTCTCTCAACATTGTTTTTCTCTATACAGCATTAGGGATCATTAGTTTAATCACAACATATCTTAAACATTACATAATCTAATCATTTTATCCACAATCCATTCACAGACGAGAATATAAATTTAACTCGTTAGTATTTATAAAATAATTTAATATTTTAATATAGATATGAATACTTAATTTTATAAGTCATTTTAATTATAAATATCATTAACGGTGTTAAAAAACATTTGTTAAAAAGGACCTAATTGAGACATCTTTTCAAAAATTAAAACTCAATTGACATATTTTTAAAAACGGATATCAAATTGACACATCCAAATGAAAGTGGGTATCATACAATTAATTAAACCTATTTTAAACATAACTATTTCTCTTTATATTAATTTTCCTAAAAACTCCTTACACCTAACATCTCTAAGACGTGTATTCCTTAAATGTAGAGATAGATTTTGATATAAGAAAAAAAAAAAAACTACTAAAGACAGAGCTCAATATTTCCCCTACACTCTTCCTTAACTAGCTTGTAGATGAACTCTCACAAAAAGAGAGAAAATATATGTAGATTTTTTAGTTTATTTATTTGAATTAGGAAAATAAGAAGATTTCTTTCACCCATCATATACTAAACTCACCCACTTGTAATTTTAAATCTTTAAGCTTTACTCCATATTCTAAAAGTTCAAAATTATTTACCATACCTAAAAATACTTTTACTAGCCCTCAGTTTAAACACAACTATCTTTTCTAATAAAATTTAAAACTAACCCTCATATTCCCTGACATATCTTAAGCTTATTCAAGAACTTTAATGTTCATAACACTTGATTAGTCTAGACATTTTAACTGATTTGATAATAACAAAACTAAGACTAACACAAGAAAAAAAATCATTAAAAATTAAAGACTAACATAAGAAAAAAAAATCAAAGCCCAATTAACCGTCTTCTACAAGTTTCAGAAACTCACTCGGTATTTCTCTCTGTTTAAGTTTATTTAACAATATTTTCCCATTCACACAATTATTCTTTGGCCATGACTAGATGATACCCATCCATATCTCTCGTGGTAGTTTTAACACTGTTAATTTTATTTAAATTTTAAATTTGCTGATCGAAATTTAATTATATTTATTGCTATTAATATATTTTTATTTTTCTCCTTTTACAAAATCAACCTATCGTCTGTCTCCACACCTTTGTTCATCATCCCCTTCCATAGTTGAAACTCATTGAATGACATATCTAACGACTTCATTGTTCGTACTCTATGTTAATGACACTCAAGCTATAAGTTAGAGGACAATAAAAAAAATCTATCAGCCAGCAACCGTTCATTGACACCATTGTAGTATTCTTCGATGATGAGGAACTGGAAGGTGCGAAAGTGCACTTTTCCTTCGTCAAAAATCTGGAAAATTAGTGGGACTGACATCACATGCAATTTTCGTATCTAAAAATTTTAGGATTGATTTGTACGAGATGTGCAGATATAAAAACTTTCTCCTTGTAAGAAAATTATAGATTAAAAGACTACGAAATAAGAAGGGAGAAAGAAACAACAATGCATATTCACGTCCCCGAAAATCACCTCCAAGTGTTTACATACAAGGTGGACGTGAAGAAACATGAAAATAAGGCGAGAAAAAATGGACTAAATAAGATAATGATAAAACTAAGAAAAAATATTATGAACCAAACCTAAACGATCATATTAAAAAAGAAATAAATCTAAAGGCGTAAAACATTCTTTCACTATCCTAAGGGTGGCCTTACAATTAATATCAAACTAAAGATGTCAGAAACAGGTTTATCTACAATGCAAAGAATTAAAACATTTCAGCAAAAATACAAAGAAATGCCTCTTGTGAGTCCAAAATATGCATATGCATAAAGTGCAATGAATTAACAAATGTCCAAAGAATGGAGAAGACGACAAGAAGAAGACTTTGGCCCCATTCTATTTTTTTTTTTGTTAAAAAGACATACCTTGTATCATTTCATCCATTTAAAGATCAAACTAATAAATAAAAGACCATATCACCGAATTAAACAGTATTAAGTAAAAACGTCGTCGCAGTAACACTAACTCAAAACATGAAGTTGATGAAAACAGCGTAGCTGCCACACAAAATACAGCAAGTGAAACCCCATAAATACATAAGCCATTACACTACTACTACACCTAATACCGGTAAAATGGCCTAGTCTGTAAACAGACTCTGCTATCTATCAGCACGGTTAATCATCCGCTGCACCACCGTTCAAATCATCCTGCGTCACTATTACTCATGACCCAAGCAGTCAACGTTGCTGCCAAAATAAAAATCTACTACGACGGCACTGTACATAAAGGAGATCAACTTATAAAAATGTTAACAGAGCCACACAAAATTACGTAAATGAAACATGAAACCAAAAAGCTGTCTTATGATTTCAAAACTACAAAACACAAATACAACAGCAGAATAGTAAAACTTCAACTGAGATGAGAAACGTCGGTACTTTCATAGACTACAAAATAAATTAGTAATCGTACCAACATGAAAATACAATGCAATTGCAGATATTAATCAAAATGTTATGCTTGTAGTAACGCAATAAAACACTAACAAATAACACGTTTATCATACGATACCATGGCAAGGTGAAGCATGAAACTCAAATAACCACTAACAAAATTTTAATTTCTCGAAGCCATGTCAAAACAAGAATCGAGATTTCACATTAAAATTCATAGATTGACAAAATAACTAGGGTAAGCTTATATGCAAGTAACAACGTAAGAGAAATGTCAATTCAACCCTCCAGGAACTGTCATGTGCTCAATTAATATTATTAGATTCATCTATGTATAACAAATTGAACAGTCACTAAAATCATTTTAGGTTGTTATTTGGGAATTAAATAGGCTTTCAGCATAAATTACAATTAATTTTAATAATGCATCTAGAATAATTTGTATTCAACTAAAGATTCATGTTTCTAATTCAGTTTAGAATTTGAAATAATTTGAATAAAAAATATAGTTCTTAAGATTCAAGCGAACGGATGAAAAACACATACTATAAGTTGAGGTATCAATCTGCTCTGGCAGCTGTTTTATATCCACCTCAAACCTTGATTGAACCTGGAATTCACACCAAACACAGATTAGAAACGCAAGAGGATATTTATGACATTGAATAAACGTTGACGAAACAAGTTCCCTACATTGTTGAGAACATCAACATCGGTAGAACAAGAAACAAATGTAATTGCAAGGCCTTTGGTGCCAAATCTTCCAGCTCGACCAACCTGCGAAAAATCCCTCCAGAAACAATGAGTCAACCTTGTACTAGATTTTAGAGACATAAAATAGCTAACTGATAGGAAACCAAAAACAGATTTTATCTCATCATACCCTGTGCAAGTATGTGTCTGCAGAATCAGGCATGTCATAGTTTATAACAATGTTGACACGTTCAATGTCAATCCCTCTTCCAACCAAATCTGTTGCAACAAGAATTCTTGTATGCCCCTCTTTGAAACCTTTATAACGCTTTAACCTATAAATAACATAAGCAAAGAAAATATATAAATGTACACAACTCATCCACTCACATCACAGCAGTATGTATGAACAGTGAAACCAAAGTAAAGCAGCTTATAGCAGAAGTATGGCGCAGAGAGAGTGATTGCAGAAATAAAATTGCAATACATAGGTAGAATCACAGAGACAAAAAAGGTCAGGCGGAGAGAGATGCATCAGAGTCACTAGAGGGTCATAGGAACAGGCTGAATCAAAGGCACAAACAAGAAGCTGGGTACGGGAATGAGGTCAAGGAAAGACCACAGGAGATCATAGTCACTGCCAAAAAAAACAGATCTGTTGGTGGTCACTTGCTGCTCGTAACTTACTCATAGGGAGGGCAAAAAGATGAATTGTCAGGGGTTTTACTTCTCAGATGAGTGATTTTATTTTTAATGTGGGGCTGGGTAGGGTCAGGTTAGACAAACCAACAAGTTCCACCACTAGCCTATTCTTTCATCCATATCTTCAATTTCACCATGGCCACTAAAAGAAATGAGGCCACACAACCCAGCATGTCACTGCTGCCATAGAATAGCAGCCAGCGAGTGAAATCAATTGACCGGGCTGAATGAAGTCTTCAGAGACCAATTTTTTTTTTGGATTAAACTAGTATAATGCATTACAACAGATATAGGCAGGGAAAAGGGACACGTGACATAGTTACTAAATGCACACATAACCTGTGCTGCTCATTCTAGTATAATTCTAAACAGAAAGATGTAGAAAGAGAATCCATAGGCATTAATAGTATTATAAAAATTATATTTCAACCTTTAAAAAACAGTAGAGTAAAATAAAACCTAGTGTCTCAAGAGAGGCTTAACTAATACTCCCTTTCCCTCATAATTTTTCCTCAACTTGATTATGTGACCACAAAATCAACTAAGATTTTACTCTAAATTTCAATGGTGATAATGAGAAGAATTTAAAACCAATGATAGGATGTTCAAAATTAGTTGGTAACTATAAATTGCAGAGGAATACAATATCGTTGAGAGGTGCTTCCATAATGATTCATCACTGTTAAGAGATTTGTATTATTGAAAAACAATTGCAGCTCACTCATCTCACAAGGAAAAAAGGGTGCACAATTCAAAATAGAGAGGGAGAAATGTAATTCAGGCAAATAAGAAGTTTAATTCACTTAAGAAAAAAACCTCAATTTGATAACATCCTTATTCTAGGAAGATTATAGACGTGCAAATGCAATTAATAACATAATGCACATGTGAGATGCCGCTCATTATTAACTTCTATTTTACATTCCTCAGTCAAAAACAATACCATATCAAATATTGTTCAAATCCACACCGTATGTCACATGAAACAACTTCAATTTCATAGCATCGTTATTCTCAGAAGATTATAGACGTGCAATGCAATTAATTACACAGTGCACATCTTAGATGCCCCTCATTATTAACTTACATTTTTAAGATTCCTCAATAAAAAGCAAAATCACGACAAATATTGTTGAAATCCAAACCGTATCTCACATGGAAAACACATAATTTCTCATAATAAGATCCGAAGTTTAAATAAAACAGTGGAATAAAACAAGCCAATAAAAAAAATGAGACGCCAACCAAAACAATGAATAGAAACAACTTCTGCAACATCCATTGACATCAATCAAACAAACCTTTCTTCCTGGGACATGCCAGAGTGGATGCATATAGAAGGAAAGTTGCACTCCACAAGTAGTTTGTCCAGCTCGGCTGCTCTACTAACACTTTTAACAAAGATAACAACTTGATTAAAGTCCAGTGCATCGAGAAGATCATTCAACTTCCGGTTTTTCTCCTCTTCTTTCAATTTGATGTAGTGCTGCCATATCAGTCATCATTGTATCAATGTAACCATACAAATGACACTTTAACTTAAATGAAGGAAATAATAGTTCAAGAACAAAAGGCAACCTGCACAAGTCCGTGAAGTGTCAACTTCGCCTCATCATCCACATAAATTTCCATAGGCTGAAAGGAACAAATTTCACAGTAAATCATATTAGGGTCCTTCCTCAAGCTAAAGGAATCCACAACGAAATTAATGATGGATGCAGATCCCTTGAATGACAGATCTTGTCCCTCTGTTTTGTCTCCTTGCAGAAACTTTTTTAGTCACGCCAAGCAAGTGCCACGGACACTTGACCCAAAGAAAACTGGTAAAAACAAAACCAAAATACCCTAATACCATTTCCCCTAATACCAAGCCTACCGTGAATCAAACTACGTACTATAGATGAATCAAACTTCTAACATGAACAAAAAGACAAAGGAATACAGAAACAAACAGGATCACTCCTAAAATATCCCATCCAAAACTTCTTCCTAACCCAATCTCCGGTCATCAGTCCACTAAACTCCACCTACCGGCTGGGTGATTCAGTAAAAGTAGTATAAATAGAAAACACTACAAGAAAAACCTGTGGGAAGGAAAACGATGAAACTACAGCATTCTAAATATCTTGAAAACTCTCAGGGATTGTGAGCAGTATGTAAAAGAGACTTCTAATTCAAGTAGTACTGGCCATGAGACATTACATCTTGCATAAATTTCTTGCAGACTGGGCGAATTTCCTTGCTGAGTGTTGCGGAAAACATCATAACTTGCTTATCATGGGGAGTCATCTTGAAAATGTCTTGAACATCTTTCCTCATATCTGGAGAAACCATAGAAGGAACTATAAAAACCATACAAAAGTATAATTAAAAACAGTAGAGTGGCCATTCAGCAATGAAACATACCCAATGATTCCAACATCTTGTCGCATTCATCTAATATGAAATGTCTCACATTCTTCAAAGAAAGATCCTTATCCCTAGTCAATGCTAGTATTCTTCCAGGTGTTCCGACAACAATATGAGGGCACTCATTTTTTAGCAGATCCTTGTGAACTTTGATGTTAACCCCACCATAAAAGACAGCGACCTTGAGATCGGGTAAATAGGTACTGAACCTCTCAAACTCATGGCATATCTGCATTAAAGAGGTTGCAAAACTTAAACCGAATACAACTAGAATACCATGTTCGAGAATTTTTATGTATCACGTCGCCCATGAGTACCTGGTATGCTAATTCTCTGGTATGGCACAGAACAAGAGCAGAAACTTGGCCAGGAACGGGATCAATCTGCTGCAGAGTCGAGAGAACAAAGACAGCAGTCTTTCCCATTCCAGATTTCGCTTGACAAATCACATCCATTCCCAGAATTGCTTGAGGGATGCACTCATGTTGCACTGATGATGAAGCAAATAAAACAGGGCCGAAGGAACCGAGTGTAAGTAAAATAAACCTTTTCGGACGCTTTTAATTTCATTTGATAGCTTTACCAAAGCAAGTTAGTTCTCCAAAACAAGATTTGTGATACAATTATTACCTGAAAAAAGAAACCAAATAAATACACATAAGGATGATACAGTAGACATATGTGTACATGTATTCAACTACTCTGTCGAAAGTTAAAACCCCCAAAATCCAAATTTGAAAAGCACGGTGAGGAAACAAACAAAGGGCGTCAAAAAATCTCATGGTAGAAGAAAAGGCAGATTACGCGTTCCATACCAATAGCTATAGTAACCATTACAAGTCTAAAATCCCCCAAAATCATCCTTATAACATCAACCACAGCTACAAACTAGAACAACAATAACTGTAAATGAAAGATAAAGATAGTTCGATAGTTTGCCTTCGGAAGGATGCTCAAATCCCGAGTCCACAATAGCCCGAAGTAGCTCTGGCTTCAGAAGAAAGTCTCTGAATCCTGAACTGTGAATTCCAACATAGCCCCTGCAATATAAATTAAAAAAAAAAAAGGAGATTAATACCCACAACATGAGAGGCAATCGTAGATTTATTATGTCTTAAATAAAGAATTCGTGCACTTACTTCTTGGTAGCTTCGCCGTTGACTTTAGCTCCGATGGAGTCGGGAGCCTTGTCTTCTTCCTCCTCGTAGTCAATAAGCTCTTCCTCGTATGCGTCATCCTTGGTTTCTCCCATTATCTGCGAATCACGGGGTCAATTAAATCAGAACTTGAAACGGAATATTATGGAAATCGAGTGGATAAATTGAGCTAGGGTTTTGCCCTAGATAGAGATTTGTAGGGTTTTGGAATAGGGAAATACCTGCGAGATGAAGGATCGAAAGGAAGATTGGAAGGTTGGGTGTTAGGGTTAGAGATAGAATTGAGAGAAAGAGAGAGAGAGACTGCAAAGTAAATTGTTAGATGAAAAACAATTTGGGGAAAAGAAACTGAGAGAGCGGAACCTCCACGGAACGAGCGAGTCGCAGTTAGTGGATGAGCGAGTGACAATAGGGTTAATGGGCACAAGCTTTTTTATAGAAAGCCGTCACCGCCTTGTTTATTGTATTAGCCCGTATTTTTTTAAGATTGGACTTATAATTTGGTTTTTTAATATAAAATTACATTCTAAAATTGCGATAATAATTTATGTTATAATTAAGGTTATTCTAATAAGTTCATTTAAAAAAAAAAACATTGAACTTTAATTTAAAAATAAAGATAAAAATGACATATTCAAATATATAAGTGGGAAAAATAACAATATAAAATATATAAGTAGGATGGATTATGTAAGGATCTAAATTTTAGTTTTCATTTTAAAAGATGATACTTTATTATTTTATTATTAAAAATTATATTATAAATAGAGTTTTTTTGTTAGTAAAATCTCATTTTATAATCATCCTTCAAAATCTTTTTAATTTTCTTTTTGTTTTTTTATATATTTAACTTCATATTTCATTTGTGTAAATATTATATATTATAATCGAAATTCTCGGAAGTGTTACATGATCAAAATTATAAATATAGTAATTTAATTTATTACTTTTCTTTTTAGTCTTTTGACAAATTATATTCATGTAGAAATTGTTTGCTCTGTATGTATTATCTAAAAATTCAAGATAAATCTTAATTTAGTTAGGATGGTTATTTTATGTTTGGATAAAATATTTTAATAATGCTGAGAAATTAAAATATATTATATTTAAATTGTTTGTAATTAAATTTTTTTCATTTTCTAAATAATTTGTTTGGATAAAAAAATTAAAATATCTTACATTTCAATTTATTATTTGGATAAAATAATTAAATTTCTTGTGAGATAAAATTTTATTTTAAAAATATTTATTTTAGACTTAATTATGTTTTGAGTTCACGATAAATTTGGAAACGGCTTGGACCCAGTAGATAGCCAACCCATCAGTGTCATCAGGCTTCTTTGTGTCATCAGGCATACCCAACATTTTTATGTCATTGGGTCGGCCCGACCTAGCAAGGTTGTTGTGCCGGTGGTATCTCCTGAGTCGTCGGACCGGTCGAGCTCGTCTAGATTATCGGGTCAATTAGGTTCGACTAGGTCATTGGTCGGTCAGCCTTGTCGGATCAATGGATCGGTGGGGTCGTTGGGCCTGCCCGACACATTTAGGTCACCAGGCCCGCCCAACACCTCTAGGTCGTTTGGCATGCCAAACCCGTGTGGGTCGTCGGGCTTGCCTGTCCTGCTTGGACCATCGAACTCGTTGACCTATTTGAGTTGTCAAGCCCACCCGACCTATATGTGTCATCAGGTCACCCTGGTTCGTCTGGGTCATCGGGCCTGCTTGACCCTTCTGGGTCGTCGGGCCTGCTTGACCCTTCTGGGTCGTCGGGCCTGCTTGATCCATTTGTGTTGTCAGGTCGGTCTGATCCATCTAGAGTGTTTGGCCAACCCAACTTGTCATGGTTATTGGGTTTGTCGTGTCCGTTTGGGGTTGAGTCCAAAGTTTGAGGTTGAGTGAGGAGAATTTCAAATTCCACATTTTTTAGGGTATTTGAATTCCTTCTAATTTAACTAATTGAAATACTTCAAAAAATGCATGCATTTATTTATTTTATATTTCTCTATCCAAACAAAGCATTTCATTATAAAGAATTTCAAGTTCTCAAAATAAATGAATCACCCCCTTTAATTGTCTCATCCAAACACAACATTAGAGTGTGATTGTATCTTTGTCGAAATTTTCTATGTGCAAATATTAGATCCTTATCAAGTAGAATTCTTTAGAGGCAAATGAGTTATTTTTTATAGTAGCTCATAATTTAAGAAAAGGAAGTTAGTTAATTATAGTAGTTAAATGTGATTATTGTTTGGAGAATAATAGAAATGTTAACACATTGATTTTGTATATACCCAATTAAAAAATGTTGAGTTAAAATATTTATGTAATGATTGTTTGTTAATTTTTGAAAAACTTGAAACGTGTAATGCTTGAATTTGAGTTATAGTGTTATAAAATTGGTTAATGGACACGGAAAATAATGTTTTTAATCAAATTATACTTATTTTTATGCTTAAAGAGTGTAAAAACATCTCAAATAGATGAATGGACCAAATTGATATGCATTATTAGAGTTGTCAATTTGGCCCTTAGCCCATGGGCCAGCTTTGACCCACTCTTCATAAAGTCCTCTTTTAGGGGGGCCCAAAAAAAGCCCCAGCTCCTAAAGTCCCCTCTCTAGTGGGTTGGGGTTAGGGCTAAGGTGGGTTAGCTCCCCAAATAATACTACATTAAGCAAGAGTCAAAGATCAAGTCGAGCAACCCGGACAGGTCCGACGACCCAGACGGGCTCGACAACCCAAACAAGCCCGATGATCAGGACATGTCCGATGACAAGGACGGGCCTGACGAACAGGATTGGCCTGACAACCAGGACGGGCCTAACGACCAGGGATGGGCCCGACGACACGAACTGGCTCGACGACTTGGATGAGCTCGACGGGCCCAACGACAAAGACGAGCCCGACAACACGGACCAGCCCAACGACACAAACGAACCCAACGATGCGGACGGGCTCGAAGACCCGGACCGACCCAAAGACCCAAACAGGCCCTATGACCGAGACAGACCCCACAACCCGAATAAGCCCGATGACCCGGACAAGCACACCAACAAAATGGGCAGGACGACTCGGACGTGCCCGACGATCCAGACGAGCCCGAAGACCCAAACAAGCCCCAAGACCGGGACGCGCCCGATGACCCAGACGAGCCCGATGACCCGGTCGGGCCCAATGACCCAGACGAGACCGACGACCAGGATGGGCCCCACGACCCGAATGGGACTGAACACCCATACAAGTCTGACGAGTAAAATTTTGCAAAAACCATTTCAAGAACATCATTAAAGATTTGAAAAGGATTAAGAAGTTGATAAAAACTTTAAAAAGAATTGAAAAAGTTTAGGAAAATAAAATTCAAGAAAAGAAAACTAAGTAAAAAAAGTGTAAAAATAAGTAATTCAAGAAGTTAATGAAAATTAATAGTTTAAGAAAATTAGGAAAAGTGAGAAAATAGATTTCAAGAAAAAGATTTTAGAAACTTTAAGAGAAGAACTCAATATGATGAGTAAAATTTTGCAAAAACCATTTCAAGAACATCATTAAAGATTTGAAAAAGATCAAGAAGTTGATAAAAACTTTAAAAAGAATTGAAAAAGTTGAAGAAAATAAAATTCAAGAAAAGAAAACTAAGTAAAGAAAGTGTAAAAATAAGTAATTCAAGAAGTTAATGCAAATTATAAGTTTAAGAAAATTAGGAAAAGTGAGAAAATAGATTTCAAGAAAAAGATTTTAAAAACTTTAAGAGAAGAACTCAATATGATGAGTAAAATTTTGCAAAAACCACTTCAAGAACATAATTAAATATTTGAAAACGATCAAGAAGTTGATAAAAACTTTAAAAAGAATTGAAAAAGTTTAAGAAAATAAAATTCAAGAAAAGAAAGCTAAGTAAAGAAAGTGTAATAATAAGTAATTCAAGAAGATAATGAAAATGAAGAGTTTAAAAAAATTAGGAAAAGTGATAAAATAGATTTCAAGAAAAATATTTTAAAAACTTTAAGAGAAGAACTCAATATGATGAGTAAATTTTGCAAAACCCATTTTGAGAACATAATTCAAGATTTGAAAAGGATTAAGAAGTTGATAAAAACTTTAAACGGAATTGAAAAAGTTTAAGAAAATAAAATTCAAGAAAAGAAAACTAAGTAAAGAAAGTGTAAAAATAAGTAATTCAAGAAGTTAAAGAAAATGAAGAGTTTAAAAAAATTAGGAAAAGTGAGAAAATAGATTTCAAGAAAAAGATTTAAAAAATTGTAAGAGAAAAACTCAATATGATGAGTAAAATTTTGCAAAAACTATTTCAAGAACATAATTAAAGATTTGAAAAGGATCAAGAATTAATGATTTGAAAAGGATCAAGAAGTTGATAAAAACTTTAAAAAGAATTGAAAAGTTTAAGAAAATAAAATTTAAGAAAAGAAAACTAAGTAAAGAAAGTGTAAAAATAAGTAATTCAAGAAGTTAATGAAAATAAAGAGTTTAAAAAAATTAGGAAAAGTGATAAAATAGATTTCAAGAAAAAGATTTTAAAAACTTTAAGAGAAGAACTCAATATGATGAGTAAAATTTTGTAAAATCCAATTCAAGAACATAATTAAAGATTTGAAAAGGATCAAGAAGTTGATAAAAACTTTAAAAAGAATTGAAAAAGTTTAAGAAAATAAAATTCAAGAAAAGAAAACTAAGTAAAGAAAGTGTAAAAATAATTAATTCAAGAAGTTAATAAAAATTAATAGTTTAAGAAAATTAGCAAAAGTGAGAAAATAGATTTCAAGAAAAAGATTTTAAAAACTTTAAGAGAAGAACTCAATATGATGAGTAAAATTTTGCAAAAACCACTTCAAGAACATAATTAAATATTTGAAAACGATCAAGAAGTTGATAAAAACTTTAAAAAGAATTGAAAAAGTTTAAGAAAATAAAATTCAAGAAAAGAAAGCTAAGTAAAGAAAGTGTAATAATAAGTAATTCAAGAAGATAATGAAAATGAAGAGTTTAAAAAAATTAGGAAAAGTGATAAAATAGATTTCAAGAAAAATATTTTAAAAACTTTAAGAGAAGAACTCAATATGATGAGTAAATTTTGCAAAACCCATTTTGAGAACATAATTCAAGATTTGAAAAGGATTAAGAAGTTGATAAAAACTTTAAACGGAATTGAAAAAGTTTAAGAAAATAAAATTCAAGAAAAGAAAACTAAGTAAAGAAAGTGTAAAAATAAGTAATTCAAGAAGTTAAAGAAAATGAAGAGTTTAAAAAAATTAGGAAAAGTGAGAAAATAGATTTCAAGAAAAAGATTTAAAAAATTGTAAGAGAAAAACTCAATATGATGAGTAAAATTTTGCAAAAACTATTTCAAGAACATAATTAAAGATTTGAAAAGGATCAAGAATTAATGATTTGAAAAGGATCAAGAAGTTGATAAAAACTTTAAAAAGAATTGAAAAGTTTAAGAAAATAAAATTTAAGAAAAGAAAACTAAGTAAAGAAAGTGTAAAAATAAGTAATTCAAGAAGTTAATGAAAATAAAGAGTTTAAAAAAATTAGGAAAAGTGATAAAATAGATTTCAAGAAAAAGATTTTAAAAACTTTAAGAGAAGAACTCAATATGATGAGTAAAATTTTGTAAAATCCAATTCAAGAACATAATTAAAGATTTGAAAAGGATCAAGAAGTTGATAAAAACTTTAAAAAGAATTGAAAAAGTTTAAGAAAATAAAATTCAAGAAAAGAAAACTAAGTAAAGAAAGTGTAAAAATAATTAATTCAAGAAGTTAATAAAAATTAATAGTTGAAGAAAATTAGCAAAAGTGAGAAAATAGATTTCAAGAAAAAGATTTTAAAAACTTTAAGAGAAGAACTCAATATGATGACTAAAATTTTGCAAAAACCATTTCAAGAACATAATTAAAGATTTGAAAAGCATCAAGAATAGATGTGTTAATTTGGCCGAGCCCACAAGGCTTGGCCCTGGCTCATGTGGGCGAGGGCCAAAAAAGCCCACATTGAAAAAAAGCCCTATCAAAGAAGTCCACAAGGCTAAAAACTTTACAAAAGCCCTGTGGGCCTGGGCCAACCTATGGGCTTTCATGTTCCATATGAAAAATATATTATTTTTTAAAATATATTACTATCTGTGGGACAGGCCCAATGAACCGGACAAGCACGACGACCATAATAGGTCGAACAACCCGAACCTGCCCGACGATCTCGACAAGAACGACGACTTGAACGGGTCCGATGATCTAATATGGCCTAATGACCCGAACGGGCCCGACTACCAGAACAGGCCCGATGACTCGAACGGGCCCGACGACCCAGACGATCCCGACGACCAGGACGAGGCTAACGACCAAGATAAACCCCACAACACAGACGGGCCCGACGACACAAACGGGCCGACGACATGGATGGGCCCAACAACCCAAACGGTCTCAATGACCCGGACGAGCCCGACGACTTGGACTGGCCCTACGAAAAAAAGGGACCCATCGACTTGAACGGGCCTAACGACACGAACGGGCCCGACGACCCTTACGGACTCTTGGACCCGAACGGACCCCACGACCCGGACGTGCCTTATGATCCACATAGTCCCAACGAACCAAACGAGCCTGACGCCTTGGATGTGCCCAACGACTCTGACGACCTCGATGATCCAGAAAGGCCCAACGACTTTAACAGGCCCGACGACCCGAACGGGCCTAGGGACCTGGACGAGCCAGATGATCAAAATAGGCCCAACGACCCGAACGAGCCCGATGATCCAGAAAGGCTGAAGGACCCGAACGTTCCCGATGACCCGAACGGGCCTAACGACCTGGACGGGCTTGATGATCCAGACATGCCCAACGACCTGAACAAGCTCGACGACCCAGATCGGCTCGACAACCCAGACGTGACCGATGACTCGGACGGGCTTGACGACCTGGACGGGCCCGATGATACCAACATGCAAAATGACCCAAACTGGCCCATCCGGGTCGTTGTGCTCATCCAGGTCATTGGGCCCGTTCGGGTCGTTGGGCTAGTCTGGATCATCGGACCCGTCCAGGTCATTAACCCCGTCTGGGTCGTCGGGCCCGTTTGGGTCTTCGGGCCTTTCTGGATCATCGGGCACGTCGGGCCTGTTCGGGTCGTGGGGCCTGTTTGGATCATTTTGCCAGTCAGGGTAATTGGTCTTGTTTGTGTCGTCAGGCCTGTTCGGGTCGTTAGGCCTGTCTGGATTATGGGGCCCTTCCATGTTGTTGAGCCCGATCGGGTCGTCGGGCCTATTTGGATCGTCGAGCCCGTCCAAGTCTTGGGGCCCGTTCGGGTCTTGGGGCCCATTCGGGTTGTCAGGCTCGTTCGAGTCGTCGGGCTCGTCCTTGTCATCGGGCTCGTCCTATTCATCGCGCTCGTTGGGGTCGTTGGGCTCGTCCGAGTCTTCGGGCCCGTCTTGGTCATCGGTCTCGTCCGGGTCATCGAGCTCGTCCGGGTCGTTGGGCTCGTTTGGGTAATCGGGCCCGTCCCAGTCGTGGGGCTCGTCCGGATCGTCGGGCCCGTCCGAGTCTTCGTGCCTGTTTTGTTGGTGTGCTCGTCCGGGTCGTCGGGCTTGTTCGTGCTGTGGGGTCTGTCACGGTCATAGGGCCCGTTTAGGTCTTTGTGTCGGTCCAGGTCTTCGAGCCCCTCTGCATCGTCGGGTTCGTCTGTGTCGTTGGGCTGGTCTGTGTTCTCGGGCTCGTCTTGGTCGTTGGGCCGATTCGGGTCGTTCGGCCCTTTTGGATCATCGGGCGCGTTCCAGTCATCATTCTTGTCAAGGTCGTCGGGCAGGTTCGGGTTGTTCGACCTATTCTGGTCGTCGTGCTTGTCTGGTTCATTGGGCCTATCCCACAGATAATAATATATTTTAAAAAATAACATATTTTTCATGTGGAAGATGAAAGCCCATGGGTTGGTCCAAGCCCACAGGGCTTTTGTAAAGTTTTAAGCCCTGTGGACTTCTTTGATGGGGACTTTTTTTCAATGTGGGCTTTTTTGGCCCTCGCCCACATGGGCCAGGCCAAGCCCTGTAAGCTGGGCCAAATTGACACCTCTAATAAAAACTTTCAAAAAAATTCAAAAAGTTGAAGAAAAGAAAACAAAGTAAAGAAAGTGTAAAAATAAGTAATTCAAGCAGTTAATGAAAATTAATAGTTAAAGAAAATTAGCAAAAGTGAGAAAACAGATTTCAAGAAAAAGATTTTAAAAACTTTAATAGAAGAACTCAATATGATGAGTAAAATTTTGCAAAAACCATTTCAAGAACAGAATTAAAGATTTGAAAACGATCAAGACGTGGATAAAAACTATAAAAACAATTGAAAAAGTTTAAGAAAATAAAATTCAAGAAAAGAAAACTAAGTAAAGAAAGCGTAAAAATAAGTAATTCAAGAAGTTAATGAAAATGAAGAGTTTAAAAAAATTAGGAAAAGTGAGAAAATAGATTTAAAGAAAAAGATTTTAAAAACTTTAAGAGAAGAACTCAATATGACGAGTAAAATTTTGCAAAAACCATTTCAAGAACATAATTAAAGATTTGAAAAGTATCAAGAAGTTGATAAAACCTTTAAAAAGAATTGAAAAAGTTTAAGAAAATAAAATTCAAGAAAAGAAAACTAAGTAAAGAAAGTGTAAAAATAAGTAATTCAAGAAGTTAATGAAAATTAATAGTTTAAGAAAATTAGTAAAAGCGAGAAAATAGATTTCCAAAAAAATATATTAAAAACTTTAAGAGAAGAACTTAATATGATGAGTAAAATTTTGCAAAAACCATTTCAAGAACATAATTAAAGATTTGAAAAGGATCAAGAAGTTGATAAAAACTTAGTAAAGAATTGAAAATATTTAAGAAAATAAAATTAATAAAAAGAAAACAATGTAAAGAAAGTGGAAAAATAAGTAATTCAAGAAGTTAATGAAAATGAAGAGTTTAAAAAAATTAGGAAAAGTGAGAAAATAGATTTCAAGAAAAAGATTTAAAAAACTGTAAGCGAAAAACTCAATATGATGAGTAAAATTTTGCAAAAAACATTTCAAGAACATAATTAAAGATTTGAAAAGGATCAAGAAGTTGATAAAAACTTTAAAAACAATTGAAAAAGTTTAAGAAAAGAAAATTCAAGAAAAGATAACTAAGTAAAGAAAGTGTAAAAATAAGTAATTCAAGAAGTTAATGAAAATTAATAGTTTAAGAAAATTAGGAAAAGTGAGAAAATAGATTTCAAGAAAAAGATTTTAAAAACCTTAAGAGAAGAACTCAATATGATGAGTAAAATTTTGCAAAAACCATTTCAAGAACATAATTAAAGATTTGAAAAGGATCAAGAAGTTGATAAAAGCTTTAAAAAGCATTGAAAAAGTTTAAGAAAATAAAATTCAAGAAAAGAAAACTAAGTAAAGAAAGTGTAAAAATAAGCGATTGAAGAAGAAAATGAAAATGAAGAGTTTAAAAAAATTAGGAAAAGTGAGAAAATAAATTTAAAGAAAAAGATTTTAAAAACTTTAAGAGAAGAACTCAATATGATGAGTAAAATTTTGCAAAAACCATTTCAAGAACATAATTAAAGATTTGAAAAAGATCAAGAAGTTGATAAAAGTTTTAAAAAGAATTGAAAAAGTTTAAGAAAA
>Ga0214545_1000710_pt1 | contig 56514 bp, 32 predicted proteins | sample CNSS4metaG_FD_160064 | JGI IMG/M metagenome (GOLD analysis project Ga0214545, IMG submission 160064) | Root nodule microbial communities from cowpea collected in UCLA plant growth center, Los Angeles, California, USA - CNSS4 | ecosystem: Host-associated > Plants > Roots > Nodule | place: USA... | reverse complement strand
ACGGGAAGAAGAAAGTTGAGGGGAAGAAACGAGGGAAAATAGAATGCCCAATGTGTTTTTTTAAAAAGTTTGTCCAATCAAAGCGCGTGCACTTCACGCTAACTTTCCCAAACCGCTGCCTCCATTTTCCGTCTGCTTTAAAAATATTAAAATATTAACTGCCACGTAGGCGGGTAACTTTGGGGGTCAAAAAAACGGGGCATTGTATCATTATCCTTTTTACTTTTATAGGTTGAAAGATCTATTGATACTACTAAAGCCATAAATTTATCTTGGTGATTGGTTTAAACGAGTCTATGTGTCAAAAGTATTTCTAATATAAAATTAAATAAGTGTGTTTGGATATGATGAACAACAAACAACGAAATAAATATGAGATACTCATTGTTTGAAAAATGTATGCTCAAGGGAAATGTGTCATTATGAATTGACTCATCTTAAGAATTGAGGAGAAATTGTTGGAGATCCAAATTTAAGTATAAGCTTCTTAAAATTTACGATGAAAAATTTTAATACAGCGTAAGGCATAAGACACAAGACCTACAAAATCATTATATTCATGTTTTAGATTACAGGTAATGTTAATTCTTTAAGTAGATTAAACTCATGTGTCATTAGTATAAATTCTCTTTTCATTAGTATAAATTCTCTTTCCAAAAATTTACTAGCCGTGTCAAAATTCAATTTCGAGTAACGTGCATTTTATTAATTATAAAAATTGAGAAAATGTTGTTTTGATGGAAGATATTGGCTTTGTGTTTTTTTTTTTTATTGAAAATCATTATCATTGTGAATGTTGTTCTCACATTCATGTGTCTTTAAAGTGTGAATATCATTTTCATCATTCCTAAAGAGGTTAAACACTTTGGTCACGACTAAATGTTTTTGAATAATTTTATGTTGTTGTATTGGTTTATTTTGGTAAATAGGTTTGGGTAGAAAAAAAATAGTTTTACAAAAATTATTTAGTTGTTGAGTACATGATTGTTTTTTTACTGAATGACCAAAATATGTTTACCATGGTTGGTTAAAACAAAAATATGTGAAGGAGAGGTTTAAAAATGATTTAAGATACTGAAATATATGTTTGAAATTTTCGAATTAATATCAGTCAAGTTAATCCCTGAAACTTTATCATGTAAAAAACATATATATTTACCCTTATTGCCATGTGTGTAACTTGTTTTACCAATCCTACTGTGACCTTTATTAATTTATAATAGTTATTTCATTAGTAATATTTTTAGTTGAGAGATAATTCATAGTTTTGAACATCATTTTTAATTATTATTATTGAAACTTAAAGTATATTTTTAATTGAGAGATTAATTCATAGTTTTGAACATCATTAATTATTATTGAAACCTAAAGTAGGTTTTTAATTCAGAGATTAATTCATAGTTTTGAACATCATTATTTATTATTGAAACAATGATAAAGTCTCACCAACTCCTCATGATTTGATAAGATGAATTGATAATTCAGTATTTTTAGTCCATCGAACTTTATTTTTTATAGTTAACTTGATGAGTTAGATAACTTCTTTTTTTTTTAATTAAAAATCAAAATAAAAAATATTTTAAAAGATTATTTCTTTGATTGTTTTTTCAAACGATTATACGATCCAGTCAAAATAATTTAACATGAAAAATTAAAAATATTTCATAATTATTTTAATCTGTTTAATTAAAAACACCAATTAATTTATTAAAAGTTAATAAAATATTTGCATTATTAAATATAAATTTAAAAGATAATTTTAAAAAAATCATAAGAAAATAAAATTTGTTGGATAACCCTTAGTCTGGAAAAGTCAAAATTTGTAATCGGCAAGCATTTCTTTTTACATCCCACTAGCGTAAAACAGACGCTATCGCGTATGTGTGTACGCATTTTTTGAATTATATTAATAATTGATGATATTATAATGTTATTAAGTTAATGAAAAAAATTAAAGTATATTTATAAAAATTAAAGTGAAATGTATGGAGAAAATATGAGAAAAATAATTGTTGATGAATAGTAGGAGAAAAAAGAAGAAAGAGATAAATAAATAGTTTTATAAAAACTTGTAAAAAGTAACCGTTAATTTTTAAAAATTTAATAAATAATTAAATTGTAAAGAATAAAGTTGGAATTATGAGATGTGGATACAAAAGAGAGAATCCCTTTATATATAGTTATAGATAATTCCACTCTGCATGTTCCTTAAGGCTGAAAATATATAATTTAAAAAATAATTTATAAATTTATATCTTGAATTATATATTTTAGAATATAAATGTATATTATTATACAGTTCATAATAAACAATATGTAATCAAAATTTGTACTCTGAAATATAGATTGTTATTTTAAATTATGTAATTCCAAATATATTATTTATTTTGTATTTAAGGATGTATAATTTAAAATACAATTCATACAAATTTGTAATTATTATAATTCTAAAATAGAAAAAATTGATATTTAATATCCTAAATTTTAGAATTTGAAAAAAAAAAACGGACGAAGTTTATAAAAGATCCGAGGAATATGGTAAAATAAACAAAGTTATTTTAAAATGTAAGATTATTCTTTTATCTTTATTTATTTATTTATTATTATTATTTATTGTTATCGATATTTATTATTAATATTATTTATTTTTTTGTTACTTTTGATATTTATTTTTGTTCTATTTTTTTATGTTAAATTTATAATAATCTTAATAGAAAAAGAAGTACATGAAATTCTCACTCTTGAGTAAATATGATTATGTTATGGTTTTAAAACACGTGTGCATGGAAGAACTAAATATTGTCTCCACGAATCTCTTGAAATTTCGATTAGAAATGTGTTTTTTGTGAAACTATTATAGTGGATTTGATAAGAGTATAGGATACGACATCTAATATATATTTATTTTAAAAATAATATGATACAATACATTATATATGTATATTAAAAAATATGTAATTATTTTTAAAAATATGATAAATATATTAATGTTACGTGTGTATCTAAATTAAAATTATAAATATTAAAATTATCAACATAACAAATTATAAATTATTTTCATCGTGAAAGTATTGTTACTTTATATATTAGATTATTCATTAGTAAATGTCAATAAAATATTATAAAATACCAAGTACAAATATATGTTAAACATAGATACATAATTCAAATTGAAGTATAGATGCTTCATAATAACTAAGTATGGCAACACAAATATGAGTTTAAAAACCATTTCATACACCATAATTGGTTCCAACAACATAATATTTGATTCCCAAACATGACGGAATTATTCTTCTGTTATTTGTTTTGTCTTCTAATCGGTTCAACTACACCAGAATCGATTTTCACATCATCAAACTTGAACCATGCATTTCAGAATCACCTTCTTTGACCAATATTAAAATTCACAATACCTTCCAAAATTGTATATACATGAAAATCACGTGATTTGAACAAGGATATTATTGTAAAAACTCATGTATAACTCTCAAATAATCTCAACTAGAACGAGACTCGGAAAAATCACCATCTTGCTAATCCATCATTTTTCTCATCCTCGTATATACACCACACCGATATCACCCGAAAATCCATCACTCACAATCATTATCAACAATAAAATCATTGAAAACAAACACAATTTTAATGATTTTTCTAATGATTTAATAAAAATACACATGAGACAATTTTTTTGACTATTTTAAATATCATTGAAAAAAAATGAAATTTCCTTGACTTCCAGTTGTAAAATGCAATATTTACAAATTTTAACGAATTTATGTATTTTGGTGTAATAAAATACAAGAATATCATAATACACGTGCAAAATAGTTAAGCTTTATATTAATAGAAATATAATATCTCATTTCAAAAGAATATAATAAAATAATGTAATTTTTTAATTACTACCCAGCCAGCATTCACAAATTAAAATAAATATGAAAAACTAAAAGCTCATACAATATAAATAGACATACTCAATAATACTTAATATAATATAGTCATATACATTAATAATAATTAATCAACCACTTAAAAGAGCAATGTATAATCTTAATTTTTTCTTAGTCTTAACTGTTTAAATACGAATTTATTGTCCGTATTATATTTTACCTGTAATAAATACAGAGAAGTTAGAAGGCTTTGTAAACAATAATAAATACTTCGAAATTGTTTCTTCGCCCAAGTCACCTACAATACAGTAGAAGCTCACGAGTCAGACACGCCATCTGTAACACTGCCCACACATCGCCGAATCGCATGAAAATCGCCACCACCATCAGGTCCGTTTTCTAATAATGGATTATTTTTCTTTTTGTTCTTTCTTTCTCTCTCGTCGTTGAAAGATGATTATTGGCTCCACAATCATGGAGAAATCTTTAATCCAAAGAGCAAGTAGAAAAGAGGGGCGTTTCGTTTGAATCGATCTTTGAGATATGAGAACATGACAATTAATTAAGATGGGGCATAAGTCTAGATATGGACAAAATTGAGGAAATACTTTATGTAAAACTGGATTTTGTTATTCGCTTTTACAATTAATTACCAGACAATTAGAAAATTAATGTTTTTGCGTTCATCTTGAAAACCTAGGTTTTTATAACATTTTTCTTTGTTGTATAACGGTTTTCTTGACTGTACAATTTATTGATGGACTGTTGAATTTATTTATATGGGTTATCTTGGATTATCTTTGTAATATTTCATACATTTATATTCATCTTTTGCACCTTCTTTCATTCGGGAATTCGGTTTGACAAGAATAGTCCGTTTTTCGTTTTTCGTTTTTCGTTTTTCAGTTTATCAAAATTAGATGGATAACAATAATTGGAGACCTAATCAGGGTACTGAAGCCAATATGGATACTAGTGATTGGAGAGGTGGACTGCAGCAAGAGTCACGCCAAAGAATTGTCAACAAAATGTAAGATTCAGTCTTGATATTGTCTCATTGTTTTTTACTTTTGCTCATAATTCCATAGATTGCCAACATTTCCGTGAGGACTGTGGTCTTCTTTCCAAGTGATAAATGAATATATGTGAAAGAGCATCGACAGCAGCGTCATATTGTGTAATTGTAATCCTCTGATGCAAAAATTTGTGAAACATGTGCTCAAATGTCTGGCGGTTAGGTTAACAAAATAATTAAATGGGTTCATTTTTCCTCCAAACCAATATTTAATAAGATATTTCTTTTACTGTTTTTAATGTCAGAATTAAAGTGTTGGGATGAGGTTTAGCTTGTCAGCATTGCACATGCTCATTGATGTGTTAGTGGGACAATTTTGTTAAAATCATTTGTGCCTTGTATGATCGTATCATTTTACATGTCAAAGGTCCTGCGCAAGCTGAACTAATTGAGGGTAGGATCACTCTGGAAATATGATTTACCAGGTTGAAATTGTTAATTTTTATGAATTATTTCTATCATGTTACAAATTTTATTTTTCTCTCTAGTTGTCTATACATTTATGATTATGAATTTTCAATTTAAGTTTTTTTAATGATGTGAGTTTCTTTTTCTTCGTTATCTATGTTCTTTTTATGCATATGTATTATTTATGATTATTATTAGGTTGAAATTAAGATCTTATGATTCGAGTTTCTAGCTTTCCACTCCCTCTTGATTCTAGGTTGTAACTAGAGTTTAATAACTTTGGTGTTGACCACTATATCACCGAAAAATACAACTTCAAAGTTTTTTCAATTATTTGGTGTTATCGCACAATGTGTTAGAATGAAGTTTTGCTATTGTGGGTGCATATTTAGATGTCTCAAAGGAGGAGAGCTGAGTTTATTTTTCTATTTGCTGTTATTATTTTTCATGCACTATCATTGCTGTCATTTAGTGTGTTTGGTTGGAGGTTACTGCCATTATTTTCGTAGAGGAACATGTTTTTCTTTGCATACTAGATTTAGGATTGTGTATTTTGCTCTTAAATAGCTTATACATATTTTCTCTTCATAGAGAATGTGTGGCTGAGGGATATTTAGCGGAAAACTATAGTACTATTAGTAGAATTTTTTTCTCTTATGTTTTTGATAGACTTTTCATATATGCAAAGGAAACTTAAATGGATACGAAACAAGACAACAACTGAAGTTGAATCTTATCCTTGCGTTAAAACTTGAAATCATTTCTTGAGAGGCTTGAATCAATGACTCTAATCACAAGATCAATATAAGAATAGGAACAAGTGTAGGATCTAGAATTATATACTAGAACAATTTTGAATTCAAGCTAGCCAAATAAAATCATTAACAAGAAGATAACTATGGATAGAAATGGATTAGAATAGAGTTGAACTAAAAATTATAGAGCATAAGGACATGAACACAAATTAATGGAGAAAAGGTGGAGGAGGAGAATACTTAGATGGTGGAAGAAACTGGTATGTTACTTGAATTTGAAGTTCCATCTTCATCTTCGTGATAAGCAACAAGGAAGAGTAATCACTTGGACTACTAGAAATCAAGATAAAATTCATAAATGAGAACTATTCTCACAAGTGCTTCAAACTCTCAATTTTTCATATATTTCAGAAGTTATTTTTGAAGGAAAGGCATTGCTATACTTAACCACTCATGCTAGCCTTGGCCGAGAATATTACAGAAATAAGAGAGGGAAATTCGAAAATTTACATTTAAATTTGCTGCTTGCACTCCATTTCTGATATCCATTCTACTATGTTTTTTGTTTTGAATATGTGTATGATTTCAATAAGGGTATTTTTTTTTACATTTTAACGAGCTTATAACATTTTAAGATTGTCTATTGACCATAAGTTTTCTATAATTGTATTATTTAGTTAATTAAATCACTTTTCTTCATCTTCTATAGAATGGACACGTTAAAAAGACATCTTCCTGTTTCTGGTCAAGAGGGACTGCATGAACTTCAGAAGATTGCTCAAAGGTTTGAAGAGAAGATTTTTACTGCTGCAACAAGCCAGGTACGTATTTGATTATAGATTTATCAATTTGTGATTATGTTTAAAATTACATTCAATATGAAAGATTGATGGTTTACTGGGATATTCCCTTATTTCAGTCTGATTATCTACGGAAAATATCATTGAAGATGCTTACAATGGAGACTAAATCCCAGGGCAGCATGGCCAATGCTCCAAATCAAGGTGGTCCAAGTAATAAACCTCCTGATCCAGGTTAGCTTTTTATGCTTTGGCATAGTGGCTATATTCACATTCTAACGCGATTTGACTTGGAGTTGTTTCAAGTTCAGCTTAAGTTGTTGGGACTGTCTTGTGTCCTATTGGTGTGAAGTATCATTAACATTTGATTTTTGTCTGCTGGTGTTACATATGATCCTGGTAGTTGTTTTTGAATCACTTCCTTTCAAACTTTTCCATTGATATCAACTTTTTAAAATCTATTTGTAAAAACGTTGCAATGTCAGTGTCTAATCCGTTATTGACTTGCAATTTTGATTTCCTTTGCCATTCCTGCTTTTTTCCATGTTGATTTTCGTATCTAAAGAAAATTTGTTTTTAATTGTTTGGTTTGAAATTGAACACCAAATATATGTATTTTCTTTTTTTGGTTTGGATTGTATGTGGATTTGAGCTAAGTGATTGATTGCCAAAAGATAAAGGATGCGAGTGTTGTATCCTACATTAGGAATCTTTTGTTAATCTTGAGTTTAAGCCTTCGACAAAAAAGAGCACATTGATATTACAAATCTAGGTTTTGGCTAAGTAACCGTTCCGACCAAAATTGATAGGGCAAGGATTGTGGGCCTAGACACTCACAATGAAAGGAGTAGTGTTGTGGTGTTGAAAGACGTAACCAAATCAATTAAGGAATGTGAGGGATAGGGAGAATATAAGGAAGTAAAATAAGAGGAGGTAGTGGGGAGAGAAAAAAATCCGGTTAGGAGTGGGAATGTTGTTTCCTTGAAGGAGCTTGCTCTGTGGCAGTAGGATTGTTAACCCTACTGTATTTCTGATACATTTTAGAATAATAATATCGGCTTTATTCCATCCATTTTGTTGTTGGACCCCTAACAAAAATCAATCTAATTGTGAATGGAAAATACAAATTACAAAAAAAGGAAAAATGTGATGAAATGCTTAATTTTTGGAAGTTCAAAAAGCTTGAACCACATTGTTAACTCTTTATTCCCTCTGAAGGCCAGCTTGTATCCATTATTACAGGTAGTTTTGCTTGTTCGTACAGTTGCTTTCTTTTATTTGGACCTTTCTTGGTTGCTTGATAGCTGTTTGGTAACTTCATCTCCTTGTTAGGTTGCAAAATTCCAATTGCGTGTTGTTAACATTTCATTTGGATCCTGATGCTATATCTTAAATTTTTAGTGGGTTTCTCTGTCTTAACCAATCACTGTTTATTTAATAGGGCTTGTAATTCCATCTCAAGTTCACAATCTTGGGCAGCAACATTCTATTCCTATGTCCAATCAATCCCAGGCACGCCAACAGCTTATGCAAAATAATATTGCATCTCAATCATCGGGTTTAACCCAGACTCCAATCCAAAATGTTGGCCAGAATAATCCTAACATGCAGAATATACCTGGACAGAATTCAGTGGGGAACACCATTAGCCAGAATTCCAACATGCAAAATATGTTTGCTGGTTCCCAGAGACAAATTCAAGGGAGGCAGCAGGTTGTTTCCCAACAACAGCAACAATCACAAAATCCACAGCAATATCTGTATCAGCAACAAATTCAACATCAGCTTATGAGGCAGAAGTTCCACCAGCAGCAGCAGCAGCAGCAGCAGCAACAGCAGCAGCAGCAGAATCTTTTACAACCAAATCAGCTGCAATCTTCTCAGCAACCTGTCATTCAAACATCATCTGTTATGCAGCAGGCTCCCATGATGCAGACATCTCTACCCAGCATTCAGCACAATCAACAATCTAATAATGTTCAACAATCAACACAGTCTGTGCTTCAACAACACTCCCAAGTTATCAGGCAACAGCAACCACAACAAACTTCAATCATTCATCAGCAACAAACACCAATGACTCAACAGTCAATATTACCTCCACAACAGCAACAACAACAGCAACAGCAACAACTTATGGGTGCACAGGGAAATGCCTCAAACATGCAGCATTCCCAAATACTTGGGACACAAAATAATGTTAGTGATTTGCAGCAACCACAGAGGTTACTTGCACAACAGAACAATCTCTCCAACCTGCAACAGCAGCAATTAATAAATCAGCAAAACAGCCTATCAAATATGCATCAACAGTTGGGTAATAATGTCCCTGGATTACAGCCACAGCAGGTCTTAGGACCTCAATCTGGCAACTCAGGTATGCAAACAAGCCAGCACTCTGCACACGTGCTACAACAATCACAGGTTCAAATTCAACCACAATCTCAGCAAAATGCATCAAATTTGTTACCATCTCAAGCGCAGCAGTCACAGTCTCAGGCTCCACAACAGCAATTAATGCCACAGATTCAATCTCAGCCTGCGCAATTGCAACAACAGTTGGGTTTGCAACAGCAACCAAATTCCTTGCAACGGGATATGCAACAAAGGCTTCAGGCCTCAGGTCCCTTACTTCAACAATCAACTGTTCTTGATCAGCAGAAGCAGTTATATCAATCACAAAGACCCCTTCCAGAAACTTCATCAAGTATGTGAAATTGCAACTATGCATTTTTCTTTGTGTGCTTTACCTTCTGTCAATTGATGGTTTCTTGGTGGTCAAACTCGTGAGGTTACCTACTACCTTGGGTCATTTAGGAGGTAGACAAATTGTGCAATCACATCATGGAATAATAGATACCCATCTTATATTAAATATTATTTCAAACATCCATATAACATAAATAGGTTAGATAACTTTGAAATCTCTACTGACATTGGAATAAACTCTTATTCTAAATACAATACAGATGTAATTCTGCAAGGTCTAAGCCTTGTCTGCCCTGCAAAAGAATGGCCTAAGCCCTCTAATAGAGCCAAGGTCACTAGTTAAATGATGCAAATCGCAACTTTAAAACACTAAAAAGATTTATTTTTCAGTGAACTGTGAGAGTTGCCCCACAAAATGTAATATTGCAAAAGCAGAGAAAGGACTGTACATTAAAATATGATAGAACAGATATAGTAATCTAAAACATACTCTAGCAAAGTGCAGACTTAACTGATGACAGTAAGCTAGTCTATATTTCTTTTATTTTGCTTTCAACACATAATAGGACTTGAAAACCTCCTTCCTTGACCATTGTACGGAGGGTTACCTCTGTTGTGTGACATTTGTTTCTTCACTTTTCAAGAGTTTCCCCCCTTGCGTTTGTTCTTTCATCTTTCCAGTCCACATTTAGCTTTACTTAAGTTGCTATGTTTTGTTTTTCTTTTTTTCTGTTAATTTCACCATCATTTTTCTTTCTTTTTACTTCATTACTGTGTTCTTATTGCTCCTAGATTGATAGTAATTGGGTGTGTAAATGTGACTTATTATTTGTCACGAATATATTTAACATCTTTTAGTATTGTATTATAAATTATTTAGTTTGTATTATAATATTAAAAATAGCACTCATCCAGTTCCTGCTATATCCTTTTCAGAAGTGTTTGTTATTTGCCACTATTCAAAATTGATAGCTATGAGAACACGCCTGCCTGTGATTTAGTTTTAAGGTGGTAGCACTGTTCTGTCCTTGCCCTAGACGGCTAGACCTTATATGCTCTGTGCCACCAGTACATAAATTACACCCAGTCTCTAGTTACACGTTGATAACTCAACTTCAGTTTTGATGAATATGATATTTTTAGCAGATATTGTTCGTAGACATTGTGTTTTGCAGGTATGAGAGCTCTGCAATATGTCATTTACATTTTGGGTATTCTCTGGGTTTGGGTTTGATTTTATCAGCAGGTAAGATGCAAAACCAAGGGCAGGATTAGTGTGATTGCTTGATCCTAATAATTTGACATGCTGGAATACAGTCCCTGCATGATCTCAGTAGGACGAGTTTTCTTCTGAATCAGGATACTCCATCTTACAAGCATGTAGAAGTAGAATCATTTACGGAATCTACATGTAGGAGTTCTATTTGGACTGCCTTGGATAACTCTTGCATTTTTTGTCAAAAGATTGCAAAGAAAATGAAAATTGTAAAAGAAATACAAGAATTCAATGTATTTTTGTGCGTTCTCTGCCCTAAATTATGATTATCATCTTATTTCTGTAAAAGAAGCATCTATTGCTTCAAATTTACCATTTCTGGTTTGTTTGTCTTTCCTCCATGACTTATTTGCCTTGTCTAATGCTTGTGGCATGACTCAGAAATTCCGTTGTGATGTTTGTGTTATGAATAACTCGTTCATAAGCAACAAACTTTCTGAAAAGCAACAACATAGGATATCACATATAATCTATCATCTATTTATGATAGAATAATGTTCACTAACATATTTTGCAATTACCTCATTAATTTTCGAAAACAACAAGTTTCTGCATTTTTTCAGCCCTAGCTCACATGTGTGTGAAATATCTTTTGAAGCTTCTCTGGATTCAACAGCACAGACTGGCCAGCCAAGTGGGGGTGATTGGCAAGAAGAAGTTTATCAAAAGGTAATATCCTATTTTCTAATCATTTCTTAAGACCGTTGAAATAAAAGAGAAAGAAGCATAGGATGAATCTCTAATGTGTATTGGTGCATTTATAAATAGGAAAATATAATAAACTGAATGGATAATATCTAACACTCTCCCTCAAGGTGGTACATATAAATCATATGTATAATGCTTGTTACAAATATAATCAATTATAGGTCCGTGTAATGATTTAGTAAAACCACATGCTAGTTGATCACTAGAATTAACAAACTCAAATTTCTCCAAATATAATATTTTCTTGAATGAAATCACAATCAATCTTAGTATTTTTTACCCTTCCTTAAGGCAATAGTGTTACAAATCTTCTTGCACCGGAGATTCAAGGTTTATAATTGATGATTTGCTTCTGTTGATTTTAAACGGCAGATTAAATCAATGAAAGAAAGTTACTTGCCAGAGTTGAATGAAATGTACCAAAAGATTGCTTCTAAACTTCAACAGGTATGTTTAGTCAGGCAAACTTTTAATATCAGCTATGGACAAGGAAGCCTTTTTCATTATTATTATTATTATTGTTATTACTATTATTATTATTATTATTATATTATTATTATTATTATTTTATTCTGGCAAACTCTAAAAGGAGAAGTCCTTTATTGTTTTTATTTTTACTCAAATTAGTGTTACTGTTTAACCTTGTATCTTTTCTTTGTTTATCAGCATGATTCTCTTCCACAACAACCAAAGGCAGAGCAGCTTGATAAGCTGAAGGTGTTTAAAATGATGCTGGAACGAATTATAACATTCCTTCAGGTTTCCAAGAGTAATGTCTCACCTAGTATCAAGGAGAAACTGGGTTCATATGAGAAGCAGATTATTAATTTTATAAATACAAATAGGCCTAAGAAAAACATACCTGGACAGCTTCCCCCACCACATATGCATTCCATGTCACAGTCACAACCCCAAGTTACACAAGTGCAGTCTCATGAAAATCAAATTAATTCTCAGTTGCAAACATCAAATATGCAAGGCTCTGTAACAACAATGCAGCAGAATAACATGCCAAACATGCAGCATAACTCTCTGTCTGGTGTATCTACAGCACAGCAGAGTAAGATGAATTCAATGCAACCAAATACCAATTTAGATTCAGGACCAGGAAATGCTGTAAACTCCCTACAACAGGTTCCTGTGAGCTCACTCCAACAAAACCCTGTTAGTGCTCCTCAACAAACTAATGTTAACTCCTTATCCTCACAATCCGGGGTTAATGTAATCCAGTCAAATCTTAACCCCCTTCAGCAAGGTTCCAGTATGCTTCAACACCAGCAACTAAAACAACAGGAGCAACAGATGTTACATAATCAACAAATTAAGCAACAATATCAGCGACAGTTGATGCAGAGGAAGCAACAACAGATCATGCAACACCAACAACAACAACAGCAATTACACCAGACAGCAAAGCAACAACTGCCTGCACAATTGCCGACTCATCAAATACAACAACTCCACCAAATGAATGATGCAAATGACATTAAGATGAGGCAAGGAATTGGAGTTAAGCCAGGGGTCTTTCAGCCACATCTTACATCTAGTCAACGCTCAGCTTATCCCCACCAACAGATGAAAGGGAGTCCTTTTCCTGTTTCTTCTCCTCAACTCCTGCAGGCCACATCTCCTCAGATTCCACAACACTCATCTCCTCAGGTTGACCAACAAAACCACCTTCCATCTCTCACAAAGGTTGCTACTCCTCTGCAATCAGCTAACTCACCTTTTGTAGTACCCACTCCCTCACCTCCCTTGGCTCCATCTCCTATGCCAGGGGATGCTGAAAAGCCCATTTCTGGTGTTGCATTGATATCAAATGCTGCAAATATTGGATATCAGCAATCAGGAGGTGCAACAGCACCTGCTCAATCCCTTGCCATTGGAACACCTGGAATATCAGCCTCTCCTTTACTTGCAGAGTTCACTGGTCCTGATGGTGCTCTTGGTAATGCTTTTGTATCTACATCTGGAAAGTCGACTGTTACTGAACAGCCTATTGAGCGTCTAATTAAAGCGGTTAGTCTAGTTAATCTTAAGCTGGCCTGATCTGTGACTGTGGTCTTTAATTATTTACGAATTTGACAATACATTAAAGTTTCCATAATTTTTCAACTTAAAAATTTCTGTCCAATCATTTGATTCCAGGTGAAATCAATGTCATCAAAAACATTATGTTCTGCTGTTAGTGACATTGGTTCAGTTGTAAGCATGAACGATAGGATAGCAGGATCAGCACCAGGTAATGGATCCAGAGCTGCTGTGGGTGAAGATTTGGTTGCTATGACTAATTGTCGCCTTCAGGCAAGAAATTTTATCGCACAAGATGGTGCCAATGGAACTAGGAGGATGAAGCGCTACACTTATGCAACACCCTTGAATGTTGTATCTTCTGCTGGTAGCATGAATGACAGTATCAAGCAGTTAACTGCTTCTGAGGTCTCTGATTTGGATTCAACGGCAACATCTAGATTCAAGATGCCGAGGGTTGAGGTACCATTATTTTTAGTTGTTTCGTTTTATTTAATGTTGAAAAACATGAACAGATAAAACAGCGGGAACAAACTTAAACTGAACAGGATATTTTTATTAACTGCTCTTTTACTTGAATCTTATGTACAAGAGGTATATATAGACACAGATGTCTAAGAAGCTGTTATAAACCGACAGTTGTAACAATGAAAGAAACCTACAGCTGTACAAGTTTGACTAATAATACAAGTTGACCATAAGTTGACTATAGTATACATACTAACATTTAAAATTGATGTCTTTTACTCTGGTTTTATATTTTGGGCTATTGTTGAGTTGGACAGTTCTGGATTCATCGTATAATGACTTAAATTTTGCTGATCTGGTTTAGATTTTTACATTTGCTTCATTAGAGAATTAGATGATTTTTAGGTTATTATGTTTTAAAATTATTCTGAAGTTAACGTTGTGAAATTAGGAAATCACTATATAATTTATGGATTTACTTTAAACATGCAGCCTTTGATTGTTGATAAGTAATTTATTGACTTTTATTGCAGGCTAATCATTCCCTTTTGGAAGAAATTAGGGAGGTTAATCAGCGACTTATTGACACAGTAGTAGACATAAGCAATGAAGAAGTTGATCCAACAGCAGCAGCAGCTGCTGCTGAAGGGACAGAAGGAACCATTGTCAAGTGTTCTTACAATGCTGTGGCTCTCAGTCCGAGCTTAAAATCCCAGTACGCTTCAGTACAAATGGTGGGCTTTAAAACATTTAAACCACGTGCATATTAAGTAATTCTTGTCTTTGTTAGAAAAATTTCAACTTTGTCCTTATTTGTGTTTTACTGCCTTGCAGTCACCAATTCAACCCTTGCGCTTGCTTGTTCCCACGAATTATCCTAATTGTTCCCCCATACTCCTCGACAAGTTTCCCGTTGAATCTGGGTGAGAGAATGAGCATTTTGCATCTCTTATGAGTCTTATTTTCCTTTAAACAAATTCTTTACTTCCCACGACAATATGTTCTATATTTGCATTTATCAACAAAAAGAAGAAATGTATTGTTCATATACAAAACATCTTTCGTTGATTATGACTTTTTTCTCATTCATGAAGCACGGGTTTGATTTATTGTATCAGACTGAGTAGCTTCTGTTATATGTACTGAGAATTCTTGTGTTTAATAGAAATTGTTTTTAATATTTCTTTCAGTAAGGAGAATGAAGATCTTTCTGTGAAAGCAAAGTCAAGGTTTAGCATATCCTTACGAAGTCTATCACAACCTATGTCCCTTGGGGAGATAGCAAGGACTTGGGATGTTTGTGCTCGCACTGTTATTTCTGAGCATGCACAGCAGAGCGGTGGGGGGAGTTTCAGTTCCAAGTATGGGACTTGGGAGAATTGTTTGACCACATGATGATCCTTGCCATTCCGTGCAAACATCTTCTTTATCTCAAACTATTTTCAAAACTTGTTCTTATCGTTGGATAAGTTTTTGGGTTGAGGTAACAGCAATTATATCGAACTCGTGTTGTTGTAGTGAAATTATTTAGTGCATAGTTGTTGTGTATCAAGTGCATCCATTTCCTTGTTTATTTACATCTCAATGTAGTGAATTTGTGTGTATTGAACCAAAAAGCCTTCACCTTGGCTTAGTTCTTACTAGTATAGTTGCTGAAAATAACTCTTCCCGAGTTGCATGCTAATTTGTGAGTTATGTTTGAAAATATGGTAATTTTAATGAGTAACTATATGGATCTGTCAAATTACATGTACATTTTTTTGTGTATTTTAAACAAACTGTATCTATATTTGTTAAGTTACCAAATAAATAGGTTAAGTTACCAAACTTCGTATCTATATTTGTTAACTCAAACATGTTTTCTTTTTCTTTTTTGAGAACGTTAGCACGTGACATCATGAATGTACTTTAAGAATTTTAGTTCTATTTATTAAATAACATGTAGAGCATTTTTTAACTTTTTCAGTGACATTAAGTTTTATTATTACATTAATTATATTAATTTATCATTTCTTAATAACTAACTTATTTTCTACATTTTTGTGCCTTAATATATATTCTTTCACCTATTATTTCTCTTTTTCTTAACCACACTTCTTCTACAAGACTAATCTGAAAATTGAGAAATAGCACAAAAAAACATATCCTCAATTTACGAGGGTCATCCAATAGCTGAAAGAAGTGATCCCTCAAACCCAAACCAGAATTCCCAAATCTAAATGTTTCAAAACAAGAAGACCTCACAATTCGGAGCATTTCTTTCTGTACCCCCCTTTTTCTTCCTGCACCCCCTAATTTTTGAAATTCCAATTTTGCCCTCAACCCACTAAAAATCCTAAAATTTTTCAATCTTATATTCTCTCCTCAGCTTTCCCTTTCTGCAGTCGCCGCACACCCCATTGACACCTTGCATCCCATCTTCTAGTGATGCCTTGCACGTCCTTTACCCATCACCTTGCATCTATTTTTGCAGCCTTTCGGTCTATCTATTTCTTGCTGGTGTGGAGTGCTGAAAAAGATCATATCAAAGGAGGAGGCGGACGTAGGAGGACACTGGAAAATCGAGTGCAAAAGAGAAGGACAACGCGCCACTTCTCCATCCACTCCTTATTCGTTGTTTCGTTCGGTAAAGAAGAATAGGTACATCGAACAATGGTCTGAGGTTATGGTTTTATAGTTTTTAGGTGGAAGTGGTTGTCAATGGCGAGAATGAGAGAAGAAAAGGCAATGCAAACCGGATTAGCTAATTTGGTATTCACTACCGGATTAACCAATCCGGTATGGGTTCTTGGGTCTGATAGTAAATATTGGATAAGTTCAGTTTGCACATATTTCTTTTCTCTGTTTGTTGATTTTATAGTTTAGGGTTCGATGTTTTAGTTGTCCATTGTTTTAGGTTTAGGGGAAAGTTAGTTTTCTTTATGTTATAATAATTTTTGTGTGTTGTTGTTACAATGGTTTTTCATGTGATGTTTTTGATATGACTATTTCCATACAGTGAAATGGCAAGGATAAGAGGTGTTGGCTCTACCTGTGTTGGAACCCACACAAATGGTACAAGATAAAGACCCACGACATTTGTTTATAGGAGGAATAGTGGTGAACCTCTAGATATTAACCCTGTTGCTACAACTCAAATGGTTGGTGATGGTAACAAGCATGAAGAAGGCTTTCTTGAGGCCATTAAACACCTCTCTATTGGTAAAATATGTTGACCACATGGTTTTTAAACTCTAGGAGGGTGAGGTAAGTAAACAAAAAATTTAGGTTGTTCTTAATTTGATGATGAATTGACGATTTATATAATGTATAACAATAATAAATGTGTAGGATCGGGACAAAAACAATTCCTCGCACCTACTCAAATAGATCATCACGCGTAGCAAATATATCAATGTCATAAAATGTTCACTATAATCTCCTCCTCAAACATCATCTTCACTAATTAACATTTCAAATTCTTCCGTGTACAAATTTCGGTCAACTTCTTTTGATACTTTATTAAAAAACTATTCATGTCGAACATGTTAAACACTTTAAAAAAGAACAGACAAATTAGATAAAAAAAAATTGCATTGTTCTTAAGCATATTACATAATTATGTAGAAAACATCAAACAATAACGGATTGGGTAATCTGGTATACAACGCCATATCCGAAAGATCATACCAAATTACTTAATTCGATTTGTAGAAATATATACTAAATTATGTAATCCAGTATGTGTAATCAGATCCGAAAATATACCAATTTATGTAATTTGATACACATTTTTATATATCGAATTAGGTAATTTGTTATGATCTTCTGAATCCGATTATGCATACTACATTGTCTAATTCATTATTCTACCAACTTCACACTTCTAACTTTTATAATCCGATTCACGTTCATCCGGTAATTAATACTAGGATGCCTAATCCGGAAAAATTTAAAAACCTCAGGTAGCACCACTGCATGGCACCCCTAACAGAACCCTACATAACCCTACCAGAGAAGCTACTAAACCTATTAAAACATGCATACCTCTTTGTTGTTAAGATGAAAGGGAGATTGGTTGATTAGGAGCTGCTGCATGGAAAGAAGGGAACACGAAAACAAACTAAGACCAACAAGATCAACTGTTGGGACGAGATGTAGTGGAGAAGATGACAACGCCGGAAGCAAACCAAAAGCAAAAGAAGAATTTAATTTTTTTTTATTACAATTACATTTAAGAAGGACATATGCAGGATTTTATGACTTAGGGACTTCAGTAAGAAATAAGGGGGTGCAGAAAGAAATGCTCCACACTTGGATTCTGCATTAAAAGACTAAAAATCATAACTCAGAAAATTTTCTTCTCACAACACCACATTTTCTTTATGCACCCCCAAATTTTTTAAAGTACCCAATTTGCCATTTCGGTTTTATTAATTATCATCCAACTTTCATTATTGTCCCCTGTTGATGTTCTTATTTGTAATCTATCGATTTGAATATTGAATTTGAAAGTATTATTAAACGTGGAAGTTTTGTATGATGTTAAAGTTAGATTTAGGATATAGAATTTTCATTCTTTAAAGATTTTGAAAATTGAGATGAAATTGATTTTCTTATTTTACATCTGTAATTGTAATAGATTGAACTTTGAATAATAATTATTTCACGACTAAAATAATTACCTAAACCCTAAACCTTTAAAGAAAAATCCAAATAATACTCATTAATAAAAGAAATTCTATTTTGATTGTTTGCCATTTGCTCAACTTCCAAAGCCACCACAGAGAGGGGAAACTTTACGATGATCCCGAGTCAAGTGGAGAAAAAAAAGATTCATCACTATGTCATGAACCACAAACTAAACCGTTTAAAAAATTTATATATTTATATGAGTAAAATTTGAGCAGCCGAAGACAAGATATCCTAGTAAGTTACATGAAGAGTGCATGGGATTACAACAGAGAAGTTAGGATAATAAACCAATCTAAATAAATAACCAGAAAAAGTTTAAACTCAAGAACTTCTGCTCTGCAGCATCATTAGACTTAAAGAAAATTTTCACATATTTTGGCAATTACAAGGTTTAGGTTTTGGTTCAAGGTTGGTCCATTGTTCTGGCATGTGTTCAACAATGGATAGACCTAATTCAGAGAGTGTCCTGCATTAACATAAGTACATACCTAGTTCTTGAAATGGCCAGCAAGCCAAGTATGTAAAAGAAACTTGTCTTTGGCTGACATGGATCATCTCTGAGCTTCATCCGAAGAAGCTCCAACTGAAGTAGCTGCTATATTGCTCGTTGATCCGTTCTCATTGGGTGGAGGCACACCCCATTTGCCTTCAGACTCAAGAGGCTCAAACACATGAACTCCACCATCTGATAATCCTACAGCAAACTGATTTGGTTCTTGAGGATGTGCAGCAATAACAAGTGGTTGTACATTAGAACTGCACAGCATAGAAACCAACAATGCACTTAGTATTCAACTAGTACTGCAGAAACGATTGTCAGATAATATAAAACAAGCAAATTTCAAATACAGAATAATCTTCATAAAGAATCAATGAATCATATGTAATGTTAATTAGATCAGATTCACTTTAGAGTGACTTCCTTTTCCCATCTTTATAGAGTAAACAATAAAGAAGGTAAAACATTCATGTATTTTCCTTTGAGATCATTTATATAATAAGCATGAAATGATATTTGCATATGGGTCTGTAATTCCAGTGTATAGTTCAAATGAAAGTTCGTTTGGTCTGGAAGTTTGAAGAACTTGTATTTCCAAAGGATGTTGATAGCAAGAAAATGTAAAATGTTCACAACTTCAATGAGGTTTTGACTTTAAAAACAGATTAACTAGACGAAACAAGAATAAAAATTGAACTGCTTGGAATTTTCCATGACTTCAAACCCAGTTGCTTCAAAAGAAAACGAAAAATATCCCAAATTCACAGTTTCAAAACAAAATTTACCACAAAAGTTAAGATTGAGGAAAATGAAAGCCATTAATAAGTTGTGACAAGTATCATACTAAGTATTATAGAAGTCTATCAAACAAAGCATTACCTGACACTGGCTGAAAGATAAGCAGAAGGATTGATTCGACAACGTAATCTAAGGTTTGAAGCACTAAATACACAGACTGTTGCATCTAAGAAGCTGGCATATATGAGCTGGCTATCACATGAGAAAGTTGCATGTGATACTGGGGCTGCTGATTCTCGTGGGAACCACTACAGTTCACGTTTCAGACATTAGACTAGAATAAAATTGATTATTTATAGTTAACTGAAAACTGAATTTAATGAACTAACCTGCTTTAAACATTCTAGTTTTGTTGCTTCATAAATGGCAAGCTGAGTTTCATGTACAACCAAGAAGCGGATCTGATCCTGATGAAACTGTACACGGGTATCTGCCTGAGCTGGTGGAGTCCTCCCAGCAGGAAGTTGCAAGAATCTAGATTTCTGCTTTTCCCATCCATCAGTATTCCACACACAAAGCTGCACAACAGACATAAGACTTTTAATTCAACACAAAACCAGCTTTATAAGGTGAGGTTTGCACCCTATCCAATTATATATTATGAAATTGCCTTATCTGTAGTCGATATGGGATTCCAACACAATTTAATCATAGAAAACATAGAATTCAGAGAAAGACCTACAGGGGACAACTATTACCTGAGCATCTGCCCCAGATGAAACTAGCACATTCAGTACATGAGAAAAAGCAAGACCAGTTATTCTTTTAGTATGACCTTTGAGTTTACTTTTAACCTGCAAAGAAAAAAGAAAACACAGTAACACCTTATTACTCAGACAAAAGACTAAGCGGGAAATGTTTATGGGCAGCAATGATACCTCATCCACACGGACATTATATATTTGAATGGAAGAATCATCCATGCCTATAGCAATAATATTATTATCCTGAGGATGGAAAGCAAGAAATGTAGCTGCAGGTGGTGGGGGCATGAATGTTGTCATTGTCTGTACTTGGCCAAGAACATTGAAATTGGTTAGTTGTAAACCAAATAAAGTCTTGAATAATGACTATGGATAATAGCTCACCTTAAAAGTCATCATATTGAACAGAGAAATCTTCCCTCCTGATGCTGACATTACATAAGAATCATTTTTTGACAGAGCAAAGCAGGGAACGGCATCCTCAGTATTGCTATCAGTAATGTCATTAGTCATCAGAATGCCACTGGAAGGTTGCCACAACTGTGGCTGCACATTGGCAGTGGCCTGCAAAAATAAATATTATCAGAATAAAATTTCTATGCCGAATTGTATGACTAGAGAAGAGTGATGTCTGAAGAGTAATTTGCAGATTCCCACACCTTGCCGGTTGAATTACGATCACTTCGCTGCCATTTCCAGAGCAGATGAATGGCATTTGAAGCTAATGCTAGAATAGCATTACCTGAATTAGTATATATCAACCTAGATATCTGAAAGAACAAAGATGAAGATTAAATCAGAAACAACGTCAGTTTTGGAGGGAGTATCAGCTTACAAGCAGGAAATTTGAAGGTGGTCTTAACATAGTATTCATAAGTTAAATGAAATGAAGGACACATGATAGAACCCATGACTTTGATGGGTTGGAGGAGGTCCAATAGCAGAAATAAAGTTTGACTACAGAAAGGACCAGAAGACCAGCATAGGACTGTTACTGAGAGGAGAGAATTTAGTAAATGCGGCATAGAATATTTATTGTGAAATGGGGGAGTTAGCCCTGTTTCAGTCTGGTTTGTGTGCTGTAGTGTAAAGAAGTGCTGCCTCTGGATCTGTGTTTATTTTGTAAATAGTGTGCTGCTAGAATTCAATAAAATTTCATTATTCAGAGGTGGTGTTCAATAGTCACAATTGCCCAGTTGTTCTTTCATTTTGATTGGGGATGCAAGAAAGGGAGGGGAATGCAGGAATCATTAAAACCATGTTCATTGAAAAAGACAAATTCCAATGTAATTAAAATGCTATGAAAATTAATAAGGATATTTGATATGATCTACCACATGAAGATCTTTTAAGGACAAATACAGCAAGTAAATACATACCTTGTTCACTCTAACATTCTCAGGTAGCTTCAAGGGTCTACATTGAGATGGTTCACTGATTTCAGTGAGCTTCCATATCTTTGATTTATCATTGGATTCTTCACTAATTCTAGGTTTAACATCACCCAAGTTTCGAGCATCCCCATTCTGATAAGTTGAAATTTACAGTGTTAATGATAAAAAAACCAATAGTAATGAAAATAAATATGCATTGCAACAATTGCAGTGAGATCCTTAATCAGCGGCATTGAAGTAAATAAGATCCTACTGATACAAAGACAAGATAACCAGACCATTGCAGTAATAGCTACAACAGATGAGGCCCTCTCTGCAAGTGCAGCACTGGTTGCTGCAGCAGCTGCTGCAGCAGCTGAAATTGGATTTATTGCAGGCTGCCACAAATATCATGTCAGACTAGGTTTAATTAACAAGAGAAAGGAAAGTATAACATCTATATAATTCTACCTTTGTCATGGCTTCTGACGTTCTAGATGTATCGTATAAAGAATTCTCTAATGTACGTAACACACGAATACCATCTCCATTGGCTAAGATTTTGATTCCATTCTCATTTGCAGAAACAGCTAAAAGAGCTCCATCCTTATTAAAACGGATACGCGGACTTGCCTAGAATTAAGATAACCCTAACAATTAGCAACTATTATCTCTAGATAATGGCTATCCAAATTGTAATAAAATAATGAACTTACAGGGAGACCACCATCAGCATCAACAGTTGTCAAAAGCTGAATATTGTCCATGTCCCAGAATTTAATGGAGAAATCATCACCTGCAGCCAAATATCGATTTTTGGTTGTATCAAATTGTACAACACCCAAAGATCGTTTCCGAAATCCTTGATAAGTCCTTTTCACAGCTCCTTCACTTTCATTCCACTCAACGATAGAGGATTCCCCCTCCTTACTCGTCCCACATGAAAAAAGTCTATAAAATACATTTAAGCCAAGGAAATGTTTTAGCAAAATTAGATCAAAACAGATAGTATAATCCAACAATAAAATAGGATTCAGATTTAGAGTGCAAGTAGCCATGGTTAGTATACAAACCTTGTACCATCAGCACTGTAGGCCATGGTTGTACACCAACGACCAGGAGCTTCATAATCAACACGAGATCCCAAATTATCATACAACCATGCTTTTATCTTTCCATCTAATGCCGTGGAAAAGATGAACTATAGCAGATAAAGTTTCAACAAGAAAACAAATTAGTACCATTGTCAAAGGATTTTCTATGGGGCACTCTACCTATACAGCTAAAGGAATCATATGGCAACAAACTCAACCAGCATTATCCCATTGGGTATCAAAGTCAACCTGTACCTGAATGTTTTCTTTATAATGTGGACAGACAGAATAAACTGGAGCCTCATGACCTTCAAAAGTATATTGTTTTGTACCCGAAGCAGCATCCCAAACCTTATATTGAATAACTTAATTAGACACATGTTATATTCACATCAGAAAACTAAGCTCAAGATTTGATAGACCTACCTTAATGGTCTTATCGTCACCACAGGTAATGACACATAGCTGCTTATTAGGGTGGGAAAATGCTAAATCATTAACTCCACCAACATGAGCATCAATCTGGTAAAGTTCAAGTAAACAATTACACAAAAGGGTCAATAAAACCTAAATTAAGCAAAAAGAACTCTTCATTATACAAGTGTTTGCATGTGCATATACCTCCAAATGCTGTCGAACTTCATCCCCACCGTGGTAAGAGTATATCTGAACAATGTGCCTTGAGTAAGCAACTCCTGCTCAACAGAAAAAATCGATAAATGAGAGAATCCTTTAGTCTGACAGTATACATTATTCACATTTACACAAAACTTGAAGACTTGAAAAGCTTTTACCAAATAAAGCCCCATCAGGACTCCAAATCACACGGTTGACAGAAACACCCGGATCTTTGACAAGAGCAGCCTGGATTGTTTATGATTAGTTATGTTTTCAATCATTGCAAACTCAACAATTCAATAAATAAGGCGAGAAAGGGCAACCTGAAAGGGCATTGAACAAGCACTAAGATCCCACACTTTAAAATTCCTCATCAGCAACCGCTCCCTGGAGCCCACTTCCCACAAAGCAATGTCCCCCACATTCGTGCCAACTAACACATTGCATCAAGAAAACAAAATTCAGTCAATTTCAAGCATGAATAGTTAATACGTGTAACTATAATCACGTAAACACTAATAAAAGGCCTTAAAAGTGTAACAGACCAAGAAGCAGTGTCTGTTGAACTGGATGAAAATCCATGCTCATAGGAGATGAGCCTTGATTCAGAGTTCGCATGACAGTCTTCGGCAAGTCGTCAGGTGCATTAAAAGCCTGAGCATGACTATGACCAGGAAATGTAGCTGACAGAACATTGACTGGCAGATTGACCTGCACAAAATAAACACAGATTCATAGCAGAAATGTGAAAGTTAATAACTTGCATTCCTGAGTTCCAAGATTCTATAGGATGTTTCAATAAATGAAACCAGATTACCTCATCTGATATTCCCATTGGTCTTGTTCTCTTAGAAACATGATCTGAATCACCAGACGGATAATCAACAGAAGGATTAGTTGGAGGGGTCCTAGGGTGCTTCAAAGCAGCTTAAAAGGCAATGAAACATCAGAGGTCAAAGATTACAAACCAAGCATAGCATCCTAAGTACAACTAGTCATCAAGAGTTAGAGAACAAAAGAAAGCAAAAGAATATAATACCCGGGATTGATGGTGCACCAAGACCTATAGCTCCACCAGAGACTGCAGGATGTGCTACAGTTGTTGGATTTGACATCCAACCAGCCAGGGGTGTTGGCACCGGTGTTGGAGTAGGTTGAAAAGGCTATACATGTGACAGAGTCCAGCATCATAAAAAGAACCAAAACAAAATAACATATCATACAACTCCTATGAAACCAAATCAGTTCAGTAGCCCACCCCATGTGCACCAAGAGGAGGAAATCCTCCAGCCTTCGGTAATGATCCCAGTAGTGGATTGCTAGCAGGGGATGGAGCCCGTGCACCATTAGGTTGTCCACACGAGTGATCCACGAAAAGTGTTTTTATATCTGGATTTGGCCGGGGATTCTTACAAAGTTGATGCTGCCAATTCAAGCTGAAATTTAATTTTGAAACAGGAAAATAAAAAGAAAAGAAAAAATCTCAGTTATCCCATCATAAAAGATTATCTTGTCAACTTTAAATAGTATTTACATTGCAAAAGCATATGCAGTAACCCATCTACATGCCAGAAGCTTTAAAGAAGGAACTAAACAGTCAAGTATTAGAGGATATAATAAAAACATTCTGTGAACAAAATTACAATGCTTCCACGTAAAAAGTGCAATAGGTTTCAACGGTCAGAATATTGGATAAGCATAGCATGAACATGTGTACGCTAAACAAAATAGAGATGTAAATATGGAAAACGGCAGATGACACCTCCTTCAATTGTAACTTTTATGCAGACATACCAAAAGCAATATCAGATATACAGTATATACCAATAAGTTATTACATGCAGAGCATAGAGTACAGTTGTATGTTTATTGAAATGATTTTAGACCTTCAAATTAATTACCTCTGATTGATGAGAGTCCGTAACCTTGAGTTTTTAAGGTTGGGAAATTGCAATTTATCTCGAAACAAGGGATTAGCCTCAATCAACTTTTTGAGCTCAACCAACATGATTGCCCTTGCAGACTTCGTATCACCATACTTGGACAATTGCTCGTTCTCCCTATAACAAGGAAATCACTTTCTGTCTTTTACATATGTTTTAAACCAATCTACCAATTATATCCATACCTAAAATTCTCCAATGTCAAAAGCTGTGTGATTTCCTTAAAAAGTTCTTCATTAAATGTGGCAAAGACTTTCAAATCCTTCACTAATATTTCCACAGCCTTGGACCGATCATGCCTACAAAATATAAATTAAAACAGCTGAAGTTCAATACTTAATATTGAGTCTCAACAGAATGCATCTGTAAACTGGTTGAGAACTTACTTATCTAGTGCCTCCAGGTACTTCTGCTTCCTTATCTCAAAAAATATCTTCATAGAATACCTATTGTCGTCTACTTTGGTGAAACCAGAGAGATACCTCTCAACCTCATCCCAATTACCATTGTGCACTTCATCTTCAAAATATTTCATGTTAAAGAAAAATCCAGACTCCTGCTCCAGTCTAATATTTAAAAATAATAATAATAATTGGTCAGATAATTATTGTGATAAAAACTAATCAACACAAGTAGAGATGACCAAAATAATAATAATAATAATAACGCCACAGAATTTAAATGGAACAAGCCCCACTTGTGAACAGTTTCTTTGAACTTTTCCTCATCCAGAAACTGCAGGATTAAGAACACCAACTCCCGACTGAGAGATGACATCGTAACTGCCTCGCCTTCGATCAGATAAGTACCAAAGTGAGCAACTATAAACTAGATCTGCGGACAAAAAAATTATTTAAAAAAAATGGGCGGTTAGAGAAATTGCACGCCGACCAGTCACGAGAAAACCAAACAAAAAATGCAGACAAGAAAATCAAGACCGGTAGTGTTTCATTTGACTAGCCCCAAGAAAACATTTAGGAAAGAAGAGCTTCTATGTCCAAAAAATCAACCAAAACAGAGCGGAGAAAGAAGGTTTTAGGGGAAAAAACAAAAGGGCACAAGAAATTGAGTGTATTCCATAAGATCAAAGCTAGAGAACGAAAGCGGCTTTAATCCCATAAGGGAATCCAAGATGCAAGAGAAAACATCATAAAGTGTTTTATAAAAGGAAAGAAAAAGAAGGAAAAGTCGAAATTAAAATACACATAAAAGCTACAGACTTTAAAACAGCAGATTCCGAAACTTGAAAGAGAGAGAAAGGGTTTCGAGAAGCTCTCACCTTCAAAACTCCGAGTCACATGGGAGGCAAGGTCTCCGAATATATAACGCACCACCACACCACACCAAGAGAGAAACCCAAAAGACCAGAACTTTCTCTCTCTTCTCTTCTTCTCCACTTTCTCTCTCTTGCAAGAAATGTCCAAATATACTCTCACTCACTCTCTATCTCTAATTACCAATCTCTCTCTATATATATATAGGACACATGAACTTGCTGAAATAGGTTATTTTATATAGGACGCGACAGGGAAGGGAGATGATAAGTCATCGTGCTTATTGTAACAAGTTATCATAATTCTCGATAAGCTATAAGAGAGCGACACTGACTTATATTTCAAGTTCAGTTGGATGTGGGCCCCACTAAGCCGGCTTAGTTTTGTCTAAATAATCGGCTAGAATCTGGAGCTGACAGCTGTCGTTTCGGCTTGTAGTAAAAGTTGGAGAGGGGTAATAGTTTCCCACATCTACACCTAGAGTTTTATGTCGAATATGAACCGTTCATCAAATTTCCACTGGACAGAGAAGGTCATTTGAGAGATCGTGGGGGTGAGAACAGAGCAAAAATGCTTGGGCGAAGGAGGGAATAAATTCAAGAAAGCCAGTTTTACTGGGTTCAGATCCCCCAAGTAACGACAAAGTTTCTCGGACGAGTCTCAGAAGTGTTTGGGCTCAGTGTTTGGAGAATATTACGGTTTCTGCCATGGAGGGATGGCACTTATTGTATCACGTGATACGGCGATACAGTTCATGATTGCGATACGATATTATGAGATGATACGATATTATGAGATGGAGTAAAGATTCGCAATATGAGAGTTAATAAAGTAAGTGAAGTGAATTAAATGTGTGGTGAGAGCGTGTGTAGGTTATTGTCCCTGTCAGATGTGTACGTTCACCTCTTTCACCGAACCAACCATAAGATAGGTTAATTACTCGTGGTATAATTATTGATTTAATGTTTTAAATTTTTTATTTTGGTTCAATTTATTTTTTTATTATTAGATAGTTCAATCTAGTCTTTTAATTGTTAAGAAGAGTTCAATTTGTTTATTTTCACCGGAGATAATACTGTGTATGTACAAAATACGTGTTAAGCGGTCAAACTTTTTATTTTTTTAACTTTTAATTTTTTTTCTAAATATTTATAAATTATCACATGTCACGTTTGTGTCGTGTCACGACAGTTTTTTATCGTGATATATTACAGTGATAATATTTGTTTTCAATTTAGTCTTCTATTTTGATTTTTTGTTCGATTTAGTATTCATGCTTTTTTAAAATTATCAAATTTTATTCTATCCAATTTGATGCTAAATTAGTAAATAAGTTTAATTATAACTTATATATACATTTTAAAATTATTTGTTTTGAATTTATACACCTAAATATTCAAATTATTTTATTTTTTACAAGTGTGAAAAATTACAAAGATAAAAAATGTAAAAAATATGTTAAAATACTCCATTTGTCCATGTTTTTGTTGAAAAATCTCAAATAGGTCCTAAGATTTCTTTTAGTCTCAATTAGGTCCATATTTTTTAAAATGTGTAAAAAATGGACTGAAATGTAATAAAAATAACAAATATATGGACCAAATTGAGATTCAGACAATGATTTGACACGTGTCACCTTACTAACTTGACATGTGACACAATACTGAGCATGAATGATTTTCAAAAAAAAAAATTAAAAAAAATTAAAAATAAAATTAAAAATAAATTAAAAATCAAAATCAAAATCAAAAAAATGTGAAGTTGACACGTGGCACCTCTTTAACACCGTTAACTCTATTTTAAAACAAAATATAAAATAAACTTAATATTATTAAAATGTTTAATAAAAATATCATTATAAAATTTATATAAAAGTTAAATTTGATCTCAATTTGGAGAGGATGAAATTAAAAATTAAAAAAAAATGGACTGAAATATAATTAAAATAACAAATATATAGACCAAATTGAGATTCAAACAATGACTTGACACGTGTCACCTTATTGACTTGACACGTGACACAATATTAATGTGACACGTGGCATGAATAATTTTCAAAAAAAATTAAAAATTTAAAAAAAATAAAAATGAAAATAAAAAATTCAAAAAAAATGAGAAGCTGACACGTGGCATATCCTTAACACCGTTAACACCATACTAACGGAATGGGCCTAATTGTTACACATTTTTAAAAATATGGACCTAATTGAGACTAAAAAAAATCTTAGGACCTATTTGAGATTTTTCAACAAAAACATGGACCAAGGGAGTATTTTAACCTAAAAAATAAAATAATTTAAGTATGTATGTGGAGTGATTTGATGTATATATTAAAAAAAGTTATTGTAACATGTATATATAATTTGTAATTAAGTTTATTTAATAATTTGATCTCAAATTGACAAAGACGTTATCGAATCATTTAAAAAAATAGGAATACTAAATTTAACCATAAATTTAGATAGAAGACTAAATTGAACACAAATTACCACCGTAACATGTTAAGATTGTAAATGGTCATGTGGCACGACAATAACCTGACACGTGACAGTTTATAATTTTTAGGAAAAAAAAATTAAAAAAATAAATACAAATAAAAATAAAAATTTTAGGACTTACGTGTGTCCTATACAAACAAGGTGTTAATTCTAATTTAACATAAAATACTATATTGAACATTTTTAAATAATCAAGAAGCTAAATTGAACCAACTAATAACAGGGAACCAAATTAAATCAAACAAAAAAAAATAGGAACTAGATAAGTAATTATACCATTACTCTTCATTTTATAGTTACCTTTCTGTTTTTTTAATAAAAATTAAAACTAAGTACTAGCTATAAATAGAAAATATCAAATAACATGATCAAACTATAAATATAAAAATGAAGAGAACACACATTTTTAAATAATTATGAGAATTCGTATTTGAATTTTTTATTTTTATCTCAAGGTTATTGATATTTATATTGACATAAAATCATTAGAATTAATTATCATATTTAAAGTATTAATCATTTTAAGATTTAGAATTCCATTGCCATTTTAATTTTAAAAGACATTTTATTTTTTAAAAATATATTTAAATCATCTATAATTTTGATGTAGTAATGTAAAATTATTAGACTCGCTCAGACAAATACTTAACAATAATACTATTTTTAAAAGGAAAAAAATACATTTGACTCATATTAATAATTATTTTTTAAAATACCGAACGCATTTAATACAGAACTGCCAATAAAATTTAACTATTTTTCTTAATTATAATACACTAATTGATTTTTTGACATTTAATGATTATTAGTACGATTTAAGTTTGTGGTCTAATATTGAGAAATTAACTACTATCTTTGACTCGACAATTAATGTTGCGATTGTGTTTATGAATAGTAATTAATACGTTGTTTTTAGTACACGGGAATTAAGGGAAACAAACAAATGAATCTAGAAACAACGGAATGTGTTTTTAACAGCAACAAATATATATATACATATATATATATATATATATATATATATATATATATATATTGTGCTTTCAAATTATTTATTTATGAACAAAATATTAATATTATATATTAATTACCAAGACTAAATTACGAGTTTGAAATTCAATGGAAAATCATATACTTTATCAATTCAGCAATTGCGTATATATTTAACTTATCGTGTTTTCAATAGGCCAAGTTCCTGGTCAAAGCTCAAATCTAGCTGGCAATGTCAACAAATCGAGCTGTTTTTTAAAAAAATTAAAAAAATTACATATTGACACGTAACATTAAATATTATCTAAATAATTAAATCAATAATTATATATTTTCTACCAGTTTTTTTTTTTTTATAATGATAATATTAAAATTATAAAATTATATTTAGTTGTGAGTTCTTTTCAACTGTCCAACTTTTAAAACATTATATTCATACAATATCAAAACCTATTGAAATTTTATAATAATAACCTGAATTAGGAGAATTAATATGATTGATGGGAATCTATTGAAGTGGCGAAAACACAAAAGCATACTAGCAAACAAGTGGCATGCGTTCATATGCTACATGATAATGCAATAAGTTTATCCTAACCAATCATAACATTTTATTCTCATTAGCTGCCACATTCACATATTCCCATGTTCATGAATATGCACGTATACTTGATACTGAGAAAAAAAAGATTAACCTTTTTCTTTATTTGAAAACGTGAGAAAGAAAGACATGGCATGAAAAATGTTATGAATCTAACTATGGTCAAAGTCACGTACTAAATTTGAATTATTTTATTTTTGAAATGTCGGGTAATTTAGTCTCACATATTTATGTAAATTTAATTTTTCAAAAAATTAAATTTAGTCAAATTTATTTAATATTTTAAATGTGTTTCATGATAATATTTAGATTGTTTATGTTATTTAACATATTTTTGCTTTTAACGTTAATTAAAAAATAGAATTAAATATGTTTTTTGTCTCCTGACTTTCATTCAATTTTAGAATTAGTCCATTTTGAAATTTTGGACTAATTTAGTTCTTCATCTTTCGAAATACATGGATTTGGTATTTTTAATCAAAATTTGTTAGATTTATTTGATGTTTCGTACGCATTTCAGGATTGTATTTGAGTTGTTTATATTGTTTGACACATTTTTACTTTAATGTTAAGTCAAATTCTATTATGAAACACGCTTGAAATGTCAAATAAACTTAACAAATTTTGGTTAAAATTACTAAATTCATGTATTTCGAAAGATGAATGAGTAAATTAGTCCAAAATTTTGAAATAGACTAATTCCAAAATTCACTACAAGTTAAGGAAAAAGACATATTTAACCCTAAAAAATATTAAAAAACGTTTTGATTAAAAAAATTAAATTCACGTATTTTTAAAAATAAAAATTTAAATTAATTTTAAATTTCGAAGAAAAACGAATTTTTGTTTTACCGAAAATTAAAGATAAAAGTATATTTAATTAATTTAGTATTTGAAACTTTTGAATCGAAATTGAAATAAACCCGTGTAAATTGAATAAGATTTTATTAATATTATTATATGTGGATAAATGTTTGGAAAAGACGTATAAAAAAGTGTTGGTTGAGAAAAATCTATGGGATGGTCCCTCTTAAATAGTCCACAAGAAGAATGCCGAAAATAATAATGACAGAAGCCATGCTACACATTTTGAATTGCCTCCCTACCAAATAAAGCAACACATAATAAGTGCTTTTATACGTTACGTATTTATTGCCATAGCAAAACTATTTTCGATTTTTTAAATAATAAAAATGAAAGAGAATATGGTGGAAAAGAAAAGGCAAAGATTCCAAGAGAGATTACAAGAGAAGAGTGTGGAAGTGAGGTAGACTCCACAAACCACTAACTAAGGTCAACATTTCTCACCAGCACACACTATACTTTTAACTCAAAAACACACACACCACTTACATTCATTATTAAACAATAAACCAATCAACATACTCTTATAACATCTTTGTCAAAAATTTCAGAAATGTTTTGGAGTTGAACTGAAAATAATTTAAACAATTGAGTGAAATTAAAAATACATGAAATGAATATTTAACTGTAGTTATGTTAGAGTTGTTTATGTTAGGAATTCAAGATGAGAAGTTTGACATTAGATAAAAATAAGTAATGTGTACAATATAAAGTAAAATACTTATAAACTAATTGATATGATGTTTTAGGTTAAAAGGTGATGTTTTAATGTTTTATATAAACTTGTTTATAACTCATTAGTACTAAATTTTTCCAATGTCTCTCCTAAAAATACTCTTATAGTAATAAAAAAAAACAATTAGTATTCAAATATTTTTGGTGTCCTAACATGTGAAAATTCCACAACAACTAAAGTCAAGACTAATTTATAGTATATTGGTGAATGTAAACATTATTTTACAAGTTAGTTTTATAAGATCGAATCAGGTTTAAAATTCACTTTTTAACATGGATGTAAATTTATCTTTTGTTGAGTGTTTGTTTTAGTTACTATCAAATTTTGATCAGACTATCCATTAATGTTTTGTCTCATGCTCGATATGTATATCTCTTGACATGTGAAATGGTGTTGAAAGTCTTACATCGACTAAAAATAAATTTAATTTATAATTTATAATTTATAAGTGTGTAAATACTGATGACAAAAATACCTCCACCTACGAATAAAATTGACAATGGATAGTTAGTATTTACAGCTAGTAAATAATCAATGTTTTAATACCCATTAAATGGGTTAGGTACATATATCCACAAGTGTCAATTATTTACAAAAAATTAAAAATATATTTTATTAGGTTATATTTGAATAAAAATAAAATAAAATATATATTTATTTTAATGTATATTATATTTTATACTTTTTATATTTTTAATTAGATTTTATTTTAAAAATTTATAATTTTATTTTAAATATTTGTGAATATTCACCGTGAAATTTTAGAAATATATATATATATTTTTTGAATAGACACTATTGTTCTGCTACGTGCAAATAGCACTTTATAATATTAATTTACGAAATTAAGTTATGATTAAAATATAACAATTTTTTAAGTAGTCTTATTCATAATAACATCACTTTTTTTTTCTCAAAAATCATTACTGTTTATATATATATATATATTTCTTTTTAGTGACGTAAAAATGAATATTTGAGAAGTAAAAAGAAAGAAGAGAGCCCGTTGAGGAATGACACCGAGAAGGTACAAATTAAAGGAATCGTGCAATATGGCTGAGGTGGGCCCCACACATACTCTCCCTGTCTCAAGCGCTGAAAGAAGGAAAGAACAACAAGAAAGAAACCTCTTCTCTCTTCTCTTCAGTGCCCTAAATAAATACCCTTCGCACTTTCAGCGCGTGTTTCTACTATCTCCTTTTTTTCTTGTAATGAAATTGGTGAAACAAAAAACACCCACTAGATAATTTGGTCATAGAATGTTGACGTCTCACGTCACTAAAAAATATAACCAAATAATTAAGCTCTAATCCTTACTGTTAATTTTATTTTAATTCTCACCTAAATTGAGAATATAATTTATAAAAATTATTTGACTCCTTTGTCAATTTTGTTGATATATGTGATAAGTTATCGAATTATCAATCTTGTCATTATATCATCCATTGATAATGCTAATTTTTTTTTTTTTATGAAACGCGTAGTTCGTAATAACTCACGCGTTTACCTAACCGAATAACTTTCTTATTTGATTAAAAAAATCTAAAATTTGTAACAGAATTATAAATATAAAGACAGAAATGTTTAAAAAAAATAGTATAAATAGTATAAAGATAACGTGAGAAATAAGAGAATATAGAAAATTTCATATTCCTCCTAGCTTTAAATTGTAAATTATATATTTTTAATTAAACAAATTAATCGAATATTTTGATTTTTTTTAAATTTATTATCTAGATAACATACGTGTTATGTTGTTCTTTTAACTTGATAATTTTTCTTTTTACTTTTAATGTAATCCTGATAGTTATTTTTTTTATATGAAACATCCTTTGACGTCCTCTGCAGTACGCACCGACAATTATGAAACATGTTCGATTCCTAATGGCCATTCCAAACCATTTTCTATTAATATTTTATTTTATTTATTACTTTATCTTTCTATAAGATACATACACAAAACCATTTATCTTGAATGGGATTGGAGAGAGCGGTGTTGACCAGTCAACCATATCATACTCCACTCTACAACCATTCTGCTGCCTCCACGTGTCCAACTTTTGCTTAAATATTACTTAAATATAATAGGACAAATTTTATGGGTTAAATATTCCATCTTAAAATTAAAAATTATATTTGTTTTAAAATCAAATTCACGCAAATTTAAAAGACAAGGGATAAAATACAATTTGAAATAAAGAATCAAAGCTGTAATTTATATTTTTATTATTTGTCAAAAATATTGTAATGAATATTAAGTTTTAAACCTTTATTTCCAATGTATGTCAAATTTAAAAAATATAATGGATGAAATATTTATTTTGTTATCATGAAAAAGAGTCGTCCGATGTTATTGTCACCATCTTCAAGTTGAGAAAAAATGGTGATTAAAAAGAGCAACAGATAGATCTTAATAGATCTTATTATATTATATCTATCAATCATTTTCCATATACCTATAAAACTCATTGTAGAATGAAGTCACGATAAATGATTTTGACTAATGAGGAAAATATATAATTTGCTTTTTTTATCACAACCCACACTACTCCATCCTTTCACTAGGTTTCTCCTTTTGCAAAAGCTTTCTACCCAATCTTTAAATATATTTTGCATATTTGGGAAAGAAAAAATTCATCTAAAAATAATGCTATCGAACTCACCAGTGGGTTGTATATAAAGAAATACTTAAAAGTAATTTAAGTTGATGCAAATATTTCTAATGATGTTTAAAATTTAATGTCATTAATGATTAGTGACCGTTATCACTTGACCACAATACTATTTAATTATTCATAATAATAAACATAATAAAAAATATTAAATATATTTTAATTCTTAAATTTGGACACGAATTTAAAATTTATTGTGTTAAATTTTGATAATTTTTGTCTACAAACGTTAAAAAATAATCAATATAATTATTTTAAATTAAAGATCTTAATTTTTTTAGATTTATTAAACAAGATTTCAAATTAATATTTGAGTTAAAACTTGTTAAAATAATATAAACATCTAAAATATCATCCGTGTTTAACATTTTAACAAATTTTAACACATTTAAATTAAATAGCCTATATTTATTATTTTTTAAAATTCGAGAACAGTCTGTATAATTTTAATTTTACGTAAAAGTTTAACCTAGTAATACTAGTGAAGATAAAGAGTGATTTAATTGGGAAAAAAGAAAATTCTTAAAATGATTTATTAAGATAATTATAAGACTTACTTATGTGTTGTATGAAAATGATTTATTTAATAACTAGAGCATGATTTATATGGCGAGATTTATAGATTTGAAGAGGATTCAACATGGTTTGTAATGGAATGAATGAGATATTGACTTGAGTGGTCCTTTGAAATACTTTAATATTAGCATTTGCGTGTTGAAAATAATACCATGTATTGCCAACATGATGGTCCCTATCAATTGGAAATTGACTATAATTATTTGGCTGTATAATAAAAACAAATAGAAAAGAATATAAGTGAATTTACTTAAATTAGGTTCAACACTTATTATTGTTTTACCATGGGTTGGGATGAGTAAACAATTTCAAGAAATTAAATACACAATATTTAAGTTATTTATAATTGAATTTTGTTTATTTTTTAAATAATTTATTAGGATGTTAAAATATCTTAAATTTCACTTTTTTTCTTGGATAATACAATTTAATTTCTATTTTAAGCTAAAGTCAACTCCACCCTTAATAAGAGTTGACTTTGCTTGAACTCTAATTCAAGACAATTTGTTTTAATTTTAGTCTGGACTGAATCGGCTCGATATTCAACCGAACCAGCTAGGTTTGACTTTTGGTCTGGAACAACTCGACTTGACTTTAGTTTATACCTAGTAGGCTTGACCTTTAGTTTATGCCTAATCGGTTTGACCTTTGATTTATACTGAAATGACTCGATCTTCATGTTATGACAAATCAACACAAGCCAATGTGACTCAACCTTCAGTCTGAATGACTTGGGTCGACTTTTGGCTTGGGCCCATTATGCTCGACCATTGGCACATGCCTAGTTGATCAATCTTTTAGCTTTGACCAAAGATCATGTCAAGTCAATCCAAACTCACAGTTGAGTCGACTCACGCTAAACACTGAAATTATTCGCTCCGAGTTGAAGGTTAATATGGATCAACTTTTTAGACTTGTAAACATTTTTCATCCTTACCGATAAGAAATTCTAACTTGTAAAATTTCAATTTCTCGTATTTTTTTAGTAAATTTTAAATTCCATTATTTAAGTTACCTGACGTACCTTCTTAAAATTCTTCAAATTTAAATTCTTTTTAATTTTTTTTATCGAAGTAAGTCATTTTAGTAAAAAAAATTTTAAAAAAATTCATCCAAATACAACATTAACGTATTTGCACAACGAAAGGCAAAATGGGTGAAGATGAGGAAGATATCTGGTAATTGGACATAATCGAGTGCAACATGACCATAGATTAATACCAAAACTGAAACTCAAAATCCATGAGCATGTGACACAAGTTTCACATCCTTCACACTTGCGGATAAGGTACAATTAGCACCATTCCATTCGCGCATACAAAAACAACCTCATTCATTTCCGCGTCAGCTTTTACAAAAGGTGAAAATTGTTACACAATTCTCACATGAACTCCCCAAAGTTTTTAACAATATTTTGCGTTTATAATTTCTCGAGAGGTTCAAGACAACATAGGCTGAGATAATAAAAATGGTATAAAAATTTATTTTCAATAATCTCACTTGTTTGATTTTATCCTATCCTAACACATTTGTTTGCTTAATATGCTAAATGGATAGTAATCCACAACTTTTAACACTTAAATTTTCTGATTTAAACCTCAACAATCATCATCACATTAATAATAAATCCACAATTTTGAACATTTAAATTTTCTGATTTAAAACTCAAAAATCATCATCACATTAATAATATTTCTCTCCTCACTATAATCTCAAAATGGTATCACAGAAGCATGACTTTTGAAGCATGATGTGTGATTTTGCCGTGTTTTCTCTCCAGCTTTATTTCGAATAAATTTACATTCCGTATTTTGAGAGATCAATGTTAAATTAAGAAAAAATACGTGTTTTCAATTGTTAATTAAAACCGTCTACGTCAACACAGCTTATATTTCAAAATTTGTATGTTCACGTACTCATGCACTTATGAAATAACTTGGCGATCTCCAGCTAAAGAGAAGATAACCTATAAGTTCATGATTGGTTTTAAAAATTGCTTTTCACTTTCATCTATTGCTTTTATAAATAATTACAAAAAATCACATTATTTTATTTCGTATTCTAATATAAGTTGTTAAAACAAATAGTTCTCCCAATAGTATAGACACAAGCTTTTAATTTATAAGCAAATTAATAACAAGTTTAAGTTCTAAGTTCATACTTCCAGGAATGAAACCTATTCAGTAAAAACTAAACACCCTCACCAATGTCCCCTCTCCAGCTACAAGAAAAAACATGCATCCCAAAATGAGCACATCACCAAAACGCAAAAACAATAAAACACTACATAAAAAAAGACACGATCAAGCCTTTAATCCTAAATTACCTGCAACAAACAAAAAATTTTCAACCATATCAAGCGATTGAAACCTAATCCTGTGGACAAGGTCAATACTCGAAAGCCATCAATACTAAATACCAAAATCTTGATACATCAACATCTTAATTTGTAATATGAAAATGACACAATGAAGAGTGTACAGGTAATTTGGTGTATTGCTTACGAAACACAGCCTCAGCATGCCCACGTTTCAAGTCCTTAACGGACGGGCCATTCACAGTTGTTTAACACTTCAATCAAATGATGCTCGCTGATCTAACCTAAAGCTCAAGGACCTACTGTCCCATGTTAGGGGGTGGCGGAGGAAGACGGACACCCTGATTTTGCATTGGTTGGGCAGGAAAACCTTGTGGAGGAGGCATTGATGGAGGTCTAGTACCCATGTTGAAACCCGATGTCCCACTTCCAATAGGGGGTGGGGGTGGGACAGATGGCATTCCACTAGAAGGTGCAGCTCTAGGACCGTTAGCTGCTGCCATAGGAGGAGGAGGTGGCATGGTTCCCGGCATTGGAGGTGGAGGAGCTCTAGGAGGATTTGCCATAGGTGCACCAGGAGGTAGCCCTTGTGGGGGAGGTGGAGGTGGGGGTAGTGGAGCTTGAGGTGGCGGAGGCAAAGGCCTTGGTGGAACACCCGATGTTGCTGTGCCATTGGCTGCAGATGGAGGCTGCGGTTTGTTTGCCTCCGGTGGCTTGGTTTTAAAATACAATTGCAACTACAGACAAGTATCAATTGAGGTCATCAGTGGCAGATGGGGAAAATTTAAAATCAATAAAGCACACAGCGTAAAGAAAAAACATCAAGAAACGAAATCAAGAAAGAACAAAGGAAATTCCCAACCTAGTTCTACCGCTGCTGAATGCTTGAATAATTGTATTGATAGTTTACAAGGGCAAAGAATTAAAATAAAATGATTCTCTTGAATCAGCCTTGTGTTTGGATGTCTAGGGGCAAAGTAAAGGTTTACGCTGATTAATTTAACATTAAAAACAGGTTTTAATCAAAAAGTTTTTAAAAAGAGCAGCTGAAAACTTTTTTTTTTTTTATTTCTTCAGAGCAAACTTTTATCAAACAAGCTGCAAGCCAATCCAAACGTAAAATTAAAAGTACACTCTTCTCACGGCCTGTACAAGTCTACAACTACACATCTTGCATGGAGTTTTACTGTCCCTTTCTTGTAAAATTAAAAGCTACCTTAAGTTCATCTTTAGTTAAATTTTTAAAATAAGTTTTTTCTTTGATTTTTGCCTGGATCACAACATACACAAGGCATTGCTTAGATCAAGATTACCATCACAGACAGACAAGAGTAGCACATGAACTAACCGTGAACATCTTTGAGTCCGGATCCCAGTGCGAGAAAAACTTTGGAGTGGACTTATCGATCTCCGTGCTGGGCACCTGAAAATGTAGCTTAATGAGCACAAAGCAATTTTCTACAACAACAAAAGAAAAAAACACACAGCCAAAATCAAATATACAACAAAAATACGAAAGTACCTTGAATGCAATTATTTCATACGGTTCAGCTGCAAACAGAAGGTACTGATATCTTTTATCAAAGGGTTGCACCCTCTGCAAGAGAAAAAACGGAAATATTAAATTATTGACAACAATTTGAGAGAAAGCATTGAACAAAATCACCAGAATTGACCTGTTCGTAGGAGGACATAAACCGGTGTCTCGGCTTGGCAAGGTCTTCGATCTCGGGATATTCAATCTGCGTCATCAAATAATTAAAAACACACACAATATTGTTAATTTATCAGACAATTTTAAAAAAAAAAAAAAACAGAGCGAATTATGCATAAATATAAAAAAAAAGAACCTGGAACAGGAGAGATCTTTGCTTGGTCTCAGGATCATACTGCTTGGTCACACGGTACCCAGGGCGTCCAATCTTAACTGCAAAAAAGGCACACGAAATGTTTGTTGAATTTAGCGAACGACGAAAAGGGGTAAAAGAGGGAAAAAGAGAGAAGAGGCACCTGTTTTGCGAAGGGTGACTTTGCGCTTGTGGGGTTGGGGCTGGGCGGGTGCGTCCTTGGCCTCGCGAGCAGCACGTTTGGCCAAGTTGGTCTGGTGGCGCTTGCCCTGAGTGTGGGCCAGGTAGTTGCCCTCGTTGTTGTGGAGAGTGAGACACAGTTTGCACTCGTAGCTACCGAGGTGGTTCCGCATGAAATACGGGTCCTTCGCTAGGTCTATCGTCTCCAGAGCCAGTCGCCGGAGACGCTCTCGCCGGTCGATGGCTTCGTTCTGCGCCGACGCGGCGCCTCCGCTCCCGGGCTTCGATCCCCATTCTCGATCCATCTCCAACACCACTTACCAATGATAATTACCGCCACACATGCTTTTGGGGATCATTGTTATTCTGTTCCCTCCCTTTTGGGCTTTTGGGCTCTTGGGCCATTCTTTCACGCCTAGCCCATTCTTCATTTCAGTTTTCTTACTCCTTAACTGGTTGTATTTTTATTTACTACACTCAGGTCTGTATCATTTTTTATTTTTACGTGTTTGTCACGATTTGATTTTAAATAGCTAAAAGCTAAAAAGTTATTACAATAAAAAAGCTATATATATATATATATATTATGAATATACTAACCAATTAAAGTTTTATTTATTTCAATTAACTAAATCAAGTATAGAATTTTTATATTGAGAAAAATTAAGTAACGTTATCAAATATAAAACAAGTGACATCAATGTTGTTGTTATTTTTTATTTTAAAGGAACTAATACTAACTAGATATGAACAAATTAACGAATGTATGAATCCGTATATTATTTATTTGTGTATAAATTAAAAATAGTATTATAAGAAAGGTTCGTTGGTATTTTTATATAAAAATTAAACACTAAAATTAAGTTTATAATATATTATTTTAGCACTCCAAAAATTATTCGTAAAGATGTACCAATGGATATAAAAATGGTAGTTAAAAAAAACAGATAAAATTAATTGCATTAAATCAATATTTGAAATAGTTAATACATAATAAATAAATGGTATACCAAAGCACGTAACTTTACGTTGATTTAAAACACTAAACATATTTGTTTCAGATAAATTTATAATGTACGAGCCTTGTACTTCATATACAAAAGCTTTGGATTTGGGGAAAAAATCTGAATTTGTCGTCAGTTAAATATACTATTTGGAATTGGTCAAAGTTCTGAATCTGTCAAGTGTTTTGAAAAATTCTGTAAAATATTTATATATTATACGAATATTTGAATAAACGTAAAATTAAGTTAATCAGAAAGTATGAACTAAAAACGTTTAGTTTAGATTATCGATTTCAAGGAATAGTTTAATTAGTAATATTACGCGTATAAAAGAATAAAATTATCTATAACAATATATAAAGGGGATTCCCCTTTTTGTGTCCACTTTTTAAAATACCGATTTTACCCTTTAAATATAACAATTTATTAAATTTTTTAAAATTGACCGTTACTTTTACAAAAATTTTATAAAATCAGATGTCTTTGCTTCTTCTTTATTTATTAATGGTTATTCTTTTATCTGTTCTGATATATTTCACTTTATTTTTAATAAATATAATTTTAATATATATATATATATATATATATTAACTTAATAACATTATCATATTATCACCTACTAATATAATATCACGTATATTTAAAAAATATATACACACATGCGCGATAGGGCCTGTGTTACGCCAGTAGAAGTAAAGAGATTAGTGTAGTGGAGCATAAATAAAGAAGAAGAAAAAAACTTAGGAATTAAGTAAAAAGAAAAGTGAAGAAGTGGTGGCGGAAAGAAAAGAGGTTTTGTTTTGGAAGCAAAAAAATAGCCGCACCTTCAGTTTTGGCATGTTATTCGGTAGAAGGTGGTGGCGGAGAATTGGAGGGAATATCCATTGACCCAGAGATCTAGCTTCAATCATCCTGCAAAACCAAAACAAAAAATCCTTTGGCTTCGATCTGTGAGTTTTTTTGGTTTTCTTTTTCTCTATCGTCAGATCTGCAGAGTCTTCTTCCAACGACGCCATTATTATTCCTTGTCATCTCCCAAGTGCCGAATCATGTCTAACAGAAACGAATATTCTTCATTACCCATTAGCTCCTATGTAGAATTGCAGCGTCAGAACGAGTCATCAAAATCCTTGCGCATTCCTTCTTTTGACGAAACCGAGGTGTATTTGGGATCCAAGATCGAAGACAGCGAGGACGACGAATACATGGAACCGGACATCGATAATTACCCCCTTGTTATGGTGGGGTCCAATAAAGGGTCTGGGATACCAGGGGCTGTTTTCAATTTAACAACAACAGTTATTGGGGCAGGGATCATGGCTCTCCCTGCCACTATGAAAGTTCTAGGATTGGTTTTGGGGATTATTTTGATAATTCTTATGGGGATTTTGTCTGAAATTAGCGTGGAATTGTTGGTGAGGTTTTCTGTTTTGTGTAATGCATCGTCTTATGGGGAGGTTGTTCAGCACGCAATGGGAAAGCCTGTGAGGATTCTGTCTGAAATCTGCATTATTGTGAACAATGCCGGTGTTTTGGTGGTTTATTTGATAATCATGGGGGATGTTATGTCTGGTTCCTCTCACCATATGGGGGTTTTTGATCAGTTAATGGGGAATGGGGCGTGGGATCAAAGGAAGATCGTGGTTTTAGTTGTCATGGTGGTTTTCCTTGCTCCCCTTTGTTCACTTGACAAGATTGATTCATTGAGCTTGACCTCTGCTGCATCCGTGGCTCTTGCTGTTTTGTTTGTGGTTGTTGCTTTTACAGTTGCTTTCATCAAGCTCGTGGAAGGAAAAATCGATTCTCCCAGAATGGCTCCTGATCTAAGCTCCAAAACTGCAATTTTGGATTTTCTTGTTGCGATACCCATCATGACCAATGCATTTGTTTGCCAGTTTAATGTGCAGCCTATATATAATGAGCTTGAACAACGGTCTCCTCAGAAGATGAACACGGTTGGGAGGTACACCACAGTTTTGTGCATCATAGTTTATGCTTCCACTTCCATATCCGGTTACCTGCTCTTTGGGAAAGACACAGAGGCTGATGTGCTGACTAATTTTGATAAGGATCTTGGAATTCGGTATAGCTCTGTCTTGAACTATGTTGTCCGGATTGGCTACATTCTTCATTTGATACTTGTTTTCCCTGTTATTCATTTCTCACTGCGCCAAACAGTGGATGCATTATTGTTTGAAGGATCACCTCCTCTTTCAGAAAGCAAGAAGAGATCTTTGGGTTTGACTGCGGTTCTGTTGGTCCTCATATATATTGGGTCTACTATGATTCCAAACATCTGGACAGCTTTTAAGTTCACTGGGGCAACCACTGCTGTTTCATTGGGTTTTATATTTCCTTCTCTTATTTCATTGAGACTGAGACATCTGGGTGATCTAAGCAACGGGGAATGGGTTTTATCATGGCTGATGTTGGTGTTAGCCGTGACTGTTAGCATAGTAGGAGTTGTTAGCAATGTCTATAGCCTTGAGAGTAACTCTTAGCGACACAATTTGGTTTCTTCTTTACAGGAATCATGTGGTGATTTAAAGTAGACAGCATTTTGTTCATTGGCTCTTCTGCAATGTGATTCAGACAGCAGAAGATGGGGTGCAGGATTGTTTTTGTAATGTGGGAAAAAGGATTTTTGCCCCGGCTATGATATATATAGGGTATGAGATGCACATAAACCTTCGAAATGTCCTCCAATTTTGAGGACTGATGGCCAATTGGTTCAGGACGAGAGGACTGTGGCTGATCAGTTTGCCGCAGTATGTATACAGTTCTGATCTTTATGGCAGTATTATCTTCTTCTTTCTTCTTTTTTTTTCATTCATTTTACACAAGGTTGATGTTGTAACATTTTGTAGTAGATTCTGCAATTGCTTATCTGACACATTCCACGTTTTATTTTCATTTTCTGCTAGACAATTTCTGTTTTAGTTGCTTCACGTGTAGGCTTGTTATAAAATGGTTCTGGGAATCAAGTAAAGAACCTTGCACACACCACACCATAAATGAGACACACATTGCAACTCCTCATTGCATAATAATCATGCACAAGAGTAACATTATGTCTGTATCACATTCAAAGTAGAATGCAGATAACTTGTTAAACAAAAGCCTGAATTTGAGCATAAATTTGCTCTCAAATGAAGTTGTCGTTGCTTTTTTTGGCATGAAAATATTGCTGCAGCATTTTTGTTTTCTTGGAGACTGAACCATCTATCTCAGCAAACACAGATTGATCCTTATCTGATCCATAAAAGGTAGCTTCGGCCTAATAAATTCCATTTTAGTATCTATTGTGTTATAAACAATGGCGGACCTTGGTTGGCCAAAAGGAAGCCATGGCTCTCCAAGCTTTTAATTATATATATATATATATAATTTATATTATTTTTATTAAGTTATATATATTTTTATTGTTTAAAAAATAAAATAAAAATTAATTTGATGGATTAATAACTGGATTAAAGAGATTAAGGTTTTATATCTGGTTATAAGATTTATCCACAAAAAGTCATAAAAAGGTATGAAATAAAAGAAAGATAGATTAGGAAAAATAAATTAGAGAACAAAGATGACAAATATGCATACTCACACAATCACATCAATAAGTATCTTAATATGATATATTTATATTAGATTTATGATTTTTTCATTATGATATTTCTCCAAAATTAAGTTTTTCCAAATTAGTATGAACCCTAACTATGATTTTAGGAATTTTTTGTAAGAAATTGACATGAACCCTAATTATATTTTCTCAAATTAGTATAACCCAACATTATAAAATGTTGATATTTTGTATTTTCAACTGCATATAATAAATTAGTTGAATACTCTTGAATTGAAATAAAAATTAGAATACCCATTTATGTGAATTCAAAAAATTAAGAAAATTAAAAATTGAAAAATTTGAATTGTATGATTTAAATAAAGAAAATAATTTTTTTAATTAAAAAAATTATATATAAAATATCTAATTTACACCCTACATATTTTTTCAAGTTTCGCAACTGGTTATAAATATTATACTGTGTTAATTTTATACATAAACACGAGTGATGACTTTATTTTCAGATGAATAAAGTACAGTCTCATAGTAAAACTGATATCACTTTAGTCCAAAAACAAGATATCAACATTTTAATCGACCAAGAGTGTATTTAATAACGTCAGTAAGCTGATTAACTTATTTAACTAATTCATAAAAATACTTGATAGATGATTACTTCACCCACATAAATATATTTGATAATATGTTTAAAGTAAATGTAACTGTTTTTTAATTAATGGTTGCATTATTTTTCTTATTTGTTTGGGAACTTTTTAATAAAAAAGAAAAATCAACGAGAAACGTAACTTAAAATAAGAAATAAAAAAAATCAAACTTTTTAAAAATAAAAGATTTGATTAATACTTGTTACGCAAATGTTAAAATAAGAATAAAAAGTTATGAAAATTTATTTATTTAAAATTATAATAATTATATTTTTTAAAAGCCCAAATTTCAATTGTATAATTGTGTTTTTTATTATTATTTTACATTTATCAACTAGTCTACAAAAAATATTAATTAATTTAACAAACTTCATAATGTTATTATTAAATTTTACTTCTAAATTGGGATTTATTACTTTAATCTATTTTCCTGAGACACAAGAAGTAAGTAACTTATGAGTTCGGATTGGAAGAGTGATGAAAACAATAAGTGGAATAATTCACGTATTTTTCAAACGAGTGGTGATGATACGTTGATATCTTTAAAGATAAAATAATATCCATATTATAATCTAAAATAATAATATTTTTGATTAAATATATTATTTTCTATTTAAAATTTTAATATATATATATATATATAAATATATATATATATATATATATATATATATATATATATATATATATATATAAATATATATATATATATTTTTTTTATTATTTTTTTTTTTGTGTCCACTTTTCAAAATACCGATTTTACCCTTTAAATATAATAATTTATTATCTTTTTAAAAATTGACCATTATTTTTACAAATTTTTTATAAAATCATATGTCTTTGCTTCTTTTTTTCTTTATTTATCAATGGTTATTTTTTTATCTGTTCTAATATATTTCACTTTATTTAAATAAATGTTAACTTAATAACATTATAATATTATCACCTACTAATATAATATCATACATATTTAAAAAATGCATACACACATGCCTATTCTATGTTACGCTAGTATTAATGAAAAGGATTCTCATATTAATGTATTTTTCTTTTAAAGAATATTAAAGTATTATTTTTCTTTTTCAATCCGTCTAAAATGGGATAAGTTTATTTTCGTTTGTAAGATCATGTATATGCACTACCATTTTCCTTTCCCTTAAAAGTTAAAAGGTTAATTGTAAATAGGTGGAATCTACTACACATAGTAAATATTCAACCAAATTATACAAATACTTTGTCTTTTATGTTTCATTTAATTTCATCCCTTATTATTTTTAAACATACATTTTTCTTTAAAATGTCTTAACTTAAACTTTCATAAGGGTATTCAACAATAATATATAATTTTCACTCGTTAAAAAGTAGTTTATTACCGATTAAAGTTTTTATATTGGACAAAGAAGTAAGATTTTGAAAAGAAAAAACTTGTGATTAATGTTCAAATATCGATGACACATGTAATGCAATAAGATAAAGATATTGAGCAGAAGTTGTGATTGGTTGGTGTACGAATTTCGATAGCACATCGAGTCTTCTCTTTTTAAGTGCAGTAACATGTAACATGCTGTGCATCTTCATACCATTAATGTTGTGACAGTGAGCATCACTTCTTAACCATGTTTTCAAAGACGAGTTCTCAGTTCTGACACTGCATAACTCACATGGTCCACATTTTACACCCATCAATACATCACTCTAAGGTCATGGTTTCATCATACAAAACTAAATTTAGATAGAATAAACAAGACAAAGTAGTAGATCTAGATTTCACTTCTGTTAGGTTCTTACGATTTTAATCTAAAATATAATAACATATTGAATTTGTTGAGATTTTACTTCTTGGTACGCGTCAAATTTACCGAATGAAATGTTAGATCAATTATATAAGATATTAATATTATTTTTAATTTAAAATTTTAAAATAATAAATTTATAAATTTTTATTTTTATATAGTATTTTAATTTTTTATTTTTAATTGATATAGAACATAGATTCACACTTGAATTCCTAACTTTCTCAAGTTTTTAATGTTATTTCTATGGCTTTTCATAAAATTTATGTTTGCACCTAAAATTAGTTAGATTGATTATTAAATTTGAGTGATATATAGTTATGTTTAATCCCCTGTGAGATCTAAAACTTCATTAATTTATACCTTTGCATTTAATTCCTGCACTGTTTTCGCTGTTGTCTGCATCACAACCTCCAAATTCAACGAATTTTTATATGACAAATAAATACTTATTATGATTTTTTATGTTGCGATCTAACTGTATATTACTATAATAATAAGCTTGTTCACTCTTATAATAATTATTTCAAATATTATGTTTATGATAATTTTGTATTGATGGAGAGTGCACAGCATAAAAACTCATTTTTTTTAATAAATAAGAAAATAATAAAAGTCTAACTAAAAATGAGCTAAATTTATACCAATAGAGACCTAAAAATTAGTAGTGTAATTGAGGGTATCATCATTTTTACTTGGATTTAATTTTATTATTATTATTATTATTATTATTATATAATATTACTCACATGGGAATAGTGATGCAATCGTTTATTTGTGCTCGTGAACCTGAAATTGCATGGATCCAAAATATAATCAATAGAAGCATGTTCTCTTCGTAAAGGCAAAATAAAAGACAACACAACCATTGGATAGTGTCTGAATCATGTATATGGAAAACAAAACAAATTCCATCAACTTTTAAAATATTATTTGATTGAACAATAGTAAAAGAACCATAAATAATTTTTTTAAGAGACCTCAACTCTAATCTGTCGGTTACATCGAATGTTATATTTTTATAAAACAAAACCATTTTAAATTCTATAACCATTATGATTAATTACAATAAAGGTCATTAAGAGCTTCTGTTCATGGGAGAAAGAAAGAAAAAAAGAAAAAAAATAAAAAATAATTTTTCATTATAATTGTTCAGGCACGATAAGAAGAAATGAAGCTACATGACTATGATAAGCGTAGATGTAAAATCAAAGTCAATACAACTTACAAGTCAATTTGGACATGGATAAGTATTTTCCCGAGTTTTTTTGTCTTTATATTTTAAGTGTTTCAAGAAAAAAAAAACTAGGCTAGGAAGAAAAAGTTAATATATATTATTTTAAATACTTTTTTAATAAAAGTACGTCAATTAATTCAAACTATTTTTTAAAAATAATTTACGCATCTTTCAAGTGCGAAGAATCTTGTAGAAAAAACATGATTTTTTTTAAAGGATCTTATAAATAAAAATAAATGGAGTATTAATTTTGGGCGTAGCACTTGGGACAAGGTTCATATGAATACAGAAATGATTACTTTCTTTTTCATAGTTGAAAAGTCACCTCAGACTTTTGATCAATTTGTCTGTTCTTTCTTTTTAAAAAATATAAATAAAAAATGGTGTGCTAAAAAACAAAAACTCTTCTTCACCCCTTGAACCCGGTGTTGATTGAGTGAGATCAATAGTCTTTAATCCAACTCAAATCTACAAAACGCATAGTTTGAAACCTCTTATTCCCAACTTTGCTACGAACAGAGTACACCAAAACGAGTTGTGGGTCGTTAATTGGTCGTGGACATCGTCGAAGCCATGATTGTCGGCATAGGTTGTCCACATGAAAACCCTTTGGTCTCACCATTCAAAGTGTGATGAGTGATGACGCTTTCGCCTTATTCAAGGGGAAACAGTGAACATGGCTTACATGCCCCACATGCCCACATACTATTACCGTCTCAACATTCAACACCAAAGTTTCTATTAGTTTATAAAAAAAAAAAATTGCATCAACTTATACTATAAATTTGTTAAAATCATTTTGTAAAATAAAATTTATGTCTACTTATATTATATAAATTTGTTTTATTTTTAGTTGATGTAGAATTTCCAACACACGAATGAATCTAAATCTCACATCGATTAGAAATAAGAAAATAGAGTATTATATAAGAATAAAAATCTATAAACTCATTATCTTAATATTTTGAATTGAGAGTGATATCAATGTCTTATATGGTTGAACTTAAGTTGTATTGATATTTGTTCTCTCCGATACAACCTCTTCCTCTGAAAACCTAACAAATAGATATAAAATTCAAACTCATGATCTGATACCACAAATGAACTTTAAACTCTAAACTCCAAATAACTAACTTGTAAAGATTATTAACATGACAATAGTAATTTTTTTTCCTATTAGCACATTCCAACTCAAAACTCAAACCGGTAACGGGTGGGTTTACCATCTTTGGCTTCTACTGTATGTATAAAAACGAAGGTGGATGGAAGGGATGCATATTATACAGAAGCGTGGTCCACGAGTTCTTTGAACTGAGAAGCAAAGAGAGAGATGGATTGGTTCTCGTGGCTTTCGAAAACTGGGCTTGAGCCATCTCTGGTGTACGAGTATGGCCTCACTTTCGCTCACAACGAGCTTGAAGAAGATGACATGTTTTACTTCAACCACGAGTTTCTCCAAAGCATGGGAATCTCCATAGCAAAGCACAGGCTAGAGATCCTCAAGCACGCCAGAAAAGAGAAGGGAAAGAGCCCACGCGCGGTGGCAAAGCTCGTGGTGGCAATCAAGAGGACGAAGAAGAACTTGGCTGACTATGTGAGGACGCTGATGCACAGAGAAGAATCATCATCAGCGCTTGTGGTGGTGCCACCACCAAGGTCTAGGAATGGTTTAGGGACACGGTGGAAGATTGCAACGATGAAGAGGAGCAAAAAGTTGGTGGTGGCCAAGCAAGAGCCACTCTTTCTAACAAATGGAAGCCCCACTGTGGTTCCGGCTCATCCTGTTCTTGAGGGTTTTTCTAGTCCTGTGGTGTATCATTTCCAGAAGGATAAGATGGACGGTGATGGTGATGATGATGATGGAGATGGGTACTGGTCTGCTGCTGTTGAAGAGATCAAGTGGGATACCATGTTTCAGGATCTAAAGCCTAATTGAAGTTTTCTCTTTTCTTTAGAGAGTTGAATTGAAGGTTCTTTACCTGAGAGATTTTAGTGTTTTGCTTCTTTCAGATCAGGGTAAGTTTTGCACCCTTGTCTGTTCTATAGTGTTCAGCTACTTTCTTTTTCTTGTACTGTTATATATGTTCATTTCCTTTAGATTTGGTAGGGGAAAAGATGCATCAGTTTGAGTCACCATGAGCAGAGAAATATTGAGGTAGATATTTAGCTAGGTTTGTTATACAGCAAGAAGTATATAATTTGTACTCTGAATCATAAGCAGTTAGGCACTGTATTACTCTAATGGTGAGATCAAATTCAAGACTTCTATATCTAATTTCTTTGGTAATTTCTCTGTGTTATCTTTTTCCAATATCAATCACAAAAACGGTGGGCTCATAAATTTTCAAGAACAACACATCAAAGTCATAAATATGCTTTGGATACTTATTTTACCAGATAATTTTGTGTACATCTTCAGTGGCTTGAAGTCTGAGATAGACGAAATGAACCTCCAGCATACAACATTTTATATACTGGTCGCATTCTAATTGTTAAAATCATACTCAAGATGGAACCAAGTCCACAGACACCAGCCAAAACCAGAAAAGTGAACCTGAAGCAATCTGCACCATAGCAGGTGGAGTTTCCTTGCTTTGCAGCTTCTGTATCGTACACGTTTCCCGCAAGAAAAACAGAGAAAATAAGGGCACCAATTGGATTGCCTAGCATCATGAAGCTACTAATAACACCAAAGTGTTTCAGACCAAAAATCTCAGACACAGTTGGAGCCATTATAGAACATTGAACCCCGTAGCAGATACCAAGTAGAGCAGTTGCAGCATATAGAGTGCCGTTCAGAGCAGAAGCATAAAATAAAAATGCTACGATCATGATTATTTGTGAACATGTCATCCAAAATGTTCGAGGTAGTGCGATCAACCTGTCATGTTAATAACCTCATGAGTATAATCTCAAAGCCCCGAACCAAGTAAAAGACAGTCACAAGTTCAAAAATTTCACAACAAAATTCATATTCTGCTAACGTGATAACAAATTCACGATTCATTTCATAAGGAAGAAAATATTGAGGGGCAAGTCCTTACACAACTAGAAAACTACTTCTAATCGATGGAGACGGTTGGAAATAATCCAAATGTTAGTCTAAAACCATCATTTGCATAAAATTGATAAGGTTACCTATAAATCTAATACTTTTGAATTAAAAGTGATGTCAAGTTCTCGTATGAATTGGACTCATCACATTTATATAATCTCTTCTTAATGAATACTCAGAAATAGATCTATCAGTAGTATCAGAGCATGTGACTGGCTTAAACTACACAAGATCATTATACACTTGAGGAAAAATATACCATACGAAAGAAACTCACTTTTAAGGAGGAGATCGTCGAGAATAATCCAAATGAATAAGAAGACTACCTGACAAAGTATTCAGAAACAACACCAGCTCCAAGGCGGCCAATAAATATGCAGAAGCTGAAGACTGACAGTAATATGGTTGTATCTTCTACACCCAATGCAACTCCAATTTGAGCCAAATTATTAAGAACTGTTACTCCTGAGCCAGCCCCAAGAAAATAAGCAAACCAGCAAAGCCAGAAGTCTGCTTTGATGAAAGCTTCACGGAACTTGAAATCATCTCCCCTCTTAGGTCTCCTTTTCTGAACCACTGCTCCCTGTCCTTCTGCAATGAGCATCTCAACATCCGAGACATCACCACTTTCACGAAAACTTTCAAGAATTGCAGCTGACGAAGATGGTGTGAGCAATGGACTTGTCTGCGTTGAAATGTCACTCTCCGAAGCCAAATTATCTGAAGAACCAACCAGTGAAACGTTGCACTTGGAATTAGCAGGATATAGTGTCATTTTTATAGGAATTGCAAGGGGAGCTATCAGAAGTAAAACCATTATGGCAACCAAGATGAAGGTTACAGCATCATTTATAGAAACCACGTCACTCACAATTGTGGTGATAACAAGATAGGAGGCGAGTAAAACACTTGCAACTTGGACAAAAACAAAATGCACATGCACTGAAGAGTCTTCCCCAGAAGGAGTGCAAGGCCGAATGAAGAACATCATAACTAAACATACAGCAGGAAGTCCAACTGTTAGGAGCAAGAGCAATTTAGAAGCAGACCCTTTGAGCACCAAGCTATATATTAAGGTGTATACTTCAGCACTAATCCCTCCATAACCATTGAGAATGCCAGAGATGGTGCCTCTGCTGAGAGGAAAGTTTCTCATGTTGGTGACAAACACTGCTGTTCCAAACCATGCACTGCTGTTAGCGGCAACACATAGGGCAAGGCATATCTGTCAAGTCATCTTATAATCTGGATTTGGACTTAACTCAATCCTAAAAACCCTCACAAAGAGAAACAAACTTATTGCCTCGCTTATATACACCATTTTGATCATATAATTATTGAGAATGAAGTCTCCATCTTCAAGAATGTATCAGAACAAGTGTTAACAATTAACAGATACTATGGCTAGTTACATGATCAAAATAATGTATTTAAGAGAGGGGAAGTTATCAGTGTACGAGTCAAGTCCAAACCCAAATTGTAAGAAGTCACAGAAAAAAAGAGATCAGAAAGTAATATGGACAAATATGTAGGTTTTCTTACTACGACAAATTTGCTGAGATATTACAAATATGGACAAATAAAAAACATAGTACTGATCATGTAAACTCATGCTGATTTTTTAAAAAGTCCAACATATTAACCTTGAAATGTTATAAGGACTTCACTGTTTCAGAAATTAATACTAAAACAGATGATTTCACTTCTTTCATAAATTTACTAAGAAGTCAAAAAAGTCATGTCGAATCTCACAACTTCTGAATACTTCATGAGTTCACTTCACTAACATATTTTTGACTTGTCAAGTTTTGTAATATTTGGACAAATTTAAAAAAAAGAAATAACAATATCTGTGTGTGGAATGGAATGAGGAGCTACCAGGATATAGGGGAGTTGAGAAACAGTTTGTGTAACAGTAAGGAAGATAAGGCCATAACCAAAAAAACAAAGTAGAGAACCAAGGAGAAGGAGAGTCCAAGGAGGGAAGTTGTTGGAGGCAATGCCTGGAAGCAGAGCCATGCTTTCACCAACATCATTGGCCACTCCCAGAATAGTAATCTGTTGCTGGTTCAGAGACAAAACAGATTTGAGGGCAAAAGAATAGAGAGGAAAGTTGAATGGATTTCCAACTGCTATTTGAATCCACACTGCAGCTGCAAGACCCACCCATGGAGGTCTGCTTCCACCTTTCACAACCAGCTTCACCATTTTTCTAGATATGATTATCACAACACTAAGTGTTGGCTAGGATTATATAAAGGTTCGAACTTGGAAGATGAAACTTGCAGGAATTTTTGTTTGGTTCCGACCCACCACCTTCTTTTCTGTGATTCCCATCAATGAAATCACGAAAGGTGAGAATTTAATTACTATCATAAAAAAGTTTGTATCTTTCATCACCTTCTCGTGAATCACCCTTTTACCCGTCAGTGAAACCAAACTGTCCAAACCTAATTGTCTCAATGGACTCACACACACACACACACATATATATATATATATATATATATATATATATATATATATATTCTAACTTTTTAAATAATAATTTTAATTAAAAATAAATTTTTTTTTTTTTTTTGTGTTTCTAAAGAAAAAAATTAAAAGATAAAATGATTGATGTAAAATGCTTGTAAAAGTTTATATTAAATTTAAATACAATAATTTCACTGTCATTTAAAAAGAAATTCACAGCCCTAAGTAAATATTAGTTCTATAGATATAAGTTTGCAAACTAAAATTTACTCATAACATTTAATATGAGAATGATCATAAATAGAGTACTGAAATACTCATCTCACCCTACTACACCCTACAACCCGTGTTCATATAAATATAATAATTGAATTAAACTTTTCTTAATAAGTAGTTTCAATTGAATCAAATAATCTATTTCGTACATAGCTTCATGAAATATGTAAAGTTCTTGCACGTGATATTTTGATGTTTATGTGTAAATATGACGTAGTTTAAAATTAACTAAAATTTAGAATATATACATGCTAAGAGGTAAAGTTCAAGGAGGTTAATAATAATAATAATAATCTATAATAATATATAAAAAAAAATTGTCAATTTTTTTTTTCAATTTTATTTTTAATTATTATTTTAAAAATTAATTATTTTATAATTAGTATATTTTTACTTTTTTTAAATCTATCATTATTTTAAAAAATTCTTTTTTAACAATTATTTTATTTAATAATTATTTTAAAATTTATTACATATATTTTAAAAATAAATATTATTGATTTTAAATCAAATTTTAATAAAAATTAAAAATTACGAGAATACACGTACGACAATGTCTTTGTCAGTAATAATAATAATAATAATAATAATAATTATATCAAAACCAATGTTGAAAACATATTTAGAAGTACTTAAATACATATTTAATTATTGCATTGCATTATCACAAAGCCTATTTTAGATTATTTTTTATACCAAAATAAAACTTCTATAAATACTTTTGAAAGGAAAAAATTAAATAAAATTTTTTGAAAGTTAAAAGTAATTCCTGTATAAGTTAATTTGTCAGAGATTCTTCTATCATTTTAAATTATTATATTGCATATGTATGAAGAGTTCAGCCTTTTGGAACATATATTAGCCATTTGATCTATGTTTGTCGGTTTAATAAAGGGTTCAGTATTCAGAAATATAATAACTTGGGAAGCTTAATAACAAAAAAAAAAAAAAAATTTATTCATCTTAAATATTATAATGTCTATACAAGTATACACAAAGATACTAACCTAATATTTAAAACTATAAGCAAACATTCTTTTCTCAATTTTTATAAATTTATATAATTTGTTTGTTTTTTTTTCGTTATTTTATATCACAGTGAGTTGTATTAATATTGTTTTTAATTTCATCTTTTTAAATAAGATATGGAGAAAATATGAGAATTCTTATAAAACACTGTAATAATATCATTTTTTTTTATTTTATTTATATAGATAAGTACATAGTCTATTTCACATATTACTTTACGTGTTAATCTGAATATTAAAAAAAAATCACGTTGTATAAAAATATTTTTTTAATTAATTTATTTTATAACAAGCCAACAAATGTTTTGGAAAGCAACATGCAAATTATCTTCATCATTTTAGTAGTACTTTTGTTATCATCCAGATTTTATGATATAATTTTATTGTACTCTAATTTAGATTTACAAAAATATTTTTAATATAATATTATTTGACAAAATTAAGATTTTTTTTCAGGTAAAAAATAATCTAAGATTATTTTTTTAAGTAAGTAATCAACTAATAAGGAGAATTTTTAAGCTAATGTGTCTAAATTTAAATATTTATTTACATTTAATGATATTTAATCTTAAAATTTAACAACATTATAATAATTGTTTAAAATATTAAATCAATAAATCTGTTTTATTTTATTATATTAATTAAATAATTTATAAAAATTACTTATTTATTTATTTATTCATATTTTTCTTTAACTCAAACCATCTCACTTTCCAATTTTTTTTTCTTTTCTTACTCTTCACTTATTATTTCCCGATTCAAATTACGGATAAAATTTATGATTGTGATTAGAGATGACAGATAAACCCGGTCCCGTGAGCATTGTCCGAACCCGTCCCTGTTTTGACGGGGAATTCCGGCATTGACTGGGTATGGGTATGGGTATGGGGAATCCCCGACTTTTTCAATTGGGTATGGGGATGGGTATGGGGATGTACATATCCCCGCCATATTACCCGTCCCGTTTAAATTAATATTCCTAATTAATTAAATAACCACATATTTATATATATATATATATATATATATATATATATA
>Ga0214545_1000708_pt1 | contig 56523 bp, 25 predicted proteins | sample CNSS4metaG_FD_160064 | JGI IMG/M metagenome (GOLD analysis project Ga0214545, IMG submission 160064) | Root nodule microbial communities from cowpea collected in UCLA plant growth center, Los Angeles, California, USA - CNSS4 | ecosystem: Host-associated > Plants > Roots > Nodule | place: USA... | reverse complement strand
TAATTTATTTTTATTATATATATATATATATATATATATATATATATATATATATATATATATATATATATATATATATATATAGAAAGCAGACATAAGAAGATAAAAGAAAAATGAAAAAACTAAAATTAAAATTAACGTTTTTATATCTATAATGTAAAAGATAGTAATGTTCAGTTCAATAGTGAATGATATATTGAATCGAACAATAATTTATGGAATAAATCTTAATATTATATAAAATTACAAATTTATATCTAATCTAATTTTATAAAATATAAACTCAGAAATTTAAGTTCAATTTTAGTTTATAAAGTTAACTTCTAAAATGAAATATTAATCCAACTTGTATGTTGTATATCATTTATGTAAGATGTGCATGAATAGATAAATACTAGTTCAAGCAAATATGATCCGAGATTGTAGTCTTCTAAGAAAAAAAGGAAGATATTAATAAATGTGTGTTCAAGTACTACATTAAATAAAAGGAAAGTGATTGGTTAACAAAGTTTTTTAACAAACTTTTTGACAAATTACTAATTTAAGTAAAAAAGTATTATTTTATTTTATTTTGGTTAAAAAATAAAATGATAATCCATTTATAGTAACTTTGTCAACTTTGTAAAAAAAAAATTGTCAAAACATTATTTTTCTAAATAAAAATAAACAAGGTAAATAACATGTAAAAAAAATAGTCCAAGCATGGTCTAAGGATATTTAGACAAATGTCTCCATGACGAGAAAACAATAGATTAATCATGAAATCAAATTTGCTTCAATTCAAGCTATACTTTTTATTAAATTAAGAGTAGGTCCAAATTTTATGCATTTCTAAATTAAGTGAAGAAGAACTTCTCACCTGTACATTTCCATAAAATTTGGCTTAGTTCCTTAAAATTAGCTTTATTTCCTTAAAATTTGCATACTGTTGTAGCTTCATCACCAAACCTTTCATTGTTGGAAACTTCATTGATGGCAACTTCTGGATACCTAATACTATTGTCCCTTTCACCTCTGGACTTTGAGAAAAATGAAAAAAAGAGAGAAAGATATGTATTGTTTGGTAATAAATGTTGGTTAATAAAATTTTAAAGCGTTTTAGCAATTGGGATATGATGTTTAGACACAAATGCTAAAACAAGTATTTGAATATTTGGTGCCTCATGTATTTAAATGTGTATGAAGATTTGGGTTCAAAACAGATATAAGTGGCAAGATTTTTACAACTAAATGTTATACGTCTATTTCTTTGTGCGATTTTGTTCAATATTATAACAAATTGTTTCTAAGACATATATTTAATCATTTTTACTTAATATTAATATTTTTATTTATTATTTATTTTTATCATATGAAGTATTGTTTCAATGTTTTTTATATGATTATTTTACTTTTTTTTAACTCATTCTCAATAGGAAAATGATATAGTGACTACTATGATCAGTTATGGATAATGATTCAACAAGGTTATTAGGATCAGTTCTACCCTCAACAATGACTACTATGGTAAGGAAGTTTTTTGCATAAATGTTGCAATTTTGCAATACTGTAGTAGCATCATTGCAAAGATAAAATTCACTATGTCGCACGCACGTACACGTACACATGCACGTACACACGCACACACACAATTGCCTGTAGAATTGTTTTCCCGTATGGATACATAATATGTCTTGATAACTCTCAAAATCGCATTTGTAAAATACTGAGCGATCTGAGGCGGAAAACAATGTCACTGCTTGTTGATTTGCTGCTCCTGATATATTCCTAAATGTGATGTCTCGAGCAATAAATCCATCGCTCTTAGAAGTTGAAGAAAAGAAGATGATGAAATTTAGTTATTTTTTATTCTTCTTAAGAAAAAAAATAATAACTATCCAAAATAATAATTACATCAATTTAGTTGATAGAAACATAATTAAAAAACACATGCTTACCAAAAGTGGTGGTTGTATCGTAGGTTTGGAAGCCTCCTACATAACTTTGGTTATTTGTGATTACGACGATTTTTCCAATACGGTCTCCCACAAGCATTATTAGTTGATTTTACCTCAACTATTTCATCGTACACTCCCCTTAATGTATATCACATACCTTCTACTGTTACTCTTTGGACTAGGGTCAAAAGTTGCTTTCACACTTGTGAAGTTTTTGAAACCATCTTTGGCTACAATCACATTAGCTTTAGAAGATACTAAATATGATTGTAGCAACAAATATTTGTCATCTGACTTCACCCATGTTGGTCAATTCACAAGGTTCAAGGGTTTGGCTAGAGCAAGAAATACAAAAAAATGAAAACAAAATCAGTAGAAAGGAATAGGATGCCATGATAACCTTAATAATGTCAACTTGTGAAGAAGTATGAGTATAAGGGTTTTGTGTAGGAAGAAGTATTTTGGCCAACGTATATATAGTTTGTACAGTTTCAAACACATTGCATTCTGAAATGATTCTCTCATAGAATGCAAATTTTGTTCATTAGTATCTTAAGTAAATAATGTATAGACATTGCACACTGGTATTCAAAATATATAATAATATTCAAAAACAAGTTTTACGGAATAAAAAATATATAAACATATTTCTTTAAGAGTTCAGACTAGAAAAAAAATACCATTTATATTGCTATAACAACAACTTTAAAGGTAACCCTTTATCAAACATACTAACCACTCATACCTTCCCCTCAATCCCACAACTTTAACTATGGACTTCTCATCCTTCCAAAGTGCCTCTAAACCTGCACTTCATTTGCTCCCACCAAAATGGTGATCATCGCAAAAGAACACGACACAATATCACAAAGTGCCTCTGGATAGTGTTGGAGTCAGGACCAGTGTTTGCATATTCTACATAGAACAAAGTGTCATCAAACTCAGGCTTACCTTCCCAATCCATCCAACTAGTAGGACTGATGAAACTATAGGAAGGTTTTCATGAACATTGTTCTTGAGTACTTTTTCCAGGGTCTACCAAGGTATGCTTTCACGAAACTAGGGTTGCAACCTGGAGCACTAGTGACCTCTGAGTTGTGGATGATGATTTCACTACGGTTCTCAGGATCAGTTCTACCATGAGTAGTGACTACTATGGTCAGGGAGTTTCTTGCATAAATGTTGCAATTTGGCAATACTGCAACAACATCATTGCAAAGATAAAATTCATTGTGCCATACGTACGCACGCACGTACGCACACACGTAGGCATGTGCGCATGCACACGCACACACACACACACGTACACACACAATTCTCTATAGAATTGCTTTCCCATATGAATACATAATGTGTCTTGATAACCCTAAAAATCACATTTGTAAAATACTAAGTGATCTGCGGTAGTGGAAAGCAATGCCACTGCTTATTGATTTATTGCTCCTGCAATATTTCTATATGTGATGTCTCGAGCAATAGATCCATCACCCTTAGAATGAGATTTTTGAAATAAAATTTTCAGGATACATCAATTGCATTTTAGAATAAGCTTTTGGAAATAAAATTTTGAAATAAACTTTTCAAAATGTTTTGAAATAAATTTCTCAAAAACATTCTCACATGAAATAGGTTTTGGAAAAACCTTTTCGGGACAAACTTTTTTCCACATTCTCTCTTTTCTTTGCAACTTACTCCCCCTAATTTCTTCTTCTGCAGCAACAAAAGTGAAAGAGACTATGAAAACATAATGAATTTATTTGACTCTTTAATAAATTTATTTAACAAATTTAACTAAAATAATATATCTTACATAAACATGGAAAATAAGGAAAGAAAAGTTACATGAAATAACAATTATATTGATTCTACATTAAAAACTTGGAACATATTTAAGCTTGACAAATACTAATTCATAAGCAATAACAACAATTTAAATATAAGAAACACTTTTTATTTAATTTAAAGTCTAGAGTTGAAAGGAAGACCAATATTATGTATCCATGAATTATTATCAATACAATTTTCAACAGTAAAAGACTAACCCTTCCAGTTGACTCTAGGGATAGTGTTGGAGTCAGGACCAATGTTTGCATATTCTACCATGAGCAATGACTATTATGGTAAGAGAGTTTCTTGCATAAATGTTGTAATAATGCAGCAACATCATTGCAAAGATAAAATCCATTGTGTCGTACGTACGCACGTATGCACGCACGTGTGTACGCACGCACACAATTCTCTATAGAATTGCTTCCCCGTATGAATACATAATGTGTCTTGATAATCCTAAAAACCACATTTGTAAAATACTGAGTTTCTTGATCTAAGGTGGAAAGCAATTCAACTGCTTATTGGTTTGCTACTGCTGCAATATTCCTATATATGATGTCTCGAGCAATAGATTCATCACCCTTAGAAGCTGAAAAAAGAAGAAGAAGAAATTTAGTTACTTTTTTCTTTTTTCATATACAAATAGATAAATAATAATAACAATTCAAAATACTAATTAAATCAATTTATTTTATAGAAACAAAATTAAAAAACATATGCTTACCAAAAGTGCTTGTATCATAAGTTTGGAAGCCTCCTACATAACTTCAGTTACCTATGATTATGATTTTTCCAATACCGTCTCCCACAAACATTATATTGGATGATTTTATCTCAACTATTTCATCGTATACTCCACCCTTAATGCATATAACATACCTCATATTGTTACTCTTTTGGAGCAGAGTCAACAACTGCTTTCACACTTGTGAAGTTTCCATAACCATCTTTGACTACAATCACATTAGCTTTAGAAGATACTAAATATGATTGCAGCAACACATGTTTTTTCACCTGACTTCACGCATGTAGGGTTGGTCAATTCACGAGGTTCAAGGATTTGGTTAGAGCACGAAATAGAAAAAAAATGAAAACAAAATAAGTAGAAGGGAATAGGATGCCATGATTACCTTAATAATGTCAATTTGTGAATAAGTACGAGTACAAGGGTTTTGTGTAGGAAGAAGTGTTTTGGCCAATGTATATATAGCCTAACTCCTCATTAGTTTGTATAGTTTCAAACACATTGCATTCTTAAATGATTCTCCCATATAATGCAAATTTTGTTCACTAGTATCTTAAGTAAATAATGTATAGTAATGTGACATTGCACACTAGTATCCATTGTAATGTGGAATTCTTATAAGATTCTACAACTTTTGCATTTGAGATGATTTTGAGATATTATTCGAGTTTTGTGTTTAAACATATCATGAAAGCTATGCAGTCAACAATAACATTTTGAAGGAGGTTAATATATACACAAACAAAGAAAGGAAAAGACAACACAATATACTTGAACAAAACTTTCATATTTAAAAAGTGAACTATATTTTAAATATTTTGATTTAAATCATGTCTTTACTAGAAGAGGGAAAAGACATGTCCAGAAAAATTATCTGATATGTAATGTTGTTTAATGTTTTGGACGCATTTAAGACTCTATATCCTATCTTTTATTCCTCGTTAATACAAATAACATTCAATTTTAATGTTTGTGCTTTGTAAGCATGTTATAATATTTTTGGTTTCTTAAAAGAAGAATGGGTGTTGAACCTTCCTAATTAATTAGCCATAAGCAACAAGGGGAAATAGTACCTTTAAAAGTAAATATTTACCTATAGCAACAAAAGCTATATTTACTGTCATTAAACTTTCATTTAATTCATCACTTTTATAAAGTTATAATTTCATCATTGATTGTTTGGATATTCAATTTATCTATGTTCCTATTATGACTTCATTCAACTACATTGCATCAACATATATACTAGTGAACTTGGAGTTGTGGATGATGATTTCACTGGGGTTCTTAGGATTAGTTCTACCTTAAGCAGTGACTACTATGATAAGGGAGTTTCTTGCATAAATGTTGCAAATTCGCAATACTGCACAACATCATTGCAAAGATAAAAGTCATTGTGTCGTACGTATGCACGCACGTAAGTATGCACACGTACGCACGCACGCATATGCATACGCATGTATGCACGCATGTGCATACGCATGTACGCACGCACGCACATAATTCTCTATAGAATTGCTTCTCTGTATGAATACATAATGTGTCTTGATAACCCTAAAAACTGCATTTGTAAAATACTGAGTGATCTGAGGTGAAAAGCAATGCCACTGCTTATTGATTTGCTATTTGCTACTCCTGTAATATTCCTATATGTGATGTCTCGAGCAATTGATCCATCACCCTTAGAAGCTGAAAAAAAGAAGAAGAATAAGAAAAAAATTAGTTATTTTTTCTTTTTTCATATACAAATAGATAAATAATAATAATTATCCAAAATACTAATTAAATCAATTTAGTTTATAGAAACATAATTAAAAAACATATGCTTACCAAAAGTGGTTGTATTGTAGGTTTGGAAGCCTCCTACATAACTTCAATTACCTATGATTATGATTTTTCCAATACCATCTCCCACAAACATTAAATTGGTTGATTTATCTCAACTATTTCATTGTACACTCCACCCTTAATGCATATCACATACCTCCTATTGTTACTCTTTGGAGTAGAGTCAACAACTTCTCTCACACTTGTGAAGTTTCCATAACCATCTTTGACTACAATCAAATTAGCTTTAGAAGATACTAAATATGATCACAAAAACAAATGTTTTTTCACCTGACTTCACGCATGTAGGGTTGGTCAATTCACAAGGTTCGAGGATTTGGTTAGAGCACGAAATACAAAAAAAATGGAAACAAAATAAGTAGAAGGGAATAGGATGATATGATAACCTTAATAATGTCAATTTGTGAATAAGTACGAGTATAAGGGTTTTGTGTAGGAAGAAGTGTTTTGGCCAATGTATATATAGCCTAACTCATCATTAGTTTGTATAGTTTCAAACGCATTGCATTCTCAAATGATTCTCCCTTAGAATGCAAATTTTGTTCACTAGTATCTTAAGTAAATAATAATGTATAGTATGTAGTTGGAGAAAGTTGTGATTCTAATTATTAGAACCAATACCAGAGATATTATGTGAATATAATATTATTCCAATATCCCTAATATTTTGTCCGTGTGTGTGCAGCCATCATTATCAATTATTTCATGTATTATTTATTGTATTCAATAATGACTTTATTACAGAAATTATGATTGTACTGTATTGTGTTTATATAAACACAACATCCATCTGCAATACAAATGTACAGATTTGCACGACAATATTCCTCCATTTTATCTTTCTAATGTGACATTGCACACTAGTATCTATAGTAATGTGGAATTCTTACAAGACTCTACAACTTTTGTATTTGAGATGATTTTGAAATATTATTCGAGTTTTGTGTTTAAACATATCATGAAAGCTCTGAAATCAACAATAAAATTTTGAAGGAGTTGAATATATACACAAACAAAGAAAGGAAAAGACAACACAATATACTTGAACAAAAATTTCATATTTAAAAAGTGAACTATATTTTAAATATTTTGATCTAAATCATGTCTTTACCAGAAAACGGAAAAGACATGTTCACAAAAATTATCTAATATGTAATGTTGTTTTGCAAAATAATATTTAGAACGCATCTAAAACTCTATATCCTATCTTTTATTCCTCGCCAATACAATTAAAATTCAAATTTAATGTTTGTGCTTTGTAAGCATGTTATATAATATTTTTGGTTTCTTAAAAGAGGAATGGACGTTGAACCTTCCTAATTAATTAGCCATAAGTAATAAGGGCGAAATAGTACCTTTAAAAGTTAATATTATCTATAACAACAAAAGCTATATTTAGTTGTCATCAAACTTTTATTTAATTCATCACTTTTATAAAGTTATAATTTCATTATTGATTGGATATTCAATTTATCTATGTTCCTATTATGACTTCATTCAACTACATTGCATCAACATATCTATCTATTATAGGGGAAGTATTATTAACTGAGACCTTGATTTAGGTATCATGATTTTATCTTTTGAAAGATCGGTAAATAACTGAGTGAGTACAACAAATATTTATATATTTCATTTTTAATATAATAAAAAAATTATAATGGTTTACCTTTAATTGTTAATTACTAATTATGTTTGTTTTATTTGAATTCAGTTAATAATTAATTTAATTGCCGTGTTAGTATTTAATAGTAATTATTTGTGTTTATCAAAGAGATTATTAATGGTAGTATATTATTAATTTGAATAAAAATTTAACCTTGTAAAACAAAAAGTAAAGAGAGGTAAAAAATTTATTTTAAAGTTAACTACACATTAATATCAAATTTTCCTTATAACTACATGTTATAATTACTAAAAAAACAAACTCTCATAATTACTAAAGATTCTCGTATTCAATTATTATTTTTAAGTTTTTTAGTATAAATAAATTAAATAAAATTGTATTATACTGGATAGAGATTTGTTCCCTTCTAAATTTAATAAATGTCTAGTTTAGAGTTACAACTACACTAAGTTATATCATCATAGTGTGCATCTTTCTAAACATATTTAAATTATTATTACTTAAACTAAACTATTATCATCACAGTGTGCATCCTATATAGCCTCTAATCATTCTAGTTTTCTCGTCTCATGTTTTTTTTTTTTTTTTTTTCATCTCAAGATCCTTACTCTTTAATACATTTATAATATTACATTTAATTGTTATAAATAGTATTAATGATTACATTAATGTCATAATAATGTGACTAGTGAATATATTTAAATATCATTAATTATGATATTATTATAATTAAATTTTAAACATTCAGAGAATAAACAAAAAACTTAAATAACTATTACAAATATATTAATAATTTATTATTAAAAGATTAAATATACTAATTATCTAATTAATCTCAATTGTGATATTACGTCGATAAATGAGATCAATATCCTCCATTGAATATGTAAAATTTCATTAAAAAAGAAGTTATTTAACTTGCTCTTTGAGTAAGCATATTCTTACTCCGTAATACATTTATAATATTATATTTAGGTTAAAATATCTTTTTATCTCAATTTTCGTCAAGTTTGATTAAATAAGTCTTAATTTTGGTGTTGTGTTCAAATAGGTCTCAATTTTCGTCAATTTTGTTCATTTGGTTCTTTTTTGCTAACACTGTTTATATTATATAAAAATGTTTAATAAAAAATGTGAATTTTAATATAAAAATTAAATTTGGTTTCTATTTGGAAAGATACCAAATTGGTTCATGTTAACAAAAATTGGGATTAAATTGAACAAAAATAACAAATATAGGGACCAAATTGAATATATAACATTGACTGACACGTACCATGTTATTGGGTTGACACATGGACATTAATTTTTTTTTTAAATTACAAAAATTTAAATTTTTTTTAAAAAATAGAAAATTAAAAAAAATTCAGAAAAACCATAAAGTGATACGTGACAATCATTGTTCACAGTCGTGAATGATTTAAATGATGTTAGCAAAAAAGGACCCAATTGAACAAATTTGATGAAAATTGGAATCTATTTGAACACAAAACCAAAAATTAGGACTTATTTGACAATTGGGACAAAAAAGGCATTTTAACCTTATATTTGATTGTTATAAATAAATTAATGATAACATTAATGTGATAAGTGAATATATTTAAATATATGTAATTTAAAAAAAAAATTAATGTCCATGTGTCAACCCAATAACATGGTACGTGTCAGTCAATGTTATATATTCAATTTGGTCTCTATATTTGTTATTTTTGTTCAATTTAATCCCAATTTTTGTTAACATGAACCAATTTGGTGTCTTTCCAAATAGAAACCAAATTTAATTTTTATATTAAAATTCACATTTTTTATTAAACATTTTTATATAATATAAACAGTATTAGCAAAAAAGAACCAAATGAACAAAATTGACGAAAATTGGAATCTATTTGAACACAAAACCAAAAATTAGGACTTATTTAACAAATTGGGACAAAAAAGGCATTTTAACCTTATATTTGATTGTTATAAATAAATTAATGATAACATTAATGTGATAAGTGAATATATTTAAATATATGTAATTATGATATTATTATAATTAAATTTTAAACAATCTGAATTAACAAAAACTTAAATAAATATTAAATATACATTAATAAAAAGAAAGAAAATATTTTTCAAAAAATATATTAATAATTCATTATTAAATATATCAAATACACTAATTATCTAATTATAGTCAATTTAAACTAAAATAGAAGCAAAAGATTAAAACGTATTAATAATTATGTGATAAAAAATTAAATACACTCACAAGTTAATTTTTTGACTAAAATGGATCCCTACTCAATCCCTACATATATTATGTGATGTATAGATTAAATTGTATCCCATTTCTCACAAACACACTGAAACATAAGAAAGAAAAAAAAATGACAATGAAATTTGTTTCGAAGGTACCATTGATTTTCATTGTATTTTTCTTTTTGTTCCAAAGCTCAAATAGTTCCAATCTTATCTCTGAATCTTGCAAAGAAATCTTGAAGAAAGACCCAACTTTGAAGTACGATTTATGTGTTACAATCCTTGAAGAAGCTTCTTCTAAGTTGCAACCACCACCCAACAACCTACGAGATCTTGCGGGTCTTTCGATTCAACTTTGTAAGTCCAACGCAACGAACGTGCTTTCCATCATTTCAAAGTTCTTGAAAGACAAAAGTTTTGATCAAAACGTGAAGCAGTGCTTACAAGATTGTTCTCGTTTTTACTCGGCTTCCCTTAAAAATATAGACATTGCTATGGTTGCTTTCAAGTCCAAGGATTTCTCCAAAGCGAGTATAAACTTGGGTGCTTCCACATATACCCCTCTTGCATGTGAACATACATGCACGAAACAGAAAGGTGAAACATCTCCTTTAACACGGGAAAACCAAGTCTTCTCTGATCTTAGTGTAATGTCTCTGTATTTCGTTGAGGCTTCTTCAACGTCGTAAAGCTTAAAGAATGTCATATATATATATACAATAATAATACACTCCTGTTATAACTGAAGAAGGTTATAAAAGTGAGTGTCATGTTTTTTTTAGCTCTTCTTCTTTTTCTTTGGTATAACATACAATGTAGCACCTCCATTCATTATTCATGTAAAATCCTATAAAATAATAGCAATTAGAAAAAATATAAATGAGATTAAAAAGATATTTTAAGATCCTAGAAAATAATATCAATTAGAAAAAATATAAATGAGATTAAATAGATATTTTAAGTAAAAGATATATTACAAGAAAACTATTAAATAGTCACCAATTTGATGACAAATGTTTAGAGATTAATTTAGAAATCAATTTCCTAATTAGATATGTAAAAGATACATTACAAGAAACCTATCAAATAGTTATTAATTTTATGACCAAAAAATGTGTTTAGAGACTAATTTAAAAACCAATATCCTAATTAGAGACTAATTTAGATATCAGTTTCTTTGGTAACTAAATCCTAGGTAATTGATGTTAGTGGTCAATTTAGACATCAATTCATAATATAACTATTTTAATTACCAAGTTAGAGACCAATTATGATTTTTTGAAACTATTTTAGTTACCAATAATTTGTAGTTTATAGATTGATATTTAAATTGGTTATCATAGTGGCTAATTATTTTTTACTAGAAAAATTATTAATCAAAGATTTTTTTTAGTGATAAAAGTGTTTAGTAATTATTTAATTAAAAAGATATTAGATATTATGAGTTATCCTTAAATATTATTAGATATTAATAAGTAATAATTAATTATTTTAAAAAGAATCATTTAAAAAGTTATTATAAGATATAATCACTACTAAAAAATCTTATATTATATGAGATTTTTCTTACAAATTTGTTAAAAAAAATTGCACGAAAATACTTTTTTCTGCCATTTTTTCTAAGAATCTTAATTTGTAGGTAATTCCTTTGTGAGTAATTATTTCCTACAAGATTATAAAATTTGCAAGTATTTCTTACAAAATTTGTTGCGAAAAGTATTTTATACAAAATATTTTACAAAAAAATTGGTAGCAATTTATTGCAAAAAATTTTCACAACAAAATTTGTAAGTATTTCCTACCAAAAAATATTCAAAACAAAATTGGTAGGAAATATAAATTTTTTTAGTAGTGAATGATTTATTATTATTTTTATTTTATTTTATTTTATTTCCAAGATTATGGTAAGAGATATAAAGGTTTATTAACTTAAAATATTTATTTTATTTAAAATATTTCAAAGAAATAAAACATCAATGAATAATTATTAAAAATATATTAAATAGATTTTATGAAAGATATATAAAATGATTATTAGAATATAAGTGGATTATATACGATGGTTATTCCTAAAACGGATTTATTAAAAAGATATAAGATGTATTATGTGGTTATATACAATAATTTAAAAGAGATTATCTTTTAAAAAGTTATCAATGGAGATATTTGGAATATAGTTATTATAGAAATTGTCATTACACAAAATATTTGGCACTTAAAAGAAAAATTTTGTAGAAAATAAAGTGAATATTGATGTGCAATATCAACATTTTTATATATTTCTTGAGAGATAAAAAGTTTGACGTGTAATATCAACATTTTTATATATTTCTTGAGGGATACAAATTTTGATGATACGAGTAAAATTCTCCTTAAGAATATAATTATCAAGAAAATACTTTTAAATGTGGTGACTCATCATTTAATAAACTTCTAATTTCCAGTAATCAAATAAAAATTTCTTTCAAATATTCAACATTAACTCTATGAGAGAAATAACTTAAGCCATTAATGATCATTAAGACTAAAATAGGATTTAACAATAGCAAATTCAATTATTGTATCTGCAGTAAAAGACAAAATTTAGCTATATTAAAACCTGATGAAAAAAGAGATTTAATAATAGTAAATTTAGTTATGAAGACATTTAATGTTATTTCTGTAGTAAAGGAAAAATTGAATTGAATCAAAACTTGATAAAAGACAGAACGTCCAATAAAAGAAAAAGTTGGGTTTATCGATGTAAAAAAATAATTCTCCACCATCCTTCTTGACGAAAACCTTAAAGGGGTGTGCAGGGAGAAATAGCCCAACGGAATGGGTTGAATAGTGTTTCCATTGTCCAAATAACCGAGGGTGTGAATAACAAAATACAAGAATTTATGAGATGTATTAAGAAATTTATAGAAGTGTAAGATCGTCCTTAATTAGATCAATGCAACTTCTAAATAATTCGTGTTTAATTATTTTTATATTCCTTAACTGAAAATTAGATAATCCTTAATGTTAATGTTTATTATTTCTGAGAAACAAATTTCATGTTTGCTTTTGACTTAAATATGTAAGTAAATATTATAAAGTGTGTGCAGACAGTGAGAGAAGTGTTAGCCAAATCTTCAATTCCGTTCTGACACTGGTCACCAGATTAATTATTTATCAACATTAAATTATATATATATATATATATATATATATATATATATATATAAAATTTCATAATAATATTTGAATTGTTTACATCGTTTGACACATTTTTACTTTATTGTTAACTCAAATATTATCATAAATGCATTTAAAATGTCAAATAAACTTAATAAAATTTGGTAAAAAAGACTAAATTCATGCATTTCTAAAGATAAAGGACTAAATTAGTATAAAATTTCGAAGAGGGACTAATCCCTAAAATTCACTTAAACTTGAGATATCAAAAATATATTTAACTATATATATATATAATTATTTATCAACAAGAAATATATGCTCAAGATGGGAATTAAAATTTGCAAATTCCACTATTGTATCTGCAGTAATAGACAAAACTAGCTAAATTAAAATCTGATAAGAGAAGAGATTTAATAATAGTAAATTTAATTATGAAGAGATTTAATATTATCTTTGTAGTAGAAGAAAAAATTCAATTAAATTAAAACTGCATAAAAGAACGTCATATTCAACAAAAATATATGCACATCGGTTAAGTCTTCCTAACGAGGAGGTGAGGAGTTTTTGGAATGAGAATTTTTGGATTGGGGCCATTTTTTCTTTACCCCATAATTTCAACTTACACTTTAATATTTTTCTTTTTGTATTTTAGAATGTATAATTTAAAATATGATTTTTTGTATTTCATTATATATTCCAAAATATAAAATAAAAAATGCCTATAATCTAGAATCTAAATATATTTCGAGTTATACATTTTAAAATATAATATAAAAGAAATAATATATATTCTAAAATATAAAATTTACAATTGGAATGACACAATCTAATATACAATAAATTATGGGATGTAGAAAGAAATTTATAAAAGTGTAAGAAATATCTGCCATATAATAATAGTAATTTCATTATTTGTTTGGTCCAATGAATATATATTAAGATGAATAGGTTAAATTATATTAGTCAAACTGAAATGACAAAGGTTGGAGTTGGACCACTTTGTTAAGTTAAAAAAACTTACAAACTTTTATAAAGGGTTTTTCTTCTTGCACTCCAATTTTTTTTTCTGCACCTCCAAGTCTGACTGTGAAGACCATTATGCCCTTAATAAAATATATATATATAAACTAAATATGTTCGTAGCCGACATCCCAAAGAATGAAAGTCTGGATCCTATAATTTAATAAAATAAACTTTGTGAGATATTACAACCATGATGAAATACTATAATCTAAGAAGATAAAGATTAGAGATGGGTATAGTATGGGATAGTGAAACCTATTTTTGTATCGCCTCGTTGTCATTCCTAATAAAAATCAACTTTGATCAGGAACCTTTTGATTTCTTCAACTATTCTCTACACGTTCTTCAGAGACCTCACGAGCAATTTGCAATGCCTTATGGGTCCTATCCCATGCCACAATGCCCTTACTGACATCCAGACAATCATGATTATGTAAATAAAATTACTCACTCGTAGACTGCTAAATGACTATGTTCTTTTGGGTACCTGTACATCATCTAGGATGTCATGGCGACGTCAGGTACATGTAAACCAGTGCAGCGACTCCCATTCATATTCACCACATGTTGTAAGATCTTTGAACAACAATAGGTACGAGACACTGATGTATGTTGTACTCTTGTCCGCAAAAATTGTGCATCCAATAAGATCCAACAAGTAAGCTCGTGTAGAATACCCTTAACAACTCAATCAATGGTGTCACAACACCAACAAATCTGGAGGGACATTAGGACAAAATTGTTCCATTATAAGTAGATGAAGAAGCATGAACACATGATCTTAATAACTACTAAGTAAGGAGGTAAATATGTACCTCGAGGATATTCAAGTCTTTCTTGGTGTTCCTAATACACTTCTCCAATAGCTTATGGCTTGTTAACAAGGGCTCGTCAATAAAAGGGTCGCCAACCAAGAACAACAACAAAAATACAAAAAAAAAATTAAAATAGCTCAAACTAGATTTCGCAAACCGATACACTCGCATCTTGAAAGCATGTAACACCGATTTCTGAAAGCTATTAAGATTAGTTTCTAAAAACCGGTAACTATAAACCAAAAGGGTTACAATCAAATTATAAAAAAATTGGGGGTGCAAGAAAAAAATTTGGGGATACAAGAAGAAAAACCCAATTAAAATCAGATAAGATCCATTGAAAGCCCAACTCATCAATATGTTATAAATAAATAAATAATACTTTTACTCGGTCCAACAAGAATGAGGTTCAAAAAAAACTTTTTTCTTCCACTCAATTTTTCAAACACAAAATCTTTCAACTCATGGTTTTTTCTCCCTTTCTTATAGAATTTTCAATTTTTTACTACCATTTATTGCCTTACCACCTCAGTTGCCCCATTCCACAGTCAGACACCACCATTTGTAGTTAATATTTAATATTTGTGTTTAATTTGCATACTATTGTAATATATATTTTTTTTATATTATATGTTTATATATATATATATATATATATATATATATATATATATATATGTATTATTGGTTTTAGTTTTAATATTAGAAAATAAATTAAAGAAAAAATAATTAAAAATTTACAATTATTTTTTCAAATTAAATGAACTGCTCTATGTAAGCTATCAATCATTATGAATTAGTTTCCTTCTGTTAAAGTTCATAGATGAGTGGATGAGATTACATTAAACTATGTAAACAATCTCCGTATCAATCCTGAAATGCAAAAGAAAAGCCGATATTTCCAAAATTTACTTTCGATTAGTTTTCAATCTCAGAAAACTAAAAATAATATTACTTTATTACTTGTGTATAATATGAGGATCTAATAAACTTTAAAATAAATCCGTAAAACATAGATCTTTATTTTATATATATATATATATATATATATATAAAAGGATGTGGGAAAGGATTTGATAGGTTAAACTCATTTACTATCGGATCATAAGTACTTATTTAATAACAACAAATTTCCTCCGCATGCGAGAACAACAAACGTCAGAGCAACAGAGGCAAACTCAGCAAGAAATGGTCAAAACCAAGAAGAAACAATGAATGATAAAACATGAAGCCGTAAGGTTTCACATGCTCACGTCGCTACTCCAGGCCGTACCCAATTTATCCATTTCCATAAGTCTGAAGGTGGTTGGACATTGTTGCTGATTAACAGATGTATTTAAGGATAAGATGCTTTAGAATGAATTCTGTGATCACAATCTACGCTTTACCTTCATCATTTTCTTTGTCATGATTTTCTTTTTTTTTCACACTCATATAGTTTAATTCTAAATTTTGAAGAGATTAAAATAATATATTTTCTTTTAATTCGTGTATTAATTGCGATAAATATTTGAATGAATGATTTTTGAAAGGAAAATTTAAGAATAAAAATAATTATTTAAAATAAAGTTTAAAAATAAAAATAATTTATCAATGTAAAGATGAGAGATGTAATTATTTAAAAGAAAAGTTTATGATAATTAAGTCATAATTAAAAAAATTGTGATGAAAAACTATGGTATATAATTTTTCGTTTAATGTTTGTAACATAATGAATATATAAAAAACGAATGAGATGAAAAAACAAAATTATTTTCAACAATAGAGAAATATGATGAGAAATAAGAAAAGAAAACATGTGTTGTGTCTAACTCCTTATTTTCTTTTACAAACAAAAGAAACATAGTTACTTTTAATTTTTAATAATGAAAAAATATATATGAGAAATAAAAATAAAAAGTATGAGTTTGTGTTTAACTTCCTATTTTTCTTCATAAATAAAAAAAGTATGAGTTTCATAAACAAAAGAAACATGAGTTTGTGTCTAATTTTTTATTTTTCATCATAAACAAAAGACAAGAAAACATGTGAGAGTTAAAATATGTGAGAAACAAAAAAAACTCAATAAAACTGTTTATTTTTTATTGCATTTAATTTTATATTTTATTATTTATTAACATTAAATTTTATATTTTATAAAAGAAAAAATATCTATCTAATTTAATTTTCACTAATATAATATATACTAGTAATTTTAAAATTTTTAAAAAATTTAGGAGGGTCATGGCCTACACCAATTTATTTATTTTACAAGACTTACTGTAACCCATCAAAAGAAAGTAAGCTGAGAAGGGTTATGTTTCCATGATCATACGTTTATATTGAACAAGAGACAATTTTGTTAAGATTTTTTTTTTTTATTTCAATTTTGAATGAAAGACAATAATAGATTGTGAGTGTATGAGATGAGACATGGAAGGTTATAAATGTGTAGAAGTATATGGTATGCAGTTAAGTTAAAGTGGGAGGGAAAAAGAAGAAAAGAAAGATAGGTAGAGGTAGAGATAAAGGAAGTGAGATGTACATCTACTTAAAGTATTGACATGGTAATAGATTACATGGATTATGTAATCGATTACAGAATACAGAGCATATCATAATTTTTCTAATCGATTACGTTCCCAATCGCTTACACCCTTTCTTAATCCATTACAATAAAAATCGTCTAATCTACCACACACTGACATGAGAAAATCTTTTATGGGGACATGATTTTTTTTTAATGAAATTGTGTGGGCGACACGATTTGCCTAATTTTGATGTTTTTTTTTTAAATTTGTTCAATTTCAAAATTCTTTTAAAATTTGCTTATTAATGTAAGTATGCATACAGATTTGCCTATATTACAGAGAGAGAGGGACAAGATATGAGAATGATTAGAAGATGATGTTGGTATTGTTTCTTTTAAGAGATTGAGAGGTAATTTTAAAATGGATTAGAAAGTGGTAGTTTGTGAAAGTTTATTGATGTGACATATAACAAAAAACTTAATAAAAAAAGTTAAATTATCAAAATGTCCTTGTTATTACACGTAATATAAAGTTATATATAAATAATTTAAAATTATTTTTATAAATTTGATTGGATGATTGAAAATATAAAAAAAATTATTTATAAGAAAATAAATAATACAATATATTTTGTATGAAAATAAATTTAATATATAAGGTGAAAAATAATTTATTTATATGAAAACTTCTTTTTTCTTTTTATAGTAATTTTAGAAGTAATAATTATAACCATAATAAATTATTATTACCGCTAACATAGACTTAAAAAAGTGAATTGAATCCACGTGTTGGTTTTAACTACTAAATCACATGCAAAAAAATTAAATAATGGAGAAATAATTTGATAAATTCAACAATGTCATCCTCTAATTTCACCATAGACAATGAAATTAAATTTTCACTAAATTTTCTTAATCATTTTCTCCCATCACCTCATATCACATCCAAAACAAGATGTTATTGACTTCCTAATCATATAGCTTCCCATTCTTTGAACAATACATTCACCAACAATGTTTGAGTCCTGATTTTATTAGTCTCCATGGTCGTCAAAGATGACATCATGTAAGGTAGAACTATAGGGATTAGTACACAGTACATTGTAAGCATGATTGAATAAAAAAATTTATGTTCCTGAAAATATGATTCTATTTGTTTTTATTTCTAGCAATATTTTTTGTTATTTTTAGATCCCTATTCTTAGTGTTACTTTTTATTTATTACCATTAATTATAGTTAGTTTAGCCACAAAAACCTACAAAAAATAATAATCAAAAGAATAAGGTAATAAAGAATAAAATTAAGATAGGTTAGTTTTAGGTGCTCAACTTCTTTCAGTATAGTATTTATGGTTTTATATAATATAACAATTAATAATAACAATGCACTTCTTCCACAACCGCTTTTTTGTTTTCGATGAAGCCAAAATGAAATCAGATACCACCTCAGTTGCCCCATTCCATCCTCAGACACCATTTATAATTAATATTTAATATTTGTGTTTAATATGCATATTGTTGTAATATTTATAATTATTATTTAAATGACTTTATATATATATATATATATATATATATATAATTGGTTTTATTTTTAATATTAGAAAATAAATTAAAGAAAAATATAATTAAAAATTTACAATTCTTTTTTCAAATAAAATAAACGGTTTATTTAAGCTAACGATTGTCTGGATTAGTTTCGTTTCCTTCTTTTTAATATTCATGTATCAGCGGATGAGATTAGATTAAAGCATGTAAACCATATTGAACTATCTTGAATCAGACCGAATAAAAGATAACATGGCTAAATTTTTTATTTATTTAAGATTGAGTTCAATTCTTACTTTGTAAATAGTTAACCTTGGAATGAGGAATTCTAAGTCTCCAAAACCTTGTAAAATAAAAACAAAAATAATCCAATTTCTTAATTATGCAATATCTTAACATACATTATTTTCACCATTATTTAGGCAGTGGGTGATATCACAATAAATAGCCTAAGGTCGAAGAACATGGTGTGTTCCAAAACCCAACCAATACAAGTCAAATACATTTTTCTAAAAATAGAAAAAAAGAAAAAACTCCTCTGCATCAATCACTCTTTCCCCTTTTCCTTTGTTCCAAATTCTGGGGTCAACTTTGTTCCTCCCTACCACTCCACAACAACATGTAACAATCACAAGCTGAACCTAATTTACAAGCCAAGAGAGAAAGGAAAGCCCGTGGAGTCCAACCAGCTAGAGCCTCCAATGAAGCTTCCAGGGGTAAAAGCCCGGGCTTCGGCAGCATCAGTGATAACTTTGAACCCTTTCCAAGACACCCTATTAGAGGTTCCAGCACCAGGCCCGGTGTTCTGATATTCCCTATAGACCAAAGTGCTCAATGCAAAGTTACCACTCCACTCATGCCACCCAACAGGGTCAATCACATCACTGATACTACTCTGCATGAACACAGTTCTTGAATACTCCTTCCAGGGTCTCCCAAGATAGGTCTTGAAACTCTTCTTCACAGACTCCAAATCCGAAGTTGCACCGATCCTACACTTCTGGATCACAATGCCAGTGTTCTGGTTAGGGTCTACCCTTCCCTGGGCCGTCACCATGTTCTTCTGGCCCGAATCAGGACGCCTGGCGTGGATGTCACAGTCTTGGAACACCACTGCAGAGTTACCGAAGATGAAATCCACCGTCCCTGCAACCAGACACTTCACAAAGAATTGACGGTTGTTGTGGACGTAAAGAGTGTCTTGGTATGCTAAGATGTCACAGTTGTAAAATGCTGAGAGGTCCCCTCCTACTCTTAGAGCCACTGCTTGGTGCTTTGAGGGCCCTGCTGTGTTTTGGAATGTTATGTCCCTGGCGAGAAAATTTTCACCCACCACAGCTGCAACACCGAAACAGACAAAAGTGACTTCAAAATTGACTACACCAGATGAACCAAACACGGGACAAGAGTGAAAAGCCATGCATAGATCTAACCATTTTTTACTTTCTAGACCCTAGGGTTGCGTGTGAGGTGTGTGTATTCACCTTTCTTTATATATTTTCAAACCTCAATTTGAATTTCCTTGATTGGTGTCTACTTCTGATCTATCACCAACTTATTTTAACGGTGAATTTGAAGAATTTGGATTCTATCTTGAATTTTGTTATGTTGTTACTCTGTATCTTCGTAATATATTAATTATCACTAATTTTGATATTTTAAAATATATTAAAAAAATATTTAAAATATCAATATAGTATATTTTTAATGTTTAATAGAGGACAACACAAAAATAATCAGAAAATCTAAACTCGAATTTGAAGTGTGAAACAAGAGGAATGCTCATTTTGTTTCTTCAAACAAGAGGCACCATAAATAGACTATATGATTGAATAGTTCAGAAGCAATGTTGTGATCCAAGTGTTATTAAACGGAAACCATATTGTAAGTACAAAACTGAGACTTGAAATTGTATGCTTCTCTTGAGGCATGTGGGAACAAATTACAGCTCAGAGGTACAACAACTATATATATATAATAGACTTAGGGAAATATTATTAAATTAGGCTAAGATGAGGTATAATACAAAATAAGATGTGACATATGCAAGTTGGATTTTACTAGCAATTAAACCAAAGATCTTAGTTTGATATTTTCATCTATAGAATTAAAATTAAAAGATATATGATATCTTTATGATATCCTTGTCATAATTTCTCAAACGTTTTATAGCATCACACAAGATAATGAATGACGGGTTAGCTGAACACATTAAGGAAAAGCAAAGGTGTGCTTAGATTGTGCAAGTAAGAGGTTATATATTATATTAGTGAAAAGTATTATTTTTTAATTAGACCTAAAGTTTTGATTCTACGATAAGTATAACAAAAAAAAATTCATAACATATTATTAGAATTAATTTCTAAACCAATCAGAGAACAGCATCATGCATGAATGTTGGTGGCATCAAATTCAGGCTAGAAAGTGGAAAAGAGAAATGCCGAGAAAGACGGGACAACTAGAATGGCATATATAAAGCCAAACTTAAATAAAATTGCTGATATAAAAAGCTAAATAAATTTTGTCTAGCTGTATCCCAATCCTTTCCCCTAGAAGTTAGCATAATTTGGCTCTTAGCTGGTGTAGTTTTTTCATAATGACTTACAAAAAGTAAAACGAAAATTCAAAAGAACTTTTTATATAAATTAAAATGATCTCTTATATATGTTGAAAGCTTTAAAAAATTAACTCGTATATAAATTAATTTTAATTTATAGAAAAGTTTACTTTATCATATTTTTTTTTCTCAACACATTTTATAGAGAAATGCTCCAAACAGGTATAACAGTAACTTTTGAAAAACATGTTTAACTTTTATAGAAAAAAAGAAGTGTAAACCTTTTTTTTATATCAAATCGTAGAAAGAATATAGTGTCTCTTTCGGTCTGGGAATCCATAGTGCCCGTGGAAAAGTGACACAACACATAGATTGGTTAATTGAATATCGTCAGAAGAAAAATATTGGTTTTGAATTATGTAATTTATTTGAGAATATAATAAAAGTCATCTATAAACACAACATTTACGTAATTTTCTAATGCATGTAATGCTTTCTTTTCAATCATATTTTACAGTGTACGACAGCACACAGAAAACCTTTGAAAATTGACAAGCCGAAGGAGAAAGTCATTTTGAAGATGTATTTAAAACGATTTTGAAACAGACACGAGAATTAAATTAAAATATAAAATGGCAGAAAACAACGACTAAAAAAATAGTTTTTGTGCTGAGAATGGAGACCAACCCATGTGGGTGCTGACTATATTTATTGAAAATGATTGTTGAACTTGAAGAAATAGGTTTCTAAATCATTGTTATGGTGAAAAGTTAAGATCAACACTGCGATCCGACCTGGAATTGTTGTTCCTGCTGTCTCCTTTTGGGACCTTAATATCCCAAAATCATAGGAGTTAACATTGTTTATTTATGTTGTCGTTGGTCTAACCATATTCTACACCAATCATGTTACTCACCACGAGTTATTATTCATTACACTAACAAACAACTCACTCTCACTGAATCAACCAGAAAAAGAGATTAACAAACATTTTAATCTCTCACTTAATTTTCTGACACATACACAGTACTAAAATGTGGAAAACTTTTGTATTAATTGTAACTAGTCAGAAACTTCCGCGTTCTGTCATTGTTCATAAGAAACAAAAATGTCACAACCCTTCAAAATCAATGAAAAAGCATCTTCTGAGGACAACACGTGCACAGCATTTTTTAGAAGGAAATTACATTACTAACATAACATAACACGTATTAAACAAACACGACAAGGATAAAATGAAAGAGATTTTACGATCTTATCGAATATCAAATATCAAACATCTTTTGTGACCACACCTTTTTACAAATGGTAGGGTCCTTAATTAAAAACCAACGTTACCGTTATATTCATCTTTTTGTATATACTTACATTCTCAAGAAAGAAGTGAGAAAATAGAATTTTAGGTTCATTGGTAGAAATTTATTTGTAGTTCTCGTTATTAAATGTTATGGACTTGTGATTGTGTTTGTTTAATATGGTTAGAAAAAATAAAAATGCTAATGAAGGAAGGATCGATAAACTCACCGACGGTGGCGGAGTGGAAGGTGGTACTACCATCGACGACGTTTCTGCTGGCGGTGATGATGGTGGTGGTTCTTCCATCACCCAAGAACATGATGTTGGTCTTCTTCTTTGGAACTTCCACATTTTCTTTGTAAACCCCAGCCTTTATCCTTATAACAAATCTCTTACTACTCTTCAACGGAGCAGCGTCCACGGCCTCCGACACCGTCTTAAAGTCTCCACTGCCGTCAGCGGCCACCACCACATCAGCCTTCACTGCCGTTGCCTGAAGCAGCCTCCTGTCGGCGGCAGAAATCCACTCCGGCCAGACAACACCACCATCAGCACCGGCATTGCTCTCCTCCGCCAAGAGCTTTCTATTTTGGCCAACCTTGTTGTCTCGGAGCTTCATGCTCTGTTCGAAGTTGGCAATGTCGGTGTCGGTCATGTTCTTGGTCATGGCCAGCGCGTTGCTGCACATGTGTTCCACGTGCACCTGGCCTTTCTCCAGAGCCTTGCGGATGCGCTTATCGGCGTCCTCGTGCGAGAAGCCGTCGAGGCACGTGACCTGGTTGGTTATGGCGGCGCTGATTAAGGTTTTGAGATCGTCGGCGTGCTGGTACAGTGTTTTCTTGTTGGGGTAGAGCTCGAGATCGCGCTGAGCCTCTCTCAGCTCGTCGAGGGTCTCATCGATGGTTTCGAGACAGTCGTGGAGCGCGGTTTTCTCGCGCTCGGTGAGGCCGTGTTTGGTGGTGAGCTTCTTCACGGTGAAGTAGTTGTGCTCCACCGCGCGCGTGGTGATGTTGAGGGAGAGTTGAATGACGTCACGGTGAGAGGTTATTTTGTGAGTGACGTTGGGTTCTGAAGCCACAGCAGAGAAGCAGAGTTCTGAGTAGAATGTAGAACTACACGCGCTCTTGAGAATCGCGTGGGACTGGTGGGAGAGGGACAGAGGGGTGCTGCTGCTGCTGTCGGATTTTTGCTTTTTGTTTTTCACTCCGGCGACTATGGCCGCTACGGAGGCTGCCACCAGGAGGGTGGCGAAAAGAGTTAGGAAAAGCTTCTTCTTGTAGAAGGATTTTTTGGAGAGAGAACTGTGGTGGCCGGAATCTGAGATTCCGGCGTAGGGAAGTTTTGGGTTAGTCATGGCGGCTTAGTCTGATAGCAAGAAAGAGAGAGATGGTTAAGGTGCCGAAAGACAGGGGAAGGACAATTACTTATAATGTTGGATTAGAGTTACTATTATATTTTTTTAATTCAAATTTGATTAGTAATTAACATTTACCATATAAAAAAGAAATTAGTGGGGGTGGAAAATGATGTAATAAAAAATGAAAAGAAAAACAGTAAAAAAGTTGAGAAGAAGGTAAGAGTATGCTGGCTGCGGTTCGATAAAAAATTATGAAAGTATTATTAGAGTTTAGTAGCTATATATTTACATTGTAAAATTTTATATGGTTATATGTGATCACAATTAATTTTATTTTTTTATAAATGTTTATGGGTCGGTTTATTTAAAAACTGCTTGTTAAGCATTTTTTGTTATATTTTGAGAATATGATTAAGGATATTGTTTGATGTTAAGCTGGATTAGGAGCGGGGTTTGTGAGAATTGTTTCGTTGTCACGTGTTGGAAGAATATGAAGAAATTGTTTAATGACACGTAGTTGCTATTATTTATGTTTATGAAAAATCAGAGAAGTGAGAGATTCGTGATTAATAGTAAAAAGAAAAAAAAAAGAGACAAAAGTGGTGGAAAAGAAGACGTGAAAAAAAAATTTAATGACATTTGCATATGATTATTATAGCTATTTGAGAGGTTATTATTCCTATCTTGTGTAATTATTTATGTAATTAATTTATTCTGTTTATCTGTAAAGCTTTAAAGCAACACAAGTTGCAATACTTAATCTGCCTCTTTTCACTTTTCCTGTCTTGTTAATCCAACCAATAATTGTCATTAACAATATATTGCTTCTTTTTCATTTTTTTTTCTTTATTTTTTGGTAAGCCTTCTTATTTTTCGACCGTGCGTATTAAAAATTACTCTATCAGCACGTTTTCGAATAAATTTGCTTTTTCATCGTGAATAATCCAAACAATTTAAATACTTTATGTACTTTCAATTTTTATAATACAATTTGTAGCCTATCGATACATTGTTTATGTTATATTTAATTCATAATGTCCCACTACTATTTAAGGTAACCATATCCAAAATTCATTAAGCCAAAATTTAGTGAAGTAGGTTATATAAACTCAATTTTTGTGAGGTATATATAGTTGGCAAAGATAGTTCCATAAGACCATGAGAATAATCCTGCATTACAGAATCCAGATTTCAATATTTTACATATTTCATTTTAGTTATATTAGTGATTAAGGTGTAATTTTTTTCTCCCAAATATACCCATTCAAAAAAAATCCGCTCTCCTTTATTTTTCAAACTAAACTCATTTACTGATAAAAAACAAATGAATGTATGAACTTGAGTATCTTATCAAATAAAAAAAAAAATTAGATAGTAAAATTTAAAATTATTTTTCGGTTTTGAATTTTAAGGATACGAAAACCAAGAACAAACTACCTTCTGACTCTTATAACGGTAGCTATGTGTTTTTCTTCTTTGGAGTTTAGTAGTTCTGATTCCAAGAGAAGGTTCCCCTATCTTTTCCTCTCTTATCCTTTATATAGATCTCATACTTATCTGATTTGTAGGAAGACGTGTTAGTGTGACAAAATATAAGCAATCGATTCTTATTTTTCTGTCCTAATATTTTAGAGAATATCCAAGGAATTCTTTGAACTGCTTTCTTTGGACCATGCTGATCTCGTTAATGGGCTGGGTCTATCACATATGGATTGGGTTTTGGACCAACTAATCTTCCGACTTAACTAAGTATTTCGAGTAGGTAAAAAATTATTTGAAAATGGAACCAGTTCGGATTCCAACCTTGATCTCTGGATAGTACACCTATCCTAACTCTCTGCCGAGAAACTCGACCCAAATCCTGCTCGGATTCCTTGCTCGTCACCTCGGTCCATGACAAATATTTAATGAAACTTATCGTTTTATTATTGGATCGGAATTGAAATGAGCATGTTGAGATCAGTCATTCCCTGAACGGTACAAATAATACAAATTACATTAGTGATATTTTAATCGTTTATATAATTTTATCATTACTTGTTGCTACCGATTTTTTCCGACCTTTTTTTCTCGCAAGAATCTAAAAGCTTATGTCAAGCTCATGTCGCATGGACCATTTACTGTGTTTTTATGTTTGTCTTTTACGTTAATTTTGTGGGAATCGGACTAAGGACGTGTTTGTTTGTTCCCAAAGCTTTAGGTCTAAATATGGAACAAGGATATTTGGAAAAGCACTTTTCACCGGAAAGCAATAGGCTAATCTTACAATCAAACTAAATTACTTTCAATCCAAACTCAACCATTCAACGTCATCATCACCTTTGATTTTCAAACCCTAAGTTGTGGTTGCACCACAATATTAATGAGCTTGTATATTTATATAATTACTAATATCTATTTTAGGATAATTTTATTAACAATGTTTTAGTGAAACAGCATTCATAATTCATCATTAACATATATAAATTTGTTGCAAGTTTAACAGACTTGCGTATTTAGAAGTTTCTAAAAGTTGCATTAGGGTGAGTATATTAATTATCAGAAAAGGAAAATTAAAAAAAAAAAAAAAGCTTATCTTTTTTTTTTTAGAAAAGAAATTATTAAAAAATACTCTAAAAATGTATTAATACATAAAGTACAAAGGTCTTTAGAAATGGATTCGTGATAAATCAAAAAACATTTTTCTATTTTGAATTATTAACCATCATATATGATAGGTTTGACGTATATGATAATATCGTATTCAGTATAATGTTTAAAGTATATAATGAAGAACATACATAATCAAATAAATATTAACTTTATTTATTTATTATGTCGTTATCATTTTAAAACCCTATTAGAAAACAAATTATTCTTTCCACTTACGATGAAAGTGTTCATGAAAGAGATCAGTATGATGACTGACAATCCAACTAATCATTTATACATACACTTCAGTTCATATACTTTCAAATATAAATATATATATATATATATATATATATATATATATATATATATATATTTATATAAATAATGAAATTTTTGTACTTCCTCACCAACCAAGAGTCGATTTCAGAATTCCTTTTTCAGTAGGAAACTGGTGCAGGTGGAAACTGTTTTGAACACTTAAACTCAATGTTTGAGTTGCTCTACGATCCTAAACCCTAATCTCGAGATGATTAATTAATATATTGTTACTGTCCTTATTAAAAAAAAACTAAACTAAAGTATTTTCTTCAATTTTAAAATATATATATATATATATATATATATATATATATATATATATATATATTAATTAGAGGAGCAGTATTTGTTAATTTAATTTAGGACTATCATTATAACAACCTACCAGCCACGTTGATGTGCAGTAGGAAACTGAGTTGTTGAATTAACCAAATGCTTCTTTAATGAACGATCACGTGCTAAAGATAGGAATAAGAGTAAGAAAATCTTCCTTAACATAATTATCTAACATTATTTATATAATAAGATAAATTTATTAGTAACAGATATCTGCACTATTTGATACTGTTTCTGTAAATAGAGTGAACTTAGTTATTTAAACAGTGTAATTGAATATATGGACAAATAATAATTTAGGCTTAATTAATCTCCGATGTTATTGTTAATCCAATTGTAGAACATAATCAACCACCCTTCAAGTGGTGGTGGTGGTAGGTACCATTAGTGGCATTTTGTTTTTTTTTTCTTAGAGTATATTAAAATATTTTTCTGTTAGCTGAATGCAACCAATTATCCTAAAAAATAAAAAAAGTTTAGATAGCAAAGTCTCAAGAATATTAATTAAAAACTGTTATAGACTTAATAATTGTTTTATTTTCCATCATGAATAACCCCCATTGATGAGTTGCATGCAAAAGGTTTGGAATTTAAACAAAACTTCGTGTTATTTACTACCTAGCATGTCTTAAGCAACTTGTTGATTGAACAAGTGTGAGAGAGATATTTGAAAAACAAAATGTTATATGTATAGATTTTCTTCTGTTTATTTTTCATATATGTACATTATTTATTACCATTGCTTGTTATAATACGTCGAAGGGAAATAAATACAAAAGCACAATGTGATTTACATTATTATATATTATGCGTGTATGATTTTTTAAATATACATGATATTATATTAGTAGGTAATGATATTGTAATGTTATTAAGTTAATATATATAAAAAAAAAGCAGATATAAATAATTATATAAAAAGTTTATAAAAGTATAACGATAAATTTTTAAAAATTTAATAAATAATATATTTTAAAGGGTGATATAGATATTTTAAAATGTGGTATATTGTTATAGATAAATATATATTAATTTCTTTTGAAAGAGTATGTACAATTTAATTGTCTGATTTTTATTTTTTTAAATAAATATTTTGACATTTATACATAGGTGGAGTAGAACTATATAGTGCATAAATTTAATTGAATGAACTTCATTATTTAGTTAATAATTAATTAATTGATAACCTATTAAATAAATATTTTAATCGATTAGGTAATTGGTCCCTTTTAATTAATTCAATTTTCCTTAACTCTTAGGTAATGCAACATTTATTTTTTTGTTTATTTTGTGTAAGTACTGATTTTTCTTTCAAGCCTAAAACACTGAAAGAAACAGAATTTTTTTCTTCAACATTAATTATCATTGACTTCATCTATGAATCATGTTTTTGTGTGACTTAAAGACACTTTTTTAGAAATTATCTTATCTCATGTTCTAAACTTTTTGAAATGAACAAACACACAAAACTCACCGTAGACAAGTTGCGATTGTTTAACGTGAATGAGACTTTTGTCTTTGACGCAACATTTTGAATAATATTCAGTTTTTCTGGGTCGTGTTAACCATGCGCATTCATTTTTTTTTTCTACTACACCCACCACGTGTTTGAAAGTTCTTTTTTTAAGTGATTATATATATTGAAGCAATTTTTTTTCTAACACTTTACAGTGATCACTGTGATTTTACAGATAACAACATAGAGAATAGTGTTGTAAAAAATCAAAGTGGGATCAGTGATGAATTGAAGCAGAAGACAAAATTCAAATGCAGAAACATGGGTGAGCTTTGATTTTTCATAATTATTAGAAACCAACAACAACGTTGTATATGTCATGGGCCATAGTATTTGACCTCATCTCAATCTATTTATTTGCATACATTGCATCTAAGTGCATAGATCTTGCATAAATAAATAAAATACACACACAACACATTGGTGACAGATCTTGCAACTTGTGTTTGATGTTTATTACTATTTTTTTCTCATAAGTTTGGTTGTTTGCATACCCAATGAAAATAAAACATATAAACATTATGTGAATAAGTACACTAACCGTTAAAACGTAAATCTAACTGATACATATATTAACTCATCACGTAAACAGTACAGACTATTAAAAATGGTTTAATTAGTCGGATCATACCTACATTTATTTATATATGTCTGTTTGGTACCCGCTTTTAAAAAATATGTCAATTGAGTTTCAACTTTTGAATTAGGTCATTTTTAGCAAAAAATTATTAATACCGTTAACGGTATTGATATTTAGAATGACTTACAAAATTAAGTATTGATATTTATATTAAAATTTAGTAGTAAAAGTCATGAATTAAGTTAACGATTTTAATAATTTTTGTCTGAAAATGATTTGATTAAGACACTTTTTCAAAAGTTAAGACTAGATTGACACATTTTTAAAAAATAGATATCAAAATGACACATCTGAACCAAAGTAACATTGGACTAATTAAACCTTAAAAAAATTTGAAAGTATACGTTACATACCTTAAAAAAGAATAAAGAATAGTTTAAAAAGTAGGAAGAACACATTATGAAGGTAACGGATCTATTTGGATCAGATAAAAATACAAAATATACAAAAGAATGATTCCGGAACAGACTCTGCACAGATTACAGAGTTTATGCAGACACAACACGTGGAGGATTTGATATTTGCATATAATTAAATTAGTCCAATGCATTCTTTATTCACTACAGAAGATAATGCAGCCATAAAAAAATATACAAATTAATATATGTATATATATATTGTCAATGAGCCAACTAAGAAGGGATTTAATAATAGTACCAAAGTTCTACATTGGTTACCAATAATTAAGAAACAAATAAGGAATGAGACACTTATTGCGTTTACCATTGGCATGCTAACAATTACGCTAATTTCGGCATTCTCTGTCTCTTTTACTTTAGGATATATATATAAATACAAACACTTATATATGGCCATTGAATTCTGACTATTTATTTAGAATCAATTGTTTTGGTTTAACTGGGTGGAGAAAACTTGAAAATTGAACAGATTAAACCGTGATTTGCGGTTTTGACTTGATGTCTCTGCTTTTGTCCCAAAATTAGAAGAAAATGCAATTTGCAAGATATTATTATGTTGTGAAAGTAAAATAATAAGAGTTTGTGGAACTTTTGTTTGTGATTGGAGACCGGCTACAAAGTGTGACTTTAATTTGGTGTTGCTTTGAGAAAGGGTATTGCATTACGTTGGACTAAACTGAGTGGAGCATTGTTAATTACTTTCACTTTCTCATTGCTTTCTTCCCATACCATGCCCTTCTTCATCACTTTATTTCTGGTTTTTGATTGCTCCATTAGTGAGGTAATTAATCACGAGCTTCTGCTATGGGTAACATGAGTAATGCTTTATAGCTATCGTTCAGTCTAAAATAACTTATTTTCTTTTTTTATTTAACCATTTCTAGACCACCCAATTTTGAGGGAGTTTAAACAACTTTTACTTCTAGATCCGGTTATTGCATAAGAGGGAATTGAGTTTAGCTTTCCGGATTTTGAATTCGGTTGAAACAACAAAATCATTTTTGTTGTTGACCGTATTCATAAAAAAAAGTAGTTAGTTTATGAGAGTGTGACTCTGTATTTAATTAAGTTTATTTATATCTTGCAATTTCTAAAAATTTCGAAGCAGAAGTAAACAATAAAAGAAAAGGTATACTAAAAAAGTGTTGTTATCACTAGAAAATATAGTCATTGAATGTGGATTATTCAATCCCCTGACCTAATGCAGTTGTAAATGACAATCTTTCATTTTCCTAGGATATGTCAACATAATTGGAACTTTTAACTTTTAAGTCATCTTCTTGCAAGTAATGATTTTTATATGACTTTAATTTCAAAGCTCAATTTTGGCTTGTAACTAATTTTGCTGCCAGTATGAGTACAAAGCGAGTATTAGAGAACACATTTTAGAGTTAGACATAAATAAAAAATTATATAAGCAAGAAGAAATCAATGTAGATTTAGATTGACTAGTCACTTAAAGTTAAAAAATCTGAATACCCAATTAAGAAATCGTCCTCAGCAATGGACTTTTCAAATGCAGATCCATGTAAATAATGTGGCACATCGCTTATTTTAGTAAATATTTATTAAAAAAGTACAAGGAAAGAAGAAAACAAAAAGAATAAGGAAAAGAAAAACCTTCTTTTGCAAGAAAGAATCCAATGAAGGTATTTGATACATTTTCAATAACTCAGAATGCCCAAACTCTTCCTACAAATATCATTATCCATGCATTCCATTTTGCAACTCACAACAAGCTAGGTGGTTAAGCGGTTAGTCTGGTTGTAACTTCCATTTTGTTACTAATTAAAGCAGAGGATAATATTTTTCCAAAAACATTCTTAGAAAAAGTTCTCAGAAATCAAAACTAATTTTTATTTAAACTAATTTATAGAAACTTACTTACATTAACTTTAAAAAGCAGTTTTTATCTTGGATGTGCATTAATTTAGCTACTGAAAAAAAAAAATCAATTTTGATCTACTTTTCTACGAATATTTATCTAGTTCGTTCCTTAGTATAGAACAGATTAACCGATCTACAAGCTAGAACATGACAGCTAAGGTTATCAGGGAGAAGCACAAACAGCTTCCATGAATATTGAAGAAAGTAATGGTCTTGTCATGAAAATTGAAGTTATTATTTATTTAATGTCACTGAATAAAGTTGATTATAATCACATTGATACCATAAAAATGATCCTAGATTAATTGAACAAACTTTTCTTTTATAACATCAAATTGGCTATAGCTTGGAGGTTAGGTAGTTTGGGTGGTTGTAACTTGCATTTTAGTTACTCCTTCCAGTAGCTACGTACTATGTTGTGTGTATACTACAAAGTCCTACTATGTTGTTTGTATTCGTTTTTCCCTATTCTACCTTGGGGTTCAATCAGAAATTAGATCTCAAGTTCGAGGTAAATGATTTCAACATACGACTAATAATAGGTCATTTTGCCCCAAGATTATTATGATAAGAATGTTCTTTGTTGAAGAAGATAATTCTTCGGAGAAGTCTGATTAACAGATGGCACGTACCGCCATAATGATACGTTGCATTCCATACAAAAAACTAATTTACACGACGAGTCCAAGTATTCACTATATTTACTCGGGTCTAAGCCTGGTCCACTTAGCACCAAAAATCAGCATCTCCGCAAGCAGAAAAAAAAAATATAACTACATTCACAACAGAAAACTATGCATAAAAAATAAAATACAAATCTACCTGGTCTCCCTTCCTATTCATGCCTCCAAATATTCAGCAAGAAAGAACATTTAATTCTACTAAAACGGCTACCGAATAACCTCCTATATTTTGTGTCGAACAAATTGTTAAATCACTCTTCTAACACCACCAATGAGTTCAGTACAAGCGTTAGTGCACATAGCCAAGAAACAGGTGAATGCAGTCATACCCAGAGATTTTAAGATCAGATCACAGGCTCACTTTTGTTAAGAAAACAAGGAACTTAGTTTGGACGCAAGTTTGGCAGCCTTGTAGTCATCCCGAAGTTGAATAAATCTGTTGCATAGCAGATAAATGAACATTGTCATCACCAATCATACGCAAGGACATTAATTAATTTGTTCACTGGGATTTTGTGTGCTGGAGAGGGGTGCTTACTAATAACCACCACCACCAAGACTTATCTTAACAAGTGGTGCAAACTACATAAACAGTAAACCTTATTTGACTATCAAAAATGAAGTTTTAGTCAAACCATTTAGACAGAGAACTTTCAACAGTTTTCCCTAACATTTTCTTCTATCTCTTTTATATCGAATAATCATCAATTTGATCCACTTATCTTATTTGAATCCTTACTAATCGTCTTAAATAACCAAATTAACTTAAAAGCAACCCACAAAGGTTGGCTTCAGTAGTAACCAAGCTTGAATTCAATGGTTAAGCTTGAAGTGTTGGTGTGAAGGAACAATTAATATCCTGATCGGGGATTACACTCACCCCACAGACACTTCATGAAACTATTTAAGAGTGCAAGGAAATTGAACAGGAACAGGAAAAGATTTTTTTTTTTCATATAAATGTCATTATTAGCCATTCTATAACGATGTGATGGCAATATAATAATAACAGCCAACAATAAAACACAAAGCATTGCATTATTTACAAATCCAATGTAATTATTATACCTTTGTGCGTCTTTCCGTATGCTGGGTGTGCCCTCAAACAAAGTCGAAAGGCTCTCAGGGGCAACAATAAATACATTGGCCATTCTATAGAAAGCACTCAGAAATTAGTATGTAAAAATGGGTGGTGGGGGGAATTTGAAAAAATAAATTGCATGTCATTCAACTTACATGCCCAACAATTCAAACTTTTCATCAACAGAAGGAGCATTGAAACTACGAAGAAAATCTCCATATTCAGTAATGTCACGCTTCAGTCGCAATCCCCCACTGCAAAACAATTCATGAGTATACGACAATCAGCAGGATATTATAAAACCAGTTAGTGACAAATATAAAATTCATAAATTACTGTCAGCATAAACTTTGAAATTGGTAACAAAAAGGCTTGTCATAAAACCTAAAACACACAAGTAGATGTGCACAGAGAAAATAATTAAACATAAGGTGAAGAAAGAAAATTCAGAAGGATTAATTTGTAATTAGCTTATGAACATTTTTTTTTTCCACATCAAAGCAGTACTTGTTATAGTAATATGTATATACAAGCTAGAGAAAATGAGGAATGTAAGTCCCAGACAATTACCTTGGATTAAAAGTATACTTCTGCCAATGGTTTAGTAGCACCTTGTGCAAGCGGTTCCCCTAAAATGACAAAATTCATCATGTTTCAAAGAAAGTAGGACAAATGAATCAATAGTATGGATCCTTCTTCATCAGTAAACATTCATTAGGGACTGAACTATCACAAACAAGGAAGCAAACAATCAAAAGAACCCCTTTACCCCATTAGAAAAGAAATGATAGACACTGTCAACTACAAGAAAAGAGACATCCAACCAATGAAAGTTTGTTTTAAGATGCAAGAACCTTGTGAAGATCATCCTCCTAAATGACTCTGTACAAGCAGCCAACTCCTTCATTCAAAATCAACTACTCAATGATTAGAAACAACATACCAACTCAGTCAGGAATGCTTGTTTGTTAAGGCCTTCTAGAGCAGTAAATGCAGATTCCAGCACACGGGAAAGATAAGCAACAACTCTGACACAAGAGATATACTAGTTAGGAATATAAAGTTGGAAAGTTCAATGCTGATATCTATTTCAAATAAGATTCAAACTTGGTCCCTCAAATAACATTGGCATCTGTAGTATAGTGTCTAGAATCTATACAGCCTTACTTGTTTTTAAAACTACCAGATTAACAAGGGAGATCTGATGTTTTGACTAGTCTGATCAACCCATTAAAAGCAGAAGCTTACCAGTGAACCAGTGCTAGAGATATACTTTGGCTTTTCCTCCATTATTCTACTTGTTTACTAACATAAATTATATTTTTTATATAATTTCACATATTCATAGGTATGTAAGCAAACAAACTCAGTTGGACCTTGAATCCTTGAACTGATCCAATTTTTGAAACCTTGCTAAATATGCATGAAGAATGAAATCATAAAAATTGAAATGTTCAGACAAAGTAAAAACAGACTAGTTCACATACACAGATATAAATTACAGAAAACATCAACATCATCAGTACTAAGTAGTTTCAAGAAACATCCACCTTGTGCAGGCACTGGTTGCTCGGTGGTCAGGAGCCATTCCATCATCAGGTGATCGATAATCTGTAGCCTTTTGTTCAGCTGAAAGCAACCGCTCCACCTGTCAAGGGGTTTAAAGTGAAATATTTAAGAGTTTAGGAGTTATGATTCAAACTTTAACAGCAAAAGAGAAAACACAGGAAACACCCAGAACCTTGGATGCATATTATGCAGACAGAGAGTAGCCATCATGTTTAATGTAGTTGACCACTGGTTATCACTCATAATATTACAGGTAGAACTAACCTCAGCCATGACAGTTTCAATGCACTGTTGCAATCCTTTATAAGCAGCTGCCTCTGCGCTTGACATTGCTGTAGCCATTTCCTCACAAGCAGCCGTATGTGCCCCATCAACAGGGAGCAAAAGCCGAGAAATAGAATTAGAAAAATACTGCAGAGAATTACTCATTTCAGTTATAGGATTTTTTAATAGCTAAAAATATTAATTAAAAATCAAGGCTCAAATTGTACTTGTTGAATAATAGCTACACTGCTTCCAGATCGTTGTACAGCAATCATGAAAGATCTGAAACTACTCTCACCAGCAGCAGCTGCTGCCTCTGCCTGCATATCAACAAACAAAACTTAAAAATGTCTGGTGAAATGACCTGATATTTTACGCTTCTATATATACTTTAACAAGAGCATGCAAAAAATCATGTATTTACAGCAGATGCAGCCGCAGCAGCCACTCTACGGGTAACACTTGTACCCAGCACAAATCTTTCCCTCAAATTAGCTGCTTCCGTCAAGCCGTCTCTAGCCCGTTCAAGCCCATCTGCTATATATTGACTAACCTGAAAAACAGACAGAAAATGACAGCCGAATAATGAACTCCAATGCACTAAAGGTATGAAATATCTGAATGCTGACAAAATGTGAAACTAACTTACTTGGTCTAGCAGGCAAGTAAACACTGCTTTTACATTGTTTGCAAGTGTTGCAGGCTGTAAAAAAACACTTTCAAATTATTCACATAAAGGATTAAAATGTTGAATTCATATCAAAATATCATAGCTTAACTACCTAAGCATGGCTAAGTGCCAAACAAAAAACACATTATCTAATGATGATAATTATTACAAAAATATTTTGATGAGTTATAATACAAGGAAAAATCATATTTAGTATGACCATAATGAGGCTCTTTGATTTTTATGCTTCTCCAAATAAACATTTAGTTTACCAACAAGAAATGAATTTAAACAAGCCTATATAAAGAAGAACCTCACATTATGCTCCGTTGATCCAATTAAACAAAACTTTCTTGGAAGCAGGTCCTTACTACAGTTACCCTAAGCAATTACTGCACTGCCCTGTAAATAAAGGCAAATAATTAATTACCTGGGAAGCAAATAGATTGCATCTTGAGATTGCTTCTTCATTCCAACGCACAAACTCTGTGACAACTGTAACAGATATTTGCTGTTGAGAAGCAACCACTGAAGCTCCTTTTGCGCGTCCAATTGACCCGGATGAATCAGATATCTGCATACTTTCAGCTCGCAATTCTTCCACCTGCATATTTTATGGACATAAATTTTATCGTAGTCCAATTCAAACAGTGTCGTAACATGTGTAAATTAGTAGTCTGCGCATTTTTTTTTGTACATATTTGATTAGATATATTCCTCCACTAGGATTAATCGGTATAAATTTTCTTATTTGTAGTAACCAGGTCTGAATTGTCCATAATTCTAGCTTAGTTTTAAGTTCAAGTTGTATAAATGGTGAATTGTGTTGTACCTTTGAATCAACAGAACATAATATTCACTTTCATTCACAGAGACACATAAATCCTAGACTCCACCTTCATTCTGCCCAACTTAGGCAGGCTTCACCGCTGCCATCAGTTCCTAAGTGGAACCTTCCGTTGCACTAAAATTTTTGCAACCACTGTCCTACCCCCTACTTTTAGTCTGGCAACTTCAGTGAATGGACCACTGCCACGAGACTCGTTGCTGGAAGCCATGTCGCATTTCAAAGACATTTTCCCATATATTTGTACAGCACATGATTCCCTATCGGCATTCATTTGCATCACCGGTGCAACTGTTGTACTTGTTGATAATCACCACATAACATACTGTGTAGACCAGTCATACCCCAATTGCTGAAAGTGAGAGCATTCAACGACAACCCTCCCTTCACATACAAAGTGTGCATCAAGCTACTTTACTCCAGAATTAAACTTGATCTAGTATACAAAGTTCACCACATTATGCCTTTGGTTGTGTTGCCTTCCACGTTGTGATATATTGGATCCTAGGGCAGTCAAATGTAAATTTATCCCCTAAAGTTGCCAATCATGTTGTTAGAGATACCATATCAACTAGAAATAAGGCCAAATTACAATGTATAAGTGGGTGCAAACTTCATCTTATAAGTTGGTTTTGTGAGATTGAGTTAGGTTTAAAGTCCAATACCTAATATGGTATCAGAGTCTATTCTAGTAAGATTTGTTGGGCTTATTGTTTTACCTGCTATCGGACCACTTACAAATCTTTCTCACGCTCGAGATCTCCGGTCTTCAGCATAACAGGGTGTGTTAGAGATCTCACATCAACTAGAAACAAGACTAGACTATATTATATAAGTGCGTACAAAAGAAAAAGGATGTTTCCTTAAATATCCGTTCGTGTCAAGTGTTGACTATACACCTTGCATGAAACACTAGAGTTTTATATCGGCCATCATTCTATTAAGATCTACAAGAAGCCTTAAAGCAGGATCAATGGATTCAGATTCAAGTCATGAATAAAAATCATATTTGATGACCTAGAGGCTGTGTGAACTATTATTGATAGAAATTATGATTGGTAACCTTGGAGTTAAGTATGAAGTTGCTTTTCTGCAACATGAAAACCATAATTCGGTTCAGAACAATGAGAAAAGTATGTAGAAATAGGCCAGCCCTTCATCCAGGAGACAACATATGTTCCCTTTGGAAGTCAGTTGGCAGAGGTTCTAACAACAGGGCTACCCACACAGGGATTCCAAGATCTTACAAGCAAGCTATGAGCACTAAACAACCATTAACTAGCCTATGAAGTTTTGTAACTTGTAAAGTATGAAGCATGGTGCACATACATTATTTTTTCTTCATTTAATTATATTTACTTCTTTATTTGGAATGATTGGTCAGGGTTTACTTGTTTGAAATAATCAGGTCTCATTTGAAGTCCATAATTCTAGCTTAGTTTGTATGATCAAAGCTGTATAACTATAAATAGTGATCCTTGTACTATTTGAATCATCGTAAAATCATTTTCCACATATTACAAGTGTAAGGGGAAAGAATTAAAACAATCACAAACCTTCACTTTATATAATTGCCTAAGAGATGCCTGCTCATATTCAGGATATTCATCCTTGTGGCTTGAAAATAGGGACTCAGTTAGACCTGAATAAACAGAGAACTTTCTCACCTAATAAATATTTTGAATATTCTGAATTCATCGCAAAGCACGTGAGTAACATTTATTAGAAAACTGCTTTATTAGTGGGAATGAAATGAATAATACAAGAATGAAACATATATATCATTACCACATATTTCTAAGATGGGTAAGGTGCATAAAATTGAGAAAAGTCAAAAGTCCTAGTCGAAAATTACCGTAGTAATAATTATACTTCCAAATCTAACATTTATATTGCACACCAAACAGAAGTTACAACCAAAGCAAGCAGACAATTATGAAAGTACAATTCAAAAGCATTCTCAATGGTCATGCCCACTATATAACTAAGATTATGTAAGTTTCACAACAAAACCATGTGTGTAATTGTCAAAAAATACATCCAACAAACAAACATGAGTCCTTCTAGTATCATTTGCATTCATGTTCCAAACCATTTTTCCATTTAGAGATGAGTTCACCAGATATCAATTAAGAAAATCAGGCATATTCAGAGTTAAATCATTACCCTCAACATCCAAGTCACCACATCCTACAGCTTGTAGATCTCTTGCTAGTTCTCGGGTCTTTTCATATGCCACTGCCAGCATTCGAAGATACTGAAACCTCAAATTAAATCACATTGGTATCAGCCTTGTGTCTAAACTGACTCTTGGATGATAATAATGAAGGAAGTTGGATAATTGTACTCACTAATAGGAGCCCACCTTCCTCCACGGAAGGTAAATTGACAAGAGATGGTTTCTCTAACAGTTTGTCCAAAAGGGCAGTGATTCGCTGCTCTAAAACTCGCTGCATACAGAATTATGAGAACATTGATTTTTGTGAATATAGTAAACTATACAACCTGTTCAAGGCCACAATATTCATTGAAGACCATGTTTTTGGGTACCTGAACTAAAATTGACATAACTTCGCTTGGTGTGGGGAACACAGCTGTGATTGTTGCAGCCTCTTTACGTACAGTATCTGTAAAAAGCTACTGTCAATCATTGATTCTGTCAGGAAAACTTTCATTTTACTAACAGCAGAAAGTATATTTCAAACCTGTGATTTCTTTGTACAAGGAGGAAAGCCCACGAGCAACATTATTAGGGCTAGCTTGGGCACCCTGTTCACCTAGAACCAGCTTAGTGTCTGCATTCATCACTTCAACATCAATGAACATTGGACGTGTTGCCACATAATGTTGCATGGCACTTGTACCCCTGTTAAACTGTATTACAAGTAGTAATTTAGCTAAGTAGATGCACTCATTTACCAAAAAATCAACATTTAATATGTAAGTAATGCACTCAACCAGGGAATTTACTTATTTCCATTATAAGCAAGTAAGTAAAATATACTGCAAGCATAAGAGACAGTAGAAACATTTTGAAAGCAACCCTTCAAACAACTGCACTGTATAATCATAAATTGAAGCTTGGACTCTTTTAAAATGTGTTAAATTTCAAATACAATTTAATCAATATGCAGGCCAACTACAGTAAAATTAAATTCCATATAGTATTGGCAACTATACAACATCTAGAAAATCAGAAAGTACAATGCAATTTAAGCAAAAGAGAGACTGATACACCTTTACCCTCAAATTTAAAACTAAGCGCTTTTATTACTTAGTGCTGGAATTAACGAGAGAATTATCATAAACAATCGACAAATGATGCATTTGAATTTGGTGAAATAGAGGAATGAAAATGAGATAATAGAAAAAGTGCAAAAAATGACCAAAAAGAAAATCCTCAAAGGTATGGGAAACCAGGAAGCAAGCACTGCCTCCATTTGATGTAGTGACTATTATACTGAAATTGATATTGACAAGTGAAACAAGAGATATCCAACTATGGGACTTAAGAATTATAAGATATTTAAAATAAAAAAGTAATACAAGGCTTCCAAAAACCCATGAACATCAAAGAGCGATGATATCAGGTACTATTTCTACAAACAACAATTAATAATTTTTCTTGGTTTGATTTTACCAATGAAACAATCCAAGTTATCTGAATAATGGAACTAGTAATATGGGAAACTGACAGGGGTTATAGGGGAAACGAAATGGATGTAATTATGTACAACAAAACATTATTACCTGCGACAAAATTTTGGCACACTCGGCCATGGTGGTCAATTCTCTTTTCTGTGATGCTGCATCAAACCGAGAGAGCAATCTATTCTCCAGTTCTGCAGAAACGGTGAAAGAATCATCAATCATTTATTACTAAAGAAATCCAGAACACTATCTAAACATTCATGGGCAGCCACTAAATATTTTGGTTGTAACTTTATGTAAGGTCAGTAAATCCAAAAATATCAGAGCATGTTCTTATATTCTAAAAAGCAAGAAGCAAAATTCTGAACATGCACCCTGGTAATGGGGAAAGGTAGAATTGAGCTAGTATTGAATTGTGTCCAAGGCTAGCTTAAGTCATTTGCTACAGATCTTCTTATTAGATGAAAAAAAGGTAGTAAACAAAATTCCCATGCAATTTAAATCCTCAATTTTGCTTGCATTTGGCTCACACCAAATTGAAGAAAGATTACACTTGATAAAATCAGATGTCCTTAACTCTAGACACTTGCATTCCAACACAAAATGCCTAAGGAAAATTAAATATGAGCCCCCCACTGTTTAGTAAACACAATTTGTATTTGGAATTCTAGATGCTCATAGTAACAAATACAGTAAAAGCCAGAAGATCATAAAAAAGTGTTACATGACTAATTAGCCTGATTACAGAGCCCTTAGATGAAGTTGTTTCATAATAACAGAAATCTGTCAACATCATTGATAAATAAAATTGTGTTTTGAAATTCAATCTAAACATAGTAATTAAGCAGACAACCGCACAGATTACACAATTCTTAGATTGAATAATGTACTTTGTCAGTCACAATATTCTTGAAGAAAAAGGAACTTTAATACTGCTGTTTTAACAGGAAATGCGCATAACTATGATTCTCTTAATTATTCTGTTTGACATAAACATGTGATATTAAGAAGCTAATGTATCAATGTTTTTCATAAAAAAAAAAAAAAAATCACCGTTGCAGTATTCCTGCAAATTAGCAACTGCAACTTCTAATCCTCTGCTAGCAGTTGCATTTCCCATAGGGACAGGTATTCCATGTCTTCCAATATCTTCTTCAGCAAATGACCCTGAAAAAAGACAGTGTTAGCATAGCACTGACATAATTTGGTTGAAGCAATATAGAAATTAAAAAGCATCTCAATTCTTACGTAATTTCTGGGCAATCGAAGCAGCCTCAGCAACGCGGCTATCATCAGAAAAAAGAGGTGAAAGCTCCATCAGATCACCTGGACTGCTGTTGAATTCCATTAAATACTGCAGAAAAAACCAACCATTGGTAAAATTTCTTAACATGAATAATGGTAAAAATCAAATGAACTAACTGAAATACTTTTATCAACTCAATTGTTTGACTGGCGGTTTCTCGCTGAGCATCTGCACTCTGAAAAAAATAAAACAATACTGGAAATGAGATTGTATTTCAAAGACAAAGGAGGAATTGACCTATCAATAAAGCATAATAATACAAGCAAATGTGAGACTGCAATCCATCCCATCAAACACAGTTGGACCATAGAAGAACTCTCTACCTGGAGATGATCACCTATCTTCGCAGCTGTCTGGCCAACACTTGAAATTCGCGAATCTAACCTGGCAAAGCTATCAAACAATCCATCCACACCTTTCTCTAGCTGAACAGGAAAAAAAACATGCACAAAAATTAAACATTAAAAATTAGCAAATGAAATTTTTAAAAGAAAAAATGACTACGGTAAGGGAAATAGTATATACCCCCAAGGAACATTTACAGTATAAAATTATTGCGAATTTTTTTGGTTTGAGACCATGTTTAATAGGACTACTATTAGCGAAAAAGTTCTTCCTCTAAATATTTAATGCAACCAAAATACCTAAGGCTCAAACTCTAGAATACCAATTAAGCTACAACAACCTCACACCCATTGATTCAAATGCTCTGCAGCAACAATTGTAAATTTTCGCATAAAACAAACCAAGTAGATTCGAGACTCACCTCAGAAAGTGTCTTTCGATGCTTAGAGTCTTGAACTGAGACATCTTTCTTAAGATTGTAGAGTCTCCCATCAATCTTCCAACCAAAACACAACAACAATAAATCAAGACCTCAAAAAATAAAAAAATAAAAAATAAATAAAAACTACTAATCGATAGAGGAAGGAAAACCTGTTTACGAAGCTCAAGCAGCTCCTTGCAAGAATCCTTGAACAACGATAAGAGCTTCTCAACCTCAGGGAACAACGGACTCGCAACTACCTGCGAGGAGTACTTGGACGCATCGGACGGCGCTCGGAGATGCCCGTTCGGCTGGGAATCGCCGCCGTCCCCTTCCGCATCCTCCAATTTGTACGCCGGAAGAAGCTCGCCGACGAGGTTCCCGAACAACTCGTCAAACGAGAAGTCTCCCTAACACAGAAACAGCAACATCCAGATCAACAACACGTTCCTTCAATCATCGAAACGAAATCCTCTTTAAGCTGAAGGAAATCATAGCTTGAATCAGCGTACGTACCTTGAAATCTTCGATGTCGAGAATGAGAGGAAAGGAGGTAGCCGACGATGAGTTTTTGGGGGGCTTGCTGCCTTCATCTCTAGGCTCTCTCATGACGAAGGAAGTGGTGCGAGTCAATGTGCTTCGATTTGGCAAAACTGTGGTAGGGGATTGGGAACTGCGATCTTCTTCTTCTTCGGTTGTATCGTTATGTTATGGAGTTTTGTTTGTTTGAAAGTGTAACTGGAAAAAGTGAAAACCCTCGGTGAAGAGACACGTTGGAATGGATCGATCGATGATGAAGCAGCGACAACGAACACGGTGGAAGGAAGCTGGATGGAATATCGCAGCGGCAGAAAATTGTTAAAAAAATAAAATTCTACTATTTTAATCCATGTTTCAAAACTTTTATTTTTCTTTTGATTACTTTTCTAACCCACAACTTGATCTTACTATTTTTTTTATTTTTCATTTTACACAAATATTTATTTTCTTTATTTCCAATTTATGATAGATCAATATTTGTAGAATTCAAAAGATTTATTAACCCAATGCATTAGATCAAAGTAAGGTGTGAAGTTTAACTAATGAACTTTTTTGTACATTGCTTTTGTGTGTTCCATTTTTTTTTATTTTTGTTTCTCGCAACAAGAATTGTTGTTACACGTGGCAACCAATCAAAAGTTAACTTTCTTCGTCTCAAGTTACTGAATTACTATTTACTTTATGAACTGATTTAAAAATAATAATACTATGTATCCATTATTTACCTAAACTGCAAACCTAAGTTTTGCTAACTAAGATGGAATAAGATCCTGATTATAGAAAAGCTATGATTCTTTTTCTTTCGGTCCCAACCCATTTATCTATAACATGTTTAGTATCTCCATTACCACCACACAAAGCAAAATAAAATTAGTTTCTGCATAAGAATTGACGTTGAATTGTTGATAAATCACGAATCATTAATGCATAACCAAACATGCTGATGATGGAGACATTGAATGTGATTTTTCATGTCTTTTAGTTCCTACTTCCAAACATACATGTGATTTTGAGCAAATTTTGAGTCAAAATGGAAAATCAGTGTAATTTTCAGTATCACTGTCATGTTTCGGGAACTTGTTTTTGATTTATTTTAATAACAAAAAAGTTCACAGACAAACTTATCTAACTAAATCTCTTCAACTTACTTCAGCAACCCTCGTAATTTAACATCTGAACAAGTTCTTTCCGATAAAACCTGGCAAATAAAGAATCAATAATAACTTTTCCTCTGGGGATTCTGTTCATCCACAAATTACATGACAGAGGGCAAAGAGAAAACATAGAAAAGGAACAGATTTAAGTATATATCAGTGTGTCATATAATTGAACAACCTTGACTAACAAAAGTTGTAAAGTACTAAGCAAACACATGATATTGGCAATTGATCTCAAACAGTTTTATCTGTAAATTTATTAGAACAATGAAAAACTAAAACTAGAAATAAGAGAGTGCTGGTTCTGATATGGTTATTGCAGTGCATGCAACCGTATGAGTTACTTGTTTTGCGTTGGATTTGAATTGCTTGGGGGAATTGCTCGGAAGCATGACTCCACCTGCTTTGAAAGATCTTTTCTCTGACCCTGCAAATCTTTCAGAGGTTGATGAGAAGGTGATTTCACTCTGAGTGAAAAAGAGTTAACCTCAGCTTTGGCTTCTGATGATGATGATGACAGCAGCAGCAACAACAACAGTGTGAAAGCAAGAGTTGACAGTACGAAGGACCAACCCTTCATCGTAGATGAGGTTCCTAGCAGTAATTGAGAGTCTTCAAATCAATGAGGTGCGAGTGAATCGGTGTTCATCTATCTTCTTTCTGGTACAGATTGAAAATGAAATGGTAAAAATCTGAAATTTGGGATTTGATGCCACTGGGATCACGTGCTGTAACTGATGTGTGTTGTACTGTGCTAGCCTTGGGATTTGGTGAAAAACAGAAAAAAGGGGACACAAAGTTCAGAGAGGTCATGTGATCAGCCACGTGGTGATAATGCGTATTTACAGAACTATTTGGTGTATCTTCAGTTCCACTGTCACGAATAAAATCAATTTTTCAGCTATAAAGAGTTGGGGTTCCTTCACAATGATCTTCTTCAAAACACTGTTTTGAAGCTTTCACTGTTTTGAAGTTAGCTAAAAGGTCTGGTTCAGATTTATATCAAACAAATCTTCAGTTCAAATTAAACACTCATGTATTTTTTCAATTTTACTTATTTGATTAAATATCTGTATGTAATTACCGTGGTGTTTGTTCAAAGAGATTTAATACTAATGAATATGAACTTAACTAAGAAATATAAAATTATTTAATATTAATAAGTATTAGCCTGATCAACATATAAAAAATTGTTATTATTTTTAATTCAAAATTTTAAGATAATAAATTTATAAATTTTTATCATTATAGAATGTTCAACTTTCTCGATAGAGTCACACTTAGATTAAGAATGTTCGGTTCACACAACTGCTTCTTTCCTTGTTGGGGCATGCTTGACACACGCTCAGTGAAAAAACATGAGTTTCATCATTCCCGAAAAGGTGCAAGTGAAGTTGTTGGGTGCTGCAATTATTTGATATGGCATTTAAGCATATAATGAAGCTTGCATCAGAAGCACACTTCAGCTTTTCTTTCATGTTTAGTTATTGTAAGAAAGTAGCAGTAGCTTTTGCAGCTGTTTACCACCCAACTTGGTTAATTTAGGCAGACACAAAGATGCAAGGCTAAAAAGCTTCTTAATTTTATTTTTTTCCTAGTCATCACCGTGAAAATTGAAAATCAAAATTAGCCACGAAAGGAAACACGAGATTTAGACTCTGTTTAGACATGGGGTGTATTGTGGTATAGTAAGAAGAGGAGATATTATGTATTATGTAATTGATCATATATGTTTACATTTTTTTTTCTTGCAGTTTCTCCATGTTATTTAGATCAAGACTCTTGTTTTCAAAAGGGTAATTCAAGAATTGGGATGTAAAAAAATCTGTCCACGTGTCGGATAAAATCTACAACAAACTGAAAATGGATATTAAAAATAAATACCCACTACCTGCAGGTATGGATATTTTTTATACCCACATGTTAATGAGGTGGATACGAGTATCATAGTCTCCATACCTGTGGATACCCGTACCCGTTATACTTACACCCATTGACATTCTTCTCTTTCATTTCTTTCAAATTTGGCATATACATCAAACCTTATATAAACAATGACGTTTATGGTATGTTTGTTGTTAAATGATGAAATCAAAATAAGAATACATAGCACGCGGCAATTGAAGTTTATTATTTGTTTATTTTGTTTATTTGTTCAGGAATCAATTAGAGAGAGTAAGTTTGTTGATCAAAACACTAATTAAAGAATTTCTATCATGTTGAACGACATTTTATATTTACTTTTACAATTATTTGGATTTGTATCAACTTAAATTTATTATAACTTTATTTAAAATTTATGATAGTGATATATTTAATTTAATTTTATTTGAATTTATGATTAAATATTTATTTTTTAAATAATTTTGCAAATATTCGCGGGTACCGTGGATATGAAAAGAATAGGCGAGTACCCGCATAACGGATACACGACAAACATGAGTACGGATACGAGACAAATATTTATCTAACGATTAGGATATGGAGAACTACTAACCATACTCTACTAAATATTGTGTTGAACGTCATTTTATATTTACTTTTACAATTATTTGGATTTGTATCAACTTGAGTTTATTTTAACTTTATTTAAAATTTATGATAGTGATGTATTTAATTTAATTTTATTTGAATTTATGATTAAATATTTTTTTTTAAAGAATTTTGCAAATATCCGCGAGTACCGTGGATATGAAAAAAATAGGCGAGTACCCGCATAACGGATACACGACAAACATGAGTACAGGTACGAGACAGATATTTATCTAACGATTAGGATATGGAGAGCTACTAACCATATTCTACTAAATATTATGTTGAACGTCATTTTATATTTACTTTTACAATTATTTGGATTTGTATCAACTTTAGTTTATTTGAACTTTATTTAAAATTTATGATAGTGATGTATTTAATTTAATTTTATTTGAATTTATGATTAAATATTTATTTTTTAAATAATTTTGCAAATATCCGCGGATACCGTGAATACGAAAAGAATAGGCGAGTACTCGCATAACAGATACACGACAAACATGAGTACGGTACGAGACAGATATTTATCTAACGATTAAGATATGGAGAGCTACTAACCATACTCTACCCACCCCGTTAACGTACTTTTGCTCAATAACTAATTAAATTTTGTTCATTGTTCATAGTTTGGTCATATTCTAGGACCTCTTAAGAAATTCCACTATGATTGATTAACAACGATGGTTAAACTTGTTGCGTCCGCAATAATAATAAGAAAACATAGCACGACATGGAGTTTGGAAATACATTGCATGATAGGTTTAATAAATTGGTAAAATATATTTTGATATTATATTTAAAAGTAAATTTAAATTTAATTTATCTTTACAAAATCAATTTGTAAAAAAAAATGGTTTCACTTGCATAATGTAATATTATGATACAAACAAAAATGAGATCTTCAACATTATTAACCACATAAGTAGGTTTTATACATAGAGTTTAACACATTATAATGTACAAAACAATTAAAAGTCCTACAAATAATCTGTTTTTCTAAAATTTCAATAAAAGTGATAAAATTGCAAACCTAATACAATATTTTCCAAATAAAATTATAATATTTCTCTTATAATTTTCCTAGACAAAAATTATAAGTTTACATATAACACACGATTATCCAAATCATCGTGACACACAACTCTCTAAACCACATTTACACCAACATATTTCAGTGACAATATTCAAATTAATTATTAATTTTCATAATAGTTTCTTACTTTCTATCTTCTTCATATTAAACAATGAGATCGGGTGAATAATTCCTTAGAAATTAGAATATTGTAATGCTCAAAATGAAATTATTATCAACATCAAGCTAATTAAGCATGACTTTATCACATATTGGGATGACAAAACGGACTAGTCCGTCGTGTCCTTGGTCTGCGAAAAATAGTCGGGTCAGGTTGATTCGCTACTGAAAAACAAGTCAAAAATTGTAACCCGTTTGCCGCATAACGGGTCAATAGGTTGGGTTGCCATTTTTTTTTTATTTGTAACATTTGTTTATATATATATACTTATAAATAAATATTTAGAACATATTTAATCATATAAATATTTTCTAAGGTTTTAATTGATCAATTAATATCTTAAGTTGGATAAATTAAAATAATTATTATATTTACATGCTAAATTACTCTATTGTAACTAATATTTAGAACTTAATTTATAAGTGTCAATGGTTTAAATTATACTAATATTGCATATTTGTATTTATAAAAAATATAGTACAAAATTTTAATTTTTTAAATTATTTTTAATTTTTTAAATTGAAAAAGTAAAAAATATATTTATAAAAACGGGCAAACAAACTAGGGACAAGCTGACCCATCTTTGGCCCGCTAGTTCGACTAGTTAGGCAGACTGGACCAAAATCGGTCGATGGGTTAAAATTTTAAACTCAGTCTGTCCTTTTCTTGGCGGGGTGGTAGGCCGATCCAACTAACGAGACTTGTTTTGACACTCCTAATCATACATACATTAAAAAAACACATTCTTTAAATACTAAAAAAAACATTAATATTTCACCAAAGGTACAACACCTCCTCTTCTTAATTTAATTAGAATCTCATACACATTCTTTTGAAAAAAATGACAAAGTATAATTTTATATGATAAAATTGTAAATCTTCAAATACAAATTTTATGATAAAAATTACAAACCTTATGCAAGTATAAAATTGTAAATTCTTTGTACAATTTTTTTGGATGGAATTGCATACTTTTTCATACAATTCTTATGACAAAAATTACTCAAATGAAATCCATATTATATATGTTGTTGGCCTCGTCAACGTTATTGTCGCTAACAACTTTGTGATACTTATGCGAGAGGTGAGTTGGTGTTTGGGTTTGGGTTTGTGTTTGGTGGAGGACCTCGTGGTAATTTCTCTTATATTCACAAATAGTTGAAACCTGAACTACAACTATTTAATGCGTCACGTGATGTGGTAAATTCTAATTGTCTTTTTCGGACCTCTTTTTACCTGCAAGAAGTTGCAAAATTTGTTATGGAGAGAATAGAGGTAGGTACAAATAACAAATCCTTAAAATAGAGATTTCATTAAACAAATCAATTAAATATTAATAATTATATATAATTTGTTACTAACGTAAAGTGGTGTGAAAATCAGTTTATTATTGACCTGGTCGAGATACCTAATTGTTAGGAGTTACAAAAAGATAATATAATTATTATAAAAGAGGAGTAGTATTTATTAAAAAAAATTAAAAGATAAAATAGTGAATATAAGGTCGGTATAAAAATTTATTAGTATCAAAATAATTTTAAAAAATATATATAATTGATAATATTATAACAATTATAAATAAAATAAAGTATGTAATATTAAAATATAAGTCAGATCAGCAATTTAATTTCTCAAGTTGTATACTTTTGTTTTATTTGACTATGAAAACTCAATAAAATTTGAAAATATTTTAAAATTTCGATAAATATTTTTGATGCATCGTAATTGGATTCTATTTTGGAAGATCGTAATCTTAGCCGTTCACGGTCCACTAAAAAATGGTCACCAAAAAGAGATATCTTAGCCAGAGTCAAATGCTGGTACCACGAATCCTACGGTTAAGAAATTTCCATGAACGATGGAATGGATATGAAAGTACGTAAGCACCCTCAGCTGTGAGGGTAACATGGGAAAGATAAAGAGGGGTAAAATGGTCCGTGGAGAGGAAGGTTCAGTCTGAAAAATGTGATGGAGAAAGTGTTGTATAACACTCGATCCAGCACAGCAATAATATAACTATGGAAACGCAGCTTCACGTCCTCTCTCTCTAGACTCTGCTCTAAACGCCGTCGTTTCTGGAACTCTGTTCCCTTCGCTTCTCTGTCTTCGTAACCGAAAGGGGGAAAAATAATTAAACACCGATTTCCCAACCAATTCTTCTGCGTCGAATTGGGACAACCAGAAATTGGATCTCAGGTCAATTTCCCCACCTCTTTCTCTCGATGCCGACGTAAACGAATCAATCAATTCCGTTTTTTCGTTTTTCCGTTGTTTAATTTACAGATTCCAGTTTCTTATATATATTTTTTATCAATTTATTTCTCTATCTTTTCAAGTTGGGGTTTGATCGAGGTTTGATCTTTATCATTTGATTGTGTTATTTTTATTTATTAATTTTGTTATGGGTGTCATTTATGATCTTAGAATTGGTGGTGGTTACAATGGGAAGTGCATCACCCAAAGAATCAATTTATCGCTGTGCGGATCGGGTTTGTGTGGGTAGAATTAGTTCAGTGGCATGGCGTTGAAGTTGTAGAATAGAAGGGGCATAGTGTTCAAAGGAGGAATTCTAGGGAGATGTTGTAATTTAGGGTAGGCCTTTTTCTGTCAGTGATTGGGAGCGGAAATTGTTTTTAGCGTGTGCTGGGTTTGTACAATTATAATTTGCCAATATATAGGTATATCTTGAGAATTAAACGAATTTTGGTTGCTGCTGTTTGTCGGTTATAGTGTGATTTACAGGAGTGGTCTGCTTTAAGGACAGATTAATGGGAAATTGGCGATAGTGTAATTCTATAAGCATTTCGTAAATTATCGGGCTAAGTGTAGGCGCGTATGTGTTGCTGTGTGAATTTGATAGATACTGTTATATGTCTCTGAAGATACAGCCTATAGGCTTGTGAATTGTGATAATTCAAACCTTGTATGGACGTTGATGTTTATGTTCTGGCTCCTATATGGTTTTTGTAGAGATAGATAGATATTTTTGTTCTGGTTCTTATACAGCATATCTTCCACCTTCTGTTCTTGCTCTTAGTGGATCCTTAGAGAGAGAAAGTTAGTCATATGACGAATCAGTTGACAGATGAGCGGGCCAATTTTGATGTGTTGAATTCTGTTTAGAAGAGAATTCAGTGATTGGTTTAGCCACTATAATCATGTCATGGCATTTGGAAATAGTTGTGTAAATTCCACTCTCTGCACAAATATGGTTTGATCCTTGAAATAAAACGATGACAGTTTATAGTGTTTGTATGTTTTTCAATTTGTGCACTCGTGCTAGTGAGTACACACGCATGTGTGTATGTCTCCGTCACCTTTTATTTGCGTAGAATCTACTTTTTGTGTTGTGACGTTAATTGTTTTCTTAATTTTCACTTCTATTTTACAGTGGCTTTTTATTGTGTTTTTCTTTATTTATATTCAATTTATTAATTTATTAATATTTATTTTCTTGATCAGTTTTTGCAGGAAACAAAGATTGCATTTGAGCTTAAAATAACAGAGCGTAGCGTAGGGCCTTGTTCTTGATACCGTGCTTAATTTGTTGGATGGCGGAGAAATCATGCATCAAGCGCCTTCAGAAGGAATATAGGGCCCTCTGTAAAGTACGTACATCATCTTCTGTCGTTTAAAATTGTGCTTCACTATTTTTTTTTGGGGGGAGCTCAGTGTGTCTGCTTACCTATTCTGTTGCTGGAGCGATATGTAGTTATCCTTGTTCTGTTATCTCCGCTTCTTCTCCTTTTGTCTCCTTTTTTTACACGATAAGTTAGTTAGTCTAAAATGCATAATTTACTGTGGTGGATTGTTTGGGTCTTCAAAAATTGACGTGGGATTTCCTTTTTTTGTAATAAAAAGATAAATAGCTGATGGTATTTAAAAAATATGTCAACTGGATAATGCTTAACTTTAAATTGTGTTTGCAGGAGCCAGTTTCTCATGTTGTGGCTCGTCCTTCACCCAGTGATATTCTTGAATGGCGTAAGTTTGTTTCACACTGTCACATTTTGTATATTAATTTATGTTGAGCTCTGATGTTTAGAAAGAAGAAAAAAATGTTGAACGTTTGACATGTCATATATAAGAAACAAATGAAGTTTCCTCTATGATCTAAATGTAACTTGTGCATAATATAAATTTAGCTTTTTTAAGAATCTAGTTTTAGTTCATAAGATAAATATATTTTATTTTTTCTTATTTTATTTTTCTTTAAGTGCTTATAGAGATTTCTCTGTGTGCGTATATCCATGCTGTAGAGCCTTTACTTCAATGTCAGCAATTTTATTTTAAGTTGTTTGTTATGGAATGGTTGATACTTGATACTGACCTTATTGTATGTTAATGTATCATCAGATTATGTGTTGGAGGGAAGTGAAGGAACACCTTTTGCAGGTTTAGCAAATTTTGATCATTGCATATTGACCATTTTACCCTGTGCTTTGTCATTCTGAAATGTCCCAATTTAAGTAATCATATTTTAATTTATATACTATTTATGTTCTTTTACTCCATTTTTAGGTGGATATTACTATGGAAAAATCAAGTTTCCTCCTGAATATCCGTATAAACCTCCTGGAATCAGGTGATCCTTCTCGCTGTTGTATGCTTGTTCATTCTATTTTTCATTTATCTGTTTCATTTTAATTTTGACAAAGTTACAACTTTCTGTAATGTAGCATGACTACACCTAATGGACGGTTCATGACACAAAAAAAGATCTGTTTGTCTATGAGCGACTGTATGTTCTTTTTTATCTGTTACAGCCCAGAACAAATAATATCACGAGTAAACCCTTATTACAATTTTATATTTACGTGGGATTTGTTGCGTTTGCAGTTCATCCGGAAAGTTGGAATCCCATGTGGTCTGTATCAAGGTCAGAAAGCTCTACTTATGAAGTTCTAGTTTTTTTTTACTTTCACTTTCGAAAGTGTCTATATATTCTTTTTTCATGCGGAATTGATATCTGTGAATAACAGATGTTGATTATTATTTACTTTATAGCTTTATACTGATGTTTTCAATTTATGAATGCAGCATATTAACAGGACTTCTTTCGTTCATGGTATGTTGTAGTTTCCTCATATTGCAATTGAACTTTATGTTTCTTCTATTTCCTGTGGCTGCTCTTCGCTCTGAAGACATTTCTCTCTTTCTATTGCTAATTCTCTGGGTTTTCTTTGTGGATGGTGGACTGGTGGGTGGGGCTAGAGTTAAACCTCTGACCTTCAACATTGCCATGGATTTATTCCACCACTGACACGAAACTCAAGAGTCCAACAATATCACTCGTCTTTGTTGTTTATATTGTAGCGAAAAAAAGCTAAATCAATTTTCCAATTTTGCAACTGCTACGTGTGGATCGTAGCTAATAGAGTTCATTAGTAGACTCCTATGGTTAACCTGTGCAGTTGATACTTCACCATGTATGCAATGTTCAGTCAAGACTTTTCGATAACTGACAGACTTGTGTTTTTCAGATGGACAACAGTCCAACCACTGGCAGCGTAAACACAACTACCGCTGAGAAGCAACGTCTTGCAAAATCTTCCCTTTCTTTCAACTGTAAGAAGTAAGTATTTTGCACCAACTACTCTCAGATGGAAGTGAGCAATGTCTGTGTAACTCGTGTTTCAGAACTGATTCCTGGTGTTTTTGATTATTTTCCACGCAGCGCAACATTCAGGAAGATGTTCCCTGAGTATGTGGAGAAGTACAACCAGCAACAACTTTCTGAACAGGCTGCTCAAGAGCGGGTCCCATCAGAGGCGTCTCCTGACAAGAGTTCCAAGTCAGTTGTGGAGAACAAATTAGAATCCTCAGGACAAGACATGAGAAGAGTAGATGGGTTAAAGGATATGAGGAAAAACAGAAAACCATTTCCCACATGGATGATGTTATTACTCTTCTCCATCTTCGGGGTTGTAATGGCGTTACCTCTGCTTCAGCTGTGACGATAGGCAAAAAAAAATCTTTATGAGGTATAAGGGTCCACAAAGTGTTCTCCTGCAACTGGTTCTATATGTTCTGCTTAGTTTGTCATGTCTAACAGAATTTGTATAGGGAAATGATGGACATGGAGGCTGCGTTTACTATGTTGAGGGCTGATTTTACTCCTTTGTGTCTATTTTGCCAGCTTCTTGGTGGTGAATGTTAAGAAGTTAAATGTTTGCTACTTGTCATTTTCTTCTAAATGTTTGAGGTTTGCCCCGTAGTGTTGTTGCTCACACTGCACATGCTGCTTGGCTCCATTATGCTTTTTTTAGAATGGGAAAATTATATCCGATTAAACCATTGAGGTAGGTAACAATAACAAAAAGAAAACGTACAAACGTAATTTGCAGTAACACTTTTGATCCCTTTAATGGCCCAATATCTAAAGAGTGAAAAGTTATAAATGGAATGTGTCCACTTTCTGTGAAGGAAGGTGGAATATTGGCCAATTTTAATGAACGATTTTTGTTGCCACAATAAAATTTTACCATTGAGATTTATTTCTAGAGGTCACGACTCTTGTTCATTTTTATATTTCAACCACATTTTACAAAATGTTGTGGATTTTAATGTATTCTATTTTTTTTTCTCGTAAGAAAAAACAAAAGATAGTTTTATTATAATGATTACAAAATATTATTAGATAGAAAATAATTAATTGAAGTTTAAAAAAAAACTTATAAAACTTAAAAAGTAAAATAATAACATGAGACATATTAATAAAAAATAAAGTTAACAAAAAATTGTGTACAACAAAATAATAGTTAGATATAAATTAGAAATAATTATAAAGATGAAACTTCTTTATTAATAATTATATATAAAAGAAAAAATAAAAAAATATAGTTTACAATCATTGAATGTGGAAAAAAAAAGGGTTGACCTAATTACAAGTTTTCATTCTCTCTCTCTTTCTTCACATCTTTATGCGAAAAAAGTTGTTAGGTTTTCTTTCTTCGGTGTTAATTATTTTTCTTCTCTTCTACCCCATCAAATTACTTTTTTCTTCTTCCTTTTTTCCTTCATTATTTCTTCGTGTCGTTTTCCTTCCCTTTTTCCACTCAACCAAACCCAATCCCTACATCTTCTAGGATGAATAGAAATCAAAAGTCATTTTTCAAATTTTGACATTGTGGGCAGCAAAGTATTCATTGTATTCCGTAAATCTTCAATTATTTCTTATTTTAAGATAATATATACACCCTAAGAAATTCTTAATTATATTAACTTTTCATAAGAATCCACTAAGTGATTATCATAATTATAAATCAATTAAATCTCAAAGAAAATGTTGATAAATAGAAATGTTATTAAGAAATAAGCAATGCACTTTTTATTGACTTGTTCAAAAAAGCTAACACATACGAGAAGTGAAGTGTGGTGAATGCCATAGACTGATAGGGCAATAACATGCTAAGTTAAAACATGCTCCTTCCCAAACATTCGCCGTAATTGACGCACCCATCTCTCCGGTCGATGTGGGACTACTTCTCACTTAATTTCTTTTGTTATTTTCTAAAGTTCTTTTCATAATACCCACTAACATTTTCGCATAAACTCATATTTTTATACTTTTATTATACATTAATTCCATCTAATTACTTTATACCTTTCCAAGAATACACATTTGCCCTAATTGATAGACAGAGGAAAATTGATTAAAAAAAAGTTAATCAACATGAAAAAAAAAATAGAGCCAAAGTTTTGTTAAATAGAAATAAAGATGAACAAATAGAGACTAGAAAAAAAAAGTAAAAACAGTACAACAATCTCACTATTTAATACAAAAATCATTTTTCAGTAAAAAGTAAAAATTAATTTTATTTTCAATTACCCCTTCTTTCAGATGAACAGACAAACTATGAAGTAGAAAGAGAACAGTATATATATATATATATATATATATATATATATATATATATATATATATATATATATATATATATATATATAATA
>Ga0214545_1000703_pt1 | contig 56600 bp, 33 predicted proteins | sample CNSS4metaG_FD_160064 | JGI IMG/M metagenome (GOLD analysis project Ga0214545, IMG submission 160064) | Root nodule microbial communities from cowpea collected in UCLA plant growth center, Los Angeles, California, USA - CNSS4 | ecosystem: Host-associated > Plants > Roots > Nodule | place: USA... | reverse complement strand
AAAATAATATTAATTTTTTTATAATATATTTTTATTTTTTTTTTTATTTTTTTTTTTTTTTTTTTTTTTTTTTTTTTTTTGTCGACAGACGTCCGTCCGATTTCAAACCGATTAAGTGTCTAGTAAGAGCAATATTTTGTGTATTGTTTCGGCAAAAAGTTGAATAATTTTAAAGAAGACAAAAATTATAAGAATCTTTTTGACTTAACGCACAATAAAGAGCACACTGAAGTCAGAAAATCGTTTTCCTAACTCTGAGGGTTAATCTCTTATTTATAAGCAAAACAGTTATAAATATCATAACCAACTGACCCAAAATATCTCATATAAAAAATATCTTAATAATAGGTCCAAATTCCTTGACTCATAGACTTTCATGAATCGGATCAAGTCTTGAACGACCAGAACGTCAACATTCGAAAATAACCAAACCAAAGTCGATCTCTGAAAGCAATTTTGGGATGAGGTATGTGCAACATTAGTGGACTTCCGAAAGCAATTTAGGAATGAGGTCTGCACAACATTAGTCAAATAATGAAAGGGTTTATTTAAAATTTAAAAAGTATTTTGGGGTGCAGAAAATATCTCAGAGGTGCAGGAAAAAAAAACTAATTGCACGGAAGAATAATTATTAATATGGGCCAGTTGGAAGCCCAACAATTTGTTTAAGAGTTTTTTTGCTTTTTATTACCCCAATATTTTCATGTACACCCTTATATTAATTAAGATGTGCATTTTACCTTTTCCTTCGTAAAAGTGACCTTCGAATTACCTGTTCTATAATCTTTCTTGATTTTTCAGTAAAATACTTTTGAACAAAAATTCTAAATAAATTATCTGGAACAAAATTTTCAAAACAATTTTCTTGGAACACAAAATATATTATAGAATTTTTTTTTCAAAACAAAATTTATGGAATAAACTTTAAAAAAATATATAATATATTGTAAATTGTAAATTGAATTTTTCTTCCAAAACACATTAAATATGTTTTAAAATAAACTTTTCAAAACGAATGTTTTTCGACATGTTCTCTCTTCTTCTAGGAGTGATGGCGCAACAAAGGTAGAAGTGCATTTAGTAACAGTGGGTGGATAAGAAACAAAAAGTTTTAGATTTGAGTGTATATGGGCTAACATTAAATGAGAGCCCAATAAGTAATTGCTACTATACTTTTCTTCTTCCATCCAATTTATGTCCTTGGTTTGCGGTTTAACAAAACATGAACACTTTTAGGTTTAACCTTTATACACGAATTTAGATTTTCTGTTAAAGATGTTTTTGTGTTGTTCCTGTTTTCAAAATATATTTATGATCACTAATTTTATAATTTTAAAATATATTAAAAGTATTTATAAAATATTAACATAATATATTAAAAAGATTTTTAAAATATTCGCTATATTTCTGTCCTAATTACTGAGAATTTCGAAGTAGGGATGTTTTTTGCGAATTGTGATTTTGTGGTGTTGATAAAGCTGATAAAGCGTTTTTCAAAGCTCCTTGGTTTGGGGAGTGTACCTTGTTAAATTACGGTATTTTGGAGGGTTCCAAGAACTGGAATCATGATGTTTATATTATTGTTCATATCAAGAATTTGAGCAGTTTCATTCTTTTTACTTGAAATTCATGACTGTTATGAAAGAATTCTTTTTGCCTCCGGAGCGAAACATATTTGGTCTGGTTTCAAGTAGGTCAACGCTTTCATCTCTAAGTGTTGGTGATAATGGTCCATGGTTTGCGGTTCAGTACCAACCTGGATGTTAAAGTTGTTCAAATATTCTTAAAGAAGATGATGACTTAAACTATGTTTTGCACATGAAAAGTTGTTGTGTTCAAGAGGTGAATAAAACCTTTATATCTTTTCATACTATGAAGTACATGTCATAATTTATATTCCACCGTTCCTGCATCTAGAGCTGTAAATTTTGCCCGATTCGTAAGGCTTGGTTCTGGTCCCATGGGTTGGTGTCAAAAATATTCACAAAGCCAATACGTCCCATTAAAGTAGTTTACAAGGCCAATCACCCACTTTCCCCACTCTCCAAGTCTTGTGGGTCAAAGTCGATCCATGAGCTTTTTTCATAAACATTGAAAAATATATTAGTTTTTAAAATGTTGTAAAATTTATGTTGTCGTCCTAAGTCGTTGATCCGACCCAGTCTGTCTCAATCATAAACTCGATATGTTCAGAATGTCAGTCAAGTTTGTCTCGATTGTGGCCCAAGAATACCCATATTGATTGTGGGCTTGACCCACTAGTTTAGGTAGTCGCCACGAGTAGGCCCGTTTCAGGCGTCGGTCTGGGCAAGACAGTCAAGGGCGTGGACTCGGGAGGGCCCATCAAGAACGTCGACAAAGGACGACCCGACACGACCGTCATCTCGGGACGACCCGTCTCGGCCATCAGCCTGTGCCGTCTGTCTCCGTCGTCGATCCAGGCCTACCGTCTCGGTTGTCGACATGGGCCTACCATCAAGGACATCGACCTTGGCCGACCCATCTTGTCCGTCAGCCTGTCTCTTCCATCGGCCCGGTTCAGCCTGTCTCAATTGTTGTTTCGGGTGGCTTGTGTCGATTGTTAGCTTGGGCTGACACGTCTCGGTCGTCGACCTTTGACCCGGGCCAACACATCTCGATCGTCGACTTGGGTCATCGCGTCTCAGCCGACCGTCGGCTCAGGTCGACCCGTCTCGATGTTGTACCGAGTCGGATCGTCTTAGTCGTTGTCCTGAATCAACCTGTTTCGACGGCTGACCAGGGTCAGTCCGTTTTGATCATTGTTTCGAGTCGGCCTGTCTCGACTTTTGTTTCGGATCGGCCTGTATTGATTGTCATCTTAATCCGGCCCATCTCGATTGTCGATCTGGACTAGTCCGTTTTGGGCGTCGACCCGACCTAGTCTATCTCTTTTATTAACTGCATATGATTTTTTTAAGGTTGAACAATAATTTTATTATAAGTGTATTTTGGAATATTAATTAGTAATTATTTTTTTTATGTGAGTTGAAAGCTTGTTATATAATGTATGGTCATGGTAATTTGTAATGATTAAATTTTTCGTATCTCACATTAAATACATATATATACTTTAACTATATTTTGATTAAACAACTAACTAATTGTAAATTTGAAGTAAAATACCAAGCTTTAGAGAGTGTACCTGAACACCTGCACACATTTAGTGTTGGAATTAAAAAATTATTATTTGTAAGATTTTTTTTTCGGTTTAATTTATATAGTTAAATTTCTAAATATTACATACGTAAAATGTATTTTAAATTTGTACATAAACTCTAGATTACTAACCGTAAATATGGTAGTTATATTAAAGTTCATCCAAATCTAATTTAACTAACTCAAATATCGGCTTGGGGGAGAGGAAGACATTAAAATGACAATTTCAAGTTCGGTTTGGGAGTGAAAAAGATCCATTAAAACGACAACTCCAAGTTTGGCTTGAGAGTGAGAAAGATCTATTAAAGCTATAATTTAAAGCTCTCGACTTGGGGTTGGGAAAGACCCATTAAAGCAACAACTCCAAACTCTCTTTGGAGCGAAGACTAGTTAAAGTGACAACTCCAAACTTGTCTTGGAGGAGGGAAAGACTCGTTAAAGTGACAATCTCAAACTTAGTTTGGGAATGGAGAAAACCTTTGAAACAAAAGTAAAATAGTAATATGAAAATTAAAGTGGCCACGTGCAAAGTGACGACATCAAATATAAAAATTGACAAGATAAAAAAATTAGTTAAATCAAAACAAATAGAAAAATTTGGCAAAGAAACATTCAAGATTGAGTTTAACGAACTTTTTTCGGCCTTTACACCTAAAACACGATAACTCAAGATTAGGGGGTTGTGTTTTGTCCTACTCATCCGAGACTTGACCTTATTCTCGAAAATGAATGAGACCTCCCAAACTCAATCTAAAGTTTATAGACCTGACCTTAAGTACGTTTTGTCTTTAATTGATATTTTATTAAAATATATTATTACATAGGATAGGTTGAATATTTTTGTAGTCAGTTATTACTTTATAACTACTTTATTTATAAATTAAATATTAACTCTTAGATCAAGTAATTGAACAATATTTTACTTGCCCTTTACTTCATCTTGGCAAAAGAAAACTATTCATATTTAAAAGACGTTCAATTTTTTACTGAAATAATATTATATTATATTATATTATATTATATTATAATTGATATGTTAGAGTTAATTTATATTTTACATTTGTTATAAATAAGTGTCTTTTTACATAAATTAATTTTAAACATTTGTAAGCGTAGATAAAAAAATATGTGGAGAAGAGGGTGCTGGAATATGAAAAATAGGAGATAGTTCAGGATTTTAGTTGAGAGAGAACGAGGAGAAGGGGACGAATATAGAAGAAGGAAGAACGAGAGCAAGAAGAAGCAAAGGGAAAGAGTCTGAAGCGGAAGGAAGAAGAAATTCACGCAACCAAGGTTCTATCTAGTTTTCTGACTTCGCCATTGCGTTTTTGTTGTGTATTTTCCGGTCTGCATTCTTGATTCATTCTTTTCATCTCGGAATTTGATTGCGTGACCCTGTTTCAATTTGTTAAAACAAACTGATCTAAATCGCATTTCCTCTTTATTCTCGTATCATTCTTTTTAGCGAATAATAGCATATTCTCGGTTTGATTTCTGTTCTTCCCGATTTGATTTCTGTATCATTCTTTTTAGCTAATAGCATATTCTGGATTTGAAATGTCGGTTGCTGCATTAATTGGATCTTCCCGATTTAATTTATGTTTGCCGGTGAGTTTGATTGGACAAGTGGCCATGGTCGGGGGCCTTGAATGGGCTGAGGAGGAGCTGCGTTCACAAACGTTGATTGGCGGTCTTCGCACAACGGCGTCGGGCAACGGTGGCTCTAGGTAAGGCCGACGAAGTGTGGCAGCGGTTTGGGTGAGTCAGGGCTTGGCACGGTGATCTTCGGTGAAAGCACAAGGAGGAAGAAGAAAGACGGCGTTGTGACGGCAACACGATTTCTGGTCACGATCGGCGTCACTGGTGATGATTCCGGTAAAGCAATGATAATGCGGTGAGTTTGGCGGCTAACGATATATCCGACGAAATGGTGAGCGGAGTTACAGGTATGTTAGAATGAAGAGTGAGGTGAACACCGGTGATTTTACCGGTAGCTGGCGTAGCCATTGTTGCCGGTGATTTGGTGTTGAATGAGAACGAAGATGGCAAAAGTTAGGGAATGGGCATGGCCTGCAAGAGGATGATGTTGTGCGTGGTGACGTGAGGGTTCTGGATGATTTAATTTTATGTTCTTAGATAAAAAGTGTTTTAAGAATAAAAATAAGAAAACAAATAATAGGTAAAAAGAGTAATAATAAAAATGTATGAAAATAAAATAATAATAATCATAAATGAAAAATAATAATAAGGGGCTCTCTTTCCAGTTCTCTTTTTGAACCATTTTTTCTGTTATTTTCACCCCTTTGAATTTATTTTGGGTCAAATTGCTATCTACACCCCTATTTTTACTCAATGTACAATATGATATGGGTCCTTGATGTGCTATTTGCACACTTGTGTTTTGATTGTGGTACTCCGGTCTTTCTTTACAATATTTGGACTGAGTTTCTTCTATTTTAATCCTTATTTCCACAATAGTTTTACTATTTGTCATTCACAATAATTGGATTTCTTTTTGCAGGTTTTCACCATCGTTTTGTTCAAAGGAATGGAAGAATTCAGGCAAATTAAGAATAAATTAGATGTTCTCCACTCAATTGTGGGAGACATAAACAAATTGGAAAACACTATAAAATCTTTTGAAGAAAGACGGAGTCGTAAAGAACATTCGCATAATAATACATCATCTCTTTCCTCGGATAGCATGGAAAAAATATTGGAAGAATTAATGAAGCCGGATTCCGATTTAAATTTGTCCTGGGATGCCATGAGAGAATTGATGAAGTTGCGTCAAACAGGTTCCATTTCAGAATATCATAACAGTTTTCGTAGAATAAGTAGGAAGTTAAATTTGCCCGAGGAGGTTCTGTTAAACTCGTTTCTGAGAGGCTTAACTAGAGATGCACAGATTATGGTTAGATCATTAAAGCCAATTAAAGTAGATACTGCATTTATGATAGGAAAAGCCTACGAAACGGCTCTATCAAGCTATAAGAAGAGAGATTGCGATTTTACACCTAGAGAAATCATATCCCATATTGTTATTTATTATGCTCTTCTCATCGTGAGTTTTTTTATAATACGCTTCTTGTCTTTGTTTGATGAATAATATTTTGATTATGTTTTTTACTTATTTTTAATTCACTCTGTCAATTACTTTTTATTTTCATTTTTTTAATAGTGCGATGTGATGATCTAATGACTTGACATTGATAAATAAAGTTCATGATATGAAAATTATGCTTGAGGAAACTACATTCTAGATTGTGTGATTCGAGGCTTTGGTTTTGATTGAGAGATTGTTAGAGCAAAAAATTTGCTTTGGTGTATGTTGAACAATTTAATGGTACCCAACCCTTTGATATGGAACCTAATAATTGACTTACACGGGAGATATAATGAGTTTATTAATGGACTTTTTACAAGATATAGCTTTTGGTGTTTGCCCCAATGTATTTACTTGTAATGCTTTAATTCTTGCACAAGTGCAGTAGAGTGAGATTTTTTGTGGTGCTTTCTCTCTGAAGGAAGAGATGCTTTCAAAAGTTCTCTCTCCTGTACCTATAATTTGTTGATAGATGCAACCTGTAATTTAGGGTGTCCTGTTTTTGCTCTTCAATTATATGATGAGATTTAGGGTGTCCTATTTTTTCTCTACAATTACATGATGAGATGGTGCAGAAAGGGTATGCAACTGATTTAATAACTTATACTGACCTATGGATAGGGCTTGTTGTAGCCCATTTGAATTGACGTTTGTTTTCTCTATTCGTTCTTTAAGATTTATTATTGGTTGGAATCTCCTGTAAACTATGAATTGTGGAATAAAAAGGATTTGGGTAAAATATCTTATTGGTTCACATTTTTATTTTAAAATCTCAAATAGATCCTAAGATTTTTTGTTATCTTAATTAGGTTTATTTCATTAGTATGGTGTTAACGGTGTTAAGGATGTGTCATGTGTCAGCTCCTCATTTTTTATTTAATTTTCTTGATAGAGAAAAAAAATGAGGAGCTGACACGTGACACATCCTTAACACCGTTAACACCATACTAACCTAATTGTTACACATTTTCAAAAATATGGACCTAATTGAGACTAAAATAAATCTTAGGGTCTATTTGAGATTTTGGAACAAAAACGTGGATCAATGGAGTATTTTAACCAAAGGGTTTTATAGGCCTTTAATACGAGGTTGCTAAAGGCCCAATCAAAATAAATATGATATTATTCATGTGTTCTTTAAAATTAAATTGATTTGAGTATCTTTATTTCTTTCCGATTGATTTGCACTATAGCTTTTCACCATAGATGAAATTTGAACAAAAAATTTTAGTGGTGTAAAATTAATTTTTTTATATATAAATTATTTTTAAATAAATTTAACAAAATTTGGTTAAAATGACTAAATTCACACAGTTGTAAAGTTGAATGACTAAATTATGTCAAAGTTTTGAATAGGGATTGATTTTAATTTTGACTAAAAGTTAAGAAATAAAAAACATATTTAATCCTAACAATATTTATATTTATAAAAAACAATTGTATTTTTTTACACAAATTAATTTTTAAACATTTGTTATTTGTTCAAATCCAACTTGTTATATGAACATGGATAATTGTCTTCTAAAGTCCCAAAAGTCAAGTTTTCATACTCAGATTGCTTTGTTTGAAGGTAGATATACCAATTATTCGAATCTAATCAAGTATAGTAAGCGTTCGCTTAAGTCTGTATTTTGATCTTGAACTTAATGTGGACTTAATTAGGATGTGGATTTATGAAATTTTAATAGTCATATTACAATATGAAATATTTTAAGTCATATAATTACATTATAAAATAGTATGAGTGTTGAAAATTTGTAGGAATTGTGAAAATGTGAGAAATATAAAATATATGATAGATACAAAAGATGTGTTACAAGAGAAACTTCTTATTTTATTTTATTCATATATATATATAATAAAATTAAAGTCAAATGACTTTTACAAAATGTTTTTTTGCAAATAAGTCATAAAGTTAATGATTCGACAATTTTTCTTTATCAAATGCGGATTTAGACGGAATGCAGACTTAAATGAATGTGAACTTAAGCACTTAAACAAATATTTACTGTACTACATATTGGCCTAATTATTTTGTGACTGAAAAGTCAAAAGTTATATTATTGCAGGTTGGAGTGTTGGTTTCACACATTCTTTTTTCCTCATATGCATCTTGAGAGAGTTTTGGACATTTTCTTTTGCATTAATATGTTTGGCAACAAAAACATATAATGGAAAATCATGTTATTGTTTTTTTATTTTAAGTTACTCTTGTATTGAAAAGTCTTAATAACTAGGAGAATAAGGTTATTGTTTTATTTTTTATTTATGCTTTATTATGTATATTGACCTTTTGGAACATTTTTTTTTTCTGCTAAAAAAAAAAACTTTCATGTACTTGCATCATTTTAGACTTGCCTAACACACTTCATTTGCACTCATTGCATTCATGGTTGATAGTGTAGATTAGAGAATATAAATTTTGGCATTTAAAAAGTACTTCAATTTATTTGAATTTGAATTGAGAGTTGGTTGCCATAACTTAATTATGCTTTTTTTTTTCTTGTTTTCATCCATAAGGAAATAAATACTCAAACAAACAATAATATGTGACAACCTTCGAAAAAAATAGAAAGCATTGTAAAAGGTTTTCAAGTAAGACGGTGTGTTTTCGAACATTCATATGGTAATTCACTATCTTTTGATTGGAATCGCCTAAATGCCATAGTAGAATTAATGAAGCTATGTCAAACATATAAAACAGGTTCCATTTCAAAGATATCATTATAGTTTCTTACTACCAGTGGAGAGAAAAAAAAATTAAATATATTTTTGTTCCTTCAAGTTTTAGTGAAATTTAAAATTAGTTTATTTTTGAAATTTTTGACTAATTTAGTCTTTGATTTTTAAAAATCTGTGAATTTAGTCATTTTAACCAAATTTTATAAAGTTTATTTGACATTTCAAATGCGTTTTATGATAATATTTGAGTTAACATTAAAGTGAAAATATGTCAAACGATATAAACAATTCAAATACTATCATGAAATGCATTTAAAACTTCGGTAAAATTAACAAAATTTGGTTAGAATTACTAAATTCACGCATTTCAAAAAATATAGAACTAAATTGGTTAAACAATTTAAAAAGGAACTAATTTCCTATTTGACTAAACTTAAGATACAAAAACATATTTCACAAAAGAAAAATATACTAAGATTATTCGTTGAGCATCACAAAGAGTGCAATATTCAATGTGGCCGTACTTGTATTAGTTTCACAAAAATTATGAAACTCAATTGTCAAGGATTTTTTAACATTATTATTTTAAGGCTTAAATACCTTTTTGGTCCTCATTTTCGTAGTGTTTGTTGCGGATGGTCCTCATTTTCGCAATTCATGTTTTATTTGGTCCTTTTCTGTAACGCCGTTTAAATCATTAACGAAACATTGTACAGGTGAGACAGTTTGTATTAGGGTGTGTTACGTGTACTGTACAGGTGGCTAATTAACGTTAATTTTACAATTTAGGGGAAATTTTGCAATTAGGGAAATTTCTTTATCTTCGTCTTTCTTGAGTTCAGATTTGCAGAGGAAGCAGCTAATACTTGCCATTTCATCATTGGATTGCAGTTGCACTCTTCATTTCAATTTTCTATTTAATCATCATCAACGAGGTAAGTGGGTTCAGGGTTTTCTGGGTTGTGTTCTGCATGATTTTTAAATTACTTCCATGATTTTGTGTAGTTTGTGTCTGTAGGTGGGGTTCAGTGGGGTATTATTTTAGTTGGTTTGTTTGTCGGTTGTCGATGTTGGTGTAATGGTTCCCATTATTTTATTTGTAATTGATTGTAGCAGTGGTCCCCCATTGCGTTAAAGTAGACTTAATAATACATTTTTTTATCTGTTTAATTTACTTTAGGGTAATGAGTGATGAGAGGTTCAATGTTATTGTCCACCACGGTGGTGAAGTAGAGGCCCATGAAGAGACTCCTGAAGTAGAGATTGAGGATGAATTAATGTTATGAATTTAACTTCTTCCAAACTTATATCAATTTAACTTTTCCCAAACTTAAATCAATTTCACTTACTTCAATGCTCAAATTAAGATGTCATTTTGAACATGTTGAGACTAATATCAACATAATCAAACTAATTCATTTCTTCATTTAATAATAGTACAACACAGATTGGACTTTAAAAGATTACACACAATAACAGTACGAATAATACAATAACAACTCAAGTGAACCCATATTACTAATTGCAGCCTCTTCTCAGCAACCTTCAATGACTTCTCCAAATCATTAATCTGCCTCATTTGTGTCATGATGATGACATCCTTTTCATCAACACCACCATTTGAAAAAGTTGCAGCCCACATTATTGGTACCACCACTCTGTAAATCAATAAACCAAAAATTAAAACCAATTTATTATTAACACAAAAATAAAAATAGATTGTACCCAAAATTTTCTACCAATATTCTTTGGAGTTCTTGCCATCCTCAAAGCAGTCATCTCTCTACAACTACAAATCGGGGTTAATTCGTTTCTCGTTGAACCACCAATAGTGCACGAAGTGATACAACACGGTTGCCTCCAACGGTTACAACCAGAGATAAAAGAAGAAAATTGGGACTGTAACATACCTATATAATGGGATTGCAGGAAGAAGAAAATTGCAGCAATACCAATTGGGAATGGAGGAACAAGATTGCCAAAACTCACCAACTGCCCAAACATTCCCTACCAAAACCCTAGCTCACTTATTTATCCCCAAATATCTAATTAAGCCACCTGTACAGTACATGTAATACACCCTAATACAAATCGTGTCACATGTACAATGTTTCGTTAATGATTTAAACGGTGTTACAGAAAAGGACCAAATAAAATACGAATTGCGAAAATGAGGACCATTCTAAACATTCGGTAAGAAATGAGAACCATTTTAAACATTTTGTGAAAATGAGGATCATTCGCAACAAACACTACGAAAACGAGGACCAAAAAGGTATTTAAGCCTTATTTTAAAATTTGATTATAATGTTTCTGTTTAAACGTATCAGTAATTTTAATTTATTATAATCTCTATTTTTAAAAATTTATAATTCAGTGTAATCAATGTTAATTAATAATTTGAGTGCAAAACAAATAAGACATGGTAAAGTAAAGTTCCAAATTGACCCATCGCTAAATAATAATGTTAAAATATTTATTTTATTGTTAACATTGATTAAATCAATACTACAATTAATTTAAATGACAAAATATAGGATCGGCAATGTGTCAGTTAACTCCACATTAAATAATAATTTTGAAAAAAAAAATAATGCTTTTGTAATTAGAATTAGTTAAATCAATGCTAACTTAGTTTAAAAAAGAAAGTCTGAATAACAAATGCAAAATAAAAAAAAAATATATATATATATATATATATATATATATATATATATATATTACCTTACTTTCCTAATAGACCTTTCCCTCCTTCATTTATTTTCTATTTTATTGAAATTTTGAGTACTCGAATCATATCCAATTATATTCACTATTTTTTGAGGGTGTAAAGGAAAAAATAAACAACAAAATGTACATTTGAATGATGAATCAAGATGTTTTATTTCAGATATTTTTTAAACAATTATTTATAACATGTGAAATCAAGTAAAATAAAATGCGAGTAGTAGATAGCCATCATTTTCATTGACTTGCTACATCAATAAAGTTAAAATATAGACTTCATTTCTTTTCTTAAAAATTTATTCTCAGATGAGTATTTGTTAAAAAAAAGAAAAATATATATAATAAATTAGTTTCTAGATGAATACCTTAAACTTTCATCTTAATTAATTATTTAATTTGACCACTTTTGCAAATGAACTTTGAAACAAAAATACCCCTACCAACTTTATTAATTTATAAAACTATTACTTATAAAAATTCTTATTATCATACCTAATTTACAAATTTATTATTATTATTAATAAGAATTATAAATATTGTAATAATAATAATAATAATTATTATTATTAATTATAATTATAATAATAATATTAAAAATATTATTATTATTATGATTGATATTATAAATGTAATTGTAATTATAATTATATTTATAATTAATATTATATAATTATAATTATATTAACAAATATAATAATAATTATAATAATAATAATAATTATTATTATTATCAACTATATTATTTTACTACATTATTATAATTACTATAATTATAATTATAATAATAATAATTATTATTATTAACAACTATAATAATAATTATAATAATAATTATTATTATTGTTATTAGGTATAATATACTAATAATATACTAATAACAACTATAATAATATATTATTCATTATTATTAATAAACTATAGATTTTTTTTTAAAATTTTCAGCTAAATAAATAATCTATTCATTATTATTTTCTGTCAAGGAAATGATTCCCCAAATCATTTATGATTGGGAGCGAGGGAAATATAAATGGAAGGAAAGACAAGTGCAATATTTCTTCATTCATCCATTCCTTAGTTTGCATATAAAATCGATGAAAGTAGCGATCCCAAATTGGTGGGCGCTTTGAGATTGAGGAGTCAAGGGCTTCTTTAGAAGAAAAAGAAAGAAAGAAAGAATAACGCAATTTTGTAAGAGCCAACAAACAATATATTTAAGAGAGAGAACCAAACGAACCTTAGCCCTGACCCTGACTGAGACTAGTGAAAGGTGTGTGTGTGTGAGAGAGAGAGGAATTGGGAACGGGCTTCGTCGTTTTCGTTCTATTTCTTAGTCTTCTTCTTTTTCTTTTTCTTCTTGTTCTTGTCCGTATATCAATTTCCCTCTTTCTCGTAAAACCCTAGTTTCGATGCTGCTCTGACAAAGCAATTAGATCGGAAGAACCCTAACCAACCACAACTTCCAATGGCTGCGGAGTTAGGGCAACAGACGGTGGAGCTTTCCACGCTCGTCACACGCGCCGCTCATGATTCATACGCCTCTCTCAAAGAACTCGTCGATAAATGCAGGTCCTCCGAATTATCCGACACCGACAAGAAGATTAGCATCCTCAAATTCCTGAGCAAGACTCAGCAGCGAATGATCCGTCTCAATGTCCTCTCCAAGTGGTGCCAGCAGGTGATTCAATTTCTCTCTCACTTTCGTGCTTCAGTTCTATTTCCGTCTCGTTATTCTGTTATTGTTATGGAATTTGCTGTGTTTGTTTTAATTTATTGGCTTGTTTGGTTTTTTGTAGGTTCCTTTGATACAGCACTGTCAGCAACTGGCTTCCACTGTTTCCAATCACGACATGTGTTTCACGCAAGCTGCAGACTCGTTATTCTTCATGCACGAGGGGCTTCAACAGGCGCGTGCACCCGTTTATGATGTTCCTTCCGCAATTGATATTCTTCTCACGGGAAGTTACCAGCGTCTGCCGAAATGTGTAGAGGATGTGGGGACTCAGTATGCTTTGACCGAGGATCAGCAGAAACCTGCTTTGAAGAAATTGGACACGCTTGTTCGCTCCAAATTGCTTCAGGTTTCGATTCCCAAAGAGTTTTCTGATATTAAGGTTTCTGATGGTACCGCGCAGCTTAGGGTGGATGGGGAGTTCAAGGTTTTGATAACGCTTGGGTATAGAGGACACTTGTCTTTGTGGAGGATATTGCATTTGGAGCTACTTGTCGGGGAGAAAAATAAGCCTGTGAAGTTGGAGGAAATGCGGCGGCACGTGCTTGGAGATGATTTGGAGAGGCGAATGGCGGCGGCAGATAATCCATTCTCGGTTATGTACTCAGTTCTTCATGAGCTGTGTGTTACACTTGTCATGGACACGGTGATAAGGCAAGTTCAGGTTCTTCGACAGGGGAGGTGGAAGGATGCAATTCGGTTTGAGCTCATATCCGAGGGTCATGGAGCGAGTTCTAGCTCTGTTCAGAACCCTGATGCAGAATCTGATTCGTCTGCCCTGCGAACTCCTGGCTTGAAAATTGTGTACTGGTTGGATTTTGATAAAAATGCTAATGTGTCTGAATCGGGTACATGCCCATTTATTAAAATTGAACCTGGGTCAGATCTTCAGATAAAGTGTCTCCACAGCAGCTTTGTCATAGACCCCTTGACTGGCAAGGAGGCAGAGTTTGTTCTGGACCAGAGTTGTATTGATGTTGAGAGGTTGCTGTTAAGAGCTATTTGTTGCAACAGATATACTCGGCTGCTCGAAATTAAAAGAGAACTGGTGAAAAATGTTCAGGTCTGTCGAACTGCAGATGATGTTTTGCTCCAGTCCCGGATGGGTGAACCTGATATTGAATATAAGCAGGTTGGTTTACATTTATTTGGAAACGTTTTCTCTTTTGGGGAGTTTGGAAGTGTCAATTTGCTGTGTTGCATTGGAATTTAGTAGGTTCGGTAAGGATTAGATTTGGATAATTATTTTGGGATTTTGTTTTATTTGCATGTCTGATGGTCAGTCCTTTCGGGGTTTGACTTTGTTAACATCATTTGAGTTTCGAAAGATAGATAGATTCTCAGATACTTGATATTAAATATTTTTACGATTTTGTTTTATGTGCTCGTGTGGTTTCAGTTCTTTCTGGTCAAAATCATTTCATCTTTAGATGTTGCAAATGTAGTCCTTATAAGGCTTGAGTAGTCCTCAACTCCAGAAAACTGGCCTTTAAGGACAGAACTGCCAAAGCCTTCTAAGGACTTCATTGGCTTCATCTTTAGTAAATGTTTGATCTCAAGACCCCTATGATGATATGTACATGTTTTCCTGTGAAAGACTATTAACCTTTGCGACATGCAAACTATTGTTTAAATTTATAGATTCAGTGCCTTCCCATGGATCTCATGTATATAATCTTATGCCCTACCTTCTTCCATTCATTCTAGCACGTGGTTTTAAATCTGAGTTCTGCTTCTGTCTGTAGAAGGATGATAAGTGCTGCAGCAAGGACTCTGAGGGCCATGAGGTGTTGTGTGTGCGTGCCTATGGCTCTTCTTTTTTTACTCTTGGAATTAATATCAGGTACCCAACTTTCATTTTTCTAATCTATTGCATTTTAATTGGGGGGATTTTCTCAAATCCGTTCCTGTGTTCCTATTCAGGAATGGCCGTTTTCTTCTTCAATCTTCACAAAACATAGTGGTTTCTTCAGCCTTAATAGAATGTGAAGAAGCTTTGAATCAGGGATCTATGACTGCAGCTGAGGTTTTCATAAGCCTGAGAAGCAAAAGTATATTACACCTATTTGCTTCAATCGGAAGGGTTTTAGGACTTGAGGTATATTTACCTGTTTTCTCTCCTTTGGACTGTCTTCAAGCATATTATTTGGGTTTCAGGATTACCTTAAAGTCTAAGACCTATGGATCATTGGGGATTCTTGCAGGTCTATGAGCATGGGATCAATATAGTTAAAATACCCAAGAATGTTTCAGATGGTTCAGCTATGCTATTGATGGGATTTCCAGACTGTGGAAGCTCGTACTTTCTGCTGATGCAGCTTGATAAGGATTTTAAACCCTTGTTTAAGTTGTTAGAGACTCAGCCTGACCCATCTATAACAGATAATTTATCTGGCGGTGACCTTAATCAGGTTGTGCGGATCAAGAAAATTGATATAGGACAAATGCAGGTTCATGAGGATGAAATGAATTTAAGCCTGGTTGACTGGGGAAAATTACGTTCTGCTCTGCCCAATGCCATTGGCCCAAATCAAACATCTGGACATGAGTTCTTTTCTGATATTCGCCTTGAGAATTCCATACAGATTGCAAAAGGTCATCCATCAGGTTTTTCATCACTTGTTGACGAAGTGTTTGGACTTGAGAAAGGATCTTCAGCAGCTCCGTTATCTGTTCAAAATATTTCTTCAACTGGGAATACATCACTTCCATCTCAATATGGATCTGTCCCCATGAATATCCATAGTTTAAAGGCTGGAAGCCCTTCACCAAAGTGGGAAGGAGGAATACAGATGGCACAGGTTAATAATGTAACAAAAGCTTCAGGGGCTACTAGCCTCTATAGTGGTTCATTGTTCTCATCTGGTAGTGTGAAAGGCCCAGTTCAGTCCAGTTCTGTCGGCTCCATACCAACAGGACAAGTAAGGAGCACTGCGGGGAAAAAGCTGTCTGCTTCCAAGTCTGAACAGGATTTGACCTCTCCAAAATCTCCGCATTCAGTTGACATTACTTCCTCTTCTGCAATTGATGAAGAACAACTAAGAGTGTTGAATGACACTTCTAATGAGGCTTTATCTGGAAGTCGATCATCTCGACTGTTGTCTCCTCCACGACCAACTGGCTCTCGAATACCTAATTCCAGACCTAATGGACCTCAAGTTGATTCATTTAAGGCTGTTGGATCTGGCTCATGTGCTACAACTCCCGTATGTAAGATACTTCCTTTCCATCTTCATCTTTTTCATGTAGAGTTTAGTCATGCTGTTCTTTATTTATTTTTCACTATCCAATATGTGACTGGACAAGTAAACGCTTGCAGCCCAAACACTAGAATCCACAGTTAGTTATAGCGCAGGAGAAGATGTCACCTCAAAAAATGATAAGAAATCCAGAAAGCGAACAGCTTCAGATATGTTGGCCTTGATTCCATCTCTTCAAGGTGTTGAAAACAACCCAGGAATCTGCAAGAGAAGAAAACTTTCAGATGCATCTGGTTGTCAAATGTCTTTGGCACAGGGTGCCATGTCTGCTGAGATGATACCCAAAACCGAAGGGTACACTTATGGAAGTTTAATAGCTGAGGTGAATAAAGGGACTGTTCCATCCAGCATTTACATTGTGGCTCTTCTTCATGTGGTCAGGCATTGTTCACTTTGCATTAAGCATGCTAGACTAACCAGCCAGATGGATGCATTAGACATCTCATATGTTGAAGAAGTTGGTTTGAGAAGTGGATCATCTAACATTTGGTTTCGACTTCCTCTGGCTAGAGGGGACTCATGGCAGCATATATGTTTGCGACTTGGAAGACCTGGTTGCATGTATTGGGATGTTAAAATAAATGATCAACACTTCAGGGATTTATGGGAGCTGCAGAAAGGGAGCAATAATACACCATGGGGTTCAGGTGTTCGAATTGCTAATACATCTGACATAGATTCACATATACATTATGATCCAGATGGTGTTGTTTTGAGTTATCAATCTGTCGAGGTAGATAGTATAAAGAAATTAGTTGCTGATATTCAAAGGCTTGCCAATGCAAGAACATTTGCTCTTGGCATGAGGAAATTACTTGGCGTAAGAGCAGAAGAGAAGTCAGATGACCTTGTTACTACTAGTACTGACAGCAAAGCACTAAATTCCAAGGTTGCTTTAGATACTGCTGACAAACTATCTGAGCAGATGAGAAGGGCGTTTAGAATTGAGGCAGTTGGATTGATGAGCTTGTGGTTTAGCTTTGGTTCAAGTGTCCTTGCTCGTTTTGTTGTTGAATGGGAATCTGGTAAAGAGGGTTGCACAATGCATGTATCTCCAGATCAACTTTGGCCTCATACGAAGGTTTGCTATTTTCTCTTCAACTGATTGCTGCTATCTATTTCTTATTTTTTTTCTTCCATTGTGTTCATTCTGGCATCAGTCATAGACTTCTATTTCCCTGCTGTGCTTCAAAATTTTGATGAAACATTATATGCGTGCCACTTTATTCGGTCATGATTGTTGGCTTTGACCTGTTTTCACCATGTTTGTTTTTTACTTCATTGTTCTTGGACTTTCTCCCTTATCATGAGAATTAGCATACATGATCCCGCTAAAGTCTTGTTCCCTGTTGATCGTAGCTGGTTCATTTCATATTTGTTCTGATTATTTATAGTACCTTCTGGGTGAAATTGCTGTGGGACATCCTTTTTTTTCTTGTTCAGCTGGCTATGCGATATAAACATGAAATCCATTGCATTAATTTTTTTGTTATGGTTATTTCTGCTGCTTGGTGCCATTTTTTCCTTTTGATATTTCAGTGGTGATAAGAAACCCGCTTCTTAATGTTGTCTTCTGTAGAGATGTTTCTAATGTTTTGCCCTTGGTATGTTCCCAATATTTCTTGCCCTATTTATTTACTGTACCAAATGCTTGTATTTCTACGCAGTTTCTGGAAGATTTCATAAACGGAGCTGAAGTTTCATCACTTTTGGATTGCATTAGGCTGACTGCAGGGCCATTGCATGCCCTGGCAGCTGCAACCAGGCCAGCTAGAGCTGGTCCTGTTCCAGGGGTTGCAGCTGCTCTATCTTCCATTCCTAAACAATCTGGTGGATATATATCGTCACAGGGACTTCTGCTTGGGAATTCAACAACTAATGTTGGTCAGCCTACATCTGGTCCTGGGGCAAACACCGTCATGCCTACAGCAAGTGGTCTCACTAACCAGACCCTTTCAATGTTAGCTGCTGCTGGACGTGGTGGTCCGGGCATTGTTCCTAGTTCACTTTTGCCCATTGATGTCTCTGTTGTGCTGCGGGGTCCATATTGGATAAGAATCATGTACAGGAAACAGTTTGCAGTTGACATGCGCTGCTTTGCAGGAGATCAGGTGTGGTTGCAGCCTGCAACACCTCCTAAAGAGGGTCGTCTTTCAGGAGGGTCATTGCCGTGCCCCCAGTTTCGGCCTTTTATCATGGAACATGTTGCCCAGGAATTGAATGGACTGGATCCCAGTTTCACTGGACAACAGGCAGGTGGCCTGGCAAATTCAAATAATCCAAACCCTGGTTCAGGATCCCAGATGATGGCTGCAAATGGAAATAGAATAAACCTGCCAATTTCTGCTGCAATGTCTAGAACAGGAAATCAAGTAGCTAGCTTAAACCGCGTGGGAAATGCTTTAGCAGGCTCTTCAAACTTAGCTTTGATGACATCACCTGTCTCTATACGGAGGCCCCCTGGAGCAGTTGTCCCAGCACATGTCAGAGGCGAGCTTAACACAGCCATTATTGGTCTTGGTGACGATGGAGGATATGGAGGTGGTTGGGTTCCTCTCGTTGCTCTTAAAAAGGTTTTGAGAGGCATTCTCAAGTATCTTGGAGTGTTGTGGCTTTTTGCCCAGTTACCTGATCTTTTGAAAGAGATCCTGGGATCTATTTTGAAGGAAAATGAAGGTGCACTTTTGAATTTGGACCCTGAGCAGCCCGCCTTGCGTTTTTTTGTTGGGTAAGTATCTAGAACCCTTCTTCTGTTACCCCAATTCTTGTGTCTAGATTTTTTTTTTTCTTTATTCAGACACTTCTCTGTTGTAATTTTTCATTCCTTCTTGGTACACGACTTTTGCTATATATTTACAAACTTCGCTGTTATATAATGTTTCAGTCCTGATTAAAGGGAAATAGTTGCAGTTGTCATATTACGGGATTGATGCTTGATTTTATTCCTCCTTATCTTTGCAACATGTTCTTTGCTTCGCTGTTTGTTTTGTAGCTTTGTTACCTTGGGTGATTAAGCCTGATTAGTTGTTGCACAATACATTCTTGGATTTTGGATTAGGATGTAATATAAGATGCCTTGATTCATTTTTTATTTCTTAATCTGAGCATGATACATGAAGTTGATTATTCCATGTTAGTTAATATTACGCATATTGATATTTGATGATTTATTATCTCTACTTTGCAAAAATGGGAAAAATTTTATTACATTTTTTCTTCATTTAAGTATAGAGTTCAAATTTAACCCCTTTAATTTCTGTATGCATAATATCCCAGGGTTTTATGAGTTGATGCAAAATATTCCCCCCTGCCGATAAGCAGTTGGAAATAGCTATTTTTTATTATATTGCATTTTGTCCCATGAAGCACCTAAACAAACACAGATACCGAGACATAACTAATGTCCAACATATAGGACACATGACACCACTTTTATGTGTGATTCTATGTGTAACATGACAAAAATCTCAAATGAGAATTAAGATTTATAAAATTCATACTGTAAAAATGAATTTGCTAGTTTTCAGGTTCCCTATAACAACAGCTCAATAGAATTCAAAGAAACTACACCCTCTGTTTCCTTTATTATATTTTTTAAAAGATTTTTATTTCTATTTTATTGTCATTTTCAATATTTAGGACAACATTAATTACTCCTTGTTATCTATTTTATCTTATTCTTTAATTCGTTTATTTATTGTGTTGTACTAATGAAATGGGTAAAATAGAAAATCTCATATATACCTTATTAAAATCAAGAAAGTGTATTGTGTTTCTTGGTTTCTCCAAAATAACGGAAGGTGTACTCTTAATAGTTAAAATAACTAGGTAAATCTTAGGAAAAGAAACCACAAAAAGGTGTCTGGGCCTTACATTATTTATATGTTTCCTTTTTTTACTTTATTATTATAGTATAAGTGTTTAGTCAGTAATAGGTGTTGGCATACCTTACTCAAGTTCAAGCTGCTTCCCAGATGTGTCTTGGCTGAAAAAATGATGACCCAGTTTAAGGTGTGTATGACACGTGTTGTGTCCAAAAAGTATCGGCCATGTCTACACACTACAGAGATGTTGGTGTCTAAGTAGGATATATAAGTGGGATGTAGGTTCAAGTTAATCCTAACCTGTATTCTAAAAAATAACTAAGGTGCTACGCTTTAAATTTTTCCAATCAAATCTAAAGCCATTTGCGTGAAAACCAGTGTGATAGGGTCTTATTTGCTTATACACTACAAATTACAGGGTAATGTAGCAATTTGAACTAAAGTAATACATGGTGAATCTTGGACTAAAATTTTAACCAATGTTGAAAGGGAAAACAGTTTGAGTCTTCTCAGGTTCTTAAATGTCTGGTATTCTTATTCTAGTTATTACGCACTAAACTGAAATGCTTTCTTTTCATCTTTCTGCAGAGGATATGTATTTGCTGTAAGTGTCCACAGAGTTCAGCTACTCCTTCAGGTATTAAGTGTAAAACGATTTCACCAACAGCAGCAACAACAACAGCAAAATTCAAATCCTGCGCCGGAGGAATTAAGTCAATCTGAGATAAGTGAAATATGTGACTACTTCAGCCGACGTGTGGCATCAGAACCCTATGATGCATCTCGTGTTGCTTCATTCATAACTATGCTCACTTTACCTGTATCAGTACTGAGAGAATTCTTGAAATTAATTGCTTGGAAAAAAGGATTATCGCAGACACAAGTTGGAGATGTTGTTTCAGCTCAAAAACCAAGAATTGAGTTGTGTCTTGAAAATCATTCTGGTTTAAACGTGGATGAGAACTCTGAGAGCTCATCCGCATTCAGGAGCAACATCCATTATGATCGTGTTCATAATTCTGTTGATTTTGCGCTTACCGTTGTACTTGATTCCTCCCACGTCCCCCATGTTAATGCTGCTGGTGGTGCTGCATGGTTGCCGTACTGTGTTTCAGTAAGATTGAGATATTCATTTGGTGAAAGTTCTAATGTATCATTTGTTGCCATGAATGGTAGCCATGGTGGTAGGGCCTGTTGGTTGCGTGTTGATGATTGGGAGAAATGCAGACAGAGGGTGGCACGAGCGGTGGAGGTTAATGGGAGCTCAGCAGCAGATGTAAGTCAAGGTAGGTTGAAATTAGTTGCGGACAGTGTGCAGAGAAATCTGCATATGTGCATTCAAGGGCTGAGAGATGGTAATGGGGTCACAGCCAGCTCTGGAGCAACGTGATTGTTTCGTTAGTATTAATAGAAGCAGTCATATCTACTCTGCATATATGTTGGGTTAGTGCTGTCAATAATGCATTTTGGTTTATATTGGTGCCATGCTGAGTTTAAGCATGCCCCCACCATCCTAGCACGTTGCTGTAATGGAGAAAGTGCACAGGTGATTACAGATAATTTTCATAAAATGAATTTTGATAGTCAAGCTTAGATTTGCGGGCACCAATTTTAGATTTACTAACCAAATATATATAACGAGTATTCCAAGTTTCTCAGATAATCTTAGGTTGTACAATATCTTTGCTGATAGTGTAATATCATGGCATAACTTTTTGGCTGGGGCGCTATTGTACAGATGACATCAAATGAATTAGTAAAGGAATTTTTTTACGCTCCATCTCTATGACAATCTACACTTGCGTGATATTAGAACTTGCAGTCTATTTAATTGAGTTTATCTTGTCCTCGATGCTATCTTTCTCAAACCGAAGTTTGCTTTAGTGTAATTTGCAATAACCTCATTTGCTTAGGGACACTTGAATTTATATAGGTTATTTGGAAAATACTAGTTTTTACATAGAAAAAAAGTAGTACTTTTTTCTGTATTTAGAAATATTTAAAGTCTTGTGAAGAGAAATTAAGATTCCACCCAAAATTTGAATGAGGGTTCCGTAGTATATGTATTGTTTATCTACAATATAGGAAGATAATTATTTTGTTTGGGTGAGGAAGAATAACAGAGACAAGATAATTATTTTTGAAGTGTTTGGACATAGTGAAAAAGAGAAGAATGAGAATAATATAAGTTGACATTTTTTTAATGCCCTTTTATTTCTTACTGAAATTTTTAAACTTCTAACTTTATATGAACGAAATTTTAAAAATTCAACTGATATAAGGTGTATTTGTTAATTTGCATAGTTGAACACATTCGGTGTATGTACCATTGTTTGAAAACATTAAAGTATTTAAATATCCAGAAAGTATTTAATCACAAAGTGTAATAGTGCTAAAGCATTTATGATTGATTGTTACGTTAAATTGCCTAGAATTTCAATTCATACACGGTAAAGTATTGTCACAAACAATGGAACAAGGGGTGAACAATGTGATACATTAAATCTAAAAATTCTTCACTTGAATCGCAACACAACCACTTAGTTTTGTAATGATTCGCACTTCTGTCGTTTCATGCACCGTGAGTTTGACTTTAAACGCATCAAGCACAAGCGGAAATTGGTTCATGATTTTGAAGATGGAGATGAATCTAGTATAATCGAGTTTTCATGCTAGTTACTCCACCATGATCTTTTAACTCGTCATGCCATGCTCTTCGTTAGCACTGAGAAACCTTCAACGTGTCTTTCGTTAACATTTAAAACCACAAGTTAACATGAAAACCAATGTTGATCTATATAGAATTTTTTTCATGATCAAAATGACATTTTACTCGTATAGAAAATAAACGAAAGATTTGGTCCCATTCCTCTAAACTGAACGTGGGGAAAGTAAAGGTACATTCACAGTGAGAATAATGTTACTCTAAAGGACACGGATTACCAAGGAAAGTGGAGTGAAAAAATTTGAGCAATACCAACCAAAACTAGTACCCCTCTTCTGATATCTTTTATTTGAAAGCTTGGTCTGATGATTTAAACAACGAAACTCAAAATCCCAGAAATACTAAACTAACAGATCGTAAAGAAGAATAGTTTCTTTAAAGGCATAGTAATATCATAGTGATGATCTGATACCTACTTATCATATATCTAATCTACAATCTCATGCAGTCTCCTTAGAACTAGACAACTCATTGTCCAGCTTCTCCTGTTCACCAAGGGCAATAGGTTTCTCAGAAGAGTCTTCTTCTGTGGAACCAGGTTCCTTCTTAAGCTCCGACTCAAATTCCTTTGCCGCCTACAATATTCACAAAATACCATAACCAGCAATAAAAAAAATGTGCACAACACTTCACAACTCATACATTATAACACATCTTTAACAATTAAGTCAAACCCAGAATCCAAATAATTTTTTTCCCCTCATTATGAAACCCATTCAGCTACGAAATGTCTTCTTTCTTCATCACATTCTAATTTCCCCCTTCAAGTTCATTAATTAGAGTTTAGCTTTAACACAATCCAAAAATTAGCCATATATAGACACACACAGAGAGATACTATTTCAATCATTGTATCATTTGTGAAGGGAAATCTTCAACACACCCAATATCAATTGTAAAATTAACAGATTTGAATAATTATAAGTGATCCAATACCAGTGATTGAAACATCCCAGATTAACAACTACTAAGATAATAGAATTTGAATTTAACTCCAATCAATCCAAAAATCTAAGATAAGAATGCTACAATGTGAAAGAAAAGAAAGGGAAAAACAATTACCTGCTGGAAGCTCTTCACAGTTTTGCCGATGCTTCGACCCACTTCGGGCAATTTCTTGGGCCCAAAAACCAGCGCTGCCACGCCGGCAATAACGACGAGTTCTGGCACGCCCAATCCGAAAAGAGCGTTGCAAGTGAAGCCTCTGTTTCTTCTTCTTCCACCATTAACGCTCACTAAACTTACCCTTCCACTTCCTGAATTCAACAACTTGGGGTTTCCCAAACACAAAGATGAAGAAGAACCCAAGCCAATTGCGGCTTTTGGGATTGAACTCGAAAACCCAACGCAGCTCATCATCCTCATCTCCATTTCTCTCTCTCTTTCTTCCTCTGTGGCTACGATTTTTGTTTATATTTTCGAAATTGGATAATAACCTAAAACCCTAATCAAGAAAAAAAAAATAGCATTGACCAATGACCACATGGTAATGCAAACAAAAAATAATTTTCCAAATAAAAAACCTCTTCCTTACTTGTTTGTGTCTATCCATCACGTGTTAAATTTTATTTGCAGTAATCATCAATAAATTAACTGACCAATCTCAACTAAAAATTTTTGGGGCAGCTCTGTAAAAATGGAGAAAACATTTGAGAGAATTAGAAATTTCTTTTCTGTATTTCCATGGAGTTTTAAAAACTGGCTGAAGTTCATTTCAGTTTCGACTAAAATCTTTTTTTCTTTTCAATTTTGTAGGAAATATTATTAACTCGCTTTCAAAATAGTCATTTTGTTTTCAATTTTATGACATGATTTTGAATAATGTTTGTATTGATTTAATATGTAAAATTTGTTTCATTATATTCACGTTCGTAAAAATTATAGATGTCATACACACGTTGAAAATAAATTACTCAAGTAGTAGAAATTTAAGATAGAAACACTCATATAAAAAATAAAATTATATATAAGAAAACATATACAAATTCAAAGTATTTAAGGAGTCTTATTTTCGTATGAATTAGCTGAAAATATATACAATGTTTGGATATAGTCAAGTTTCTCACTCCTTTATCATGTGTGTAAGAAGTAAATAAAAAATGATTACACCATTAATATAATTATTGTCTTTATTAATTTCCAATAATACAATTCATTTTTTTGTTGTATATTATAAGTAATTGCATGTTGAGTTTAGTTTGATAAAATAAAATAAAAAAAGTGAGAAAAAATTGAGTTATATAATTGAATTATTTCAATAAAAAAAAGAAAATATTTAGATAATATAAACCTATTTATATCCATAACTTTATTCAATATAATCCAAAATATTAGATAAATTAGTAATTTTATTTATCTTTTAACTCATCTTCTTTCATTTTATTTTTCTCCCACTCTACCCGCCAATCAATAAAGAGCAATTCTCCTCCTTCATCTTTCTTCTCTCTCCACCAAACACAGGTTAAAGATTTGGTAACAGATTCAGAACATGACAGCCTCAAAACTAGATACTGTGTAATGATTGCATTGTTGAACGAGTGGAATATAATTAATAACACAATTTAAAGACGGCACAGAAAGGGTGCATAACTAACAAGTTTCAAAGTGACGTCTATTAGATTCTTACTACTAAAACATGAATTCAATTCACTTTAGATTTGATATCATTTTCCATTTTAAGAACAATAAAATTATAGATTTTCCTTTTATATAATATTTAATATTTTAATTTATTCAATATAAGATCTAGATACAAAATTTAAATTTTTAATACAAATAAAAGTATATGATTATTCTATATGGCATATTCCATACTAGCAAGATAATAACTATAACACCCAATTTGGATAAGGCAAACTCTACCAAACACTTGACACTCTCTTGTCACGGTCATGTGTATCTAACTAATATGTGTTACACATTAGCCATGTATTAAGATTTGAAGGTTCCACATAAAAAGAAAAATGAAAATAAGAATCATTCACATGATTTACAAGAATTTACTGTTACTTACAACAACTAGCAGAAACAAGAGTCTAGAACAGTTTCCTCATGAAACCATAATGTAATTTGGCTACTATGTTATTGTTCTTGTCGTGAATCTTCATCACCACGAATCCGCTTCTGAAGATGTTCCAAGCTAGCAACTCTATGCAGGGAATTTGCTCCCCCAGTGGCTTGACAAAGTTGATGATTTGGATCTTCTTGCACAGGAACAGCAGCACCAGCGGATGTATCAGAAGGACTTTCATCAAACAATGGTATCTCCATTGATGACATCTCAGTCATGGCATGAAACATTGGGTTCAACCCAGAAATTCTTTTCACCGTCTCTTCAGCCATCTTCACCTAAAAACCAAATCATCATTGTCAATACTCATAAACCAATTTTACAGTATTTCTTTCCTTCACTTGATTTCTCCTCTGTGAAAAGTTAAGACCCTGATAGGACTACTATAGTACGTATGTATAAATGGTGACAAACCTCATTTCACAATTAAATTAAGGTTAAAAAATAGAATCAGAGTCTTCCAATATCTATTCTAACGAAATTTGTTGTTTATTTGATTTTCATTAATATCTAGCTAAATGTATATATATCTCAGCATGAAACATTGCGTTGAAAATCCTATAACTACTAAAAATAGAACAATTTCACCTATATACATTAACACAAACCTCATTTTATACATCGATTTAGTACGATTAAGTTAACCTTCACCAAGTCCACGTAGGTCTCCTCTTTAACAGGTTAACATATAGGAAGGTAAGATTTACCTTGGCTCTTAACGTTTCAACATCAGCTTTCAATACTCTGTTGTCAATTGAAGCACTATTGTATCTCTGGCTCACATCAGTTAAGCGCTTTAACAAAGAAGAATTTTCACCTCTTAATTGGGATACCTGAGATAGAATATAAGGTCAGAATGGACATAACTCTCTCAGGGAATTATTACATAGAAATGAAAAAAAAAAAAAAAAAAAAAAAATGCACACCTGTGTCTCCAGCTCAGTTAAATGAGCCTGCTTTCTTCTTCTTGAGCGTCTAGCAGACTCCCTATTAGAAAGCATCCTAAAACACAAGTTTGTTAGACTTTAAATTAAACAATACAATACAAAAAATCTAATAAAAAATCTGAATTCCTTTAAGAACCAGCATAGTAGTGGAAGCACATTTGGCTATTTATGAGGATATGATATTGAATCTAAGAGCAAAAACATTAACGTTTTGTATGGTAAACATAGTGAAGTATGAGAGTATTGTTACCTCCTTACTCGTTTTGCATCAGTTGGATTCATGTTTCCAGTCATGTTAATCTCTTCCTCTGCTTCCTCATCCTCTGATTGCTCTCTTGAAGATCCACTCATTGTTGGCCTCACTGCAACAACGCCTTTCTTCTGCAGGAAAGGTGAGAAACAAATCCCAGTTGCTCCTTTCACATCTGTAAATCTTTTAGCTCAGCATGTGTTGAATTTCACCATATTATTAGGAGATAAAAAACAAAACGTCTAAAATTTTTACTTCATTTTACATTCCACATTATGTTACCTATATCAATGAACCTTCCATGTTCTCATTTACACATGCAAAAACAAAATCATAAACACAAACACATCCAAAATAATATATTAATTCAAACCTTTTAAGGCTCCAACTTCAGAAGGAACAGATCCACTGTCAGGGAAAGTGGTCGGATTTTGAGATTTGACCAGAGATCCCTAGAAGAAAACATGAGATATAAACTAGGAAATACTTTCAAGAACGATGAAATTGTGAAAAGTACAAAACATTGAAGAAAAAAGCAAAAAAGTATGATACCCGGGTCAAAGCGACAGCAGCACAAGCGAGGTTAAGCTTGGTTTTAAGAATAGTTTGGTAATCGTGGGAATCGACATTTAGTGTTATGTTCATGTTGATGTCGGGATCCTTTTCGGGTTTAACATCGGAGGAAGAAGATGAAGATGGAGAAGCTGCTTCCTGCAGGAACTGCTGAAATGCCCACTCCGATTCACTACGGTTCATCTTTGACTTTGACTTGCATGATTCCTTCTTCGCCGCCACCCAATATTGCTCCGATATTTCATCCACTGACAACACCCTTTCCATGCTCGCAAACCTTCAATTCCAATAATCACATCATTCAAACAACCAACAATGTCTGTCACAACTTCAATTTTATCCACACCAATAACGTCACGTTTTATTGTTATTTAATATCCGTGTCTGTTGGAATTCAATAATAATAATAATAATAATAGAAAAAAAAAATGAATTTGTGAGGTGGCATGGAATCCTCATCCATTAGGGTTGGTTGCTCTTCGTTTCTAAATCATAATCTTCTTTCCCTTTCATTCAACCAACTTGTTCCTAGTTTCTACTTTTGGCACCAATCCATAATCTCCTCGTTAACTTTTCTTATTTTTAAAATGTTTTCCTAGTGTTTTCCTTTTTTCTTCTTCTGACAATCCTAATAAAATAACTGGAATGATTGTGACGTTATGAACTGGTTTTAGATGAAATATAGATCGACAAATTATGATAAAATAAAAAAATAAACTTTATTTTTATGTTTTTAAAATATTGTAGAGTTTTGAAAGAAGGAATATTTATTGACATAAGATGAGGTGTGAGTGAGTCACTGCGGATAGACACCACACAACTGTCTGTCTCTTTCCGGTAATCTTAGGTTGGATTTCCACTTTCCTCTCTCTTCTCTGCACACTTTTCCTCTTTATAATCAAAGATATTAAATGAATAAAATTTCAATTGATATTTTTCAATTTTCTTGTTTTAATGTTTTTACAATTTTCTTCTATTTTTAGGTACCACATTATATCAATATATATTATGTTATCATTTGCTTTTAAATTAGTATCATTAATTTATACTAAATCAGATAAATAGTAAACCAGATAATAATATTACTTAAGAGTTTAATTCACTGAGTTGAAACTTAGATAGTTAGAATAGCAAGACTTCTTTACTCTGAATTTGAATACATTAAGTATTATTATCCTTTAACTTTTTTTTATTAGTATCCTGTAATTTGTTTTTAAAATAAACATAAATTATATGCTTGGTGCTAATTAGTCCTTAGTAACTTTGGTTAATATAATTGTTAAATTAAACGTAGAATTTATGTTAACAGGCCTTTAATAATATAACACTTATTTTAAGGTTTTTATTCATCAAAACTGTGATTTAATGTCAAGATCACAACTAATTGTAGTACATAATTTTATTCTTTTTTGCCAAATGAGAGTCGGATAGAGAAATTTATTTACTTTTCACTGACAAAATTCATTTTGAATGTTTAGGAATATGGAAGAGGTTGGGTACGAAATCAGATCCATTTTTCTGGGTCTTGTTTGGGCCGTACTTTAAATATATATACTAAGAAGTCATTCTCTGATTGAGAAATTGTATAATACACCCCACCCAAATTGCTAAGCATACCACCTTCTGCTACTTTCAAATTCCGAATTGAAATGTGTAGTAAGATAATCCCCAATACTCAGCAACTAAAAGTAAGATAGAAATGTAAGCAATTTTTTTAACAGTCTTCTTATTATTAACTAGGTGGATTTTACAAGTAAGTTATTTTCAAAAATATAGGTTCAAAATATCAATTGAGTATTGATTTTTACAGTGAAATAATACAATTTAATTGCGTATTAATTCCTTCTAAAATTTAATTATTTTTAATTATATTTTTATTAAGTATTTTAGTCTATTGATTTATGTATCTTCTTCCTGCACCTCCATAGACAAAAATAAAAAGACAATTTTGTCCTTACCTTTTATTATCCAATTATGTAATGCCAAGAATATAATTTTTTATCTTCCGGATCATGCTTTCCAAAATATTTTTGGTTGTAAATTTCGAAATTTTTAAGGGTAAATGGGAATTTTAAAATATATGGAGATGCACGAAGAAATTACGGGGTGCAGGAAGAAAATGTCTCACTATTGTTATTAAACATGAGAGTGACGATCTCTTCTTACTCAACACATTCTCAAATAACAACTCAAATTAAATACAGACAAAAGTATAACAATTCTAAGTACTTAACACTCAATAATAATAAAATATTAGTTAAAATACTTAAATTAATAAAAAGGATCAAACTTAATTAAGAAAAATAATAATAATAATAATAATAATATACATATAATTTTATTTTTAATTGCATTGATGGTTTAATTTTAGATATTAATTTATTACTGGTGTATCATACCTAATTGCACACTCAAATTTATTTAATAACAAGTATTGGACTACACATAAAAAAGACTAATAAAAATGCCTAAGTATGAGTAAAAGGTAAATTAACTATTCACAGTTTATAAAAGATAAAATATGTTGTAACAAATTAGCTAGTGATATGAATTAAATGAATTAATGATTGTCCATTGATTTGATACATCTACTTATATGATTGATATTCATCATATGATTCATTACTTTTTATATAAATATTTGTATTGACTAAGTTATTTCTTGTATGGAATACATGTTGTATCTATAAATAGGACTCTCCCTACCAATAATAAGACACAGACGAATTGCTCCCTATTCTCTCATTCTCTGTTCTCCTATTGTCTCTTCTCTATTATCTATTATCTATTATTCTCTCTGTTGTTCGCTTTATTTCATAACACGTTATCAACACGATGCTTCAACCAATTGAGGACTAGTGGAACTTTTTTCTCTCTAATGACAGTGCTCTGCGTGTCTCAATCCAGGCTCTTTCTAATCCTTACCTAATTTATAATTTTACCTTATATTCTTCCTCTTGTGATAAGAATTGTTTAACTTTATCAATTTTCATCTCTGTCTTATTATTTTTATTTTTATTATGACCGGTGATTATTATTATTATTTTGATGATTATTATTATTAATAATATTATTATTTTATGTGTTGGTTCTAAACACGTGAAACGTTGCAAAATTTGGATTTTTGACCCTTGATATTACAAGGAAGCATTCCTTATATTGGATTTTAAATGTTGAAATATATTTAGATACAATGTATATTGGGATACCATTAAATAAAGAAATAAAGCATCTAAGCAACTAATTTGCTCATGACAAAAATATTGTGAAAACATATTTCACAAATTATTATGAATTTATTTCATGCCTATGTATGGGTAGCTGGACAAAGCAATAAAGCTTTTGATAAAAAATCATGAGATCCGCCTAATCTGCTCATTCCCAGAAGTGAATGCAGCAATAAATATTATGAATTTATTTCATGCCTTTGTATGGCTGAACAAAGCAATGAGATTTTGATAGAAAATCAAGAAACCTGTCCAAATTGGTTCTGCTCCATTCCCAAAAGTGAATGCAGCAACATTTGATTTATATTTTCATGATCGTGATATTGATTATGGACATGGTCATAAAGAAAATTTCAAAGACATATTTTGTCACCAGAAGTGGCACAATAATGTGAAAAAGGAAAAAGGAGAATGTGAAAATATTGACAAAAAGATGAAAGTATATATTATCATTACGGTGGTAAAGATCAAAGACCATTTGAGTTGTACTGATTATACACCAAAGCATCTTACAAATAATGAGAAAAACATAGAAACACACTTTGCTTATGAAGATAGTGATTATGATTATGGCCATATGGATGTTACTCATCTTGATATTATTATTATTTTCTTTGCTAAAGCAAATGAAAGCATTGATCACCTCATTGATTATGAGAGTGTTAAAAAAAATCTCATATTGATATTTACGTTTATATGAAAAATGAATGTTTGCATTAGTACCAAAAGATATGTGTCTTATTGATAGTGCAACAACTTATACAATTCTCAAGAGTAATAAATTTTTCTCTTGTTTGATAATGCGAGACATCAATGTTAGTATTATTTATAGTACTACAAATATATTTGAAGACTCTAGAAGAGCTATTATACTTCTACCAAGAAGTTGAATAGAAACTTATTAAGTTTCAATGACATTTGTCTAAATGGATATTATATTGAGACAAACAATGAAAAAGCTATGAAATATCTTTATATCTCTATGATTGAGTTGAAAAAGAAAGTGTGTTGGAGAAATTATCAACATTCTCTTATAGTTTGTACTACAAGTTTATTAGTACAATTAAAATGTATGTCATAGTAAACCAGAAGTTTACAAATCAAAATGATTGCCTTGTTTGACATGATCAGTTATTATGATGCGAAAAAAAAAGGGTTGAAAAACTCATGTGGACACGTTTGAAGCGTGATAGACCTATTGGTTCCAAATATAAAAACTCTTGAATGAGAAAGGGAGCTAAAATGCAAAATGACCTAATCGAAAAGGTTAAAATCCCAAAAGATTCATTTGACATAATTAATGGTTCGGTTCCATAAGAACCTCAGGTACCTGAAATGGTTGAAAATGATGAGATCTCAATAAATTATATCATCAATCATATAATATGGAACCAAAATGAAGTTAACATTGACGAAACTTTTACTTATAACATAGCGATGAATGCTATGAATGACAATGAGGATCAATAAGCAATGATCATTGAAGATTGTCGGCAAAGAAAAGATTGGCCAAAAATGAAAATATGCAAAGAAGCATAATTATATTTGTTTGCTAAACGAAAGGTTTTTGAACATATAGTTCGCACACCTAAAGTTATGAAACCCGTTGGGTACATATGGATTTTTGCGCAAAAATCAAATTAAAAATGATGAAATTGTTAGATACAAAGCATAATTGGTTGCTCAAGGTTGTTCACAAAACCTTGTATTGATTAGTGAAAAAACATGTTCACTAGTATTGGATGCAACAACATTGCAATATTCGATTATCCTAGTTGCACAACAAGGTTTGCATTTACATCTAATGGATGATGTTACAACCTATTCGTATGCTTCTTTTGAGAATCATATTTATATGAAAATCCCTGAAGGATTTTATTGGCCCAACAAGACAAATTCTAAATAGGGTTATTCAATAAAATTGAACATGCTCTTTTATTGATTAAAGAAATCAAGACGTGTGTGGCATAACCGTTTTATTGAGTACTTATTAAAATAAAGATATAAAAATGATCCTATTTGGTCTTGTATTTATATGAAAAGATCCAAATAATGAATTTGCCATAATTATTGTTTATGTAGATGACATAAACATCGTTGGAATTCCTAATGAGCTCATAAAGGCAATTGATTACTCAAAGAAATAATTTGAGATGAATGATCTTTGAAGGGCAAAGTCTTATTTGAAATTACAAATTGAGTATTTAAATAAAGGTGTTTTTATACGTCAAGAAGCTTATATAATTAAGGTGCTTAAAATGTTCTAAATGGACAAGTCATGTCCATTATGCACTCCAATAGTTATGAGGTCGTTAGATGTTGATAAAGACTCTTCTTAGACCTTGAGAAAATGATGAAGATCTTCTTGGTCTAGAAGCACCATATCTTAGTGTCATAGAAACACTAATGTATCTTGCTAATTATACTCGATCTAATATTGCATTTGCTGTAAATTTGTTAAGCAATATATAGTTCTTCAACTACAAGAAGAAAATGGTTTGGAGTAAAACATATACTTCTTTACTTTAAGGGTACTACGAATATGAGCTTATTCCATCCAAATGATTCAGATTTAGACCAATGGGTTATGGATATGCATGTTATTTTACATATTCTTACAATGTCACAATGGTTGATCACAAACAAGATGTTTGTTCACATGTGGTATCACAATGGTTTCATGAAGGTATATGAAACAAACCATAGTAGCAACATCGTCTAATCATACAAAATTACGAGGAAAATTGTGAATATGTTTGGTTAAGGTTTATAATTCAACATGTGCAATAAACTTGTGACTATCCCCGAGAAAGATGGAATCAACAACCATATATGAAGACAATAGTGTATTGTTCAATTGAAAGAATGATATAGATATCCAAAAATTCATTCATGTGAAAATATGGCAGGTCTATTTATGAAGTTTTTGCCAAGGAGAACTTTTGAGCAAATGATTCACAAGTTCGGACTCCGTCACCTTAATGATGTAAGTTTACATGAGGGGGAGAAATAAAATATGTGATGAACAATATTGTATTACAAAATACAGAATTTTGTACTCTTTTTCCTTCACTAGGTTTTTTTTTTTATCCCAAAGGGTTTTAACGAGACACCTTCTTTTATCAATGGACACTCAAGGGGAGTGTTATGAATTAAATGAATTAGTGATTGTCCATTGATTTGATACATCTACTCATATATGATTGATACTCATATGATTCATTACCCTTTATATAAATATTTGTATTGACTACGTTGATTTATTTTCTTTATGGAATACATGTTATATCTATAAATAGAACTCTCCCTATCAATGATAAGACACAGACGAATTGCCTATTATTCTAGTTGTTGTTCGCTTTATTTCATAACAGCTAGTATGAAAAGTATTAATAATTAATTATACTACAAAATAAACTTAACAAATGTCTCATCTTAATTATTTTTAGCGTATTCTTAATTATAGCAAATTTCGAATAGAACTATACTTTATCTTTTATTATGTTAATAATAATTTTTTAAAAGCTTATATAATATCAATTTTTTTGAAAGGTATAATCTATACATGTTATTTCCTTTATTTATTTTCCAATTCAAATTCACAGCTTAGTTTCCGAAACTCAAAAGTTTTTTTTTACCTCGTAAGGGTTTAGTAAAAAATATTCCATTTTCCAACAAAAAAAACATTTAAAATTGGAAGGAGTATAATCGACATCAACTAAAAAAAAAGAAGTGGAAGTACGTTTGTTTGTTTAATATTTTAAATTTGAAATCAGAGAAAATGAAATAAGGAAGGTGCACCACACATGCATACAAGCATTAATTAAAATTCAATTCACAATCATAAAACATTTTTTGTATTTTATTGTGTAAGGTTTGGTAATGATGATAAATGATTGTGTGAGTGAACACTAACTTGAATGAAGAATAAAAACAGAAAGAGGAACTTGCATCGCATTCTCCGTAGCACACAAGTCCAAACAACGAAAAGCGATTCCAACACAAAATTGCTTTTTCTCCGCTTTCGCGTTCTGTTGTCTTCTGTTGTAAGTACTTCCAACAACCATTTTGCGTGCTACCTTCCGACCCAAGCAAATTTCCAATTTCAACAAAGTAAAATTTAGATTACACAAATACTCGTTTAAATTCTATTTTGATTTTGAGAATTTAATACAAATTTAATTTTGATGTAAATCTATAAAATTTTAAGAGTCAAATTACAATATAAAATATTATTAAATCATATAATTATAATATAAAATATTGTAAATATGAAAAAATGTGTAGAGATAATAAAAATATAATAAATATAAGATATATAATAGATATAATTAATATGTTAAAGGAGAAACTTTTATATATATATATATATATATATATATATAAATATATATATATATATATATATAAATATATATATATATATATATATATAATAAAATGTAATAAAATATAATTTCAAATGATTTTACGTGATTTTTTTTTGAAAATAAAGTCATAAAATTATTGATTCATAAATTTTTTTTCTCTAAATATAGATTTAGACGGAATGCGAACAGACTTACAAATATGTAGATTTAAACTAATGTTTAATGCACATTTTTAATAAACCTTTCATTATATATATTTATAAAAAAATTAAAATGTTTATTTCTAAAACTTTTTTTATCCTAAACATAAATTAGTTATAGTTTATGACAATTTATTGATTTATTTTTCCTTTTATATGTATTTATGAACATCTATTTAAATATTTAACTTAGTTTTGTATTTTTTTAGTTGGAAAAAAACAACAGAATGATGAAATATCAACGTTACGAAGGATTTCCTATAACTGTAATTACTTTTTCTTCTTGAAATTATAAAACAATTAGTCTAAAATTAACGTTGATCGTTTCAGTTTTTGACATTAGTACCAATTCAGTTAAAAACGTTATTATTATTACTTTACGTTAATATTGAAAAACTGAATACTATATTTGTTCAAAAAGAAAACTATATGGAATTTTCGGAAAGAGATTTGAACTTTGTTTTGATTACTAAAACAAAACTTATTTTGATAGTAAGACTTATTTATTTATCATTTCAATTCGTATCAATTAATTTTATCTATAATTTATTGTATATAAGGAATAATATGATTTCCAAAATCACGAACATCAAATTTATTGAAAAATGTAAGACGAATAATTTCAACAAAAAAGTATAAGCGATTAAAGTACTTGTACGAGAATTGACTAATAAATTTTTATTGACTAATAAATGATTAAATTATTGATATCTTTTCACCTTAAACCTTTTCCGTTAGACACTTAAATTTAGTAATTGAGAGAAACAAGATAAACACAAGTTATAGCACACAAAAATAATATTCTAGTGGTTGTTACTACTTTTTAAACTACAAACAAATATTATTTTAGCTTGTAGTCCCTTCTAATTAAATTGTTTGAATATTATTTCAGATCACAACAATTGATTATATTTTGTCATCTCTACTATAGAAAATATAAATCCATATGATCATAGCGATGCAAAATAATTTATTATTTTATTCAAATGAAAGTGTTTTTTTGTTTCTTAAAATATAATATCACAATATCTTATTTATATTATTATAGCATTATCTAAAAGTTCTGTTTAAAAATATAACATTGAATGTCATTAATACAACAATAGGACCAAATTACAATTATTATTTTTTTATCCTTTAATATTTTTATTTTAATATACAATCTCTTTTAAATTTACTTTCTATGTTTTTTAGTTGTCAATTTAAAAAAAAAATTCCACATAACTTTGTTTAAAGTTTAAGATAACATTAACTACATTTTAAAAAATATGCAATCTTACTTTAATTTAAGATTTAATTAATTTATACATGTGTATTTATTATGATAAGGGATAGAATAAATATTATCGAATAACAATTTTTTTTATTAAGATTTTTTCTTTTTTTTGGCAAAATAATCTTAAACAACACCTAAAAAGAAATGGAAGAGTGTCTCTTATTCTTTATAATAAATGTTAAAAATATTTTAATATCCATTTAATATCAAAAATCAAGAAACATTAGTCAAACTTAAATGCATCGAACTATTAAAAGTATATTTTATTGATAAGAATGCTATTCTTTAATATTAATTAGGCATTCAATACGTTCCATAAATGTTTTCGTTGTACTTATTCTTTAGCCGATGCATTAATTTTTATTAAAAAAGAATTACATATTTTTATTAAAATAATATTCATTTTTCCATCAATATTTTTTTCAAAAGACAATAATATTAGAAGGTATAATCAATAAATATAGACTTTTTTTGGAATATACGTATTGAAGGTGAATATTCTTTCTAGTAATTGAAAAAACCCGTTGATACTGCGTTTTGCTTTGTATTTATTTATTTTAATAAATGTTTATGTGATAAGAAATAAATGAAACTGGATGGATTTTAAGGTATCAACATATATTTAATTAAAGATTATACTCATGCTTAGAACTTAGTTGAAGATACTTGTTTTTATTAATTATCAAACAAATAGAAGGTTCATGGAAATTTAAAATTATAGGTATATCAGATTTTCTAAAACCAAAATAAAATATTTGTACAATGGTCGAGCATGAATGATATATTGTAAAATTATTTAAAGCAAGTGAATAATTTTGAAAGTTTGTTAAAATGTTTTAATAGTATAAGAGTATAATATCTATTTCATGTACAACAAATTTATTTATTTGATAATAACTATTTTAAAATATTTGTATGAATTGACATGTTAAAATTTTAAATAAGGAAAAAAAGTTAGATATGCCTGCAAGTGTTATCCGTGTAGAAATAATTATATTATTTTTCATTTAGATATGATTCTCGAAGATAATTATTCTAAAACTCAACAAACTTACTTATCATACTCATACATACATGTTATTAAGTGGATTATTTATTCATAACTATTGGTGTATCTATTTATAAATATTAACCATAACTATATTAAATGAAAAATATATATATTTGATATTTTAAAGATAAGTAATAGATTTAGAATTATTTTTTTTATTTTCATGAGCAAATGTAAAATTTAATGTGTGTTTCCTTTGCCTCCAATGGATCTAATAGATAGGGAGAAGTGATACATGAGTGGCTCTGCCTTCACACACTGCCACTCTCGTCTATATATAGCATTCACACCCACCACACACAACACATGCACACCATTTTCTCTTCTTCTCCTTCTCTCAATCCTTTTCACTTTCATTCTCAGTTCTCAGGTATTCTTCAACCTTAATGTCTTGTCACTCTCTTATGTTTCATGCTTTCCTTCTCTGTTTTTCTTTAATTTCATTACTTCCCACCTATTTCGGTACTAATATTTTCCAGAAATTTTGTGTATCGGCGAGTTAATGTTTTTTACATGCACCCTTTAATTATTTTATTGCTTTTTTCATAATGTTGTTCCGCCATGTGCCCTTCTTTGGGGTATGTTGTTCTTCTAATGTCTGTTGGTTGGTTTTCATCTACGAAGGTTGTGTTTTTTTTTTCTTCTGTCTGATTCTTCCTTAAAAAAAGCAACTTGATGGTGAAATTGTTGTTTCTGGTGACATTGTATGCGTTTCTGACTAATTCGTTCATGTGGGGTGGTGCAGCATGGGGAGTTCCGGAACCACCGACTATGGAGCATACACTTACCAAAACCTTGAGAGGGAACCTTACTGGCCCACTGAAAAGCTCAGAATTTCCATCACCGGCGCTGGTGGTTTCATTGCCTCACACATTGCGCGCCGCCTCAAGACTGAGGGGCATTACATCATTGCTTCTGATTGGAAGAAAAATGAGCACATGACTGAAGACATGTTCTGCCATGAGTTCCACCTTGTTGATCTTAGGGTTATGGATAACTGCTTGACAGTAACCAAGGGTGTGGATCATGTTTTCAATCTTGCTGCTGATATGGGTGGAATGGGTTTCATCCAGTCAAATCACTCTGTCATTATGTACAACAACACCATGATTAGTTTCAACATGATTGAAGCTGCCAGGATCAATGGTGTTAAGAGGTTATTGAATTTGAACAAACATGAGTTGCGCTTTCACTTTCAATTGCATAATAGGCTTTGTCTGTGTCATGATTGAAGGTTTTTTGTTTTTGTTTTTGTTTTAGGTTTTTTTATGCTTCTAGTGCTTGTATCTACCCTGAATTTAAACAGTTGGAAACAAATGTGAGTTTGAAGGAGGCTGATGCCTGGCCTGCTGAGGTTTGTTGCTGACCCTTTAATTAGTTGTTCAAGTTATGCTGGTTATTCACTTGTATACTTAGGTTATCAAGGGCATGTTTAATTTGTGACTTTTTCTAGCCACAAGATGCATATGGGCTTGAGAAGCTTGCAACTGAAGAGTTATGCAAGCATTACAACAAGGACTTTGGAATTGAGTGCCGCATTGGGAGATTCCATAACATATATGGTCCTTATGGGACATGGAAAGGTATGTTCTTGTTGGAAATCTAAGTGAGTTTAAGTCCTATATTTGGTAAAAATAAGAAAATTGAACAACATATAAGGTAGAAGATTCACGAACTCATTACCTTTTCTGGGTTGAAGGTGGTGTCATTCTCTGATGTGTTTTGACTTATGTCTAATTGGTGTTATATCATATCTATAAGTCGACAAAGTAGTTGTTTACATTTTTATATAGCTCTTTTGGATTTGAAAGTTTGTTCCTTTGTTGTTTGTCTTCAGGGGGAAGGGAGAAGGCTCCTGCAGCATTTTGTCGGAAGACTCTTACTTCCAAAGACCAATTTGAGATGTGGGGAGATGGATTGCAAACAAGATCCTTCACCTTTATCGATGAGTGTGTTGAAGGTGTACTCAGGTATGCCTTACTGATCTTGTGGCTAATGACTGTTATATCAGAAATTATGACTTATAGGGTTTCTCATATTTTAAAATTTGAATTATGAATACATGTTTTTGGTTATATTGAAAGCTGAGAATGAATCCAGTAGTGTGTATTTGTCATTAATAAGTCATATTCATGCTCAATTACAAATGAAAACAATTGCAAAATTTCTATGTTTATCCTGAAATTGCTAGTTCTGAAGATGTTTAAGATTTGCATAGATTGGGAAGAAATGTTATTGTCTCAATATACAATATCTGCTGAATTTAATGGAAGCAAGAGTGTTTGAAGTGACTTTACAAGAATTAAGATTTGCCTGTTTGGTTGTACAGTGCTTGACTATATTACCTTCTTTAGTGTCTTCTGCTGGTTAGTTCTAATTATTTGGTAAGATTTAAATCACATTGCTGTTTTCTTTTTTGTGTTTAGATTGACAAAATCAGATTTCCGGGAACCAGTGAATATTGGAAGTGATGAAATGGTGAGCATGAATGAGATGGCTGAGATTGTTCTTAGCTTTGAGAACAAGACTATACCAATACACCACATTCCTGGCCCTGAAGGTGTTAGAGGACGTAATTCAGACAACACATTAATTAAAGAAAAACTTGGTTGGGCACCAACTATGAAATTGAAGGTATTATTGTTATTTTAGTGATGGGAAAGTCACCATGTTTTCCTCTCTTTATATGTTCTTTCTATGTGGCTGTAAAATTATCTTATATCTGATAAATCTCCTACCGATTTTTTATTTACTTGTCAACATTATATCACATTTTACTTCACATTCCACTGTTTGATCTGTGTAGTGGATCTTATCTTTTATGGATTTTCATCAATAAGATGAGTCCAAATTCTCTGCTGAGTTTGTTGGTACTGAACATTAAACATACACTGATGTTAGTACTTTAAAAATGTTATTAATATATTTTGAAAACACAGCAGCAGAAGAACAATACATAATACTTAGCCGAGAATCCAAATTCCAATAAGATACTAAGTTTTACTCAAAGTACCTCAATTCTCATTGCAGGATGGGCTAAGAATCACATACTTTTGGATCAAAGAGCAGCTTGAGAAAGAGAAGGCATCTGGTGTTGATTTATCAGTGTATGGATCATCCAAAGTGGTGCAAACTCAGGCTCCTGTTCAACTGGGTTCTCTGAGGGCTGCAGATGGCAAAGAATAAAGCCACTAACGTATGAATTTCACAATAAAATAATATCTGGTGTTGCAAGTGAAGGGTTAGTTTATGTTACCATTTTACATATATCACTCAGATCAGCAGATCACAGATAACAGAGTGACTAAAGATTACTGAAGTGTTTCAAGTGCAGGGGTTGATTTCATGTTGGTATTAAGTAGAAATCTTTGGTCACATATTAGCTATTGTTGAAGTTAGTTTCATGTGTTTGAGACGGATCCTGTTATGTAGCTATAGCTTCTGTGAAGTTAATAACTGCTGTTTAAGGTGTTGTTGTTCTATTGGGAATTTTAGTTTGTGTTAAAGTCTAAGTATTTATAGTCTTGCATACAATCCCTTCTTGAAGTACTAGTTTAATTGTATTCAATGTTTTTCTCTGATCAAAATGTGAATTTATTTTGATAATTTGTGCAATTAGAGGTATTAATAAAGGTTGATACTCTCTTGTTTCTATCTTTTTTTTTGGGGAAAAAATAATAATTTCTCTAATCTTAGAATAATAATAAACAATGATAAAAAGAAAATATTAAATCTAATTTTATCATCATTAATTTATTCATATTGTCTACCATTAGTAGTAAGAATATAAACTGAAAAATAATCAATACCCGCTTATTATACAAATATGTTAATCTATAAAAGTAATTATTTTCTTCATTTATATAATTTGGTGGTCAATAGATTGACTCTTGTGGATTTTTTTTCTTACGGCTTTAGGAAAAAAATTCTGGTCCTTGTATAGTTGAGTTAAATATTATGACTAGACTATTCGTATTATTATAATAATAATGAACAGTTAGAAAAAAAATTACAACTCCTTAATAAAGTTAATTTGTTTATTTAGTAATATTTTTTAAACAAAATTAGTTTTTTTTAATTAATATGTGTAATTATGTTATAAATATCTGATAAGAGAATGTGTATTTTAAAAAAGTTAAAAAACACTTTCTTATTTGGTGATTATTATGAAATAAAGAATGCATTATTTTAATTATCATTTTATAATAGCCACAAGTTATTTTTCTTAATAATCATTCTTGTGTGATATCATATAAAAGATACATAAATGGGAAGAAACTAATTAATATAAAACTACTGTAAAATACTTTTCACGAAATAAATATATCTTTTGGTAATAGCATGGCATTTGAAATACTAATTATCTGTTGCAATTTTGAAGTTAAAGAATACATATGAGTTTTTTATGATAAGAGTTTGAATTGAAGTTTTGTGTGGTGAAATACGAAATTTTGAATTAGAAAAATAAATTTTTAACAATTAAATTTTAATAATTTTTTAATATATAATATCTTTTAAGTGATTTTTTATTTTTTTATATTTCAAATTATTTAAAAATTATTATATTAAATAATTATTAAAATTATTATCAAAATTTAATTATTAAAATATTATTGTTTTGTATTAGCCAAAAAGGAGAAAAAGGAAGACTGGGCCAAAAAGGTGTCAATCTCGATGTGGGCTTTGGATTGTTATTACTATGTTTAGTGATTTTGCATCTTTCTAACTAAAAACTAAGCTTGTGCTTTGAAATGTAAGAAAACCAAAGTAGTCAACATTTTGCGATGTTGTCGGGAATGAGTAATTTGTGAGAGCAAACATTGGGACCTAGGAATCAGTCCGGTAACGTGAAACACAAGAACCCTAAAGTTACTTTTCAGTTTTCATTTTGTCTGTAGCTATAAATTTGTTGGGACCACCAACTTTCATCAGTAACAGTAAGGTACTAACCACTCTTTCCCTTTATCTTTCTATAAATTTAAGTTTCCTAGTCCGATCTTTTAAGTGATGATGGTCCTTTATTTATCTAGTTTTCTAAAATTTATTTTTAAATATGCTATTTGATATTTTATTTACTTTATTAAGTAAGTTTAACCTCTTTTATTAATATTATATTTGTTATTTTTATTTTTATTGCTATGTATGCGAAAGGACAAGTATGATTCCCAAATTCTGTTCATACAATGTAAAGTTAGACTTTCAAAGAACTTTAAAACATTAACTTATCTATTTTTAATTAAATTGAAAGAATAACTTCTAATTGATAACATTTTTTAAACAATTGAAGACACGTTTATAAATATACAATTTATTCAAGAGATTTATTATTACACAAAAGATTTAAGTGGAACTTTTAACTTTAATTTAGACAAAATTTAGATTGTTTAATTATTTATTTGATCTCTCTTTTCGTTCGAAAATGTAAAATTGGTCCTTCAATTTTTTTTAGTCTTAATTTGATTTTGGTATTTAAAAAATTGATACAATTTGATCATTTTGTTAAAGTTTTTGAAACGGATTAATGATTTTTTTTTATCAAAATTGACATTAGAATTATGTTAATTACACCAACAAAGCAAATCATTTTTATTAACAATTTCAATTTTGATAAAAAATTGTTTATCTGTTTCACAAAATTTAACGAAAAAATTTAAATTGCGTTAAATTTTCAAAATCCTGACCAAATTGAGATTAAAAAGAACCGGAAGACCAATTTGACATTTTTTTAACAAAACCAGCTATCACAAGAATAATTAAACCATAAATTGAATATAATGTGTAATTATTTTTTCATTTCTAATCAGAATGAGAGTTTCATTTTAATAATTTTGCATGACAAAATAGCTTGTTAAATATTATGGCATGATAAATTAGTGAAGTGAAATTTCGCATTTAATTGGAGAACAAATCTAATTATTATTTTTTTATGAAAAAAGTTGGAGGTTGTATCTTAAATATACGAGTACAATACTTTTATTTTTTTCTTTCTCTCCACTTGCAGACCAAAAAAAGTATCCTCCCATTCTCTCTCTGAACTAAGTAATGTTTTAATATTTTATAAACCTCAGCTCGAAAGTTATACATGAATTTCTTTTATGAAGACAAGTTTATTGAACATCAGCAGAGTTTAAATAATTTATAAATTATCTAACTTATGTGTCCTCTGTTCGTTACTTTTTTTTCCTGTTTACTACTGCCATTAATGTTTTAAGTAATATGAGAAATGACTTTTATTTAAAACATTAAAGTGTTAAATGTCAATTACAGTTTTATATCTTCTTAATAAAAATAAAACATAAAAGTATAATAGCTATTTCAATACACATTGTCAATTTTTGTTTCATTTCTCCTTGATTGATGCATTCTTCATATTTGAAGTTCACGTTGTGACCACTAATATAGTCACCACTTACCTTAATTTAAAACTATACACCAACGAAATAATTTCGTTAGAAAATTACCCGGATCGGTAAAAAGGCCCATGACATGAACAAGCTATATTTAAGGCGCCCTCACAATTCACATTAAGTATAATTCAGTATACAGTATACATATATATATTGGTTAAGTTTGGGTGCAACAGGGGAGGGGGTGCGAATCCCAAATGTTCTGTAATGAAGCAAAGTTTCAAATATGACATACGAAATGTGGTCCGTTAACTCTACTCATCTTCAATATATGACAAGTCCTGTTGCAAAGGGTTAGCCTCAAGTTGCTCTGCGAATTTTTGGAGTATATCCTTCACAAGATTTCCCAACTCTTCTTTATCCAATTCGGTACCATCTTTTTCTTTTGTTACTATATCATCAAAGACAGCGTCATAAAGGAGAACAGCTGCCACCTCAGCTTGAACTAGCGGTAGACCCAATTCCTTTGCGTTTTTCTCTAGGTAGCTCCTTATTATTTCTGTGCTCCTTAAGCCATCCCTTGCATCCACTTTTTCCCCAAATACCTTCTCCACTACGTTGTTCAATTCCTGTTCATTGGCTAATAGCTGCACCATTGTCCACAATAAAAGTTGATAAATCAGAGTGTGCTAGTGGGGAAACAGGTACACGCTTTAATGGGTTTTTATGTATTTCAATGATGATGATTTATTTTTTATAAACTAAAAGGATGATCAGTCTTCAATTTGAAAAAATGTAGATAGCATGGTGAAGAATATATGCATATATGAAAACAAAAAAATTAAAACATAGGGTTTTTAAATAATATGTGAAAGATACCTGTCTTAGCTTAGAGCCATTAACTACTTGAATATTCCGGATAACAACAACATTCTCTTTCGAAAGTTCCTCCTCTAGATCTTGCATTACAGACTGCAGAAGCTGCGCAAACTGTGCCTGACCCAATTTTTCTTCTCCATCCGCCCCATGTTTTCTCAATAAATCATTTAGCTTTGGAAATTCTGCTCATTTATGCTCAAAAGGTCAGTTTTGTTCGACACCATGTATATATGCTAACAAAAGTATTAAATAAATCCTAGATATCATAATAACAGCACATGTTATGCCCAGTTTCAAACAATGGAAAATATACTTCACAATTTTCTTTAAATGGATATAAGTGTGCATTCCAACACATTATCTACGATAAATAGAATCATAATCTAAGAATTCCAAAGCCAAAGAACACAGACATACCTTCTACAAATCAAGCTAAATTCTACATAGGCAAATGGAAGATAAGACATTAACACAGATAACAATCATCTTCACAAGTACAAAATGTCAAAACCAAGTTGCATAGCATGTGGTCTGTGAGGAAGTGCAAGCCTCCTTAAGTGAGGAAAAAAAATAGAACTGTAGAAGTCAGTATCCGATTATAAAAATCCAAAGGATCAATCTTCTTTTCATCTGGTATAAGAAAATGAAATGCTATATACTTTTCGGAATTCATAACATCAACCATTCTAAAAGTCTGTTACTGTGTGATGCAAACTCTGGAAACAATGAACTCGGCCAGTTCTAAGCAGAGGTAGAATTTTTATACACATGCCTCAGGGAGGATTTCCTATTTTGTAACCTTATGCCAGTTGCAGGATTTCCTTCTAAAATTTGCAACTACAAGAAGAAAAATGTTCTCGCACCACAAATCCACTAAAAAAGCAAAAAAAAAAAAAACTAGATTGCCATGTACAATCATGATTCTTGCCTTTATCAATCTAACATAAAGCGGATCATAGTAATTCTTAGGAGCATAAGAAAAAAGTGCAGAACCAGATAGAGCAGAAGCTTATTGCTCATGCAAGGAAAAAGGTTCCATGAATAAAACATGTTACATCTTTGATTTCGATATGTCTAAATTAATAACCGGAATTCGATATATCTTTGACTGAGAGGCAGGGCCAAAAGAGCATAGTAATCAAGAGGACAGAAGAATCAATAAAGTATCTCATACTTTACATCTTACAGTTAAGGGTCATAAAAACTTAAATATAATAATGAGAATTTGAGATGAAGATACAAAATTACCATGCTAGTTATAAGGTACTACAAGTACAAGTATAGTTGATTCACCGGAAGTCAGAAACCGAAGTAAAGGGAAAAACGAACAAAACCCAAACTAAAAAGTAATATTAACCTGAGAAAGGAGGAACACCCATCTCAGCTCCCATCTGGACAAGAGCATTCCGAATTTCACTCTTGCTGATTTTCCCCTCATCTTCATCATCTAATTCGGTAAATAGACTTTCTGCTAACATGGCGAAGTCGTCCTCATCCTTTAATAACAAACGTAGAGTACTTCCATCCAAGATTGACACAACAATAGGATTATCTGCAAACAGAAAAATGTAAAACAGAATTCATTTCCTTGTAAGAATTTTCAGAACCGATTATTTGTTCGTAAAAAAACAACACGAAAACTAATCCACAAGTTCTACAACTGCAATAATACTATTATCCAAGTCACGTTTCAGTCAAATTCGATCAAAAAGGGAACACAAGATTTTTCCGCTTGGCGGCATTATTTTCCCCACACTCGACCTATTTCAGTCTTTTCAGCAACCAGCAACCAAAAAACACAATAACAACAGAGGGAGATCTACGCAATCGCACACGAGGATTAGTGAAGAAAATACGAAGACTCCGTGATTTCAACCGAACAAAATAACAAAATCAATTCAGACATACTCCATATGAATGCAAAAAAAAAAAAAAAGCATCAAAGCCACGGATCAGATTTCAAGATTAGACAACTCATTTAAATACTAAAAATTACGCACTCAATCGATCATCAGCTAGTAAAGGAACTATTCAACATCCTGAGAGAAAACGGTTAATCTTAACAATTAGTATTTTGTTTACTGTTTTTTCACTTTTCAGCGTGAGGAGGTCGATCGCACGCACAAGTTTACGTGCGTGAGCAGAAGAAGTTAGCAAACCTTTTAGTTCATCGGCGATAGCGGTGATGTAGTCTCGGAGAACATCGGATGCCTTATCGGCGGCGTACACTGCGGAGCGGAAGGCGTCGGCGTCGGGTGTACGGAGGCGCGTGAGAGCAGAGTCTTTGAGAGAATCCGGTAGTGAGAGACGAAAGAGGGAAGAAGAGGCGCGGGAATGAGCAATGTCGATTATGTCAGCGCCGGTGAATGAACCGTCGCCTAAGGACAGATCGAGACCTCTGAGTTGCGTTCCGTCCAGTACCTGCAACGCTGCGTCTGACATTTTCGACTCTTTGGTTGGAGTGAAGAATACTTCAACTGTTTGTTGCTACGCGTGATTCTGTCTTTTTTCTCTGAAATCAGATTGAATCAAATCAAATAGTATCAACCCTTTTCCACCTAACTACACTTCAAAATCAAATTGTATACTTTTACATTTTCCTACCTTAGCAAAATTACGTGTTTTAATAAAGGGTTAAATATGTTTTTAGTCCCTTAATTTTCAGTGAATCTTGGAATTAATTAATTTTGAAACTTTGAACCAATTTAGTCATTCATCTTTTGAAATACGTGGATTTAGTCCTTTTAATCAAATTTTATTAAGTTTATTTGACATTTCAAGCGTGTTTCATAATAGTATTTGACTTAAAATTAAAGCAAAAATGTGTCAAACAGTATAAACAACTCAAATACAATCTTAAAATGCGTATGAAACATCAAATAAACCTAACAAAATTTGATTAAAAGGACTAAATTCACGTATTCCGAAAGATGAAGGATTAAATTGGTCCAAAGTTTCAAAATGGACTAATTCCAAAATTCACTGAAAGTTAAGGGACCAAAAACATATTTAACCCTAATATATTTAACCCTAATAAATAATAGATGCAGCAGTAACGTTAAAGAGAGTTAAGAAAATAAATATTAAACGTAAAACTCACTTGTTTAATATATATTATCATAATTAATACGTAATAAGTAAAAGGATAAAAACAATATAGAATTACTAAAAACGACGCGTGAAAAATAAAAGCGAATTCTACTTAAAAATTGATTTTTTAATAAATATATTAAATGTAGAGTCTAATTAAATTAAAATATAAGGAATAAGCGTGTATGAACTTAAGGATTGAACTAAAATTATGGATTTTGTTTTTTGAGACGTGAAGACTAAATTAATTAAAGTCGAAATCTTGATTCAGAAATGAAAAGAAATCAATATTGGTATTATTTAGTTAAAAGGTAGTTTTTTCTTATAGAGTCAAAATAATATTATTCAATTTGATTATAAATTTGGGAGTTCCATTCCACCAGTTATATGTGTTTCAACTGAACTAGAAAACACGCAAATATTTAATTTCTTAATTAAAACAGTGACATAAGAATCGTGTTTACTTGTCATAAGAAGACGTTTTGCAATATTCCGAAAAAAACAATCTGAATCAACTCATTACAAATACGCAATGACTATAAAGTTAAAGAAAACGTTGAATATACATTTGCAATTAACTATCATAAATATTCCGTTTTCCCGTACAATAAAGGGGTTGTAAGTGTAACTTACCTTTCTAGACGAATCCAACCCAAAATGACGTTATAAAATAGTGGTAATTTTTATATAAAACTTAAACACGGTCTTAGGTTTTTTTTTTTTTTTTAATTTATTCTTGATTGGAAGTGGAGTTTTATTTTGAAATTCATATTAATATTTAAAGGAAATTTTAATTATGTATATTATTAAAAAATTCTATAAGTAACATCATTTTTGTTCTTGTAATAAATAGAATCAAGTCTAAGTATAACTGTGAGTTATAATTATTAATTGATAAGATGAACCAAGATATAAGATATGCCGTTCAGGTTGTCATCATTCTAATTCCATAATAATTTAACATATACAAATCACACTTGATTTATTATGTAAGGCAAGGAAAATTATCAACCATATATCATGAACATTGTAAGGCCCATTAAAATCATTTTATTCTTTTTTGTCTTAAAGTAAAGGACTGCTCCTTGTAATTGGACCTAGGGTTGGCCCAAGTGATAAAACTAAACCCTAATATGTCCTAACACACTCATTCTCACTCTTCACATAATCAGTCGTCACTCCTTCTGCTTTGAGAGAGAGCTCTGCTAGGGTTCAGCCGCCTTTTCGCATCCAGTGAGCTCGAACCAGTTTTTCCGCTTCTCGTAAGTCTATTCCAACTCGTGCTCGTACTTCCTTCGGTGTTTCTTCATGTTTGTTTTCAGCTAGAATTCTGTAGTGAGCTTATCTTGTGATCTGCTCATTGTTTTCCAGTTCATAAGCATACCCCTAGAGCCGTGGTGTCCGTGGTTGCGATTGAGTTCTTGTACTAGCATATTCCAGGTAAGGAAAGCTAGAACCCCCTTGTATAGTGTGATTGTGATGTATGCCCTTTTAGTTTAATAATTTTCAAGTTTGATATACTCTCATGGATGTTTGGACTGGCTGGTTTTTCCTGTTTGGGATATGTTTATGTGTGTTGTAGGTGTGAATAGTGGCAAACACTGATAATCTCGCCCAAGCGAGCTTGCCTCGCCTAGGCGAGATGAGCAGAGGCTCGCCCAAGGCTTTCTGCGTGAGTTGTCGCTCAAGTGATCAAAACTCGAGCAGATGTCTCGCTTGGGCAAAGGGGATCTCGCCTAAGCGAGATTGCGCAGGGGCTACTGTCCTCGTTGTCGAGCTCTCGCCTAGGCGGAGAGGAGCTCGCCTGAGTGAGAGTCATTCTCGCTTGAGCGAGACCCTCCAGCCTGAGCGAGGAGCTGGGCAAGGATGTGTCCCGAGTTGTTGTTTTCTCTGTGCTTGGATGTTTAAAGTATGCTTATATGGGTTATTGTATGATGGCTTAATGGGAATGAGTATGCATGATTGGGAGGGGATTATTTATGGGGGATTGTGAGCTTGGCATGATTTCTATATGAGTTGTACATGAGAAGTTGGATACATATATATGTGCGTGTGGTCACAAATTTGGCATGAGCAATAATGGACCTTGATGGTTGGTAAATCAGTGGCATGGTATTGGTATGAGAGGAAGCATTTTACTCATGATTGATAATGACGAGTTGGTGTTGATTTAACCGTGAGAAATGAGGATTGGTTATGGATGTTGGTATGAAATTTTATGTGTAATGTATGTGTAAATTCTTGGTTGTTTATATATGTTGGTCTGTGTCAGTGCGTAATTCCTTGGGGTCTCTAGGTGAGACTTTCAGGGTCGCGCTTCAGTGGTCGAGACGTAATTCCATGACCCCTGTTAGTGGGTGTCCATGGTGGTGCCCCATCTATATGGTCTGGTAAAGATTCAAGGTAAGGTTGCATCCTGACACTCTAAGGAGTCAGTTAGTCTCACTTAGAGCGAACTGACTCCTGTGGTGAGAGTAGCAGGAGGCCTGAAATTCATTAAGGACTAACCTTGTGTGTGAGGGAAATTGATTCATTGTAACACTTAGATCGGGGGTGAGTAGAGGTATCCACCACAAGTGCAAGCATCCACTGAATCCGACCAGGCTATATGTATCCGGATGAGTCGAGTCTTAGTGTATTGATTGAAGGGTCATAACATGCTTGGGTGATAGATGTATATTGTATATGTGTATACTTAACTATGAAGGTACATTTGATTGCATGATACAAATAATGTTGGCTATAGCTTACCCTTTTCTTGTTGGTTGCTTTGTATGTTGTTCTTCTATCTTCGCGATGATCATCAATTTTATTGATGGGAGCAGATGCGAGAGGTAACCGTGGTCAACAAGGGAGAGACGAATCCGCTGCTTAGTCTTCTTGGGCTGAACCTTCTGTCCTTCTTGGGCTATCTTTAGGGCTACGACCCATGTACTTGTTCGCCTTTATATCTCTAGGATTCCAGTAAACGGTTTAACATGTTTCCTTTATATTTTTTGTGGCATCGCGGTGTGCCTTGGTTTGTAAGGCGTTATGTTTAAATTCTAGGACCGCATTGTTATATTATAATTGCGTGACGTTTCTTTAATTACGCGCATTAATTTAAATGAGACGTTACAAACATAGTTGTGAGTCAAAACTCGTGGGTCAATTCGGTCCACCACGAATTTAGATCGAGTTTGGTTGAATTTTTTTTACGTATATGTTAAATTTTGACTCGGTCCATCAAGAACCCGACTCACTCGAGTTAAACCATGGTGAGATAGATGGGCTCACCAACCCACCCATATATCAAGGGTCACACAATTATTTTGTATTTGGGTTGGGTTAGGTTGGGCTGTTTTCTTTTTTTTTTTAGCCAACATATTAGGTTGACAAATTCAAATTTAATATTTTTTTGATTTTGATTTGTATTTAAGGTTGAACATTATTTTGGATTGTATTTAGATTGTATTTAAGTTTTTTTAGATTTTAATCACAATTATAATTTTTTTTAGACGAAAGAAGAAAAAATTGTATTTTTTTAATTAAGTAAGCCAATGAGCCGACCTGTTTAATCCACTAACTAGTATTGGACTGGATCGAGTTTAATTTTTTTTCACTCACTGATAAGTGAGTCGGGTTGAGTTGACTCACTAAGTAGCTAACTCATAAGGACCGGATCGAATTGGATAGCCCGTTTTGACAACTCTAATTATGACACTTTATTATTATAAAAGACATTTCACAACACTTGCCATTAGATATCTTTTAAAATGTATCAATATTTACTTCTTTAAAACTAGTAGTAGTAAAATGAACTTTTATTATTTAATACGATTTATTGCAATTATTTTCAAGAGTTATGTGTAAGATCATATTTTTTAAAAAATTATTAAACAAAATTATATACATTCATTTCTCGTACAATTTTCTAAAAATATTACACAAATAATATATAGGCTTAAATACCTTTTTCATCCCCATTTTCGTAGTGTTTGTTGCGGATGGTCCGCATTTTGACAGAATGTTTAAAATGGTCATCAATTTTACTGAATGTTTAAAATGTCCTCATTTTCGCAATTCGTGTTTTATTTGGTCATTTTTTGTAACGTCGTTTAAATCAGTAACAAAGCACTGTACATGTGGCACTGCTTGTATTACGTTGCATTGGGGTATGTTACGTGTACTGTACATATGGCTAATTAACGTTAACTTTTCAATTTGGGGGAAATTTTGCAATTAGGGCTTGAGTTGGATTGCAGTCGCGCTCTTCATCGTTGGAGGTGATTTCTTCATCTTCGTCTTTCTTGAGCTTGGATTTGCAGAGGAAACAGTTAATACTTGCCATTTCATCGTTGGGTTACAGTCGCGCTCTTCATCTCAATTTTCCAGTTAATCATCATCAACGAGGTAGGTGGGTTTAGGATTTTCTGGTTTGTGTTTGTTTCTGGGTTAGGGTTTTTGTAATTCTAGTTTAGGGTTTGTTTGTGCTTAGATTGTTGTGATGTTCTGCATGGTTTCTAAATTACAACACCTGTACAATACAGTATACAGTACACGTAACACATCCTAATGCAACGTAATACAAACAGTGCCACCTGTATAGTGCTCCATTGCTGATTTAAACGGAGTCACAAATAATGACTAAATAAAACATGAATTGCGAGAATGAGGACCATTTTAAACATTTAGTACAAATGACAACTATTTTAAATATTCTGTCAAAATGAGGATCATCCACAACCAACACTACAAAAATGAGGACGAAAAAAATATTTAAATCTAGTATATATATATATATATATATATATATATATAGTAAGATTTTGGTTTTTAGTTGAGAATTTGGTTTTCGAGGAGTCTGAATTGCATTTGTGATATTTGTTGCCTGAAAACTAGTCGAAATTTGGTTCCTAGAGAACCAAATTCTGAGCTGGTATTTTTTATTTAAAATTAGAAGGAAAAATAATGAAATAGGCAGTTTAATAAATACCATAAATGAAGGTCGGAATTCGGCTATCCAGAAACCGAATTCTAAGCTTAAAATAAAATCGTGCTAGATTGGTAAATTTAATTTACAGTATGCTATTTGTGTAATATTTTTGGAAAACAGTGCTAAAGTGAAAAAAAAATCCACACACATCACATTTCGACTACATTAGTTTTTAGAGAATATATAGATATGTCAAGTTCAAGTTGTGAACTCGTCGTGATATTAGCCATAGTTTATTGATAACAACTTTAATCTCCCTTCCTCCCTTGAATTTTGCAACAATGCATGCGAGGGAAGAGAATCATGACTAACTCTCTTGCTTATGCCATATCGTTGTTCTCATCACAATATATGAATCAAGTAACCATATTTAGAAACAAGTTTAAATCTCCAACTCTTTATTGTTTGAGTGACGACTGTTTATTCGAACAATGAGAGTTTCAAACGAAAGAAAATTATTTTGACATTTATTTTGTGTAAACTTCAAGCTAAGGCTTGATTGATGAGTTTTATCACTTGAACAACCAATTAGACAATTTTAAGCGTGTAAAAATCTCACTCACTAGTTAAGCATATGATTAAAAACATTCCTTAAGTCTGATAGCGCTAAAATCCTTATAGCTAATTTAGTATGAAGTCAAGATCAGCTCAAAATGTTCTCTGCAACTACCAAGTCTCGTTCGATAACATCAAACGCGAATTTAAATAGGAAACACGAATTTTAGGGAGCTGGAAAATGAACCAAAACGGTAGGATTGAGTTTCAGATTGCACCAAAATTCAGGATTTAGAAAGACGATTGCGCCAAGACAACGTATTGAAACAAAACATGCATGAGTTATAATATTTTGTTTTTGTTGACTGACTCATACCATTTGAAGTTGACTCAATGGTCTTGGGTTTGTAACGAAGGAAAAGTCTTGAGTATCATAAACTTTGTTGTGCTTGAGGTTCTCAAACTTGGCAGGGTCAGCATTATTCAAAGCGAAAGCCTCTTCTCCATGCACTGCCTTGTCACCCATTTGAAGCGCATCGGTGTGAAGCCTGAGAGGCACCAAGGCCCCCACCACCAAGCAAATCAAGCTTGTCGTGACGAAGTTGAAGATGACGACGAAAACTATGGCTCCGACTTGGATCCCCATTTGTCTCAAACCCGCTCCAGTTGCACCGTTCTGGAGGCCATAAGCCAGGCCAATGTATTTTTCCCAATCGGGGACCATGTAGAAGAGACGGCAGAGTTTAGGCACGGCGAAGACGCCGGTGAGGATTCCGCCGAGAGCACCGGCGACGGCGTGGGTGTGGAACACCGCCATGGGGTCGTCGATTTGGTTCAAGAAAGGTACCTTGTTGTGGAGGATCATCATTGTGTACCAGGGAACGCTTCCTGAGATCAAACCCATCAAGATCGCCGCCCACCCCTGCACAACTCCTGTTTCACTTCACATATGTTGGTGGATGTTTCAAGAAAGAACAACATTAAAAGATGTCGGAAGAAAAATGCGTGTACCTGCAGCAGGTGTGATGCAAACGAGGCCGGTGATCATGCCTTGTATGGCGCCAAACACGGTGGGTTTACCGAAGTAGAAAGTGTCAAGTAGAACCCACACCATGATGCTAGCGGCGGCGCACACGTGTGTGTTAAGGACGGCCAGAGAGGCCACTGTGCCCACCACGAACGGACCACCACCATTGAACCCACTCCAACCCATCCAAACCAGGCCGGCGCCGGCAAGCCCTACGATCATGTTGTTTGACGGAAACCTTTCTCTCTCCTTTTCACATCTTGGACCCACCTATTCAACCACCCAAAAAGTTATGATTTTTAAAGAAAGTGAAAAATGGAGAAAGGTGAGTGATGAAATGAAGACCCACCCAATAAGCTGCAGTGTAACCGGCAACTCCAGCGGAGAGGTGAATGACATATCCACCGGAGAAATCAATGACTCCAAGCTTCGCCAACCACCCTTCGGGGCACCAGATGCTAAACGCAGTAACGGTGTACGAAAAAGTAACCCAAAGAGGAACGAACAACATCCACGCAAGGATGTTCATTCTCCCAAGTAACGCACCAGCTATGAGGATCAAAGTGATCGCCGCAAACATGCCCTGAAAAAACACCATGGTGGCGGTGGGAAAGAGCCCCAGAAACGCTTTCCCCAGAAGAAACTCCTGGTCCAGCGCCGCCCCTGGTTTCCCCAAGAAGAACACCATTTTCTCGCCGAATGACATGCGGAAACCCCACGCCACCCAGCAGAGAAGAACCGCGGCGAAGGCGTAGAAGGCCATGAAAGCGGAGTTAATGGCCCATGTTTTTTTGACGAGGCTTCCGTAGAGAATAACCAGCCCTGGAATGCTTTGTAGACCCACCACCGTCGCCGCCATTAACTGCCACGCATTGTCTCCTTTGTTTAACCATTCTGGGCTCGCTTCGTCTGGCAAAAGGTTCGGTGGAAACTCCATGGATGATCGATCCTTCGCAACGCCAAGCCTCTATTATACTCAAGTTATTTGTTGCAGGTTTTTTAGAATGAATCTGTTTGGGGGTGTATACGTAAACAATAATCTTATCGCTTTGTTGTTTTATTTGCTTGGATGAGATGAGAGTGTGATACATCATGAAGCCGGCTTTATGGAGGACAAGGAAAAATAATTTTTCTTTATTCATTCATTCATTGTTCATCGTATATACGTCGCGACGGCATGCAGTTCACGATCCTTAATTTTGAGAGTATGTACATCACAAATTTGTCGCAAATAATTGTATTTTAAACCGTATTTTTTTTAGAATCTCATTTTTCTTCAGAGAGTAGGATTAACTGAATGTAGTTTGAGAGAGGGAACAAAAGAACAGACTAAAGAAAGAGGAAGAGGACAAAAGGAATAAAGAGAGAGACCAAACGAAGATGAAATCAAATTTAAAAACTAAATAGGTTTCGGTTTTGGTTTAATATAAAATTTAAACTAAATTAAATTTATAGTGTTACATAGTTTGGTTTACATTTTTTTTTAGAATTTTTTTCTTTTTGTTAAATTGATAAATTGTTTTTAATAAAAAATATTAAATAAAAAAATTATTACCTTTTTCATATTTATTATGATGTTCCTTATCTGCCAGA
>Ga0214545_1000702_pt1 | contig 56627 bp, 46 predicted proteins | sample CNSS4metaG_FD_160064 | JGI IMG/M metagenome (GOLD analysis project Ga0214545, IMG submission 160064) | Root nodule microbial communities from cowpea collected in UCLA plant growth center, Los Angeles, California, USA - CNSS4 | ecosystem: Host-associated > Plants > Roots > Nodule | place: USA... | reverse complement strand
TAGCCATAGCTTCAAAGTTCATCTAGGACACCTTAGGGTAGTCCTGTCTCTCCTTCGAGACCATCAACTCTATGCCAACATAGACAAGTGCACTTTCTGTGTAGAGAGTGTCATCTTTCTTGGGTTTATGGTCAATAAAAGTGGGGTACATGTTGACCCCGACAAAATCAAAGCCATCCAAGATGTGCCAAAGAATGTTGGGGACATCCGTAGCTTTCATGGGCTAACTAGCTTCTATAGACGGTTTGTACCCCACTTCTCCACAATTGCCTCACCCCTCAATGAACTTGTCAAGAAAGACACACCTTTTGTGTGGGGTGATAAGCAACAACAAGCCTTTGAGGAGATCAAGGCTAAACTCACCCAAGCACCCGTTCTAGCTCTTCCAAACTTTGAGAAAACTTTTGAGCTAGAATGTCATGCTTCTGGGGTTGGAGTAGGTGCGGTTTTATTACAAGAAGGCCATCCAATTGCTTACTTCAGTGAAAAACTCAATGGCCCTTCTCGTAATTACCCTACCTACGACAAAGAGTTGTATGCCCTTGTGCGAGCTCTTCATACTTGGGAACACTATCTTGTGTCTAAAGAGTTTATAATTCACACTGATCATGAAACTCTCAAGTATTTGAAAAGTCAGCACAAGCTCAACAAGAGGCATGCAAAGTGGGTTGAATTTCTAGAACAATTCCCTTATATCATCAAATACAAGAAAGGGAAATCCAATGTTGTGGCTGATGCACTTTCTAGAAGTTAGCCAAACTTGGATCTCAAATTCTTGGGTTTGACAATATATGTGAATTGTATAGTTAAGATCCCTTCTTTGCCCCTATTTATTCTAATTGTTTAAATAAGTCCCAAGGCAGCTTCTATGTCTCAAATAGCTATCTTTTCAAAGAAGCCCGCCTATGAGTATCTTCCCCACATTGAGTTTGCCTACAATAGAGTGGTCCATAACACCACCAAACTCTCACCTTTTGAGGTTGCCTATGGCTTTAACCCTCTCACTCCTCTAGACTTGCTACCTCTTCCATCTTCTTTTGACTTTGTTCATAAAGAAGGGGTTTCTAAGTCTCAATTTATCAAAGATTTTCATGAGAAGATTAAAAGTCAAATTCAAGCTCAAATGGAAAAGATTGCCAACTCTAAAAATAAGGGCAAGAGAGTTCGGTCATTCAATAAGGGTGACTTATTTTAGCTTTATCTAAGGAAGGAAAGATTTCCTCAATTAAGAAAATCCAAACTTAGTCTACGTGGTGATGGTCCATTCCAAATCATAAAGAAGATCAACAATAATGCTTATCAATTAGATCTTCCAGATGAATATGATGTGCATCCTACTTTTAATATCATTGACTTAGTTCCTTTTACAGGTACTGTAGTTGATGAGGATGACAACCAAGATTTGAGGGCAAATCCTCTTCAAGGGGGAGGGGATGATGTGACCTCACCAAGCCCAATTGCACCTTCAAGCCTAAGTCCAAGCCCAAGCCCATTAAAAGGCCCAATTACAAGATCAATGATGAAGAAGATTCAAAAGGGCCTCCCATTAGATGATCACAAATTCAATGGGCTTCACACATTATTCAAATAGGCCAAAGAGATCACAAAGACTTGAAGAAGTGCATGTAAATCTAGTAGTGTAGATTTAAATTGGGCCATTGTTTGGGCTTTACTTTCCAATAATACATAAGACATGAAAGGAACATAAGATGAGGTTCAAATTGGGCTCAGCCCAATTCTCTTCATACATGGCCGAGATTATCAATACAAGGAGGCTTCTTTGCTTCATGGTTTGACTAAGGTTGGTCATCACATATAAAGGCTAAGAATCCTTCTTGTTCTTCAAGCCAAGATCCAAGGGCGTGATCTTGCCTCCTTCTCCAAGCTTGATCTAAGGGCCAAGATCAAAGCCCACTCCATCCAATGGCTCTCCTTTCGCATGTGTAAATGGCTTCATATAAAAGCCAAAATTTCACTCATTTGTAGACACTCTTGAAATTTTAAGCAATAGATGCAACTTGAGTTGAGAGCACTCCTCCCTCTATTGCCATTGAGAGTCACCCTTTTCTAGAGATTTCCTCTCTCTACCTCTAGCCACCTTCCTTAGGCTAGCATAGATTAGGAAATCCTATCACCTCTCTCACTTTCCATTGCTTGCAAGTGCCTTCCAACTTGCCTTCATTCCTTCATCCAATTTTCGCTACCCATGGAGTTCTTCACGCACCTTTGGAGCTCCACCACCCTCAGTTAAAAAATATTGTTAAGTGTTTAGCCACAAAAGTAAACTGTCATATCAAGGAAACTTTGAGCACCAAATTAAGGAGTTAAACCATATAATAGCACTCTAAAGGAGGAAACATCCAATGTTGACTGTTAAAGTAGGGGCCTAAGCTAAAAGAAACCCCTACAAGGGAAGAAACATCAAATGCCAATAATCACCATAGCAGAAGTTGAAATTGTGTTTTGATTTTCTACGCTTACTGTAATATCTTTGTACGAGACATGGGAGAGGTACAACAACTCCAATTTCTTATAATTAGATTCATCATTATGAGTAGCTAAACTCTCTAATGTTGGGATTGAATGTAAATTTTTTTATTCTCTGTATTGGTAGTGATTTATATATATTTAAATGTCTTATTCAATGTTAGTGGTTTAATTTATATTTTCTTGTTTGGATGAACCAATCACTCATCTTATTTCACTGATTTAGATTAAGTTGAGAAACTAATCTAAAATCTAACATCCAATCAAATCATCTAATGTTGTTAAATGATAGGAATAAATATTACTTCTTTAGTCGAATAAAGTCATGTTTTTAATGCAAGGATTCATTCAATTAGAATTGTAATGATTTTGAAGTCCTTAGGTTCTAAACTGAAGGAATTAATTTAGAATTGATTTAGAAACATTGAAAAATGGTTTTAATGTGTAGTAAATGAGTAACATTACAGTAGAAGAAGATTAATGGAATTCAATCTCAACATACTCATTCTCATCAATTAATTTAACTTAAATTGAGATTGCATTGTGTATTCATTTTAATAAATCAAAACACTATTTCATTGCAAATATGAATACATATAAGATTATTGAAATATAAGAATAAATTCTTGTGAATATGAGACTTGTATGTGATACAACTACTCCAATACATTTATTGGAATTATCACAAAAATGTCAACTATTAACATGGGTAAGCCGGACTAAACTTTTAACTAAACTTTTAACTAAGCCTAACTAAACTTATTTATCTTTAATATTTATTTTTGTTAACATTCATTGAGTTGACGATAATATATTGATTTTAAATATTTATTTTAACTAACATTAACTTAGTCTATGCTAACTTGTTTATTTTTAATATTTATTTTAATTAATGTTTTTTAAAATTGAAGTTAAATTAAATAAATATAAATATTAAAATTAAATAATGTTAGTATGGTTAAATCAATGTTAATTTCATCTATTTTTAATATTTGTTTTAGTTGAAGTCTTTAAACCAACATTAACCAAAATATGCATTTAATGAAAAAAAATTAAAGTTTATGTTTTTGAATTTAAAAAAAAAAAACTTAGAAACGACTTAGTTGACTTAATAACGTCATAAAAAATTAAGACCAAATGATACTATTTCTTATATATGCTTATTATATATAAAATATGATGAATGATGAATACTATACAATTAATATTACAAACATCTGTATTTAATGTATGCATTGAAAACACACACAATAATATTGATTATATTTATAAAAATATAACATATAATTAATATTTAAATTTTGCAATTAATATTACACACGTTATTAATAAATTTCGTCAGTTTATGTTTAAATCTGGAAGTTTTTGAAAGAATTTTAATTTTATTTAGTCTTGTATTCAAATTTTTAAAAAATATTAATTTATGCTTTTAATATTTTTACTTAACTTTCTTTTCAAAGTTGAAGACGACTAATATTTTAGATTAGTTTATTGTTTAAAAGGAATCGAAAGTACAATATGTTAAGATTTTTTTTATTGATCCAATATGAACACATTTTTCTGTCATGGAGGCTCTGCATGATCGAATGACGTGGTTGTGTTGCAGTTTCTGTGTGTAGTTTATGTGAGGATGCTAAGGAATCGTCTCAGTGTGTTCTTGTGTTGTCTGGTTGCTCAACAACCGTGGTAAAGGCTTCAAGAATTTATTCACCTTTCTTCTATATCCATTATATATTGTACTATACCTAGTTAATCTTGGATAATTACCCCGCTTAAACAGTCTAAATGAGGCAGCACTTGTGGCGGTTCGGCCGCCTACTTCAAAGAATGGCGCATAGGAAAGAACAACTAACTTTAGACTTAGAAAATTGTAGCGAGACCTCCAGCATCAACTCACTAACATAGGATTTGGGCTTGGTCTGAGCCCATTTAAAACCCTGAACATTAGCTTAAAATAATAAAGAGGACTCAGCCCATAAGAAGGAAAAAACATGATTAATAATTCTATAAATACACATGTACCCTAACAATTAAAGATACACTTTCATTAATTCACTAATATGAGATTTGACTTTTGAGAGTTCTTGCTGACTTGATCGTCGGAGTCCTTTCCGCAGGTAACTCCTTAAGGGTCCAAACCGCCAACATTAGGAGAAGGCACATCCAAGCCAAGGAGAAACCAGTCCGAGAATTCAGTGATTGGGGGTAAGATGTGATTTGTGTTCCCTGACATTTTGTTATTGTTTCCGCATGAACAATTGGCACCCACCGTAGGGCACGAGTTAGTATCTTACCAAGCAATCTGAGAACTTCCAAGAATGGTTTCCACATGTAGCAGAGCTGGAACTGTGAAGGAACCTGAGGCAGGACCAAGCCTGCCTGCACGCAACTCCTTGAATTTGGCCTGGAAGGCCAAACCAAGATGCAACAAGAGCTTGTTGATCTTAAGAAGCATAGTGCTGACGAAATCGAGGCACTAAGGCAGGAGAATTCTAAGCTGAGAAGGAAGATTGAAGCTGATCTCACCCAGAAGGGGGAAGGTAAGGAGCTACCAGAGGACCCCAAAATCCCAGTGCACCAACCCAGCGAGGAGGAAAGTGAATATAACCCTACCTAGTACACTTTCACCACCACTCAGCAAACACCCACCACATTCGCCTACCGAACGACTACCCAACACCCACCCACCCTCCCAACCCAACCCACAACTGTCCACCCTGCCGCTACGCTTCCCACCACCCATATCCCTCCCCATCACTACACCACAACCTTCCCTACCATCATCCGACACCCCATACCACCACATCCCTTACTACCACACCAACCTAGACGCCGCCATCCCTTTGTTGATGTCATACCCACCACCCCTCTTCCTAGCCAATGGGAACCCTTCACATTGGAACACTACACCAGGGACACAGATCCCGATGAACACCTCAAAGTGTACTTCACTCATGTTGCTCTATACACATCTGAAGATGTCGTTTTCTACAAGGCATTTCCTACCACCCTAAAAGGCCCAGCCTTGGAATGGTTCACCTCTCTACCCCCACACTCCATCGATTGCTTCGACACCCTCTCCCATCTCTTCACCACCCACTTCACCAGCAACCGCCTTTACCAAGCCACACCCTTATTCCTTCTCAGCATTAGACAAGAAAAAGACGAGACGTTAAGGGCCTTCATAGATTGCTTTAGCAAGGTCACCCTTCGTATGCCAAACCTCGCCCAAGAAATTATCTTACAATGCATGACCCTCACCTTGAAACCTGGCCCGTTTTCCGACAACGTCTATCTCCGACCACTGGCCTCTATGCACGAGCTCAAGCTACGTGCTACAGATTACATCCGTATGGAAGAAATGAAAACCCTGCGAACTAGATTTTATACCGACTACACGCCCTCATCTCCCAAAACAGATAAACCACTATCACGATCCGACTCCAAGCCTAGAGAGCCTAGACCACCACGATTTTCAAGATACGCCCATCTAAGCATTCCCCGATCTTGGCTTCTAGAGAAAGCCTTCAAGCTGACCTTATCCCTCCACCCCGCAAAACATTGAACCCACCCAACGCTGTCATGACCAAATACTGCAAATATCATCGGAATAATGGTCACGTCACAAATGAGTGTAAAGCGCTTCAGGACAAAATTGAAGAACTGATATGCGCTGTCCATCTTTGACGATTCATCAAAAAAGATAGATCGTCCCACCCCAGGCAGTCCGTTAACCACATCATCACACGTGATAGCCACAACCATACTCGTCAACCACATAGCAACCGTAGCAACCACCCACCGGCCCACACCGACATCAACCATGTTGATCCTCCCCACCTTCGCCAGAGGAGCCTCCACCTCATTTGTCCGGAAGAAGCACCTCTGCAACATTCAATCTATCAACCATATCACCCACTCACACCATAAGCAGAGAATGTCGCCCATCACTTTCACCGACGCCGACTTTCATGGCGTCAACCAACAGCAGCACGACTCCATGGTCATCACCACAAAACTCGAGAACTTTGCAGTAAAAAAGGTCCTTATAGACTGAGGAAGTTCAGTCGACATCTTGTACTAGACGACCTACCAAAAACTCCAACTACCCGTCGCAGCTATGGTACCCTACGACGAGCCCATTTATAACTTCTCTGGCGAAAAAGTATCCACCTGAGGGTATATCGATCTTCATGCCGTGTTCCGCAAAGGACATCAAACCAAAATTGTACCCATCCATTTCTTGGTCGTGGAAGCACCCACATCCAACATCCAATATACTTCATCAACCGATCTTTGCAGGACCGGAAACCAGGTATCAGATGGTAGAAAAGCTAGCCTTATCCCTAGTAAATACTACAAGACGACTCCATCCCTACTTCTAAAACCACCAGATTGTTATCAAAACAGACTACCCCATTCAGCAAATCGTACAAAAACCCGACCTAGCGGGGCGAATGTCATCCTGGGTCGTTGAACTATCCAAATTCAAAATTTGTTATGAACCACACGGCCCAATAAAAGCCCAATGCCTACTCGACTTTGTCAATGACCTTCAATAAACCCCAGAAGAGGAACAATGGACGCTATATGTTGATGGTTCCTCCAACCCAAAAGGAACATGCGCCGACATCGTCTTAGAAGGTCCAAATCATATACTCATCGAAAAATCCTTATAATTCGCCTTTAAAACCTCCAACAATCAAGCCGAATATGAAGTTACCTTGGTCGGCCTATCCCTCGCACGAGAAGTCGGAGTACACGTGTTGACATGTAAAAGGGACTCCAAATTAACAATGATCCACCTCAATGATGAATTTCAGATTAAAGATGTCACTCTACTTCAATACTACCACCTCATCCGCAACATAATAAAATTCGGCTTCGATAGGGTAGAAATCCAGCATATACCAAGAGGGGACAATGCGCGAGCAGACGCCTTATCCAAGTTAGCAAGTACAAGTCCCTCCTACAACAGACGCTATCAGCACCATCAACGATGAACATATTCATAAACCTGGGCACCGCCAACAATTGGATGACTTCGTATATCCAATATCTGAAATCTGGGAACCTCCCAGCCACTATCGACAAGGGGTGGCCATCAAAAGCAGCACAATACATAATGGTTGGCGACAATTTATACAACCGTGGATATGAACAACCCTTGCTTAAGTGCATTACAAAGGAACAAGCAGAGTATGTAATCAGAGAAATCCATGAAGGGATATGCAGATACCATTCAGGTTCACAAACCATGACAGTTAGAATACTCAGAGCCGGCTAGTTCTGGCCAACCATGGAAGCAGATTGTCATGCTTTTGTCAAGAAATGCATACCATGTCAGAAACATAGTAATCTCATTCACTAGAAACAGGAGCAGTTGCATTCCATACTTTCCTCGTGGCCATTCACAAAGTGGGGGATAGATATATTGGGACAGTTTACCCCAAGCAAGGGGCAAGTCAAGTTCCTCATCATCGATATTGATTACTTCACAAAGTGGATAGAAGCCAAACCATGGACCACAATAACAACACAACATGTTTCGTATGGAAAAATATCATATGCTGATATGGGGCACCGCACACTATCATAACTGACAATGGACGACAACTCATAGATCAAGAGCTCGCTAAGTTCTATACTGGTCTAGGAATCAAGCATATCACTAGTTTAGTGGAGCATCCGAAAACCAACGGAAAAGCCGAGACTGCCAACAAAGTCATACTAGTCGAGTTACGCAAAAGATTAGATGGGGCAAAAGGTAATGGCCAGAGGAACTATTCGAAGTATTTTGGGCCTATAGATGTACCCCTCAATCCGCTACGAACGAATCTCCTTTCATTCTAGTATACGGGGCAGAAGTAATAATACCCGTCGAGATCAGGGAACCTTCTTTACGGCGACAAGTATACAACAATGATAAGAACCAACAGAGTTTATGTACTAGTCTGAAGTTGCTCACAGAAATGCGAGAAAAAGCTCAGATCAGAAACATGGCAGTAAAATAGAAAGCGTAGAGAAAATATAACTCAAAGCTTTGTTTGTGTACTTTTGTCAAAGGGGACCTGGTGTGGAGAATGTCTAGTAGTGCAAGAAAGAGATATGAAAAATTCTCGACTAATTGGGAAGGACCGTACCGAATACGAGAAGATTAAGGAGGATGTGCTTATAAGTTAGAACAATTGTCAGGAGAAGAAATACCGAACATGTGGAATGTATCTCACCTCAAGTTCCATTTCAGTTAGGACCGCCAAAATATACCCGCACAAACAAGTTGTAACCCTGGGTATACTCTTTTTCCTGACCTAGTATTTTTTCCCTAAGGAGGGTTTTGGCTAGGGAGTTTTTAACGAGGCACCCCAACTTCATGAATAAAAAGCAAAGGGTTTTTTCTCTACTTAACAGACTCGAAAATTACTTTCTTAAGTCCCCCACCACTTACCAAAATAAGCGGCCTGGGTCGAATAACAAAATTGTTGAGTTTCTTTCTTAAGTTCCCCACCACTTACCAAAGTAAGCGGCCTAGGTCGAACACAAATTGTTAAATCATTTCTTACGTTCCCCACCACTTATTAGAATAAGCGATCTAGGTCGAACACCAAAATTGTTAAGTTTCTTTCTTAAGTTCTCCACCACTTACCAAAGTAAGCGGCCTAGGTCGAACACCAAAATTGTTAAGTTTCTTTCTTAAGTTCCCCACCACTTACCAAAGTAAGCGACTTGGGTCGAACACCAAAATTGTTAAGTTTCTTTCTTAAGTTCCCCACCACTTACCAAAGTAAGCAGCTTGGGTTGAACACCAAAATTGTTAAATTTCTTTCTTAAGTTCCCCACCACTTACCAAAGTAAGCGGCCTGGGTCGAACACAAATCGATTAATGATTTCTTAAGTTCCCCACCACTTACCAAAGTAAGCGGCCTGGGTTGAACACAAATTGTTAAATCATTTCTTAAAATTTCCCCACCACTTACTAAAGTAAGCGGCCTGGATCGAACACAAATCATTAAATCATTTCTTAAAAATTCCCCACCACTTACTAGAATAAGCGGCCTGGGTTGAACACAAATCGATAAATGATTCCTTAACTCCCCCACCACTTACTAAAGTAGACGGCTTGGGTCGAACATCAAAGTTGTTACGTTGTTTTCTAAAAAATCGTTAAGTTATTTTCTAAACTTTCCCACAACTTACCAAAGTAAGCGGTCTGGATCGCACATCTTCAGCAACTATAACAAATCCAAAAAGCAACAAAGCCATCAAACAACGCGCCTATAACACGAACTAGCGGCATCATGCAACGCGATAAGTACATAAAACACATTCATCCGATAAGTATATACAACACGTTCATCATATTAAAAAGCAAAAGAAAAATTGTACGGAATATTACAAACTTAGAATGAAAAAGCAAATCGAATGTTCAAATCCCTAAATCCTAAGTCTCTGTCTGATTCATGTTCACCTCCACGGTCGCGGTCTCGCCAGGGTTCTCATCTGCTTCAACCGCCACCTTCTCAACTTCCTCCTGCGGGCTTGATTTCGTTTCATTCACAAGCTGCCCATCCACCACATATTTATTTACGTCAAACTTGGCGTCAGACGCGTTGATATCTTTGTGGAAGAAGGTCGTTTGCCGCAAACCCTCCTAAAAATCGTTGATGTGCTTTTGAATAATATGGCTCTTCAGGTCCTCAAGTTCGCTTTCAAGCCCATCATGTTTTTCTTTCAGCTCATCATAGTCGGTCTTTAGGTAAGTGATCTTTTCATTAAGTTTTTTCTTAGAGTCCAGACATCTGACTCTCTATGACCCCAATCGTTTCCTTTCCTCCAGCCATTCCTCATTTTCCTTCTTCCAAGCCGCCTTCTCCTCTACATGCTTGTCAACTTGGACTTTAAACTCTTCCTTGAGTTCCTCCACCTTTGACTGACCACCCTCCTTCAACTCTCTTTGATATAAACTACCCACTCTGCGCCCCAAGATCAAGGCCTTGCGGCTAAACTCTAGCATAGCCTTAACCATGGCGTTGGGCTCCATATTGTCAATGGAGTTGACCAAAGACTCTGCCAGATTAATTTCAATATCACGCTAGATGGTAGTCTCTAGCAACTCAATCAGCCCGACCTTAGGCTTCTTTGAAAAAGAAGATCCCGACCCCAACAGCGTAGCCCTTACTCGCTTGACATCTTTCCCACCACCCTGCTTAATAGGCACCTTCACTTTCCTCTTAATACCTCCGTGGACATGCACCTCCACAAGCTGATCTTGAAGTTAGGAAGCTTAGTGTTCCCAACGTTTTTGGCTTTTGAAACTTTCTCCTTTTGTAGTGCTTGAAACAAATTCAAGTTCTTCTTCCCAAGTTGAGCCATATGACCTACAGTGGCGATAAGCACTAGTTAGTTTCCTCAAAAACAACATAGCGGTTAAAACACAAAAAGATACCTTCTAAATCAATAATGGGATGCATGGATAAATAAACTCTAACTAAGTCCTTAGTGTTCATCTTATCATTAAACTTCATCAAGGTCTCCACCACCTCCCTATCAACTACTAACAACTCCACCCTTTTCATATCCTTATAATGCCAAGGGTTGTCGGTCCAGCTAAATGGGAACTTCGTAGTCCTATCGTCGTTATAAAAGTAGGAACATCCCGACTCCTTAACTACCACCTTAAAGAAACCATCTTTAAAGTGCTTAAGCGATTGAGTGAAGGCTTCCAGTCTACTTACTCTTGGCCGGCTTATCAATGACAATCAGGTAGTTGGATTCTTGGGCCTAGTGTCGTAAAAATACAAGAAACATTGCGGTGATGACTACAAATATGCCCAACTGTTAGGATGCAGCTAAGTAGGGGCAACATTTATCAATCGTAATACCCTCATTGTGAAATCATCAAAGGGCAGCCTCACGTACAACTGAGAGAACTGGCACATGTACACGTAAAAAACCCCCTCTGAAACTCCCTCTTGGCTTTGACATACGCAGTCAATCGCGCTTACTCTTTCCAAAGCCATTATATCCCGCCTGATATTCCTCTCCAAAATAGGTATACAGTTTAACCAAGAGTTTAGCAGACAACCGCCTGATGTTGGGTTTGCACATCCTCGGCCACCCATCCATATCTGGTTCTTACCGGTAAGCTGCTTTCTGCTAACTCCTCTAGCGGGTCCTCCCTTGTTTCAGTAGTCACCTCCATTGGGATCCTCCCTTCACCGGCTAGTTAGCCACTACCCTCGCTCCCTGACCGACCACTACCCTCTCCCTCTAATTGTCCACTCCCACTACCCGAGCTAGATAATGACACACTACCACTAACACTTGACATACCTTTTCAAAATTTAGGATGACGGTAGAGATAATGAACGTATTGGACAGATTTTGCACGCACACAAGTCACTTTTCTTAAACTTTAGCAAATGAAGCAAGATGACCAAATATTTCCATCCACCTGTATTTATAATCAATGTTTGAGCCATTATAAAGTTTTCCACCCAAATAATGAGATATGAAACGTCACGACGAATGCGAAGCATCACAAGTTTAAGAATGAATACGCACATCCCTCTAATAGGACCCTTGACAACTGACACCCCTTCACCTACCTCCATCACTTCTGTCATAGTCTTAGCAATGTTAATCACATCTCAAGACTGGGGGACTACCATACCATACCAAGAAGTAATTTTTTCTTGCCGAAAACCAAAAACTATCAGAACAAACACGCAGATTGTTCCATAACACACATCACCAAAGATCAACAGACCGGTATGTTGAACACATATCGCTAGCGCTGATACGACTCATCACTTACTCCAAACTGATAACATCCAAACCTTTGACACGATATATATCTCGCAAAAGGCTGGGGGACTGATGTACTGTATCTAGGCAAACTTAGATAACCATTCGACATAAACTGCCTATATATAGTCCTATAATAAAACCAATAGGCGGATAGTCAACTAAGCACAATCACATACATGGCAGCCTAGGCCGCCTATATAAAAGATACAATGTAATAAAGAGCTGTTAACTCCAAACTTAGGCCCCTCACAGATACTCAGAACTTGGGCCCAGTCCAGGCCCACAGAGAATCTAAATATTGGCCCAAAGTGACTAGAGGGGGCCCAACCCACAAGAAGGGGCAGGCGCAATTAATGACTTTATAAATAGATGTGGACCCCAACAGTTAAAGGTACACTTTCATTAGTTCACTAATATGAGATTTGACTTTTGAGAGTCTTTTGCTGATTTGATCGTCGGAGCCCTTTCCATACGTAACCCCTTAAGGGTTCAAACCATCAATGTTAGGAGACGACATGTACAAGTCAAGAAGAAGTCAGTTCAGAAGGTCAAGGATTGGGGTAAGGCATTACTTGTGTTCCCTAACATTCCTTATTGTTTCCGCAGGAACATTTTTTAATTCACTTTTTTACAAAATTAAGTACTGATTTTTACATTAAAATTTAGTAGTAAAAAAATGTTATACTAATAAAACAATATAGTCACCCACTTTTTTTTTCAAAATAGAGCAATATTATCTCTCTCCAATTCAAGACCAAATATATTATTTGTATAAATGTTATACTAATATTTTTTTATTAAAAATGGCTTCTTAGCATATTACATTATTGTATATTATTAACCCATATTTTGTCAAATGAATTTTTTTACTACTAAATTTTAATAAAAATATAAGTACTTAATTTTGTAAAAATATTTATACTTAATTAGTTTTAATATGTAAAAACATAAATTAAAAAATACACTTCAATTATTAACAAAAATTGTGACAAAATTGAATCAAAAACACAAAAGTGGAGACTAAATTAAAACAAAAATAAGATGTATGAGTACTAAATTGAAATCAGTACAATGATATTTGTCACACGTGACATTATCCTGTCACGTGGCATAATAGGGATTTGGCACGTGACAACAAAAATTTTTACAAAAAAAAATTAAAAAAAATTAAAAATTAAAAAAACCAGATAATGATACTTGACGTGATGTTAATCGTGTTAATTATTTTTTCTAAAAAAGACCTAATTAAGACACTTTTTCAAAAGTGGGGACGCTATTGATATTTTTTTATTCGCAATACCAAATTGACACACTCTGGTAAATATAATCCGAGTAATTAAACTTTTATTTTCTTAGACTAATTTTTTTGTTGTTTGAGTTTTGGTGTGGTTTTCTTTTCTTATTTTCTCTTTCTGGTTTATATTTAACATGTTACAGATAAATTGATGACCTTTTATGTCATTATTTCACAATGACAGAGCACGTACCAAAATTTGAAAAAAAAAATCCGAATAAAAAATATTACATTAAACATTCCTTGGTTGCAATATTTCATTTTAACATACCTTAAAACAATACTCAAAACATTGAGCTTTTTAATTTGACTATGAGTTCAGATTTTTTCTTAAATTTTTAGTTTTTCTTTTTTTTGTGAAGTCCTTAAAATACATTGATATTATTGGTATATTAAAAGTTCTTTTAATATATTCTAATTCATCAAAAATAGTATTATCAATTAAACACTTATGATTCTTAAATATGTTTAGGGAGGTTGTTAATGATCCCATGGAACATTCCTTTATGATATTTATGGTTGGAATTTTAAATCAAGTTTATTTTTAAAACCCATTTGATTAAAAAAAATGTAGCTTTATAGCGTGAAATGTAAAAAATTGCATTAAATTTTACAATAAAATTACTTTTGGGAGAAAAAATTCAAACATATTTTCTTAAAACTTAATCCGTCTCGAAACTAAGTTCACGAAATTAAGATACATTATATGCTTTAAGCCATATGATCTAAATAAGGGTAAGAAATGCTATTAAACTTAACCAAAATATAGTTAAAAAATGCTGAAACATATGAGGGAGATAATCATGGCAATGCAATCTCTATTATTGTAATGAAAACGTGGTTTAATCCGGTATCAGATTTTATGAGGAGAATAAGGGGGTGAAAGTGGCACGTGTGAGTGAGGAATAGTGAATGTTTTATTGTGTCAGAAGTGAGAGTTGAGAGTGTCAGAAGGCAAAGAAATGAGTAGCAAAACACGACCACACTAATCGGAGCAGATGAAGTGATGAGTGATGATGATATTGACGAGAAAGCATGTCCTTTCTCTTTTGGTTTGAGAAATCTCTTTTGATCACTCACTCACTCACCACAACAAAGCCACACCCTTCTCTTTCTCCCTCTCTTCCCACCATCATGGACTTCATCTTCAGGGCTGCCACTATTCATCCCTCCAATCACTTCCCCTCTCTCCAAGCTTCTCGCCTTCACTCAGGTACTTTTTTCCACACCCATTTTCTCTTTCTGCTCTTCACTACTACATTTTTCTCTCTCTTTTTGCTCTATATGCTTTTTTTCCTCTTGGTGTGAAAATGGAGTCCTAAAGGTACGTTTTTTCCTTGGTGGGTGCAAGTGAGGGAAAAAAAAGAGAGAGAGAGAGAAAGAGGGCATTTGGGTTGCTTTAGAATTGCACTGAACTTTCGGTGAACTGAATTAAAAGCCCATGTACGCTAGTGAGAGAAGTTTAATGTCAAAGTTCCGGTTTTTCTGTAATCGTTTCCTTCAGGGGACCTCTACTTTGAAGCATGCAGTTTAGCTCTTAAAGGGTTGGCATTAATCAGGAGCAGTTACTTTTGAAAAAAAAAATATTATTGTTGTGAATGTTTGTTTCCGCCATTGAATGTGCTGCAAGTGGGCATCATTTGCAAGTAACCGTTTCGATTGGTGTCTGTGCAATTCACGGCTGATGTAAGGGACAGCAAGGATATGTTTTGGCTTTATAATTTAATCACTGAGTAATGATTTCCAGGTTCTCTGTTTATGGGAACTTGGGCTTAATTAAGACAATAAATCAAACTACTCTGGCAGGTTCTGCCAAGCTTTTCCATATATGCTGCTCTTATCATACGAGAGTGCGAGATAATTGCGTATATAATAATTTCTCCGAAGGCTTAAAAGCAGAAATAAGACAAAAAACAAGGGTGAGAAGGTGAAGTGAATTGGAGTAATGACGAAGGAGTGTGATTCCCCAGAGGAAGAACTGCCTCAAGCTGCTGCTTTGAGGAGGAATCTAGAAAAGTTGAGGTTTGAAATGAACAGCGTCAATGAAGGAATTCAGTCGTATATACTGGCGCGGAGAACTATTGGAACTTGGGGGCCTTCACGATATTTAATTGAGGGGGAGGAGAATGTTTCTGAGTCTGATGGAGGTGAAATTGAAAAAGTTCCAATTTCAATTGTGCTTATGTCAACTATTTTCTCCCTTGTTAGGGGCGTCACACCTGTGTGATCTATCAGTTTTTCTGTTCATGAATGCTTTCACATTTGGTTCTTTTCTGGAATTTTTTTATCCTATGGCTTCACTTTTATCCTGAGTTTTGGATGTGCCCTGCAAATTGCTAGTATTCTCCTTGTTACTGAGATTTTTAGAATGAGGGGATTACCCTCCAAGCCTTCGATTTAATTTTTGCAAACGAAATTACCCAAATTTAGAGAAACTTAGATGATTTGAAACATCCAAAAATGAAAAAAATAAAGTTAATTTCTTAACCTCCTATTCTCTTCCCTCAATCTTCCCCTCCTTGCACCTAAACATACCATGGAGAGCATAAGGAAACCTCAGCACTGTTCATTTTCCTTCTTGTTAGTGTTTTATAATCTTGTACATTTTCTTTCTTGAGATGTAGCTTTTATGGCATTAAAAATGGATCCTTTGTGCCAAAAATAGCTTACTGATGCGGATTCCATTTGAACTATACAGATAAATACTCAATGCTCAATTATACAGATGAGGAAGATGATGCAAAATCTCTTTTTCAATGTCCTTTCTGTGATTTTGAGTTTGATTTTTCTTCAGTTCGTGCTCGTTTGGAAGATGAGGGTTGCTATGACCCAAGAGATATGGTATGACGGTTCTGAATTTTGAACTTTAATGTTTGGCAGAAGTTATTGCTAACGTCATAACATGTACACTTTTGTTAGCCTCTGTTTCCTTTTCCTAGTTTCCTTGATTAATTGTGAGACTGTCCATTGACTTTATTATAGTTTGTAAACTATAGTTCATAGCTTAAGTTCAATTGTATATGACACTCAACAGATATTCTGTGTATATACTTGATACGGTGCACTGTTCTGATATGAAAAAGAAAAAGGTAAGGATAGAATTAACTAGCAGCCATTTTAGTAAAAAGCAAAGAAAGAATGAAATAATGTTTCTGAACATTTCACTTAGGTAATTAAGTTGTAATTTAAATTTGAAAATTGACTGATTGTCTTAATTTTCCTATATCAGACCTGTCCTCTGTGTGATGAAAATTTAGGGGAGGATGCAGTCAGGGTTGCACAGAATTCAAGCAAGGTAAATCTTACCAACTGAATCTTGTAATTTTGTGTTCTAAATGTTACCTAGCTCACTCTTGGTTTCAAGAGAACTTGATTCTTGCCCAAGGCAATCGAATATGCCAATAAATGATATATACTTTCTATAGAGATCTTGGAAGTCTGACAAATCTAGCATCTCGTCGAGTGATACGGTTGTGTTTGACAAGAAACTTCCTGCCAGAGGAAGACATGTGCCTGATCCGCTTCTGACACCATTTGTTCGCAATGTGTCTGTTCCAAACTCCAGTGGGATCCAACCCGGTGAAGGTTTCTCCAGCAGTGCCTCAGACATTTCCAGTGGAAAGGGGTATGATCCTGACATTTTCAGTGGAAAGGGGTATGATCCTTCTTTCTCTATGTTAATTTGTATTGGAAGTATGCTTATATCGTGAAAAAGAGCGTGAGAAACTGATAATTCTAAGTGCAAAGCATTAAAAGAATAGCTAAAGATCAACTTTGTTTTCCTTTATAGACACTGCTAATCTCCTGTTCTTGGAAATGTTATAAATGTACTACTATAACTAATTTAGCATCTTCACTGGTATCTGCTAAATTCATAAGTGTAGTAGTCTAGCTCAATTTATTACTATTGCAACTCATTCATTGTTCTATACATAAAAATAGTGATAATAATACTTCTATGACATGGGTAATTGTTTGTCCGATTTGACACATTATATATATATATATATATATATATATATATATATATATATATATATATATATATAGTGCATACATAGCAATACATTTCTAAATAGTCTGTGCGCTGTGGATTTACAAGAGATATCATTCGGAGTGTATTTATTAGTTGGTTAACAGCAATCTACATTCTATTCATAATGTGACATTACATATATGTAACTCGACAAACTATATGCTGCTTTGGAATTTTTACTTTGTTCTTTCCGCTTGAAGGTTACTTTGAAAGCTTAGGGAGGTGTTTGATACATGGCAAATGTGTACGATATATTTTTACATTTGTCCGACTTAGAAATAACAGGATAGAGAGGGAGGGATTCCATTGAGATTATGCATTTTCTTGCTATTTCAATCTTACTGTTAAAGTGTTAAATGTCCATTCTTATCTATTTTCGGGTTTTACTAGAAGTTGAATAACCTACTTTGTTGGTGATTATGAAAACTTTCCTTCTGGACCTCGAATATGTCGAATTGTATGATACCCTTTTAGCCAAAATTACTTGACTTTCAATGTTGATGAGACACCCTTATTAATATCTCCTGACATTTGTTTCACAAGCATGCTCTATTTAGAAGCGAATCTATCTTACTCGTCCATTTAAATTTTGGTGATTAAATACTTTTAACGAGTAGCAATATCTGAAATGGTAACCATATTACAAATTTTTCTTAACTAAAACATTTGATGCATTGATAAATAGTGAGGATAAATTTTTTGTGTTGATCCTGTATTTGATGCTGCATGAAGATAGTAGCAGCGACTGCATACTGTCTTAAAAAGAGGGACAGCAATAAGATTCATGAAAAATTGTCTGCTTAAAACCAGTGCTGAAACGTCGTTGATGGTTTTGTTTGCAGTTCTGAGACAGACTCGGGAGATGAGGAGGATATTGAAGAGAGAAGACAGAAGGCATCTTTTGTTCAAGAGTTGGTGTTATCAACTTTATTCTAGGAAACATGCATCTAACAACTTATAGACAGTCTTGCGTTCAGGTAGCGTAGATTCTTGTAAGAAAATAACTGCGTTTTGGTATGGTGCATGAATTTAGAATAGGTAATCTAAGTGTTGGATAGTCACAAAATTGGATGGTTGCCTGGTTTGCAGGCATGCATTATTGAACATCTGAACTTATTTATGGTGTATTTTAAATCTATATATAGAAGTGAATCTTTTGCATCACTTTATCATCATGGCAAGAATGAGCCATGATTCAAGTCTTTTGCACGGAATGTTTTTTTTATGAGGCTTGATTGATTCAGCAGGTTAATCTGATTGTGAAAACTTGGTTAGTGTTTAGCCAAGGGAACTGACCAGTCTAACTTGGTTATTATAACATTCTAACAGGTTGGAACTCATGAGCAACTAATGTTCATTTTGAGAGTTTGGCGTAACTGCAACTGTGTGATGTTACTGGTTATTGTTTCTATCGTGTTAGAATGAGTCTATGGAAAATCCGCAATTGTAGTCTTTAGCATTGATTAATCTCGTACGAAAGGAAGAGGGAAACTTGAAAGTAACCCAAATCAAACTCTTATACTGAAGTTTTTCTTCCTATTTAACTCATTGTTTCATGAAATTGATCACCATTGAATTGAATAGATGCAAGAAACCAAACATAGAGTAGAAGTAAATAGCCAAATGTAACAGCTTAACTACCTGATGTGAGGAGCTTGCATTCCATTGAAGATAGTGAAGCAAAGAGCAGTAACAGCAAAGAGAATTGATTTGGGATAGAAGAATATGATCATGGAATAACAATATCCATCGTAAAGGTAGAAAGTATAAGAAAAAGGGAAAGGAAAGGAGTATAAAAGGAAGAGGAAGAAGAAGGAAAAGAAAAATGAGAGAAATCACTCGATGATGGATTGGATAACACCAGCACCAACGGTCTTGCCTCCTTCCCTAATGGCGAACCTCATTCCCTGTTCGCAGGCGACAGGAACAATGAGCTCGACGACCATCTTAACACGGTCACCGGGCATAACCATCTTGGACTCCTCGTCCTTGTCGTTCATGATGCCGGTCACCTTCCCCGTCACGTCGGTGGTTCTCATGTAAAACTGAGGCCTGTACCCTGCAAAGAACGGCGAGTGTCTCCCACCTTCCTCCTTCTTCAGAACATAAACAATGGCCTCGAACTTCGTGTGGGGCGTAATGGTGCCAGGCTTTGCCAGAACCATCCCTCTCTGAATGTCCATCTTCTGAATCCCTCTGAGCAGCAGCCCCACGTTGTCCCCCGCCAACGCCTCGTCAAGAATCTTCTGGAACATCTCCACGCCTGTCACCGTCGTGTTCCTCGTTTCCCTCAAACCCACAAGGTCAACGGTGTCGCCAACTTTTATCGTCCCACGCTCCACTCGCCCCGTCGCCACCGTCCCACGCCCGGTGATTGTGAAAACGTCTTCCACGGCCAGAAGGAAAGGGAGTTCGGTTTGGCGCTGCGGAATGGGAATGTAGTTGTCCACTTCGTCCATCAGTTGGTAGATTTTATCCACCCATTCGTTGTCGCCGCGTTTGATTGCAGGGTTCTCCATGAGAGCTTCCAGAGCCAAGAGTGCGGAGCCCGAGACGATGGGGATGTCGTCGCCGGGGAACTCGTACGACGAGAGAAGCTCGCGCACTTCCAATTCCACCAACTGGAGGAGTTCTTCGTCGTCGACTTGGTCCTGTTTGTTCAGGAACACCACCATGTTGGGCACGCCGACTTGTTTTGCCAACAAGATGTGTTCTTTCGTTTGGGGCATGGGGCCGTCGGCGCCGGACACCACCAGGATGGCGCCGTCCATCTGGGCGGCGCCGGTGATCATGTTCTTGACGTAGTCCGCGTGGCCGGGGCAGTCCACGTGAGCGTAGTGGCGGTTTTCAGTTTCGTATTCCACGGTGGCGGTGTTGATGGTGATGCCGCGGGCGCGCTCCTCCGGGGCGGCGTCGATCTCGTCGTACTTCTTGGGGGCGCTGTTGCCGAGGGCGGCGAGGGCCATGGTGAGGGCGGCGGTGAGGGTGGTCTTGCCGTGGTCGACGTGGCCGATGGTGCCTATGTTGACGTGGGGCTTCTTGCGCTCAAACTTGCCGCGCGCGGCACGGACGGTGAATTGGCGGCGGTGGGTTGTGGTGGAGGGTGTGCGGCGGAGGATGGTGGAGGGCTGGAGGAAGGAGGAAGAGAGAGTGGTTGGTTTATGGGTGGTGGTGGTGGTGGTGGAGCGGAAGGGTGTAGAATTTAGAGAAGTGGGTGAAGAAGAAGAAGATGATGATGCATGTGGGAAGAGTATGAGTTTGGAGGAAGCAGTTGCAGAAGAAAGTGCCATGGTTTTGGAGAATTGGGATTTTGGAGAGTGAAGAGAGTGAAAAGAGAAGACGAAGTTTGTGTGAGTGTAAGGTGTTATGAGTGTTATCTGGTGGTGTTGGTGAGAGTGTGTGGATGGATAAAAGATGGCCTCATATCACTTCTATCCTTTTTTCTGCCTCAATTTTGGAAGGATCACATTATTCTCTTATTCTCTCTCTTTTTCATGTTAACCCAACTCCTAATGCATATCAACCAAGATTTTGTATGTTTCATTACAAAACTACTTGCACATGGGTAAAATATAATTTACTTTTCTTCATTCTTTTAAAATTCTTATTCTGAAAAAATATTTAGTTCAATTTAATTGATCGGGAAGAATGTGAACTTAGAAGAAAATTTTTATTTTCAAATATTAACATTCAAGCAGGAAGCTAATATAAATTGTGTATATTTATAACTGATAAATATGACGTATTCGAATATTATGAACATGAAAGTATCTTGCGAAGTTTTAATACGTCGCAGAGATAATTTTTACCTGAAAATAATCACAGCCAAGTGCGTGGAAAGAGCAGAAAAGAATGGCATGAACAGGGTTATACGTAAATCTTATAAACAACTCTGATCCGGAAACCCTGAGTTCAACCTCATGCAAATTCATTCTATAGCATATGTCCATGATTGTTCAGATTTACTGGACAACTCAAATGATGGTGGAATCAATATCTCACTCAAGACCAACAATCAACAATTCTTCAAAATTTTTTTCACATATAAAAGATATTTATTTTTAATATTAATACATTTTTTATACTTGGTTTCTTCAAATATTTTGTTAACTTATTTTTACACTGAAAACTTCATAAGATAAATAGGTCTAATTTCTAATAAAGGAATTCTTATGATTGCAGTTTTTTCAGAAGTAAGGAAGAATGTTGACCTAGACTATCATTTGACTCCACAATTATATAAAAAGCCTAAGCTCAGGTCTTTGTGTTTATTTGAGGTGATTTGTTAAATAAGCGAGTGAGAGAGTGGGCATCCACGTGGCCTTTTCCCAGCGTTGTTCCTTCCTCTGATAGCGATGCCTATTTTATTCATGTCTCCACGTTAAGTAGACTTGCTGGAACCTAGATCTACCATAACAAACCCTTTTTTTTTTTTTATTATTATTTAGAGAATTAGAAAGAAAGAAATCTTGTAAGAAAGTACTACATTAATTAAAATAAAATATACTTAACCTAAAATATGAATTCTTTATTAGTTTTTTTTTTCTTAAAAATAAAAATATATTTTTAAAATGATGCATCTCTTTTCATTCTCCTTAATTTTCACTCGTTGAAAGACTACTCTGTCTTTTCCGAATGTATTCAACCAAACAACGACTTAAAGTCAATATGCATAACTTAAAATTTCATTTTATATATTTAAAACGATTTAGGGATTGGTATTAGTTTCACTACTAGTAAATAATAAAAGTTAATTTACCAAAAAAAGAATAATACTAAGTATTTATAGGACCTTGAAATATGAACACTATACTATAACGATACCGTTCAAATTTATTAAGCCCCAAAAAAATATTCAAATAAGCAAACTCGATTTTCTTCCCAATGCTTAAATGTACTTCTTTTGGAATATAAAGAAAAGTTTACCTTTAGTCTATACAAATATTTGAATTACCTTTATAATATTTTTAAGAACATTATCTAATAACTTAATAATAGCATTCATCTAATTATGTATAACAATGTTCAGCATCATATAGTTTAACTCAAAGTTCTTTCTATCGATACAAAGGCAAGAATACAGGCATTTTGAAATATGAAACGTAACATCAATAAAAGCCGAGGATTGATTAAAGAAAACTAAATCAAATTTGCTCTTGAAAGTGAAAAACAAATGTATTTGTAGTAGAAATATTAATAAAACATTGAATAAAAGTCACTTAACTTCAAATTTAATTGTAAAAAAATTAATTTTATAGGATAGAAGAAACTTAAAATAAATTTTATATTACTACCCCGAACACAAGTGAGTAATAGCAAAATTATAATACTTTGGCAGGGTAAGCAAACAATTTCAAGTTTCCAGTACCTGGACTACATGCCCAGAAATACTAGTTGGGAAGACCTGCATGTAAAATTGAAACGACAGGCAGATATATATATGTACAAGTATACATTTTCTATGATTTATTCAATTGTATCAGACTATTTACAGACGAAATATTAAATTGATATAATCATGTTTCATGACCTATAAAAACTAATTTCTTACTTCAACCCCATGTTTGTTGGGTAAATGCAGCAATAGCATAGAGTCCTCCAAGTTGGAGACCACGTTGAGCCATTCCCCAAGGAAATCTCTCCTGCAAAGGTCACCCCTAGTTATCAACCAACTCCAGCTGCATTTCCTCTTCACATTAGATACCAAGGACACTTAAACCCATTAAAAAATTATCCTCTCTTAAGCATCAATTATGAAAACCAAAATATTAACAGTGACCAAGTTCTAAGCAACAAACAAGATATCTACTTAATTTCACTCCTGAATTGAGCTTTGGCTTTTTCTATATTAGGAACCCGGGACTGCCATAAACTTTACAAACGAGGCATTTAGATGAATGAAGGGCGAGCTTCTCCCTGCACTTCACCGCCATGCATCTGTAGGTTGCATATATTTAGAACCTTCTGGCTAATTTCTGGAGAAAGTTCCTTCAAAAGATCTGAAACAGCTAATTCGTGCTTCCTCTTTAGTTCATCTAACTCCTCTCTTTGTTTAACCAACAAGCTCTCCAGTTTTGTTGCTATGAGATTGATGTATTCTGCTTCCGAATCTTTCACGCTTCCAGATATTTCGTTCACAGCAGATTTTTCACTGGTTGCTCCTGATTTGATACTTTTCTCACTGGAAGGGGAATCAACAATCTCTTCACAAAAATCACCAACACGATCATCAGCTGAAATATCACCATTCGCGGCCAGGCTGCCTTCGTCAGCGTTTGCATCTGCAGGAGAAAAAAATTTTGAAGTACCAGCACGAAATGGAGAGTTTCCACCAACTCCCCTTGGTGAGTCTGACCAGAACTTTCGACCTGAAGGTAATATTTCTAATGCAAGACTGCCAGGGGAACTAACGGAATCGTGTTTCATAGGAGAGGCCTCTGGCCTACTTTCAGAGGTATAGTCTGAATCTTGACTATAACAGTCAACAGGAATTTCACTGACGTTCCAACTAGGAATGTGAAACCGAATTTCAGAGTCAATCATCCTAGCAATAGTTGTAACATCTTGATCAGTTAGTTCCAACTCCTCAACCATTTCACTGGCAACAGAGGTTGAAGTGTCTGCTTCGATATCAAAAGGAAAGTGGATATTGCGAATATGACCTACATAGAAATATGAACATCAGAATCAATGAAAAAGAAAATAGAAACTATGGATAAAAACAAGATAAGAAAATTGAGAGAAGACCTGAGGAATCTGCAATTCTCAATTTTAAAAATATTGTATTATTATCTCTCCTCTGACCTTCCACCGTGAATTCCCTACTTGCGTCAGTAGAAGTATCCACAACAATAGCTTGATTATGAGAAATATTTGCTGCATTTGATATACATCAGATTGAAAACAAAATAAGATAGTTAATCGAGGAATTTAGATGCAAGGTATATAATTACCTAAATGATGGGTTTGAGCTTTTGAAGATCGGGCTACACTTTCATTATCATAATCTGACTGAAGGAAGGGATCCAACAAGAGGTCCTTCGCAGACAACCGTTCAGAGACATTAGCAATACACTTTTCAATAAATGCTTTAACATCAGGATCTGTCACTTTTGCCAATGATGCTGGCTTTATTCCCTACCAGGAATGGAAAAAACAATAATATACATAAAGTTGAAAAGTGAGAATAAGGGCTGGTTAAAGAAAATGGTTTCCGTTACCATTTTCACCAACAATTGAAAAAAAATATTTCTGCTTTGTTTCCTGTTTTCAAATATTTTGACAAGAGAAGGTGAACCAATTTAACATTTTTATAATTATTAGTGAAAAACAGAAAATAGCAATGGAAAATGTTTCCCTGAACCAAACAAGCCCCTAAAATATCATGAGTACCCGTCAAATGATGACTTACTGGACAGTTATTTGATTCTTTACACAGCATATGAATAAGACTACGGAGACAGAAAATTATTTTTCAATGTTGAGTTAAAAAATTTCCGTAGTGATTTTTTTTTTCCACGACCATTTTAAACCTTAAAGGATGCCCAACCACATCTGAGGTCCTCTGCAAACATCTAGATTAGATCTGCAGCAATTTCCTACAGAAGCTAAAACCTACCCTGATTCTTATCGAATATGTGCTATTCCCTAAAGGAGTATTAGCACCCACACTCTGCTATTGCCTAAAATTTATTGGAAATTACAAAATCATGAGAAAGACTCATTAAGTAAAATGTGAGACCCATAGAATTATGTGACTTCTAATAAATTTCAGTTAACAGCATAGAGTGTGTTGGAAAGAATGTGCTAATAGCATTTCTGATTCTTTAGAAGCCAATTAAAATTCATGTTCAAGAAAATATACCATATCAAATATTCTAGGATTTTTGAAGAGCTTTCATTGCGCATTGAATACTATTTCCATCTCAAATTGAGATGAAATGAACAATTATAATACCAGCATTGCATCACATGTAAGGTAAAATAGTTCCAACATTTTGATAAAAGAGCTTAACTCACAGATGTCACTTTCTTGTATATTTGAGCGGCATTGGCACATTCAACATACGGGTACTCAACTGTTACCAACTCTAACAAGCACATACCAAAAGCATAGATGTCTACAAGCTCGTTGTATTCCTCTTCGTAAAGTTCTGGGGCCATGAACTCCGGAGTTCCTAGGCTCACAATGAGAATTACACAAGATTCCCGCAACAGTCCACAAAAGAAAAAAAAAAAAAAAAGTAGTATAACGATTTCAAAAGAAATGTTACCTATGACACTGTGAGCTGAATTGGCCTGCTGGAGGATAGCCGCCAATCCTAAATCACCAATTTTTACCTCCCCTTGATTCCCATTGACGAAAATGTTATCACACTTCAGGTCACGATGAATGATCGGAGGATTATTACTGTGAAGATAGTAAAGGCCTTCCAGAATCTGCTTAGACCATTTCTTCACAGCTCTCAAATCAACATGCTTATGTTTCTTCCGGTATCTAAATTAAGAAAGTCAAACATAAATACAAAAAGCTCACCAACGTTACAAAATAAAAAGCAACACAGAAGCCGAAAGAGACTCACTGGCGCAACGTTCCTGAGGTGAAAATTTCAGTGATGAAGTTGATGTTCTCGCTCTTGGAGTCAATCCATGAGTTATAAAACTTAATTATATTCTTATGCTTCAGAGTCTTGAGTAAATGAACCTCCGAATAAAGTCGCTCGAAATCTTCAGAGTTACGCAACACATCCGCCAGCTTAATCTGATTCCAAGCCACTTCAATACCTTCCAATTCATCAAACGCACGATATCTACATTTCCATTTCACTGTTAAGGCCAAACAAAAATCCCCCCACCCCCAAAACGAATCCATGCAAACTGGTAACTGGTTATTTTAATCAAGCGTAGAAAAATTCAGAAACAGAAAAAGGATACACTTTCTTGAAAGCCCCTTTCCCTAAAACTTCCTTGTACTGCAGAATAATCCAGCAAACCAAATCAGATCAAGCAAACCGTTTTAAAAATAAGTCGCAAAATTAATCAATCGATTATTAATAGAATTAACGAGGTAAACGAAGGGGTATAACGGAATGCATGAAGGATCCGCATTGAGGAAGAAATGAAACTGACCCGACCATAACGACCAGAGGGATCAACCTCGACGAATTCCATGTCAGGATCGTCGAGGTCCTGCTCGGAGGAATCCGGCGGCATTGGTGGAAACCCTAGCTACGTAGAAGGAAGTGGTGAATTGGGAAGAAAATGGGGGAAAGGGAAGAGGAACGGGAATTATGGGTGTTGTTATTGGAATTTCGTAGAACTCGAGGAAGCAATGCTAGCTCTTGTTCTGGTTCTGGTTGTGGTTATTGGCAGGGTGGAAACAACACATATAATGGTACGGTGCCTTGGATTGAAACGCTCCGTTTCCGTTATGGACTCGGAGGAGGAAGAGGAAGGTGCGTGCAGGTGCAGAGTAAGTTCAAGGAGACGCAACTAACATGCTGTTAATATCTTATGCTGGCCAAGTCAAATGCTCTTATTTATAGCGTTCAAGGCAAGTTCATCGGCTACTACCCTCATTTTTTGTTTTTTATTGCTCCTTACTTCATAAACAGACAAGTAATACAATATTAAATATTTAAATTTTGTAAGAATTAATTAAGTTATAAATTAATTATAAATTTAAGTATTATTAATTGAGTTTTATCTATTAATTTAAATCATGTATTCGTGTCGAATATTTTAAGATACTTTATCAATACTTAACAATAAAATATATCTAATTTATGAAGTCTTAATAGACTACAATAAAATATTTGAATAATGATTAATTTTAGTGAGAAAAAAATAAGTAATCATTATAGTGACCAAATTAGCTACAAATTTATAAATTAAACATTATTGGTAACTAGAATAGTTCAAAAAATTATAATTGATTTCTAAATTGATAATTAAAATAGTTTCTATTATAAATGAGTTTTTAAATTGGTCACTAATACTAGCTATCTACGTTTTGATTTATATTTACATAACAACAATTATATGTTTATTATATTTTTAAGAATTATTAAACACTTCTCAATATTCATATATTACGTATCTATCACGTATCATATCTTATTATTTTCAAAATAAACGTATGAACATATAAGATAATGTGTCGTATGTGATACACGCATCGTGCATCATATACTTTTATCAATATTTTGTAGGTTGAATATTTAAAATTTTTATATATTTTAATTGAGTTTTTACTATTTAATTTTTTCATTAATCACAATTATGTAGTTTCATGATCTCTATTGTCTTCATTCGTAGAAAGTACGAAATTTTTTTATTAATGTTATACAATACATGATTTTTTATTATTTTAAGATTATTTTATATTAATCTCTAGAAAAAAATAATAAAAATTTAATTAAAAATACTCAAAATTTTACAACTTTAAGTCATTTTATAATAATTATTAAAAAAAAGTAAAACAATTCATTTTTATTATTTTATATTAATCTCTAGAAAAAATAATAAAAAATTAATTAAAAATACTCAAAATTTTACAACTTTAAGTTATTTTATAATTATTATTAAAAAAATTAAAACAATTAATGCTAATTAATTATACTCTTATACTTTAAAATACAACATAACTTTTTTCTGACTTTAGTTGAGAAACTTTAGCCAATTACATGATTTAGGTTTTAAAGTTTTGACATTTTCTTACCATCAAACTCAATTTAAAAATAGAAAATATTTTGCTAAATTTGTACCTTTCCTTCAAACGCAAAATTAATCTTTAGTTTCTTAAGTTAGAAATTTTATTTATCTTAAACTATCTCTGTAAACATTATTAAAGTGGATACTTCAAAAATCATGTTATAATAGAATGTTTACTAATAAAATTGCAATATATAAATAATTTGTAATTATTAATTATATAAGTAAAACATTTAATTTAATGTAGCTGAGGTAGAGAGATAAAAACAAATACTTCTTAGGTTACACAAACTAAATAGAAAAATTTTAAAGTCGTGGGACGAAAACGTAATAGAACCAAAGATAAAGTATAAAACAATGATAACTAGTTCATTATGTTACATTATTACATTACCTTTACAACATTATATTTTAATTAGTTCATTACATTTACACACAAATAATGAATTTTTTAGAAGATGGCATACACAAAAGGAAGTTTCAGGGTTCTGAAATTGAAGAGTTGCAACTTGTGAACACTAAAAGATAATAATATTGATCTTAAAAGTTTCAGATAAAATCATCATCATTACAATTACGTGGACGGTGGAGTATAAATCTAAAAAATAACTCACTGGGCAACAAAAGCAGAAGTCAAATAACCCACGGGGTTAAAATTTTGACACATGAGTTTATACATTTGTCACCTAAGTTGGGACAAAACAAAAAATGAAATAAACCATAAAAGATGAATGAGTTTATACATTTGCGTATGCCACCAAAAAGAAAATTCAATCACTAGTAGAACTATCTATCAAATTCACAAGCAACGCACACCAGGGGGAATTGAATCAAACACATGGAAGGCATGAGGCATTTATAAACATAATAACACAAACAAATAAACACATACATTAAAGAGTGCCAATTAATCTGCAAAATAACTCAAAACCAAATAAATATTCCTTAAGGGCAACTATTTCCAATTTCAACCTAGTGCAAGAATCATTATTATTTACAACAAATCATTTGCATGTTAAATAAAAATAATTAAACAACCACGATTGATTAAGCTTATCAAGATGAAGTTAAGTGAATAATAAAATATATTTTGACGATGAATCTTGATGAGATCGAAGATATTCTATTGTGTGTTAGAGTGTAATTCCTTAAATATGTGTTATATATGTCAATTTAAGTGTAAAGAAAACAGAAGTTATATAACCTAAAGTGATTTTCGAATGTGTTTAAAAAGAAGTTTCTTAAAATTTATGAATAAATCATTTCTTGTAATAATCTATTATATAATAAGATGATAATCAATTATAATTAATAGGGTTAAATATGTTTTTGGTCCCTCAAGTTTTAGTGAATTTTAGAATTAGTCCCTCTTCAAAATTTTATACCAATTTTGTCCTTTATCTTTAGAAATGTGTGGATTTAGTCATTCTTACCAAATTTTATTAAGTTTATTTGACATTTTAAGTGCATTTTATGATAATATTTGAGTTAACATTGAAGCAAAAATGTGTCAAACGGTGTAAACAATTTAAATACTATCATGAAATACGCTTGAAACGTGAGATAAACTTAACAAAATTTGGTTAAAAGGACTAAATTTACGCATTTTTAAAGATGAATGACTAAATTGATTAAAAGTTTTGAAGAAAGACTAATTCCAAATTTCAGTTAAACTTGAGGACAAAAACATATTTAACCCTAATTAATATTAATTAGTTATAAATTAGTCAACACAAATTATTCAAAACCTTGTTCGATTGTTAATTGGTTATCTCTTTAAATAATCAATTAGGTGTTGATATGTTATCTTTTAAAGTAATTCTCCATAGGGATATATTAAAAAAAGTTAATACTAAATCTCCCAAAGTAAGTATTTGTAAAAAGCACTAATGAGGAATAAGTATAATATTAAATCCTTTAAAGATTAATACTAAAGTAGGAATTTCAAAGAAAGTTGATACTAAATCCTTTAAAGACCCTTTTTGGGATATGAGAATTAGCTAATAATAAACTCTTAATATGACGAGGAATTTTTCGTTTTCTAAGTATAAGACGTTCAAAGTATGAAATGATTTTCATGAAGTAAATAATGGGTTAACTATTTTTTTTTTTTTTTGCATATGTATGTGATGTAATTTTATCATGATTTTGGTGTGGTCTCTCATGTTTTTCTTTTTCTTTTTTATTTTTTAATAAAATGTTCATGTAACGACAATGATGTCTAGTATGAGTTTATTTTGAAATGTCTTACAATCCTTACTTTCCATCACAAATAGGTGATATCTTTCTTATTTATTTTTGTTGACTTGTAATTCATCTAGTATATGTGTGTTCAAGAAATTGTTAGTTTATTTGGAAGTGTGATTGCATGTTTGACATGTGTGTTGTGGTGTAATATGGACATTTCTAAATAGCAGAAACTATTATTCTAAGGTTCAATTATTGATATTAATGTAGAAACAATGAGATTGGAACCAATATAAAATGATCTTGTGTATCTCTTTATCCATGTCTTTTATCTTATTTTTTAATTATAAGAAAACCTATTCTCTTGCTAATTTTTTGAAGAAATATTTTCAAAGAACCAATTCACCCCCTCTTGATTAGTAATTTAACCTTATATATATATATATATATATATATATATATATATATATTATATAAGTCAATATGAAAGTACCTATAACAATGAAGTCTCAATGATATCAATGTTAAGGGTTGTATTGTTTGAGTTCTCTAGAGAATCCTTGTTTGGATGTCATTTTCTCCTCGCACTCTCAACCTTCAAGAAAGGGAATGATGATGACACTCTATAACCTTCGAACAAAGGAGTGAAGCCTATTACATACTGGAGAAGACGATGTTTAATATGTGGATATGATGATGGTTAATGGTAAGAAAGGATGGATATTTAGGGCAAAAGTTAGTGTTTTGAAAAGGTAAAGTGGTTGTTCCTCCAACACAACACATGAAAAGGGTAAGTAATGTCTTAAACCAATTGTTTTTATCATCTTTTAAATTACCTATGGATCATGTAACATTATGGGGTTTTGATTTCTCATTACTAGCAGCATATGTAATATCCTTAAACAATGCCCAATAGATGTTTTATATGGGTATTACTTTTACCCACAAATATGTTACTAGATAATATAAATTTATATACGAATACAATTATAAGAAATTATATGTGGAAAAATATATTTTTCTTGTAGTGTAGGGTTAGCAGAATGGGTTAGTCCCACCCATTTTAGCTTGACCCTCCAAAAATGGGTCAGGTTGGACTAACCCGTCACAAAAAAATGGTAAGAAATTGCAACCACCCAATCATAGAGCAGACTGACATGTCACCTTTTTTTTTATTTTTTAATTTGTTATTTTTAAAATTTGTTTGTATACATATTTATAAATAAACATTTAAAGTATATTTAATTATATAAATATTTTCTAAGTTTTGTATTGCTTAATTAATATTTTTAATTGAATAAATAAAAATAATTATTACATTTACATGTTAAAGTATTCTATTATAACGAATAATTGGTCTTAGTTTATAAGTGTTAATGAATTAAATTATAATAGTATTGTGTATTTATATCTTTACAAAAATATAATACAAAAAATTAAAAATTTTTAATTATTTTTATTTTTAAAAAATAAAAAAGTAAAATAGATAAACAAGTTAAGAACAAACCGACCCACCATTTTAACAAGTTAAATGGACTGGGACAAGTTGACTGGTTGAAAACTGCAACCCGACCCGCCATTTTATCATATTGGTCTGCATGTCATAGCACATTTTGACACCCTATTGTAGTATAAAATGAAAATTTTGAAATACTATTCACAATATAAAAAATGAAAAAGTAGAAATAGAGAAAACATAGAAAAGGCCACACGAGGGATAAGACAACTTTTGCATTAAATGTGAATGAGCATGGTATGCAAATAATAGTCAAGCTACATACCATAAGTGAAAGAGCCTCATTATTTCTCTACTATGGCATGACCATTCAACATGAGTTTAAGAATCAACGTTGAAAGAAACATCCTTGAAAGTCATGCATTTTATTAACTAATGTTGAAACTTTAATTTAAACATTGCTTATGTACATAACCAATAAATAATCAAATATACACTACATATGGCACACTTTGATTTTTGGAAGACAATAAATAACACTGATAAAAAAAAGATAAATAGATATCACTTGGATGTAATGTTTGATTAGAGATTATTTATTTCAATTATAAAAGCAAAAGTGATTATCATTTCTTTCTCTAAATTTTGTTATATTGAAAAATATTGGTGTAGCAAGAGTAGTAAAGTGCAAGAATTTATCAATTATTTACCTATATAGAAAGTATTATTTGTTTAAATTTGTTTCTCAAAAAGATTTCATAGGATTTAAATGTAGATTATTAATATTTTACAAACATAAATATTTTTCAATGTGGGCTAAAAATTAACTGATAATCCTATTTAGATATATTTTTAATTAATATCTACAATAACAAAACTCTTGTTACACATGTTTTTTTGTGAAAACTCAATTGAATAAAAAAGACTTTTCAATTAAGCATGTAAAGAAAAAAAAAACTTCTACCAAACCATCTTAAAGACTCTTGATGAACACCAAGTGTATGTAACAACATGGTATGATTCTTGTAAGACCTTTATTAAGTTTATGACATAGTAGAGTCTAATGTTTTGACGTTATGTGCCACATGCAATCTATGATTCTTGTGATTGGGAAAATTTGCTCGCATAAGGTGTCCCTTTGCCTCTAAATATTTTTCACTACTTTCTTTCAACTTTATTAAGTTTTTTTTTTTCCTTATTACCAGGTATTGGATAATAACAAAAGTTAAAATATGTTTTATTATCAGAACTACAGAAAAGAAAATTCTTTTCCTTTTAAACTTTGTTGAGTGTTAACAATTTAAACCTACTTTATAGTGAGGTATATCAGCTTAAACATACAATCCAATGACTAAGAAAAAAAAATCTAATTTTGTTTCACAGAGGAAATGAATTAAAAGGTGGACAATAAAGCATCTCTCAAACATAATGCATAATGCATAAAATCCACAAGTTGTAAAACCTAAGCTTATATTGCCCCCATTATGTTTCATATTGAAGTATCAACTACCTTGTTCACTAGATCTGACCAACATCTTTAACCTAATCTCAAAATTTGAACACCCAATATTTAAAGGTGTTTGAAAAATAAATTCTCAATGAACACAACAAATTTCACCTTTTCAAAAGCTTTCTTCATAAGTCTCTTGATTAAAAAAAAACTTATTTTCTTACTACGAGAGTCACTAATTTATTGGTCTCGAAAAATAAAGTAAATAATTTTTATGAACTCTTAGTTTATTATACAATTTAAAATATGGATCCCTTGCATCAGTTTTGTTAAGAGAAAAATTAGAGTGGGAGTAAGAGAGACAAAAGTTGTGAGTATATGTGATGAGAAAGAAAAAAAGTCATCATAGAAAGTGAAGAAGAAAGAAGAGTAACTAGTTTATCATGTATAAGTTTGTGAAGAGAAACTATTTTGGAGAGAATGTTTTATTCCTTATTTCATATGTTAAGATTCCCTATGTTTTTTATTTAAATACCCATTGAGGTTTGTTATCCACCTTGTTGGTGAGAAAAATAGTGCTTTCCTTGAAAGTTCAAGGAAAACTTGTGATATGTACTCATTAATTATTATTAGTGAAAGATTTTACTAAACTAAGTATAAAATTGATGTAATGAATAATTCTGATGTATTATTTCAAAGAATAGGGTACCATATATATATATATATATATATATATATATATATGTATATATATATATATATATATATATATATATATATATACAAGAGTGTTAAAGGAATGACAACTGCACATATTTGCTCACAAAGGTAATAATGCCTAAATTATAGCTAATACAATATTTGATTACATAATATTTGCTAATACAATATTTGACATATCTTAACACCCGCACTCAAGTTGGTGCATGGATATCACACATTCCCAACTTGAATAGAGACTCATTAAACACTCTGCTTGACACTCCTTTCGTGAGAACATCAACCAACTGCAATTTTGATCTTACAAAAGGAAAGGAAATTATTCCAGCTTCAAGTTTCTCTTTGATAAAATGTCTATGAATCTCCACATGCTTTGTTCTATCATGTTGCACCAGATTGTGAGCAATTGCTATAGCCAATGTATTATCATAGTACAAACTCATAATTTTATTTTGTTTAAAGCCCAAATCTGATAGCACATTTTTAATCCACAAAAGTTCACATGCACCTAGTGCCATGCCTCTGAATTCTGCTTCAACACTAGATCTTGCTACTATAGGCTGTTTTTTACTCCTCCAAGTTGCAAGTCTCCCTCCTACAAAAGTAAAGTATCCAGAGGTAAATCTTCTATCATCTTTTGAACCTGCCCAATCTGTATCAGTGTACCCTTCTACTTTTAAGTTTCCATGATTTGTAAACAAAATTCCTTTTCCAAGAGTGGACTTTAAATATCTCAAAATCCTCTCAACATCATCCATATGAAGCTTTCGTGCGTCATGCATAAATTGACTAACAACATTCACTGCATAGGTAATATCTGGACGTGCATGAGACAAATAAATTAATTTTCCTACCAGCCTTTGGTATCTCCCTCTGACTATGTTTGCAGAATTTGAGCATTGAAAGGGTTTATGCTTTTGTTCAATTGGTGTATCAACTGGTTTACTCCCAAGCAGGCCAATTTCCGATAGTAAGTCAATATTATATTTTCTTTGGCATAGAAAAATACCATATTTTGATCTAGCTACTTCAATACCTAAAAAATATTTGAGGTTTCCAAGTTGTTTCATCTCAAATTCAGATGCAAGGTATTGTTCTGAACTAGAAATCTCATCTTGGTCATTTCCTGTAACAATCATGTTATCTACATATATAATCAAAGTTGTAATTCTTCATTTTCCTCACTTCAAAAATAAGGTGTGATCAGAGTTACTAGCTCTATAGCCAAAAGCCTTCATAGACTTGGTAAACCTCCCAAACCATGATCTTGGGGATTGTTTTAATCCATATAGAGCCTTTTTTAATTTGCAAACCTTCATTCCAATTGAATCTGTCATGCCTGGTGGAGAATCCATATAAATTTCTTTTGAAATTTCTCCATATAGGAAAGCATTTTTCACATCAAATTGTAGAAGAGGCCAATCTTGGTTTGCTGCTAGTGATAGAAGTATTCTCACAGTATTGAGCTTGGCTACTGGTGCAAACGTTTCTTGGTAATCCACTACAAAAAAAATTGAAATTACCGATGAAATTTTACCGACGGATATACTTTTGTCGGTAAATTTGAATTACCGACGGATTTTACCGACGGATTCTCAAATTTTAATTACCGACGGAAAAATCCGTCGGTAAAAAAAATTTCATTTACCGACAAAAAAATCTGTCGGTAAAATCCGTCGATAATTCAAATTTTTTTTACCGACAAATTTACCGACGGATTTTTCCGTCAGTAAAAGAAGCGGGAAATTTCCCGCCCAAATTTGAATTACCGACGGATTTACCGACGGAAAAATCCGTCGGTAAAAGAAGCGAGAAATTTTTTGTCCTAATTTGAATTACCGACGGATTTATCCGTCGATAAAAGAAGCGAGAATTTTCCCGCCCAAATCTCACCTTATAAGAAGACGAGGAGAAGAAGAAAAGAAGAAAAAGAAGGAGAAGAAGAAGAAGAAGAGAAGAAGAAGAAGAGAAGAAGGAGAAGAAGAAGAAAAAGAAGGAGAAAGAGAAGAAGAAGGAGAAGAAAAGAAGGAGAAGAAGAAGAAGAAGAGAGGAAGAAGGAGAAGAAGAAGAGGAAGAAGGAGAAAATGAAGGAGAAGAAGGAGAAGAAGAAGAAGAAAGAGGAAGAAGATGACAACGACGGCGGCGGCGACGGCGGCGGCGGCGACGGTGGCGGCGACGATGGTGGCAGTGGTGACGGCGATGGCGACGGCGACGACGGCGGCGACATTGACGGCGACCACGAAAAAAAAACGAAAAAAAAAATTGAAAGAGGGAGGAGGAAGAAGATGAATAGTGTAATTAATTTACCGACGGATATTTAGGTCGGTAATTACCGACGGATATTTTCCGTCGGTAATTACCGACGGATTTTTCCGTCGGTAATTACCGACGGAACATGATTTCCGTCGGTAAAATTTTACAGACAAGCATTTTACTGACGAATTTTTGACCGTCGATGATCAGTCGGTAATGTTGATTTAGTGACGGATTTTGGCCATGACCGACGGATTTTGACCGTCGGTAATAATGATTTTTCTTGTAGTGATCTACACCATAAGATTGAGTGTAACCTTTAGCCACAAGTCGTGCTTTACCTCTCAATAGTTCCATAAGCTCTATGCTTAATTGTAAATACCCATTTGCAGCCCACAGTTTTCTTCCCTCTTGGTAAGGACACAAGATCCCAAATGTTGTTTTTTTCTAAAGCTGCCATCTCATCAACCATTGTTTTGGTCCATCTAGGATCTGCCAAAGCTTCTTGTATATTACTAGGAATATAAATTGAAGATAATTGAGATACAAATGATGCATATGACTGAGATAACCTGTGAGATGACACATATTTACTAATGGGATATTTAAATTTGGCTTGGAGGTCTGGTTCATATTTAGCTGGAGGTTGACCACGGTTAGAACGGGGTGGAAGATTATACTGGACAATAGTAGACTCAATGTTTGGTGTGTTGGTGGTCTCATGCATACAAGGATCAATTTCATGATCGGTTTTGTCTAAATTAGTATTATCAAGGATAGGATCAAGAGAAACAATTTCATGATTAGTTTCAACTACATTAGTATTATCAGATATAGGATCAGAAGGTACCTCTAAAGAGTCAAGCCAAACTTGTTGAGAAGATTAAGCCAATTGGTTAGGATCAGAAGGCACTGTATTATCCAAAGGAGAAGTTTCCATATTTAGGATTGGCTCACTTCCTGCAGAATGATTCTCACACAATAATTTATCTTTACAGTATAATTTTATATCTGGGATATCAAACATACTAACATCATGATTATGCACTTCACTTTTATTGTCGCCCTGAAGTGTAGAATCAACATAAAAAAACCATGCTCATTAAATGTCACATCCATAGAGATATAAAACTTCTTTGGTGGTGGATGGTAAGCACGATAGCCTTTTTGAGTTGATCCATACCCAACAAAAACACATTTTTAAGCTCGTTCTTCAAGTTTAGTACGTTGATGTGAGTGTAAGTGAACATATATAACACATCCAAAAATATAAGGCGGTATAAAGACCATGAAAGGAAGGATACAATGATCAGACAACATATCTAAAGGCATGCAAAAGTTAAGCACACTAGAAGGTGTTTGATTAATCAAATACACTGCAGATCTCACAGCCTCACCCCATAAATGAGATGGGACATTACCATCTATCAAAAGTGATCTTGTCACCTCTAATATATGTCTATTTTTTCTCTGAGCCACCCCATTTTGTTGTGGTGAATAAGGATATGTAGTTTGATGTAAGATGCCTTTAGAGTTCATGAACTCAATTAACTTAGTCTTAAAACACTCCCCTCCATTGTTTGATCGAATGACCTTAATATGTGTGTTAGATTGAGTAACTATCATATGATGAAAGGAACGAAATACATTACACACATCACTTTTATGTTTAAGCAAATACACCCAAGTTACCGGAGTACAATCATCAACAAAACTAATAAATCATTTTTTCCATTATGTGTAGATTGTGGGGCAGGGCCCCAAACATTTGTGTGGATTAATGAAAAAGGAAAATCTATTTTTTTATTGCTTAAAGGAAACACAACACGATGACTTTTTTCCATTACACAAGTTTCACAAATAAAATCAAAAATATTAAATTTATGAAATAATGATGGAAATAATTTTTTTAGATAACCAAAAGAGGGATGCCCCAATCTTCTATGCCATAACCAAATTTCCTTTTTGTTTTTATCTTGTATCTGTTCATTTGCAAGACAAGCCAATGTTCTTGTATGGGTTTGTTATGAGACATTTTCAAGATAATACAATCATTCTCTCTCTCTACCACTGCCAATCTTCTCCTTAGAATGAATGCTCTGGAAAAAACAATGGGTTGGGTAAAATAAGGCAACACAAGAATGTGATTTGGTTAACTTGCTGACAGAGAGAAGATTATAGTTCAATGTAGGAACAAATAAAACATCAAAAATTAATAAGGAGGGTGAGAAAGATATAATACCTACACTTTCAATAGGAGATTAGACCCCATTGGCATTAATAATAACAATTTTAGAACAATTAGGAGAAAAATTAATAAATTTATGTGGATCACAAGTCATATGATTGGTAGCACATGAATCAATTATCCAATCACTACCCCTAGTAACAACAAAAAGATCAAGAGTAGAGTTAGATATACCTTACTTGATCACAAATCCGGCAGCAGTAAAACTATGGCTCTTGGGAGTAGCTTCTTCCTTGGTATTAGGAGTAGTTTTGCCTTTTGGATGCCAATCCAGATAGCCATGGAGTTTAAATCATGTTTCCATGACATGATTATCCCCATTGCAGTGCGTACACTTGCGTATTCCTTTCTTAGGAAACTTCTTAACAACAAAGGCAGTCCGCGTAGTAGACTCACTTTCAAGCATAGCCTCTTGGCAGTTTGCCTTGGCACAAATAGTTGCATAAACTGATTGAACATTTGGAAGGGGAGTAGTAGCAAGGATACGACCACGAACTGCATCCAAATGTGGATCTAGGCCAACCAAAAAGACATAAACTCGTTGATAACTAATCATATTGTTATACTTTTCAACATCTTTAGGACATTCCATGGTACAATTCGTGATAGCATCATACTCCAACCATAATCTTTACAATTTACCAAAATATGTAATAACAGATCGTCCATTTTGCTGAGTAGATATTACCTCACGATATAATTGATATGCACGGGACACATCCTGATTGACTGAGTATGTTTGCCACATAGTGTCCCATATATCTTTTGTTGTAGTTAAGCGAATAAAGAGGGATTTGATTTCTTTCGTCATGGAGTCCAAAAGCCAAGACTTGACTAGACAATTTTCATCTTCCCATGCTTCATATTCATCAGATTTCCTATTTTCTGGTGTAGCCTTTGTTCCAGAGATGAAACCCCAATGTTTTCTGCCTCTGATTTTGTTTTGTGCGTTCAACGATCACTCAACATAGTTGGTGCCGTCAAGTCGTTCAGGGGTGAGCGCTTCGTACAAATGGGTAGCAACAGAAGTCCCAAAATCATGTTTCTTCGATTGATTTTTATCGAAAGGAGCCACAAGAAATATTCAAATAAATGCACCGCTTCCTATATCGTAGAGGATGTCGGTGTTTGGCTCTTGATACCATATAAAAATGATGTAATGAATAATTCTGATGTATTATTTCAAAGAATAGGGTACCATATATATACATACAAGAGTTTTATAATTCCTCATCTATTAAAGGAATGACAGCTGCACAAATTTTCTCACAGAGGTAATAATGCCTAAATTATAGCTAATACAATATTTTATTACATAATATTTGCTAATAGAATATTTGACATATCTTAACACTAAGTTCTATAGTTTTTTTTTTCATATTGAAATTTTAGCACATTAAAAAGTTTTGGTGTCTACTAGTTCATCTTTTCTTTGTTTTCTGCATTTTATTATTTTTATATATTATTTATACAGGGAAAATTTGATATGAGTTTCTTTCTATTTATTTATTTGCTAATTGTGTTATCTTCCCAATGAAAACGGTGTATGAAGGGTGGTGAAATTCTATTACAATTCAAGAGGAAGAATACCGTGATGGGTTAACTAGTTGCTAAAAATATTTGGTGGTTGTATTATGCTATGAAAGGGAGACGGACCTAAGAAGCTCATGGATTTCTGCCTAAGTTAGAAGGAATTGGGAAAATTAATGGATCTTGGTTCATTGTTACCCATGGTCGTGGATATTTTGAATTTTTTTCTCTAATGATGCAGATTTAAAAACTTTTCTGGTTGCAAGTACTTGGCAATTGAATAAAGGGATCTTCAAAGCATTTCTTCACTCATCTGATTTCAACCATTTCAGACAAAACCACCATTCTCATGTACTGGTTTGGTAGCAACAATAAATTCAACTTCTGCTATATCCATTTTGTTTTTTGAAGCTCAAATGAGAAAGAAAACGAAAGTAGTAGACTAGCTTTAAAAGTTTATAAGAGAGGTTGAATAGAGGCTATAACTTTTTCGCAGATCACTAGAAGGTCTAATGACTGATCATCTATCTATACACACAAATATAACTGAGTCGAAAACAAAGTGATTTATTCTGGTTTAACACAACTATGAGCTACACCCATTTTTTCTTTAAGACAATCTTAAAGGTATCTGCTACAATCAATCAAATTACAAAGACAAGTATTCTCAATGACGCTTCTTGCTATAATGAGTACACTAAGCACTACTAGTTATTCTATCTTGATCTCCCATTGAGAGTAAGCACACATGTATTTTAACTACCACTTCTGGATACAAAGATAATAATCAAGGTAAAGAACCCTGACTTTTGTATTGTTTTTTTTTTCTTTTTTATGATATTGTGGTGTATAATATTCAATGATAAAGAGTAATGAAGGGTAGGAAGATGAGAAGTGTAAGGCCCACCTACATTGTTGCCCTTATTTTAAAAGGGCTACTCCAAATCAGTTGGGCCTAGGGCTGGCCCAAAGGGAATCCAGACCCTAATATGCCCTAACACCCTCATTTCCTTTCACTTTTCAGAAAACACATTCCTTACTCCTTTCTAGAGCAATCACAAACGTTCTACTAGGGTTTAACTCCGATCTTGGTCAAGGTTACTCAAGTTCAGTTTCGTTTTTCCGCTCCATGTAAGTGGTTCTCAATCTTATAACAATCTCACTGAAAGCATACTTTCACCTTTCCTATTAGGGTTCCATAGTAACGTCATTTCGTTAATGTTCCACAGTTTTCCAGCTTCTAAGCCTATTCATAAAGCTGCTGTGCTCCGTGGGTGTCGAGGTTCTGTACTAGCTCATTCCAGTTAAGGGAAGCTAGGGATTTCTTGTTTAAATTCTATTCTTGCTTATTTGCCATGGTTTTCATGATTGTATGGTTGTTGTGCCACTATAAATGTTGAATGGATGTGTATTGTTGTTTGGGTACGATTGTATGGCTATTGCAGGGAGAACAATGGCGAGACCTGACGTTCTCGCCCAAGCGACCTAGTCTCGCCTAGGCTAGACTTGTAGAAATAGGTCCAAGCTCGTGCTCGAGCACTCGCTCAAGTGGAGAGCTCTCGTTTTGAGCGAGGTATCATCTTGCTTAGGCGAGAGATGCTCACCTAAGCTAGGACGCATGGGAGCTTGAGGCACGTTGCTGCAGTTGTAGCCCAGGCGAGGAACCTCACCTTTGGGCGAGGGGTGGCTTCGCTCAGGCGAGGGGTGGCTCGCTTAAGCGAGAACTCGTGAGTCTCGCAGGGTTCTCTATTGGCAGTCTCGCCTAAGCGAGAACCTGTAGCTCGAGTGAAAGATCCCTTTCGCCTGAGTGAGGGGCCTCAGCTTAAGCGAGATTGGCACGAGATTTCACTTCATGACTGTTCTTTGCATGCTTTTGGGTTGTTAATTGTATGCTTGGCTTGGAATACTCTATCTTAAGTATGAAATGTATGAATATGCATATGAGACCTGATTGTATGGGCTGAAATGTTGATTTAACATGAGTTTGGCTTGAACCGAGTATGGCATGGTTGGTGATAAAAGTGACATGGGGTTGGTATGAGAATGAAATGTATTGTGGATGGATGGACTATGATGTTGATATGGTTAGGGCGTAATCCCACGATAGTTTCGTGGTGGTGCCTCATTTTGGTTAGGACGGAATTCCATGAGCCTCTAGATGAGACCTCATGGTGGTGCCTCAGTTGGTCGGGACGTAATTTCATGCCCCATGTTAGTGGGAGTTCATGGTGGTGCCTCATCTATATAATTTAGTAAGGATTCAAGGTAAGGTTGTGAAAGACCCATGAAATTTAATTAATTAATAAATACAGGTAGGAAGAGCCTTTATGGCTTTAAATTCTGATTGGTATGACGTGGAAAAGTATTAGCTCAAATGGTTGAGAGTATTTAATTATGTGAGAGGACTTGGGTTCGAGTCTTATGTATGCCAATTATGTGTTATTTAATTGTTATTGTTTTAATATATTGATTGAACATGTTGACTGATAACATAATGATTGAATTGTATTAGTTTGCATGAAATATGAATTGGCATGATGGTTTGGTATTGATTTGGCATTTGCATGGTTGTGGGTTCAAGTCTTAGAGAACTCAAATTAAACTTTATTTTTGCCATTTTGGGTTTTTGGCTTGAATGTGAAGGGTTAACGTAAACCCTAGAGGAATTGGCAGCCAAGGGTGGCTGCAAAACAGACCATAAAGCTCCAATAAATGGTAATTAACATCACCAATTGTTCCTTAATTCCTTTTTGGTAATTAACCTAGTAATAAGGCACCAACGAAAAGGCCAAATTGTAGTAAAATTGAGGGTTTTGGCAAGCTAGAATTTTACTCAGAAAAGAGGACACGAATTACAAAGATTGGTGTGGTTGAGTGAGGTTGTGGGACTGAATTGAGAGGTAGACAAAAAGGTGGTCATTGGAAGCTCTCAAGTAATCCACTTTTAAGCAAAAGGATCCAGGTTAGGGGAGTTTTAATCGTTAGATTTATGTTTAAGAAATGATCGCATGAAAATTATGTTGAATTGTATGCATATGTATTGCTTGTTCGTAAAATTATGGGTTTCTGGGAAATTTTCAGAAACTGCCTTGCGGATCACTCGTGGTCGTCAGGCGGCTCATCTTATCATAGTGCATTCTGGGTTCTAGAGAAGAATCGTCTGGCGGTAACTTCCCGACTGCCAGGCGACGCGTGGTATTTTGCTTGGTTTTCTAGGTTTCTGTTGAGCTGCTTGGCGGTGATGAACAAGTGCCAGGCGATGAGATTCATTTTAGCTCGGTGTTGATTGTTGGATGTGTCTAGGCGGATTCTGACTCGGGAAATTTGGGGTTCAATGGGTTATTCATTAATTGAGTATGTTATTTTGCTGGATTACTTAAGATTGAGGATTTAAGTTGGTGAAATTACTATGAACGTCAATTTAGGATTGGAAATTGTCGGATTTGACTGTATCATGGAATTAATGGAGGTGGTTTGGTTATGAATTAATATCGTATGAAGGGGGATTGAGGGGGGAGTGTGTGGTACGTTTACATTGGTGTAGAATTTAGAGAAAGGAGCAGGGCAAGTGTGGGAATTCTGGAAAAAACGCCAGAATTATATGCACCGCTTGGCGGCACGGGGCTTGCCGCCATGCGCCTTATTAGTAAATTGGGGAAATTTTTATACTGCGAGAGCTGTAGAGGATGCTGGCTCTGGGAGGAGTAGATTCGTGATACTTTTGGGAGTTGGAAGTAGTAATTGGAAGAGAGACATTAGGTGATGATATGTAAACTAGAGAGTGAATTCCATGATTTGAATGGGAAAAAAATGTTATTATAAGATAATAGGAGCTGGAATGTGAGTAGGGAATAAGTGTTGCATAAACTGTTGTGGTATTAGTCATAATAAGGTGCTAGAGCAAAGTGGAGACAGTGAGGTGAATTTGGTGGTCAATTTGAAAGAATTTTATAAAAGTGGTTAGGAGCAAGTGTTTAGACATATGCAAATTGATGGAAACTGGGTTACTGATTAGGTAAACTGCAGAGCAATAAAGGGTATGGAACTACAGTGAGGTATTGGGTTTTTCGGAAAAGTTGATCCTAAGCAATCATGTATTGATAAGTTAATTTGGTGATCCAAAAAGGGAATGGAATAATATCCTATACTTATAGATTGAAAATGAAGAGAGAAAAGGTATGGTGTACATACATGTTTAAGAGGATTCAACAATTTGGATGTTTGATAGCACAAGACTAAAAGTATTTAGACGTTACGAACCATGTTCGTATTTGGGAACTCCACCTGGCGTTGCGGTGTACGATCCGTAGCATGGTTTCCCACACGTGCTCTATCGGTTGTGGCCGGTAGGTTTGGCAGCAAGTCATCTTGGAGTGATCATTGGAAGATGTAGAACACGAATAACCTGGCTGTAGCCAGGTGGAATGAATTAGATGGGTTGGAATTCAAATGGGATGAATGTGTTGCCTATATATATGTGTGTTATATATGTGTATGCTCTTTTGTATGCTTATTCTGTTAAGCTCACCCTATCTGCTTGTGTTTGGCGATGATCGTGTGCGCGGTACACGTGAGAAGATGATGTTGATGTAGGTGGTGCTGGTGAGACTTAGCCTCAGAGCGGGGATAGGGTGGGAGTCTATTTATTTATTATGTTTTGGAAATAAATTGTAAGCTCTCATGAGACATTTTGTTTATTATTTCAGTTTTATAAACTATGGTTTTAGAATTATATTTGGGAGTAAATAAAATTTTAAATTTCCTGCGTTTTGGGAAATGAGGTATTATTAAATGAAAATTTTTATTATTTCTTTATTTTATTAAAAACTCGTAATATCCTGACGGGATGTTACAGGTTGCATCCTAACGCTATAAGAAGTTAGTTAGTCTCACGTAGAGCGAACTGACTCTTGTGGTGAGAGTAGTAGGAGGCCTGAAACCCATTAAGGGCTAACCTTGTGTGTGGGGGTTGAGACATTGTAACACTTAGCTCGGGGGAGAGCAGCTCGGTAGAGTAAGGAATGTTCACCACAAGTGCAAGCATTCGCTGAATCCGACTAATTATATGTATCCGAATGAGTCGAGTCTGAGTCTTAGTGTATTGTTTGAAGAGTCATAACATGTTTGGTTGACATATATTCCTTGGTCTATGAAATAGCATGTAACTGTATGACGTATTGTTTTCTACTCTAGCTTACCCTTTGTTTGGTGTATGTTTTGTTGTGTGGTTTTTCTCTCTTTGCGATGATCATCAATTTATTGATGTGAGCAGATGCGAGAAATACTCATGGTCAACAGGGAGATGGAGGTTTTGCTGCTTAACCTCTGGACTGGCTTATGCTTTTGCGCTTTTCTTTTTTTTTTGGGCGATGGCCCATGTACTGTTTGGCCTTTGGGCTTTATTTTTTGAAAGATTGTCGTTATTCCTTTATACTTTCTTTTTGGCATCGTGGTGTGCCTTGGTTATTTACGAAGTAGTGTTTATACTCCAAGACTGCAGTACTATATTATTCTGTGTGACGCTTCCTTTAATTTGGATTAATAATTAAATGGGACATTACAAGAAGTTAAAATATTAAGCTTTTACCATATTTGTTGAATGGTATTAGTTTTAATTCCCTTGGATTGCAGGCTAATATATGTATTGTTTGTCATTCCAAATAGGTTGACATCAACGTTCCAAAGCTGAACCCAGAAATGGTATGCAGATCTGTGTTGTTTTATTTTTTCTATATGTATCATTTGACCACATATATATTGTGGTACCTTGATGGAAAACAGGTTAAGGTATCTTTCATACTCCTTTTTTTCCAACATAGAATATTTTCATTATCTAGGGAATAAAATGATGCTATTGTCTTTAATTGTCAGGCCTAATTCTTTTTAATTAAATTATCTTCATCTTCATCATGTAGGTTTGCAACTTGTTGGAACTCGTAAGATTTTAGAGTTCATGGACTGGGGTGATTGTGGAGCAAAAGGAACCTTCATTAATATTGGTTCTATAGGTATATCAATTATTTTCCTTCCTACTCTCATATATTTGGAATCAAATTTTAATGCATGGGATTCCAATCTCAAAATGCTATTGGAAATTATATTATTGATGTAAGCGAATATAGTGGCAGTTTTACTAATATATTTTAGATGTTTTATTTGTTGAGCCTTTTTTCCCCTTTTTTGTTGATGGATGGATATACACGCTTTCTTCAACTTCTCCTTGCTTTTCTCTCTTTTTTCTCTTTGATATGTTTGAGGTTGTAAATACAGGATCTAAGAGCCATGACCAATGCAGCTGAACACAGACCAGTTATTCTAGTCAATGCTAGTCTTAAGGTCAAGTTCCTAGCTCCCTTATTATAGATCAAACTTATTTAATGAAAAATAATTGAATGATTTATGACTTGTTTTTCAAATAGTCTTGACTTAGCAAAATGAAGATAACCTGAATCTGACACTATACTGTGTCAAATAATCCGTTAATGGACAGAAAACGTATTGCTAACTAGTCTAGTCTAGTAATTACATGCTGATAAATTATTTTGAATGATTTCCATCTTTTTGAATAATTGATGAGATGTGTAAAACTACTCAAAGGAACAATTGGAGTGTCTTGATTAGAGGCTTGAAAGACCTCCATGTAGACTGTTAGAATAATTATTAAATATACGTATGTTATAGTAATTATTAAATCTAAAGTAGGGGTAGTGTCTTGGGAATCTCTTCCGATTGTACCTAGTTATGTGCTTAAGAGTTTAGGATAGTCTTTTGATCTTTCATCTTTCTATTGTATCAGTTTTCTATCATTATAAATAGAAGATCATAAGAGGGGTCTTTCAAGCCCTCCAAAATATATTTTCTCCATGTTTTAATCTTAAATTGGGTCAAGACCATGAGTTTGAGCCTATCCTAGTAAAATTTGTTGTTTGTTGGGTCTATTATCCCACTCGAAAGGTCGTTATCGGACAATCCATTAATGTCTAGTCTCGCTCGAGATGTATATACCTCGGGCCTGAGGTGGGTGTGTTTAAAGTTATACATTGTCTAGAACCAATTTAGAGTATATAAGTAGATACAAACCACACCTTACTAGTTGGTTTTATAAGGTTGAGTTAGGATAACCACCACAACTGCAATTTTCCCTATCATTGTCGCGTTAAGGTTAATGGTAGGCAAGAAAGATATGCCTCATGTCAACAATTACAATGTTGGTAGTTGTTGTTAGCACAAATAACTTTAATGCATGAAGATTTGATGAAGATATTGCATAAGCCAACTTGATGAAGATATGAAGTCTTGATAGATTGATGAAGACTTGAAGAAATGTGTGTTGATCAAGCTTGGTATGTGGTAAATCTGGTTATCATAATAAGAAGATTTGAAGCTTGAAGATTGGAGCTTCATGTGAAGACAATTTGACATAGTATAGGTGTCTTATGTCTAGTTGTAGTCTTTTAAACTGTTAAATGGGTTTTTAACAGATTAATTGGCTAGCTTCTCTAGTTCTGTTATTAAGATATTCAATAAACTAAATTAACTTTCATTCAACTGAATAATTAACTTTCAATTAATTGATTTCACTTAAGTCAAGTGAAATCAACATATTGAATAAATAAGTCAACTTGTTGAATATGCTAACAAATAGACTATAAAGTTTGGTTTTTCAGAGAGAGTTGTAAGAATTGGCATTTTTTAGGTTGTGGGTGTTGCATGGTCGGTTTCCAATTCTGCAAGTGGGAGTCTTGTCGTGCTTTGTTAAGATTCTTGTGGGATTCCAGAGTCTTGGTGTTGTTTTGTATATTTCGAAAGTTTAATATTGGTGGATTTTGTAAATCTTTTAAAATAGTGGAAAGTCAGGCTCAAGTTGCCTTAACTAACAAGATGTAGCTTAGTTTTAAGTGAACCAATATAAAAATATGTGTCCAAGTGTTTGATCTTTCTCTCTTTGGTTGCTATTTGATAAAAAGTTTCACAAAATTAGTTTTTAGCAATCTTTGTATGGTATTTGTGTGATTTGATATAGTCTGAAGTTGTAAATTAGTTTGTATTAATGTTTGGAATTAATCTTGATGAGTTGCTAAAATTGTTTATGAGATTATCATCAATTTCGTTTTTTTGCATAATTTTCCAGTATTTCACACTAAGTTCTTGGTCAATCTGATTCAATTAAAAGTGTTTTTACAAGTTCAAAAGGAACTAAAGTTTTTGAAAAGGCCAATTGAACTCTCCCCCCTTCTCGGTTGATTACTTCTTTCATTACTTATAGTTGTGTCACCATCAGAGTTGGAAAGTATAGTTACACGCCACCATCAGTGCAAATGGGTGTCAGGACCTCTTAAACCCCTTCCAAGGGATAATGATTTCCCATTTGGCATTGATTTTAGTTTTTTGGTTCTCTTGTGAAAAAGGTTCTCTTTGTTAAGTGTTTTTCTTTTTGTGATTTTTCAATGTTTGAGGGGAAATTCATATCTTTAGGTATATTGATCTTCAAAATCCTAGTTCATTTCTTTTGGCCTCTATATTATGTAGAGCTATCAATTTGGTCCAACCCACAAGGCTTGGATCTGGCCCATGTGTGCCATAAAAAAAAGTCGACAAGGCCAAAAAGACCCTATTAAATAAGCCCTAAGGCCAAAAACTCATAAAAGCCCTATGGGCCAAGGCTAGCCCATGAAATTTCTTCTTAAACATGAAGAATATAATATTGTTTTTAAAATATATTATTAAACTTTCAGTTTAGGTCTACCTATCTCGACAATCAACCCTAGGCCACCCATCTCGAACGTTGGTCCATCTATGCTGTCAAGCCCGGGCCAACCCATCTTGACAATTGACCCTAGTTGGTCTATCTCAACTGTTGACTTGGCCCGTCTTGATTGTTGGCCTTGGTCGATCCATCTCTACCATTGTCCTATGCCACCCTATCTTGTCTTGGTTGTCGATCCACCCCAACTCGTCCTGATTGTCAGCCTAGGACGACTAGTTTCTACAGTTGGTCCAAGCCTACTAGGCAAATCTCGATCGTCGACATGACCCATCTAGACCCGGTCAATCTCGACTGTTGGCAAGGCTTGACCTGTCTCTACCGTCCACCCGAGTAGGCTTGTGTTACTTGTCTAGCTCGTCGACCCAAGTTGGCATGTCTTTGTCGTTGGCCTGGTTCGACCGTTTTTGTCATCGACCTAGGTTAGCCCAACTCGGACAGCCCACGTCACCAGTCATGGGCGTTGGCCAAAGTTGGGCATGTCTCAATTGTTGGGCCAACCTGGCCTATCTCGGTTGTTGGATCGGCCTGGCTCGTCATGGAAGAAGGTTCAACCCGACCGATCTTGGCCGTCGACCCGATATGTCTTGGCCCGTCTTTGTTGATAATCCAGGTCCACACGGACGGTTGTCCGACCTAGCTCGTATCGCCTGTCAGCCTAACCTGGCTTGTGTAGGCCATTAGACTATCCCGTCCTCTCTCGATCGTCGATCTGACCCGACCTGTCTTAGCCGTTGGACTAGCCCGGCTTGTCTAGATTATCAGACTAGCACAACCTGTCTCGATTGTCGAATCATCCTAGCTCGTCTTGACCGTGGGCTTTCTCCGATCGGTACTACCTTTAATCTGATCTGGCCCTTCTTTGTCGCTAGCCCATCTAGGTCGTCAGCCTAGGCTAGCTCGTTTCGATGTTTGGCCTGGGCCGATCCATATCTATCATCGGGCCAGTCTGACCTGTATCAGTTCGACCTGACTCAAGTCCACCGTCGACCCATCAATTGCGATGGTAGAAAGAAATTAGTAGCACCAAATATCATAGTGCGTAGTGTGTCTATGAAAGAAGTGAAACGTAGAAGGTTGAAGTTACATTCTAGATCCCAAGATTTATCAATTCTCCTATACCTCAAACCATAGACGTGCACTTTGTTTTGTGTTGCAAACACTAAAGGTTCTCCATTTAGTAGAACAAAATCTTTGACTCCTATTTGAGAAGGATCATTCTCCAAACCTTTCATTGCCCTCATTCTTATCTTCAAAATCTTTCTTCACAAACATGATTCATATTTTGTCAAAACTCATGCAGTAAATACTCCTTTTCACAATCTCACCATATGAATTAATGATTTTGTGCCATTTGAAAATTCTCATCTCACAACTTTTGTCATGAGAACCTTTTCTTGCCTCTCTAGGCACCCTCAACATTGTTGATTTTCCATCCTTAAAATTGTATTACATGATATATGATCTAAAATAAGTATTATCTCCTATTATGTAAGAAGAACAATCTAATATGAAGTCAAAAACTCCTTTGTAATGCACAGGTAATTCAAATCTCACATTTCTACTACCACTAAAAGATATTTCTTTTTCTTCCCACACTTTTTTCTTGAAATTGTATAATTTGCAGTCAAAATATGAAGACCACTTAACCAAATTATCAACAAAATGATACATCATAAGGTTACCATTATAGTCATACACAAATCCAATCTTAAGATCATAAACGTTGCTGCTACTTTGAAGATGCTCGAGAGTTGGAATAAGAGATAAAAGATTATGTTGCTTGGTTGGTAATAAAATTTTTTACTTCATTCTCATTTGTCGTAGAACAAAGAACAAAGCCATTGCTCAAACATAAAATCTTGAAGCTTTTAGGAAAATATGCTAGAGCATTTTTAGAAACATTGATGATGATTCTTCTCCATGTAAGGGGTGAAATTTATCTGGAAGATTGAACCATTGAGTTGGACTAATGATGATTGTAAGATCCACTAAATTTAATTAATTAATAAATACGGGTATTGGGACTCTTTATGGCATTACGTGGAAAAGTACTAGTTCAAGTGATTGAGAGTATGGGTTCAAGTCCTATGTATGCCATTTATGTGCTATTTAATTGATTATTATTTTAATAATATGCTTGGTCATGGTGAGTGATAATATAATCCTAGAATTATATGAATTATCACGAAACATGAATTGGTTGAATGGTTGTGCATTAATTTGACATTGGCCTGGGTATGGGTTCGAACCTTGGTAGACACAAATTAAACTTTATTTTTGTCAAATTTCGCTTTGGCATGCATAGGAAAGGCCAGAAATCCTAGCCACCTTAGATGGGGAGCTAGTAGGGCTGCAAAATCGCTATTGATTGGAGAGTCAAAGGGAAGCCATTGGAGATCACAAAGAACTCTAGCATTTGTCTCTTGAGCAAGGATATCTAGGTTAGGGGAGCTGGACTCCATTATTTTATTCGTGTTGTTATTCTTGCATGATTGATTGATTATTTGGATGCCTGAATCGTGATAAAATTGTGTGATTCCATGTTTTTGGAAATTTTCCAGAAACTGCATGGCGGACCTTCAAAGCTGCCAGGTGACTCATAACATTTTTGTGTGTTTTGCCTAGCGGTGAGCATGCGCCGCCAGGTGACGCAGGCTGAGCAACCTAGTTTTCTGGGTTTTGATGAACAACCTGATAGTGATGAACACCCGCCAGGCGACGCAAGCCATTTTTTTCTCCATTTTTTTGTGTTTTAGGAAAATTCTGGGTTGATTCTGATTGGGAAATGTGGAAGCTACATCTGTTGAATGATTAAGCGATGTCATATACTGGAATCATGTTGAGATTGGAAGTTAATTGGTGTAAATGTATAAAGACTAGTTTATGGTTCGGGAAATCTAGGGCTGTTGGTGTTATATGATTAATAAACGCCTGAATTTCTATGATTAGGATGTGTGTTGTTATAGCGATACTCGACGATTATTGTTTGTGTTGAGGAAATAGCCAATGAATGGTGAGGGAAATGTCTGAGAGTCTTTGCAGGTGCAGAGAATTTCTGGATTTTTCCAGAAATGTATGCACTACTTGGTGGCACGGGTCTTGCCGCCAAGCGCCAGTGCAGATTAAGAAAACTACATGGCTGCGAGGTGGATTGGGAATGTTTGGGGTCTTTTTGAATCAGATTAGTGCTGAAGGTAGGATTGAGGAATGATCTGAACAAGGTCTATGGTGATGATTACTTAGGAATAAATAATGTGAATCAATATAAGTGTTAATGGGGACTTGGAAGGATCACAATCTTGACTAACTTGCAGTAGAGGGAGTCTTATAAAATTTAAGTACTACTGGATGGAGAGATTTAGAGTTGGATATGAGATATATGTGGACGGTAAGGTTGAATCAGTTGCGAGGTTTTGTTGGAAGGAAAAGGGCAATTTGTATCAATTAAAAAAAATGAGCGTATAAGTGTGAACACTTGAGATTGTATACGTGTGAACATTTAAGGAATGAGTGTACAATGGATGAGTTATTATAATTGAGAATGGTGTGGTTAGAAAAGAATTAGAATTGTGGCACTTTGGATGAGTGACAAGGATGAATTGGTGCTTGAGGAACTATGCTTGGACAAAAACCAGTACTACGTGAGTACTGGTGTAGCGCCTGGTGGCAGGGTTTGATCCGCCAAATGATAGCTACAAATAGTGGGCTCTGGAAGTGAGTGGCGCCTAGCAGTTAGGGTGGTCCTGCTAGTCGATTTTTGCAGATCAGTGGGCTTTAAGGCGCTTGGCGCCTGGCGGCACGTTTCCCCCGCCAGGCGGTCTAGAAGCATATCTCACTTAGCAGCTCAGGAGCAACACGAGGCGATATTACAGATGCAGAAGTTGTGTTTTCTTTGCTTTGGATATGCGTGGTCTACAAGGCTTTGGTGATATCCTGAAGGTTGGCTTGCTGGTGTTCCTTGAGTTGTGGGTCAGAACGTATCCCTTGAGTTTTGGCTCGAGATAAGGGTTAAGCACGTGGCATTCCTTGAGTTGTGGCTCAGATTGGCATCTCTTGAGTTGTGGCTCGGGATGACGGATGAACACGAGGAACATTTGAGTTGTGGCTCAGGTTGGCGAGTGTTGCCGGTGTGAGTGTGCGAGTTGATGCTCGTACGGATGGGTCCAGATAGATTGCCCTCCCCAGTATGTGACTGACGAGTTTGGTAGTCTTGGGACATTACAAACTATGTTCCTATTGGGAACTCCATCTGGCGTTACAAAGTATGGTCTGTAGCTGGTTTCCCGCACGTGCTCTTCAAGTTATGGCTTGTAGATGTGGCAACAAGACATATGGAGATATTCGTCTAAAGACGTAGACCATGGATGACATGGTGGTAGCCATGTGATATGGACTTAAAGTATGAAATTCCTTTGGTGTGTTGTATGTATATATGTTTTATGTATATGATGTTCAACTGTTAGCTCACCTTATCTGCTTGTGTTTGGCGATGATCGTGTACGCGATACACGGGAGCAAAGGATGTTGTAGGTGGATTGGTGAGGCCTAGAGCCGGAGCGGGGCTAGTCGAGGAGAAATATTTATCATAGTTTTTATTATGTTTTTGAATCAGTTGTAAACTTTTATATTATCAGCATGGATATTTTATGTGATTCTTATAAGTATGGATTTGAATTTAGTTTACAATGAACTAAAGTTTTAATTTTCTTGCGTTTTGGGAAAAGTCCGTATAATAAATGATGTTTAATTATTATTTCTATTTCATTTTATTAAAAATCCGTAATATCTGGATGGGATGGTACAAGAATTTTTGGTTGGATGAAAAAGCATGTGCCATCCCTTAACAGTGGATGTGGAGTTTGAGTTTGTTTCAATGCAAAATATGCTTATTTTGAAACCTTTGAAAATAAAATGCAAATAGACATGAATTTGTAAATGTCTTTTTAGGTTACCGAGAGAATATCTCTAAGAATTTGTCAGAAGACAATCTCATTGCGAAAAAAATTTACTCAATGTAGAAAAATGTTACACTACACAGTCTGAGAGAGAATATAAATATGCAAATGTTCTTTTGTGCTGAAAAACCTAAGTGCACCATGAGGGAAAGGCCCCATTAAATCTATGCCCCACACATTAAACACTTCACAAACAGTTATTGGTTGTTGAGGCATTCATTTCTCTTTGTAATGTTACCTTCTACCATCTAACATTTCTCACATGCCTTAACAAACCTATATGCATCCTTGAAGATAGTTGGCTAGTAAAATCCATTGTCCAACACTCTTCTTGCAGTCCTTTGAGGCCAAGAATGGCCTCTAACCGATGTGTCATGGCAGTGGTGCATAATAACTGCAAACTTGCCATCTGTGATACACCTTCTTATCACTTTATCAGTGCAAAAATTCCAAAGATAGGGGTCATCCAAAACAAAATGCTTTGCATATGCTTTTAGCTTATTAATTTGAGTTCTAGATGCATGAGAAGGCAAAATTTTAATAGCCAAATAGTTCACAATATCAACATATTATGGAATAGAATTACAAGAATGTACAAAATATAGAAAGGAATTAAGAAAACCATCACAAATTGTCACTATGTTGTATGTGCCCTTGATTCTGCTGAGATGGTCAGTAACTTGATTCAATGTTCCACTCCAAATCCTCAATTTTAATTCAATGCTCCACTCCTATCCTTGATTTCTAAATCAAATTCTCATAAGAGGAGCATCCATCTGATCAATCTCAGTTTGGCATCAGATTTCTTCAGCAAATACTTCAAAGTAGCATGGTCTGTGAAAATAGTGATTTTGGAACCCACCAAATATGATATGAACTTGTTCAATGCAAACACAATTGCAAGTAACTCCTTTTCTATTGTGGTGTGGTTACTTTGTATAGGGTCCAATGTCCTTGAGGCATAAACTATGACATAAGGAAATTTTTTCCTTTTATGTGAGAGAATAACACCTAATGTGTAGTCAAACACATCACACATGAGCTCAAAAGGGAGCTCCCAATTTTGAGGCTACAAAACAGGGGTGGTAGTGAAGCTTCTCTTCAATTCATCAAATGCCTTCTTTCATGGCTCACTAAACTCAAAGGATGCATCCTTTTTTATCAACTTGAACAATGGTAATGCAATGTGTAACACCCCTTTCGAGATGCCACATGTCAATTTGTTTTTTCAAACCTCAAAAGAACACTTATCAGAATATTAATCTGAATAACTTTATTCCTCAAAACAAAACATGGATCAACCCACCAATTGAGTTAAACCGTCAACATAAGTCTTAATACAAATCCTTCAAGTTCAAAAACTCACAACAACTAATTATTACATTTATTTAAAGGAAGTTTTCCAAAATGTATAGGAAAGTCCCAAAAGCATCCCCACGAGCTCCTCATAGCTGACCATGTCAATATCAGATAACAATGGATATCAATATACAACTCACCTAGCATCATCATAATTTATCATAAACCCATTTGAAATATCAACTATCACATGTTCTCCAAACCACAACATGCACCCAACAACACATTACCACCAAGTAACATTAAATGGAAAAACATGATCACATAATTAACCAATCAGCCAAAACTCACATGCAATTTACCAAAGATGTCACTTCCCATTACTTTCATAGTGCGTCCCAGTGAAGTATAACACTTCCTATTACTCATATCAAGAGCCCTGGTGAAGTATACAACTTCCAAAGATAACCACCCAACCAATTCTCATATGCAATTTACTAAAGGTGTCACTTCCCATTTCTCTCATAATGAGCCATGACGAAGTATACAACTTCCCATTACTCATATCAAGAGTCCTGACAAGATACGCGATCTCCCATTAACTTTTCATATTCTTAACCTAATTTCTAAATAGGCTTCTATAAATAAAGTGGTAGGCTTTCATTTGAATATACAGAAGTTAGAGAAGTATGAGTACTTGAGAACTCTCTCTGGGAAGGCTTTGAAAAACCTAGTGTCGCAACCGGAATCGCGATCGGACGACGAACCGAAAAAAGAAAACGAGTTTAAAAAGAAATTTGGAGTCGCCACCATAGTTATTCTGGAAAACTATGGAAAACCATAAAAATAAGACAAGTCTGCGGAAAAACCAAAGTTTTGGGTTCGGGAGTCGGTTACGCGTAGGGAAGGTGTTAGCACCCTATAGCGCCCGCCCAAGGGCGGTACCCTTAATTAAACATGCAAAGTTGATGTGGTTTTCGAAATATTAATTTTTCCCAAAAATAATGAGACAAATAATACTAAAAAGAAACAAAAATATTTTTTTGATTTTTGGGCCCGACAAGGATTGACCTTAGTCCTACGTATTCTCATTAAAGATGAGAAATCAGGGTTACGTAGTTCTTGAAAAGCTTGTTTGTTTGGAAATGTTGATGTTTTTATATTTTGAAATTTTATATATATATATTTTTTATTTTTGAATTACTTGAAAATACGTGTCACACGACGCGAGCGGTCGGACAGACACAAAAAGAGAAGGAAAATTTTAGTATTTTTTTTGGTTTAGTGGAAGAAAGTGTCACACGACGCGAGTGGCCGGACAGACACAATAAAAATGTAAAAGAACCCTTTTTTCTATTTTTTTTTTATATTTTAATTTTTTATAATTTTTAAATATTTTGTTTTTTTTTGAAAAGAAATTAA